>Ga0207706_10004429_pt1 | contig 13204 bp, 5 predicted proteins | sample KBSC53metaG_FD_184318 | JGI IMG/M metagenome (GOLD analysis project Ga0207706, IMG submission 184318) | Corn rhizosphere microbial communities from Kellogg Biological Station, Michigan, USA - KBS C5-3 metaG (SPAdes) (version 2) | ecosystem: Host-associated > Plants > Roots > Rhizosphere > Soil ... | reverse complement strand
GGAAGGCGGCGTTTGCATCCGAGGAAGGAAGCGGGAGTTGGGAGTTACTGCAGGTTGAAAGTCTTTTGCAGGAACACCGCCATCTGCTGGCGATTGTTCGGATTGCCCGGGCAGTAGCGCAGAGGGTTCACGAGGCAGCCGCCGGTGATGGCGCGGGCATAGAGCTCTTCGATCCAGGGCGCGACCGGGTTCGAGAGCGGCACGTCCGCGAAGATCGTGCCGGTCGCCGGAGGAGGCACGTACGACGAGTCTTCGACAGTCTTCAGAAGAAAGACGGCCATCTGCGCCCGCGTGACGGGGTTGTTCGGGCAGTAGTTTCCGCCGCCGCATCCGGTGGTGACGCCGAGGCCCGCGAGCTCCTCGATCCACTTGTCGAAGGGTCCGCCGGTGCAGGGAACATCCCCGAAGACCGAGCCCGAGCATTCCGGCGGAATGTGCGTCGCGCCGTACTTGCTCTTGAGGAGAAAGACCGCCATCTGCGCGCGCGTGATGGGATTCTGCCCGCAATAGTTCCCGCCGCCGCATCCCGCGGTCACGCCGTTGCGCGCGACCTTGACGACGTAATCGTGGAAGGGATTCGTCGGCGTGATGTCGAGGAAGTCGACCTGGATGTTTTTCGAGGCCTCCGGCGAGAAGCACCCGCCCGCGCCCTCGATGACGGTGCAGATCATCGTCGTGCCCGGAGGGGCGGCGTCGAAGACGATCTGACGCGAGCCCTGGCCGGCGGTGATGACGCCGCCCGAGAGGGTCCAGGTCCAGGAGGCGCCGATGTGGTTCGGGACGCTCGCCGACGCGCCGGAGGCGCCGACGGGAACCGAGATGGGCGAAGTGATGACCGGGAGCGAGGGCGTGATGTTGACGGTCACGGTCGTGGACGCGCTGTTCACCGAAGGGCAGCCGTTCGCCGCGGTGACGGTGAGGTTGTAAGTCGTGGTCGAGGCAGGCGAGGCCGTCGGCGTGCAGCTCGACGCGTCGTCGAGGCCCGCGGTGGGCAGCCACGAGCACCCGACCCCGCCCGAACCGTCCAGCTGGACCGAGTCGCCCGAGCAGAGCGTCACTCCGCCGCTGGCCGCGGCCGTCGGCCGCGCGTTGACGGTCAGCGTCGCGTCGTCGGAGTCGAGCGACTGGCCGAAGCCGTCGGTCACGACGACGTCGTAGGTGCCGGCGTCGCCGACCACGGTCGGATTGATGGTGAGCGTGGGAGTCGTTACGCCGGAGATCGCTCCGCCGTTGGAGAGGTTCCCCTGGTTCTTGCGCCACTGGTACGTGAGGGTGGGCTGGCCGGTCGCGGTCACCGTGTACGACGCCTGCGCTCCGGCGCAGACGGCCACGTTCGTCGGATCCGTGACGGTGATCGGAATCCTCTCGTACGCGCCCATGTCGACGTATGGCGGCGTGAGGCCGGCGCCGGTGTCGGGCACGTCCGGATCGTCGAAGAAGCGGGGCAGGCCCGCGATGTCGACCGTGACGCCGCCGGGCACCGCCGAGTTGTTGCCCGCGTCGACCGCGGGAGAGAGCAGGCCGAGGCGCAGGTCCGAGGGCGCAGAGAGGAAGTTCGGATCGGCGTCGATGTTGCCCGTGCCGCCGGCGCCGCCCTGAACGTCGCTGTAGGTCACGGTCGCCGAGCCCGTGCAGGGCGCTCCGAGGCAGAGCTGTCCGGTCGAGTTCCCCCAGAAGACGGAGTTCGCCACGCTGTTGGAGTTGCTCGAAAAGAAGGCCGCGCCGTAGGCGCTGTTGCTGGCGAAAGTGCTGTTGACGATCTGGCTGCCGTCGGCCGAGGCGACCTGGAGGCCGTTGGGGCTGTTCTGCGCCACGACGCTGTTGATGAGCGTCAACGTCGCGCCCGAGCTCTGCACGCCGCCGCCTCCGGTCGTCGTGCCGGAGATGGAGTTGGACCGGAACACGCAGCTCTGCGCGACGACAGAGCTGCCGCCGCCCGCGAAGATGCCTCCGCCGCCGTTGTTGAGCGTGTCGGCGTTGAATGCCACGGTGTTGGAAATGAACTTCGAGTTGAGAATCGTCGGCGCGCCGCTCGTCACGCGCAGTCCGCCGCCCTGCGCGAGGGCAAAGTTGCCGGTGAACGTGTTCTGGGCGAGCGTCGGGGAGCCGCCGTTGATCCACATCCCGGCGCCGCGCTCGTTCGGGTTGGCTCCGTCAGCCTGGCCGCCCGAGATCGTGAAGCCGTCGAGGACGCCGGACCCCGTGACCGTCGCGCCGGCGGTCACCACGTGGTAGGTGTTGTCGTTCGACGAGCCACCCGTGCCGATGTCGCCCGAAAGGGTCGTGACGTGCAGCGCGGGGTTGCGCTGCGAACGGAGGGTTTCCGTGCCGACGAAGCCGCCGTAGATGCCGACGGCGTTCTTCATGGCGAAGCTGATGGTCCGGTCGGTCGTCGCCGTGGGTTTGTAAGTCGCCGCGGCGACCCAGATCTCGTCGCTCGCGTTGGCGGCGCCGAGCGCGGTCTGCAGACTCGTGTAGGCGTTGGTCCAGCTGGATCCATTGTTGGAGCCCGCGGCGGCAGCGTTCACATAAATGACTGCCGCCAAGGTAGTTGCGGTCGCCGCCGCGCCGAGCAGGGCGGACGCGGCAATGATCCGCGAAATGAATCGCATCGTCTGTCCTCCGTCGATTTTCGACACGTCTGACCAATTGTCGCGCGAACTGGCCGTGAAGTCAGCCGCCCAACCGGACAGGCAAACGGGCAGCCGGCCCCGGGCGCCGACTCAGGCGCGCAACGGAGCGAGCAGCAGGCCCGCCGCGAGGGCGGCGCGGTCGGGAAGAGAAGAAAGGACGACGTGCTCCGAGACCGCGTGGGCTCCGTCGCCGTCCGCGCCGAGGCCGTCGAGCGTCGGAATCCCCATCGCCGCGGCGAACGACGCTTCGGAGGCGCCTCCCGTCGCGACCTCCTCGAGGGGCGAAAGCCCCAGAGCGCTCGCGACGTCGCGCGCCGCCCGGTACGCCGCCTCGACGTGCGGCCCGCGCTCGAGAGGCGGATAAAAACCGGCCCCGTCGATCTCGAGCGTCACTCGCGGATCGTCCGGGCGCAAAGATTCGAGAGCGGCTCGAGCGGACTGGCCGTCCGCGAGCGACCGGAAGCGCACGTCGATCTCGGCTTCCGCGAAGTCGGGGACCACGTTCGGGCGCGTGCCGCCGCGGACGGTTCCGACGTTGACCGTGATCCCGCGCGCGAGGTCCGTCAGCGCGGCGGCGTCGAGCAGCCGCTTCGAGAGCTCGAGAATCGCGTTCGCCCCGCGCGCGAAGTCCGCGCCGGCGTGGGCTGCCGCGCCGCGCGCCCGGAGCGTGAGAGAGGCGGAGCCCTTCCGCTGCGTCTTCACCGCGCCTCCGGGCCACGCGGGCTCGAAGTCGTAGACCGCGCTCGAAAGGCGCATGTCGGCTTCCATGATCGAGCGGTAGCCTTCGCAGCCCACCTCTTCGAGCGGCGTGAGAAAGACGGTCACCGGGGGGATCTGCCCGCGCGCGTCGAGGGCTTTGAGAGCCTTGAGCGCGAACACCAGGACGACGATGCCGCCCTTCATGTCGTAGGCGCCGGGCCCGTAGAAGTGGTCGCCCTCGATGCGAATCGGACGCTTCGCCAGCGTGCCGATGTCCCAGACGGTGTCCAGGTGCCCGAGGAGCATCGGGCCTCTGGGGGTTCGGGGGACCGCAAGGTCCCCCGCCCGAGGAGTACCGGAACGTGCCCGAAGGATCGGACCCGCGCCCTCGACCGGCACGAGCTCGCCCGAGAGCCCCAGAGGCGAGAGCTCCGCATCGATGCGGCGAGCCAGAGCCGCGACTCCCGCCGGATCCGTGGACGGCGACTCGATCGCGACGAGCTCGGAGAGAAATGCCGTCATGGCGCCCTGGCGCTCGCGGCACCAGGTGAGGATCTCCTTCATGCGCCGCGGCCCTCCGCGGCTTTCCGCGCGATCCGGCGGAAACCCCGCCGCGCGGCCTCCTTCTCGACCTCGGCGAGGATCGCGCGCGCCTGCTCCTTCGCGCCGCTCTTGGAGAGGATTTCTCCCTGGAGCAGGCCCGCTTCGAGCGGCCACACGACGAGACCCTTCTGCCGCGCGCGTTCGGCGCCTTCCTGGAGCGCCTTCGCCGCCCCGGAGGCGTCTCCCTGCGCCCCGCGCAGAGCTGCCGAGGCGAGAAGCACCTCCCGGCGCACGCCGTCGTTCTGGCTCTTCGCGGCGAGCGGGCGCGCCTTCGCGATCGCCTTCTCGGCGTCGGCACGTCGGCCCGCCGCGACGAAGCCGTGTCCGAGAACGGCGAGAGCCGCCGCCTCGTCGTCCGGCATCTTCTGCTTTTCCAGATCCTGAGCTGCGGCCCCGGCGAGCGCCTGAACCTGCCCGAAGTCGCCCTCCGCGAGCGCTGCGCGCGCGAGATCGACGCGACTCTGCTCGGCGGCACCGGTTTCGCCGATCGCCACGCGAATCTTGCGCGCCTCGTCGAAGGAGCGCTTTGCGTCGGCAATGCGATCTTCCGCCAGAGCGACGAATCCCAGACCCGTCAGGGCGAACGCCGCCTCGTGCTTGTCGTCGACTTCGCGGCTGATCTGAAGGCCCTCTTCGAGCATGGCCTTCGCCCCGGCGAGGTCGCCGGTCTCGAACTTGACGCCGGCGAGGCCGACCAGCGGGTAGACGGCCTTCGATTTCTGGCCGGAGTCGCGGAAAATCTGGAGCGCGCGCGAGAAGCTTTTCTCGGCCGACGCCGCGTTCGAGTCCTGGATTTCGAGCTCGCCGACGTTGGTGAGCGCGATGGCCAGCCCGCCGGTGTCGCCGAGCTCCTCGTGGATCGGCACCGCGCGCTCGAACAGCGCGCGCGCGCCCTGGATGTCGCCCATCATCACCATGGCCGCGCCGATGTTGTTGAGCTGCTCGGCCTCGCCGGCGCGGTCGCCGATCTCCTGGAAGATGGCGAGGGCCTGCTCGGCCATGCGGACGCCGCCGGCAAGCTCGCCCTGATCTCCGATGACGTTCGCGACGTTACCGAGCGCGCCCGCCTCGCCGCGCTTGTTGCCGACCTCGCGGTAGATCCGGAGGACCTCCTCGTAGGACTGGCGGGCACCCGCGAGGTCGCCGAGGTCGTACTTGCAGTTGCCCATGCCGTTGATCGTCGAGGCGAGTCCGGCCGGATCGTTGCCTTCGGCGTAGAGCTTGCGGGCCTGCTCGTAGATGGTCAGCGCGCCCTTCGGATCTCCCAGGTTGCGCCGGGCGATGCCCTGGTTGAGCCGCGCCGAGCCCGCGAGCAGGCGCGCCCCGTCCGCCTCGGCCAGCGTCGCGGCGCGGATCGCGGCCTTCTCGGACCGGGTGAACTCCGAGACGGTCCGGGCCGTCTCGGCTTCCGCCAGCGCAACGCGCGCCCCGTCGTTGGGGAAGGCTTTCTCCAGCGCCGAGATCGTCGCCAGCGCATCGGTCGGTTTGCCCGAGCGCGTCTGGGCACGCGCGAGCTGCAGGCCGTAGTCCAGGTTGTCGGGGTAGAAGGTGAAGAGCGAGCGGTAAATCTCGACGGCCTTGGCCCACTCGTTGTTCATGGCGCGATAGCGGCCCTCGACCTGAAGGCGCGTCTCCCGGGAGAGGTCGGAGGAGAGGTCGTACGCTTTCTTCGCTTCCGCAATCGCCTTCGCGTCGTAACCCAGCCCCGACCACGCCGCCGCCAGCGCCGAGTGCGCGAGGGCATGGTCCGGCTCAGCGGCGACCGCGCGTTCGAGGAGGTCCCTGGCGGACACTTCGTCGAAGACGCGGAGCCTGGCGAGGCCTTCCGCATAGAGCTTCGCGGCCTCCGGGCTCGAGGGCAGAGACGCCTTGACGGCGGCCGCGTCCGCGGCCGAGACCGCGGGCAGCTTCAACTTGTCGCGCAACTGCGCGCCCGCGCGGGTGGCGAGCGCGTCGAAATCCGCCACCGTCCCCTTTTCGGAGACCACGGCGATCGTTTCGCCGGCGGCGGTGTCCTGCAGTCGCAGGTCGAGGCGGATCGGGCCGCTGGCGTCGCCGGTCGCGAGGTACGAGCCGAGCAGGACGAGATCCGCACCGGTGTTGCGGCGGACGCGCGCGAGCGTCTCTTTCCCGAGCGTGTCGGCGTCGCCGAGGCCGAAATCGCTCTTCATCCGCGCGACGTCTTCGCTCGGGATGGCCCGGAGCTTCTCTCCCGCCGCGAGCTCGGTCGTCAGCATCTCCGCGAGCGCCGTCGAGACCCAGGCTTCCTCGGGCTTCCCGGCCAGATTCTTGAAGCCGAGGACGGCGATGGCGCGGCGCGGGGGAGCGGACGGGACCGCGGCGGGCTGCGGACCGACGCGCACGAAACGGCTGGCCAGCCAGATCGCGCCGAGCGCGATGGCCACCGTGACCACGCCCGCGGCGAGTCGCCGCCGGCGGCGCCGAACCGTCGCGGGCCCCGCCGAAATGGCCTCGCCGCGGAGCGCCCGGACGACTTCCGCCGTGGAGGAGAAGCGGTCCGCCGGTACGCGTTCGAGGCAGCGCAGGATCGTCTTCTCCCAGACCGGAGGCAGATCCGGGACGTGCCGGCGGGGGGAAGGCGCGGCCTCCTTGAGTTTCTTCAGGGCCACCGAGAGGGGCGTGTCGCCTTCGAACGGCTGCTCACCGGTGACCATCTCGTAGATGACGACGCCGAGCGCATAGATGTCGGTCGCGGGCGTGATGGCGCGGCCCTCGATCTGCTCCGGCGCCATGTAGTCGGGCGTTCCGATCACGGCTTCCGTCTCCGTCAGGGGAGCCGCGGATGCCGCCGCGCCGCCCCGCGGCCGGTCCCGGCGCGCCAGGCCGAAGTCGGTGACGACGGCGCGGACCCCTCCGGGGCGGCGCTCGTCCGGCTCGAGCATGACGTTGGCGCTCTTGAAGTCGCGGTGCACGACGCCCGCCTCGTGGGCCGCGGTCAGCGCGGCGGCCATCTGCTCGATGAGCGGCAGGGCATCCTCGGGCCGCAGCCGTCCTTCTTTCGAGAGCCGCTCCGCGAGCGTGTGGCCGGTGAGGAGCTCCATCGTCAGGAAGGCCAGGGACTCGTGATGGAAGACGTCGAAGGTGCGCGCGACGTTGGGATGCGTGACGCTCCGAGCGAGATGGACCTCGCGAAGGAACCGCTCCATCGCCCGGGGGTCGTTCGCGACGTCGGGGCGGATCGTCTTCAGGGCCACCCGCTCGCGCAGGACCTGGTCCTCGGCCTCGTACACCTCGCCCATCCCGCCGCGGGCGATGAAGCGGACGATGCGGAAGCGCCCGGCGAGGACGTCGCCTTCGGCGAGCCCCGGCGCCCGCCACATCTGCTTGCCCGAGCCGGACGGTTTGGACGGAATCGTCGGCGGATCAGTCATCGGCCGAAGGTCGGGACTCCTTCTGTCTCTCGAAGTCGACCTGCGCCGCGACCTTCGAGATGCGATCGGCGAACACGACCACGAGGTCGTCCCGCCGCGCGCTCGAGAGCGCCCGGCGAACGGCGTCGGGCTCGTTCTTCGCTTCCTCGATCGCGTCCGGGGACATGCCGTGGCGAATGAGGCCTTCGCGGAGGCGGCCGACGACCTCGCCGGGCTTGCGCCCGCGGAGGTCCTCGTCGTCGCGGAGGATCACGCGGTCGAAGTGCGGCGCGGCTTCCTTCGTGATCGCATCGAAGTCTTCCTCGCGGCGATCGCCCGGTGCGTTGAGCACCACGACGAGCCGTCCGCGCTTCATCGCCGAGAGGAAGGGCGCGACCTGCGCCATGCCGTGGGCGTTGTGGCAGTAGTCGATCATCACGCGGAAGTCGCGGAACTCGTAGAGATTGCCTCGTCCCGGAGCCTGGAAGGCCGAGGGATGGAACGTCGTCAGCCCTCCGCGGATGTCGTCCATCTCGATGCCCGCCGCGAAGGCCGCGAGCGCGGCGGCCAGGGCATTCGAGATGTTGAAGCGGGCCTTGCCGTCGAACGTGATCGGGATCTGACGCGCGTGCACCAGCGGGATCCGGAACGTCGAGCGGTAGAGGCAGAGCGTGTCGTGCCGGTCCATCACGGCGCCGAGCCCGCCGGCGGCGACGTGAGACTTGAACGTCTCGTTCTGCGGATCGAGCGAGAAGTACGCGAGGCGCGCCTTGACGCGGTTCGCGATCCAGGGCGACATGGAATCCTCGGCGTTGAGGACAGCCGTCCCGTCGGGGAACACGCGCTCCACGACGAGCGACTTCAGGCGCGCCAGGTCCTCGAGCGTCTCGATGTCGCGCAGGCCCAGGTGGTCCGCCGCGATGTTCGTGACGACGCCGACGTTGGCCCAGTCGTAACCCAGGCCGAAGCGGAGCAGCCCCCCGCGCGCCGTCTCGAGCGCCGCGAAGGTCACCGTCGGATCGCGGAGCACGGTCTGCGCCGAGGCCGGGCCGGTGCAGTCGCCCTTCATGATCTGCTCGCTGCCGATGTAGACGCCCTCGGTCGTCGTGAGGCCCACGTGGTGGCCGGCATAGCGGGCGATGTGGGCCAGCAGGCGCGTGGTCGTGGTCTTGCCGTTCGTGCCCGTGATCGAGACGATCGGGATGCGCGCCGTGGTTCCCGGCGGATAGAGCATGTCGATGACGGCCCCGGCCGCGTCCCTCGGCGTGCCCTCCGTCGGGTCCGTGTGCATGCGGAACCCGGGCGCCGCGTTCACCTCGACGATGCCGCCGCCGACCTCGGCGATCGGGTGCTCGACCGAGGGCGAGATCACGTCGATGCCGGCGATGTCCAGCCCCACGATGCGGGCGATCCGCTCCATGAGGTGGATGTTGGAAGGGTGGACCGAGTCGGTGACGTCGCGCGAGATGCCACCGGTCGAGAGGTTCGCCGTGGCCTTCAGCGAGACGGTCTCGCCGGCTTCGGGCACCGACTTCGGCGTCAGGTCGCGCCGCGAGAGCAGCGCGAGGGACAGATCGTCGATCTCGATCTTCGTCAGGATCTTCTCGTGGCCGATCCCGCGGCGCGGATCGCGATTGACCTCATCGACGAGCTCCTCGATGGTGCGCTTGCCGTCGCCGACGACGAAGGCCGGCACGCGCTGCGCCGCGCAGATGAAGCGGCCGGCGATGACCAGAAAGCGGAAGTCGTGGCCTTCCAGGAACTGCTCCACGATGACGTCGTCGCGGAACTTCAGAGCGTCGTTGTAGGCGAGGCGGAGCTCGGACTCGCTGCGGATGTTCGTCAGCACGCCCCGGCCGTGCGAGGCGTCGAGCGGCTTGACGACGACCGGCCAGCCGAGATCCTCGGCGATCTCGACCGCTTCGTCTTCGTCGCCGGCGACCGAGCCCCTCGGCACCGGCACGCCGTTGTCGCCGAGGAGGGACTTCGTCAGGCTCTTGTCGCCCGCAATCTCGACGCCGAGCTGCCCGGTCGTCGAGGCGATCGTGGCCTGGATCCGTTTCTGGTGGACTCCCATGCCGAGCATGACGAGCGAGCGGTCGTTGAGGCGCAGGTAGGGGATGCCGCGCGAGGCCGCGACATTCACGATCGAGCGCGTGGAAGGCCCGAGCGCCCAGCGCTCGCGCGTGCGCTTGAGCTTGTCGATGGAAGCGCCGAGGTCGAGGTCGATGTCCAGGCCGGCGCAATGCTCGACGACGTCGAGCGCGAGCTTGCCGGCGCGGACGCCGACACGCTCTTCCTCCATCTCGTAGACGAGGTTGTAGACGCCCGGAGTCTTCGTCTCGCGGGTGCGGCCGAAGGACACCGAGATGCCGACCTCCTGCTGGATCTCGATCGCGACGTGCTCGGCGACGTGGCCCAGCCAGGTCCCCTCGGCGACGCGCTTCAGAAAGCCGCCGGCGGCTCCCTCCGAGCAGTGGTGCTCCTGCAGGCCCGGCAGCAGCTTCTGGAGCTCCTCGCCGAAGCCTTTGATGTCGCTCGAGGGGCGCTCGCGGAAGGGCCCGAGGTCGATCCGCATCCACACGCAAGGCCGATAGGACCAGAAGTTTGGTCCGTTCAGAACGAGCGTTTCGAGGAGACGGATGCCTTCCGCCATTTGTGGGCAGAAGAGTACAGGATGCAGGAGGCGGGAGGCAGGAGGCGGGGTGCGGCTAAGAGGCGGTCAGGGGACGTCGTTTCTCCACGTCGAACCGGTCGCCCGCCGTCAGCACGTGGAGGAGGGCGCCCGAGAGGCTGAAGGCGGCGGAGGGGTCGGACTCGGAGAGTCCCTGCGCCACGGCGCGGCTGCCATCCACGACGAAGACCTGGCCGGAGCCGATGACCTCGATCTCGCCCGAGCCGTAGTAGACGATCGCCGTGTCCTCGTCGATCCCGACGCCCAGCTTCGACGGCTCGAGGGCCACGGCGGTCAGCAGCCGCCCGAGTCGCTTCCTCTGCGAGAAGTGCTGGTCGATGATCAGGCGCGTAATCACCCCGAGCCCCGGCGCCAGGTCGACGCCGTCGCGGCGGAGCTGGAGACCCCCCTCGCCGCCCGTGATCATGGTGGCCGAGAAGGCCGAGGCGCCGGCGGAGGTCCCGGCCAGCGCGCCGCCGCCGACGAGGTTCTCGTGGATGGCCGCGAGCGCGGGGCTGCCGGCGAGGATCGCGACCAGCCGCGACTGGTCGCCGCCCGTCATGAAGATGCCGGTGGCCCTTTCGATGGCCGCGAGGTTCGCGGGAAGGGACGCATCGTCCCGGGTCACGATCGGCAGCGGGAACGCCTCCCCGGCCCCGATCTGAGTGAACACGCCCTGGTAGAAAGTCGCCCTTTCGGCCGGGATCGCCGAAGCCGTCGGCAGAATCGCGACGCGGGCCTCCGCGCCTCCGGCCTCCGCCACGAAGCGCTGAAGGATGTCGGGCTTGTCGAACTTTTCTTCGCCGCCGCCGACGGCCACGATCGAGCCGTGCGGGCGATTCTTTCGGGGAGACTTCATCCTCGGTGAGACAGAGTACGCAGGAGACGTGCCAGCGTCAACCGAAAGACTCCGCGATCATTGGAGACTGAACGTGTTGACGAGCAACGCGGACATCTGACCGCGATTCACGCTCAACCCCGGACAGTAGAGCAACGGATCCGCGTTGCAGCCGCCCGTGATCCCAAACCAGTAGAGCGTGTCGATCCATGCCGCGAACGGGTCCGACATCGGAACGTCTTCGAACCAGCCGAACGGCCCCGGCGGCGGCCAGCTGGCGCCGTTTTGCGTCTTCAGAAGAAAGACGGCCATCTGCGCGCGGGTGACGGGCGAGGCCGGGCAGTAGTTGTCTCCGCCGCAACCGCTCGTGATGCCGAGATCGTGGAGCTTCTCGATCCACGGTGCGAAGGGATCCTGCGGCGGAACGTCCGCGAACACGCCGACGGCCGGCGGCGGAACGAACGCGGCGCCGTACTTGCTGCGCAGGAGAAACACGGCCATCTGCGCCCGCGTGACGTGGGAGGCGGGGCAGTAGTTGCCCCCGCCGCAGCCCGCGGTCACGCCGTTGCGGACGAGCTTGACGACGTCGTCGTGAAAGGCATTGCCGGCGCCGACGTCGAGGAAGTCGGCGAACCAGGCGTTCGGAAGCCGCGCGCTGCCCGTGTCGGGATTCACGACGACCGCGGGGTAGAGCGCACCCGGCGTGAGCGCGGGGCTCGTGGCCGTGATCTGCGTCGGATCCGGCGACGAAACTCCGGAAGCTTCCGCTCCGCCGATCCAGACCTCGGCGCCGGGCTGGAAGTTGAGCCCGGTCAGCGTCAGCGGCGTGCCGCCCGTCGCCGGGCCGCTGATCGGTGACAGGCTCTCGACGAGCGGCGCGAGGCAATCGGGGTCCTGAAGGGCGACGGCTCGGACGGTGACGCTGTAGCGATAGTTGCAGCTCCCGTCGGACACGATGAGGCCGTAGACCGTCGTTTCGCCGGGAAGCACCGTGATCTCGGGCGTCGTCTCGCCACCGGGCAGCCAGAGGTAGCCGGTCCCGACGTTCGGAGCGTGAAGCGTGTACGCGCAACTTTCGAACCCGGAGAAGTAGATCGCTCCGAAGGGGTCGGTTCCCGGACCGACGTGGAGCGTCATCGGCCGCTCGACGAACGCGGAGGCGCCGTCTTCGGCGCGGACCGTGAACGCGTAGTCCCCCTCCGCCGAGGGCACGCCGGAAAGGATGCCCGTCGGTGAGAGCGTCACTCCGGGAGGAAGCGCGCCGGAGGAAATGCTCCACTGGTAAGGGAGGACTCCGTTCGCGGCGCCGAAGCCGTGGGTCATGAAGCCGCCGCACGAAGCCGGCGGTAACTCGCCCTCGAGCGACGTCATGCCGAAGGACTCGTCGTAGCCGAGCGACAGGATCTCGCGATAGTTCAGCAGTCCGATGGCGACGGAGTTTCCGAAGGCGCTGAAGCCGTACAGCTGGTCGTAACCGGATCCGCCCGCGTAGACCGGACCCCACAGGGTGCTTCCCGTAGCGGCCTCGTATTTCAGGAGGACGGCGTCTCCCGACGAGCCGCGATCCGAGGTCCCGCCCACGACCACGTTGCCGGCTGTGTCGATGCCCAATCCGAGCGTATAGACGTAGTCGCTTTCGTGGGCGTCGCCGTCGAAGAGGACCGGGTCCCAGAGCACCGCGCCGTCGGACCCGCGGTACTTCACGGTCGCCATGTCGTAAGAGGTGCCGAGGTTGTAGACGACGCCTCCGACGAACACATCGCCGGCCTCGTCCACGGCGAGCGCTTCGCCCTGGTCGAAGTAGTTTCCCGAGCCCTGGACGAGCGCGGGACCCCAGGCCACCGACCCGTCGGCGCCCTCCAGCTTGTACGTCGTCATTTTCGGGGTGGGAAATGCTCCGTCGCCGGTGACGAAGACGTCATCCCCTTCATCCACCGCCACGGCCACGGGATGGCCGGCCGGACCCGCCCACGGGCCCCACATCACGGACCCGTCGGCCGCCGCGTACTTCACGACGAACCAGGAGAACTCGTAGTTGTTGTCGGTCGTATCGCCGACGAGGATTGCGTTGCCGTCGCCATCGACGGCGAGCGCGCGGGCGATGTCCCCCTGCTGCGCCGTGTCGTAGGTGACGTCCCAGTCGATCCCTCCATCGCTTCCGGAAATGCGGGCCGTTCGCGCGACATATGTGAACGACGCGCTGTAGGACCAGCCGGTCACGAGCGCGTTGCCGGCCGCGTCGAGAACCATGCGGAGAGGCTGAACGTCCTGGAGGATCGTCGGACCCCAGATGACGGCGCCGTTCGCGGAGGCGTACTTGATGACGAAGGCGCCGCCCGGCATCTCGTCCGTGTAACCGAGAAGGAGCACGTTGCCGGCTCCGTCG
>Ga0207706_10004426_pt1 | contig 13208 bp, 11 predicted proteins | sample KBSC53metaG_FD_184318 | JGI IMG/M metagenome (GOLD analysis project Ga0207706, IMG submission 184318) | Corn rhizosphere microbial communities from Kellogg Biological Station, Michigan, USA - KBS C5-3 metaG (SPAdes) (version 2) | ecosystem: Host-associated > Plants > Roots > Rhizosphere > Soil ... | reverse complement strand
CCCGAGGCCGCGGCCATGCTTGACCTGCAGCTTGATCCGCTCCCCGAGCAGGCGATTGAGCAGGTGCGAAACCTCGGCGACGACGTCGGGCAGTTGCAGCACCTGCGGGCGCAGCGTCTGCTGGCGGGAGAAGGCAAGGAGCTGGCGGGTCAGGTTGGCGGCGCGGTTGGAGTTGGACCGAATCTGCTGGATGTCGTCATAGTCGCTGTCGCCGGGCGCGTGGCGCATCAGCATCAGGTCGCAGGTGCCGAGGATCGCGGTCAGGATATTGTTGAAATCGTGGGCGACGCCGCCGGCAAGCTGGCCAACCGCCTGCATCTTGGTCGCCTGGGCGATCTCGCGCTTCAACCGCGCTTCCTCGCTATTGTCCTTCAGCGAGAGCATCACCGCGGCATTGCCGAGACCCCGTGCGCCGGCGACGGTCATTGCCACCGGTTCGTCGGGGGTGGTGCGCAGACGCACGGCGAGGTCGCCCGAAAGCGCGCGGCCGCGAGCGAAACGCCGCACTGCGTCGGAGACGGCGGCCTTGTCCTCGTCGACGACGAGGTCGCCCGGCCAGGCCGGCCGCTCGTTCGGCGACAGGCCTGCAGACTTTCGGAAGGCCTTGTTGAGGAAAACGAAGCGGCCGTCAGTGTCGGCCAGGGCGAGGCCGAGCGGCAGGCTGTCGAGCAGGGCGTGAATATGGGCGTTTTCGTCCTCGCCGAGGCGCGCGCCCGGGATGTCGTCGAGAATGAGGAAAAAGGAGAGCGAATCGCCGGCCTCGCCGACCGGAACCTGGACGATCCGCAACGGCGGGCCTGCCTTGCCCTCGGCGGCGAAATGGAACTGGCCGTTCGGTGCGGCGGCAAGGTGGTCGACCAGCTCTGTCCCCTCGACCGGCTCGCCCTCCTCACCCATGACGCGCAGCGTGAAGGCGGAATTGGCGGCGCGGATCCGGCCGTCGTCGTCGGTGAGGACCAGCATCATGCCGACGTCGCCGACCCGGCGCCCGGCCTCTCCGGCGAGCAGCCGTTTCGCCTCAAGGGTCAGCTCGGGGCCGTCACCGGGCACGTGGCGCGGTTGCTCGCGCTCGACCGTGACGTGGTGGTGGTCGCGATGGGCCGCGGCGGGCCGGCCGAGCCCGAGGTGGCCGAGGTGCAACCGACGGTCGACCGGCTCGTCGAGCTCTCGCGCGAAGGGCGGCACGCGGCCTCCGACTACCTCGAGACGGCCGCGCTCGCGGGGGTGGTCACGATCGGCTGCCGGCGGTGCGGCGGCGGCCTCGCTGGCGCGCCGGGCGCGTCGAACGTGCTCGACGGCGCGGCGCTGGCCGCCGAGCGCGGGCCGGAGCTGGTGATCTTCGACGGCAGCGGCGCAGCGATCCCACCGGTGGAGACCGACGCGCGTGTGCTCGTGACGAGCACCAGGCAGCCGCGCGAGGTCGTGACCGGCTACCTGAATGCCTACCGGATCCTCGTCTCCGACCTGGTCGTCCTGACGGGCGGCATCGACGACGAGCTCGTCCACGCGATCCACCAGGTCAAGGAGGTGCCGGTCGTCCCGGTCGAGCTGCGGCCGAGACCGGCCGCGCCGGTGCTGGGCAGGCGGGTCGCCTTCTTCACGACGGCGCCCGCCGACGCGCACGCGGCCCTCGAGCGGCACCTGCGCGACGAGCTCGGTGCCGAGGTCGTGCTCGTCTCCGGGAACCTCGCCCGCCGCGAGGCCCTGCGCGAGGACGTGGCCCGCGCGGGCGACGCGGACGTCTACCTGGTCGAGATCAAGGCGGCCGCGATCGACGTCGTCGTCGAGGCGGCGCTCGAGCGCGGGGTGGAGGTCGTGTTCGCCGACAACGAGCTCGTCCCGGTCGGCGTGCTCGACCTGGACACGGAGCTGATCCGGCTCGCCGACCAGGCGATCGCCCGCGAGGCGGTCACGTCGTGACCGACCGGCGGCACCGGCGCCCGCTGCCGCTCGGCGGCGAGGACGGCCTGCCCTTCTCGAAGGGCCTGCTCGCCCGGACGCTGACCGGCACCGGCATCTCCACCGACCGCGCGTATGAGCTGGCGGTGGCGGCCGAGGCCGACATCGCCCAGAGCGGCCGCGAGTCGATCACCTTCGAGCGGCTCGGTGAGCTTGCGCGGGAGACGCTCGGCGAGGAGGACGGTGCGACCACGATGCACCGGCTACGCCGCTTCCAGGATCTGTACGACCTCGACGTGCCGGTGATCCTGCTGGTCGGCGGCGCGACGGGCACGGGCAAGTCGACGGTCGCCACCGACGTCGCCTACCGCCTCGGGATCACGCGGGTGACCTCGACCGACTTCGTCCGCCAGACGATGCGCGCCTTCTTCTCGCAGGAGTTCATGCCGGCGATTCACTACTCGAGCTTCGAGGCCGGCCGCGCGACCGCCGACGACGACGCCGACGGGAGCGAGGCCGTGCTCGACGGCTTCCTCGAGCAGACGCGCGACGTGCTCGTCGGCGTGCAGGCCGCGATCGAGCGGGCGCTCGAGGAGGGCTGGTCGATGGTGCTCGAAGGCGTCCACCTCGTCCCCGGAATGCTGCCGCGCGAGATCCACGGCGCGCTGGTCGTCCAGTGCGTGCTCGCGATCAACGACGCCGAGGCGCACGCGAGCCACTTCTGGATCCGCGACACCGACTCGGAAGGCGTGCGGCCCTACGAGAAGTACCTCGACGCCTTCGACGACATCCGGCTCGTGCAGGCATACATCCAGGGCCGGGCGAGAAAGCACGACGTACCGGTGATCGAGAACGGCAACATCGAGGACGCGATCGGCGAGGTGATGGAGCTCGTGCTGAGCGCCACCGAGCCGCTCGAGGTGCGCCCGTGACCGAGACCCAGCCCGAGCCGCGCGTCGACCCGCTCGGGCACGAGGGGCGCTTCTGCCTCTGCGAGAGCTATGGCCGCGTGACCGAGCGCGCGGCGCTCGCGGGGGCGCGCTGGCTGGGGCGCGCGGAGCAGGAAACGGCCGAGGAGGACGCCTCGACGGCGATGCGGCTCGCGCTCGACCAGCTCCCGATTGACGGGAAGGTCGTGATCGGCGTGGGCGCGGACGACGGCCAGCTCTCGGCCGACACGCGCGTGGGTGCGGGCGGGCAGGAGGTCGACCTCGCGCTCGACCCGCTCGAGGGGCGCGGCGTGGTGGCGCGCGGCGGCTACGGCGCGATGTCGATGGTGGCCGTCGGCGACCCGGGCTCGTTCCAGCGGCTGCCCGACATGTACATGCGCAAGATGGCCGTCGGCCCGAAGGCGCGCGGCTCGATCGACCTGAAGAAGCCGGTCGGCGACAACATCCGCGCGATCGCGGACGCCTTCGGCCGGATGGTCAACGACGTGACCACGATCGTGCTCGACCGGCCGCGGCATCACGACCTGATCGAGGAGATCCGGGCCGCGGGAGCGCGGATCAAGCTGATCCAGGACGGAGACGTGACGGCCTCGATCTCGGCGGCGATCCGCGGCACGAACGACCACCTCGCGATCGGGATCGGCGGCACGCGGCAGGCCGTCCTGACCGCGGCGGCGCTGCGCTGCCTCGGCGGCGAGCTGCAGGCGCAGCTGTGGCCGACCTCACGCAGCGAGGTGGAGGCGGCGACGGCGGCCGGGGTGGAGGATCTCGAGCGGCTGTTCACGATCGACGACCTCGCGCCCGGCGAGGTGATCGTCGTCGCGACGGGCGTCTCGAACGGCGACCTGCTGCGCGGTGTCCGCTTCCTGGCCGACAGCGCGCGAACGCACTCGCTCGTGATGTGCACGCGCTGCAACTGGGTTCGTTTCGTGGATGGGATCCACTTCTTCGCCCGCGAACGGCGCGAGGAAGTCCGCCTGCTCGGGTACTGATCGCTAGGCTGGGCGGCATGACGCGCGACGACGTGATCGAGGCGCTCCGCTCCGTCGAGGACCCTGAGCTCGGGATGGACATCGTCGAGCTCGGCCTGCTCTACGACGCCGAGGTGCGCGGCCCGAAGGTGAAGGTGCTCTACAGCCTGACCTCGATGGGCTGCCCGGCCGGCCCGCTGATCCAGCAGAACATCGAAGAGGTCGTGCGGGCGATGCCCGAGGTCGAAGAGGTCGAGACCGAGCTCACCTGGGACCCGCCGTGGACCCCGGACAAGATGTCCGAGGATGCCAAGTTCATTCTTGGCTTTGGCTAAGCGTTTCCTGGGTGCTCTCGCCGGCGTCTGGCTCGCGGGCTCCGGCGGCGTCCGCGATCTCGAGGAGCGAGCGGCCACGCACACGAATGTCCGCGAGCAGCTCTCGGCGCTCCTCCTGGACGTGCTCCGTATCCGTCTGCAGCTCGCGCATCCTCGCTTCCGCCTGCTCGCGTAGCGCGTCCAGTTCCTCTTCCAGCTGCCGACGCCGCTCCTCGGCCTCGGCCTGCGCGCGGGTGCGAGTGCTCTCCGCCTCCTGTTGAGAGCGCGCGAGGATGTCTTCCCCCTCGCTCCGCGCGTCGGCGAGCACCTTGTCCGCCTCGGCCCTGATGGCATCCGTCTCGGAGCTGACGTTCACGTGCAGCTCGGCTGCCTCCGCCTTCGCCTTGGACACCATCTCTTCGGCTTCCTGACGGGCACTCGCGACAATCTCTTCGCCGGTATCGCGGGCGCGCTGCAACAGGCCACTTACCTGCTGCTCGGTCTGCTCGAGCGCGTGCGTCACCGCCGCCCGCGGCGAGGAGCTCATCTTGAGCTCGGCGATCACGCGGTTGACGCGCTTCACGTACGTCTCGACCGCGTCACGGTCGTAGCCGCGCATGGCGACCGGAAAGGAGACGTTCAGAAGATCGGCCGGCACCTGGCGCCTGGGCTCGCGAAAGCCGGGCTGCGGCTCTCGCGCCGGAGCCGATTCGTCGGCCGGGCGTTCGTCGCGCGAGGACGGCTCGTCGCGCATGGCTGAAGTATGACGAAAGCGTCGCTTCGGCTGCGCCGCGGCGCTTACCTGCTTGACAACGGCTGCGGCGGCGGTCTTAGATCGCTCGCCCCCGAACGTCTGAACCAGGAGGAACCATGCCCGAGTCTGCGGCCGCCCCGACCGTGCCCAGCACGACAATCGACGACGATGCGAGGCTCGAGGGCCTGGGCTATCGCCCGCAGCTCAACCGGGTACTGGGGTTCTTCGAGAACTTCGCCGTCGGGTTCACCTACCTGTCGCCGATGGTCGGCATCTACTCGCTGTTCATTCTCGGCGTCGCACTCGCCGGGCCCGCGTACATCTGGCTGACGTTCATCCCGCTGATCGGGATGTTCTTCGTCGCCCTCGTCTTTGGCGAGCTCGCGAGCCACTACCCGGTCGCAGGAGCGCTCTACCAGTACTCCAAGTTCTCGGTCGGGCCCGGCTACGGCTGGTTCGTAGGTTGGTTCTACGGAATCGCGCTGCTGGTCACGGTGGCCGCGGTCGACACCGGGTCGGTCGGGTATATCGCGGCGCTCTCACACAACTGGTTCGGGACGAACTGGGATCCGACGAACCACACGACGGTGCTGCTGATCACGCTCGTCCTGCTGGCGATCCAGACCACGCTCAACATCACCGGCGCGAAGGTCCTGGGCCGCGTCGCGCAGTTCGGGGTCGGAGTGGAGATACTGGGGACGCTCGGCATCGCCATCATCCTCGCGATCCACGGTTTCCACCACGGCCTCGGCTTCCTGTTCTCGTCGGAGGGCGCCACACACGCCTCGACCAACGCCTACAACATCGGCTTCGGCGGCAGCTGGCTGTCCGCGGCGCTGGTCGCGGTGCTCGCGCCCGTCTACATCTTCTACGGCTTCGAGTCGTGCGGCGACATCGCCGAGGAAACGAAGGACGCCGGCACGAAGATCCCGAAGGCGATGCGCTGGGCCCTGATCTGGGGCGGGATCGGGTCCCTGATCCTGACCGCCGCGCTGCTGCTTGCGATGCCGGAGCACGACCCCGTCAAGACGGTCGTCGCCGGAGGCGGTGTACCGGTCATCCTCGCCCAGCTCTCGAGCGGGATGCAGGACTTCCTGCTCCTGCTGATCATCTTCGCGTTCTTCTCCTGCGGCAGCGCGGTGCAGGGCGCAGGCAGCCGGCTCGCGTTCTCGTTCGGACGCGACGGCGCGCTGCCGGGCTCCGGGTGGCTGTCGAAGGTGCATCCGAGGTTCCTGACGCCCGTCAACGCGCTGATCACCGGCGCGCTCGTCTCGGTGCTGTTCGTGCTGCTGGTCTACTACCAGCCCGACCACAACGTCGACCTCGGCTTCATCACCTACCCGGCGAACACGACGGCGCTCTACTCGCTCGTCTCGTTCGGCGTCAGCGGCATCTACCTCTCGTTCCTGCTCGCCGTGATCGCGGCGATCATCGCGAGGATGCGCGGCTGGGTGCCCGAGGGCGCGTTCAGGCTCGGCAAGTGGGCCTGGACGGTGACGATCATCGCCGCCGCCTACCTCGCGCTGATGCTGGTGAACGTGGTCGTGCCGACCGGGCTCTCGAGCGGGCGTGCGCTCTTCAACCTCGACTGGATCACGCTGCTCGTGATGGTGATCATCGCGGTCGTCGGCGCGCTGTACTTCTTGATCGCGCGGCCCGACCGCAAGGTTGGCCAACACGTGCACGACACGCTGGAGCCGACCGGAGCCGAGCGCGCCGGCGGCTAGGGCAGGCGTGCTCCGGGAGGTTCGCGAGGACGATCTCGACGTCCTCTTCGAGCAGCAGCGCGAGCCCGAGGCGGTCGCGATGGCGGTCTTCCCCGCGCGCGAGCGCGAGGCCTTCGACGCGCACTGGCGCCGGATCCTCGCGGACGAGGCCCTCGTCGCCTTCGTGATCGACGTCGACGGCGAGGTTGCCGGCAACGTGGTCTCGTGGGAACAGGACGGCCGGCGGCTCGTCGGCTACTGGTTGGGCCGTGAGTACTGGGGCCGCGGGCTCGCCACGGCGGCGCTCGCCGAGCTCGTCCAGCAGCTCGAGGTGCGCCCGCTGCACGCCTGGGTCGCTGCGACTAACGGCGGCTCGATCCGCGTGCTCGAGAAGTGCGGCTTCGTCCGCGTCGGCGAGCACACCTCGGACGTCGAGGAGTATCTGTACGAACTCGCCTGAGCGTGGTAGGACCACGGGCCATGTCGTTCTTCGCCCGGCTCTTCGGGTGGCTCAGGCGCCGGCCGCAGCAACCGGTGTACGACGAGCACGACGCCTACGACCGCTTCTACGGTGAGCGGACGACCGAGATCGTCGTCACGCCCAAGCCGCCGCCCGCCCCGCGTGTGCTGCCGAAGCTCGCCGGCGACTACCTGCGCCGCTGCTTCGAGGAGCGGCTCGAGGGACGTCGCGGGCTAGGCAACCTCGTCGAGCGAGCGGGCGAGGCGCACGCCCTCGGCGAGGGTGGGATCGGGCCGGAGGATGACCGTCTCGGAGGGAGCGTGGACGAGGATCCACTGGAGCTCCTTCGGCGTGAAGCCGTGGCTGCCGCCCGCGGGAGCCGGGGCGACGATTCGGTCGAAGCGCTCGACGTCCCACAGGCGCTGGAGGGCGTGAGTGGGCGTACGGCCGGTCTCGACGCGCGCGTCGACGGGTAGGCCCGCCCGCAGCGCCGCGTGCTCGACGGCCTCGAGCAGCGGCATCGCCACCGCCACCTCGTGCTGCGGCGGGGTCTCGAGCCGGTACTTGAGCGGCGTCACGATCAGGTAAGCGGGCACGAGCGTCGCGTCTTCGAGCTTTGCGATCCGGGTCGCGGCGTCGAGCACGACCGGGTCGAGCTCGCCGCCGGTGAAGGGGACGAGGATGCGGCGCCCACCGGCGGGCACGGCCGGCTTGTGCCGCCAGAAGTTGAGCACGGTCACCTTGTCTCCGTCTCCCGCTGCGCGCGGTCGGCCACGACGCGGATGTCGAGGCCCGGCAGCTGGCGCACCATGCGCGAGAGCAGCGAGCCGCCGAAGATCTCGCGGCGGCGCGACTCGTCGGGGGTGCCGACGAAGATGTACGTCGAGCCGCGCTCGGCCGCGACTTGCCGCACGGTCTCCACCAGGTCGTCGCCGTCGGCCTCGAGGAAATGGATCCCGAGGAGGCTCGCGAGCCGCCGCAGCGCGGCCAGCTGGGTCGCTTCCTCCTCGGTGGGCTCGCGGCCGTCGGGCCGCATCCAGAGCGCGTCGATCTCGGCGCCGAGCCGCTGGGAGGAGCGCCACGCGCGCCGCAGGATCCGCTGCGACTTCGGCTGCGGCTCGATCAGGGCGAGGATCCGCTCTGCGACCGCCTGGCGGCTCAACGGCTCGAGGCTCGCCGGGTTCCGCCGCGCCTCGACGTCCTCCGCGACCTCCCGCAGCACGAGCTCGCGCAGGGCCGCCAGGTTCTCCTGCCGGAAGAAGTTCTCCAGCGCGACCTCGGCCCGTTCGCGCGGGTAGACCTTGCCGGCCCGCAGCCGCTCGCGCAGCTCCTCGGGCGAGAGGTCGACGAGCACGACCTCGTCGGCCTCGTCGAGGATGCGGTCGGGGAAGGTCTCACGCACGCGCACGCCGGTCAGCTCGAAGATCGCGTCGTTCAGGCTCTCGAGATGCTGGATGTTGACTGTCGAGATGACGTCGATCCCGGCGTCGAGGATGTCCTCGATGTCCTCGTAGCGCTTCGCGTGGTGCATGGTGGACGAGTTCGTGTGAGCGAGCTCGTCGACCAGGGCGAGCTCTGGCGCGCGCGCGATCACGGCGGCGGGGTCGAGCTCCTGGAGCTCGAGCTGCCCATGCGCGGTGCGCAGTCGCGGAACCACCTCGAGCCCCTCGGCGAGCGCCGCGGTCTCGGGCCGGTCGTGCGACTCGAGGTAGCCGATCACCACGTCGCGCCCTTCCTCGAGTGCCTGGTGCCCTTCCTGCAGCATCCGGTAGGTCTTGCCGACTCCGGGGGCCATTCCGACGAGGATCCGGTAATGACCGCGCATGCCATCGACCTTACGCGCCGAAGACGTTGTGGACGACGAGGTCGATCAGCTTGATCCCGATGAACGGCAGGATCACGCCGCCGAGCCCGTAGATCAGCAGGTTGCGCCGGAGCAGCGCTGTCGCTCCGATCGCGCGGTACTTGACGCCCTTCAGCGCCAGCGGAACCAGCGCCGGGATGATCAGCGCGTTGAAGATGATCGCCGAGACGATCGCGCTCTTGGGCGTGCCGAGCTGCATGATGTTGAGTGAGTTCAGCGGCCCACGCTCGCCCGGCCGGTCGGCGTAGGTGAAGGCGAACAGCGCCGGCAGGATGGCGAAGTACTTGGCGACGTCGTTCGCGATCGAGAACGTCGTCAGGGCGCCGCGCGTGATCAGCTGCTGCTTCGCCACCTCGACGATCTCGATCAGCTTCGTCGGGTTGTTGTCGAGGTCGACCATGTTGCCGGCCTCCTTTGCCGCCGACGTGCCCGCGTTCATGGCCACGCCGACGTCGGACTGCGCCAGGGCGGGTGCGTCGTTGGTGCCGTCGCCGGTCATCGCGACCATGCGCCCCTGCGCCTGCTCGTCCTTGATCAAGGCCATCTTGTCCTCTGGCGTCGCCTCCGCGAGGAAGTCGTCGACGCCGGCTTCCTGCGCGATCACGGCTGCGGTGACGCGGTTGTCGCCCGTGATCATCACGGTGCGGATGCCCATCTTGCGCAGCTCGTCGAAGCGCTCGCCCATCCCGCCCTTGACGATGTCCTTCAGGTGGATCACCCCGAGCACGAAGTTGTCCTGGGCGACCACCAGCGGCGTGCCGCCCGAGCGGGCGATCTCGTCGACCTCGGCGTCGAGCTGCGCGGGGACGGTGCCGCCCTGCTCCTGCACGAAGCGCTTGATCGAGTCGGCCGCGCCCTTGCGCAGCCGCTTGCCGTCGTAGTCGACGCCGCTCATCCGCGTCGTCGCCGAGAAGGGGATGAAGGTCGCCTGGGTGTCCAGCTCGGGCGCGCGCAGCCCGTACTCCTCCTTGGCGAGCACGACGATCGAGCGGCCCTCCGGAGTCTCGTCGGCGAGCGACGAGAGCTGCGCTGCTTCGGCCAGCTCCTTCGCGCTCACGCCGTCCACGGGGACGAACTCGCTCGCCTGCCGGTTGCCGAGCGTGATCGTGCCGGTCTTGTCGAGCAGCAGCACGTCGACGTCGCCCGCGGCCTCGACGGCCCGGCCGGACATGGCGAGCACGTTGCGCTGCACCATCCGGTCCATCCCGGCGATCCCGATCGCCGAGAGCAGCGCGCCGATCGTGGTCGGGATCAGCGCCACCAGCAGCGCGATCAGGACGGTCTGCGAGGTGGGCGTGCCCGCGTAGATCGCGAACGGCCGCAGCGTCACGACCGCGGCCAGGAAGGTGATGGTCAGGCCCGAGAGCAGGATGTTGAGCGCGATCTCGTTCGGGGTCTTGCGGCGCTCGGCGCCCTCGACGAGCGCGATCATGCGGTCGAGGAACGACTGGCCGGGCTCCTGCGTGACGAGGATCACGAGCTGGTCGGAGAGGAGCCTCGTGCCGCCGGTGACGGCCGAGCGGTCGCCGCCGGACTCGCGGATCACCGGAGCGGACTCGCCCGTGATCGCCGACTCGTCGACGGAGCCCACGCCTTCGACGATCTCGCCGTCGGCCGGGATGATCTCGCCGGCCGAGACGACCACCACGTCGCCCTTCTGCAGGTCGGGCGCCGGCACGTCCTCGATCCCCTCCGAGTCGGTGCGGCGGTGCGCGGTCGTGGTATGGCGGGTCGCGCGCAGCGCGTTCGCCTGGGCCTTGCCGCGCCCCTCGGCGATCGCCTCCGCGAAGTTGGCGAACAGCACGGTCAGCCAGAGCCAGATCGCGATGGTGCCCACAAACCAGAGGCCGCCGTAGTTGCCGCGGGCGAGCTCGGCAGCGTGATCACGACGGTGAACATCACCGGGGTGCGCACTTGCTCGCGCGGGTCGAGCTTCGGGAACGAGTCACGGATCGCGACCAGCACGAGCTCGCGCGAGAACACGCTCTGCGACCGCGCCACCTAGCTGCTCCCTTCGCGGTCGAGGGCCAGGTTGAGCTCGAGCACGTTGACGGCGGGCTCGCCCAGGAAGCCGAGGCTGCGCCCGTCCGTGTTGTCAGAGATCAGCTCCCGAACTCGTGCGAGCGGCAGGTGCCGGACCGCCGCGACCCGCGGTGCCTGCAGCTCGGCGTAGGCGGGCGAGATGGCGGGGTCGATGCCGGAGCCCGAGGTCGTGACGGCATCCACCGGGATGTCGCCGATCGTGAGGCCGGGGTTGAACGGACGCTCGAGCTTCAGGATCGCGAGGGCGGCCGTCCTGACGTTCTTGGCGAGGTCGGGGTTGGTGGGCCCGAGGTTGGCGAAGGTCGTGGCGCCGGCGTTGTAGGGCGGCGCGGTCGCGGAGGGGCGCGGGTGGAAGTACTTCGGCCTGGTGAAGGCCTGCGCGGCCAGGCGCGAGCCGACGACCTGGCCGTGCACCTTGATCAGGCTGCCGTCGGCCTGGCTCGAGAAGGCGACCTGCGCGAAGCCGGTGAAGAGCGCCGGGAGCGCGAGCCCGAACAGGAGCGTCAGCACGACCACGGCGATGGCGGAGGACCTGAGGTCGCGCAGCATCAGTGGCTCAGCCCCTCGACGATCGGCCCCAGCGTCAGGGCCGGGAAGATCATCAGGCCGGCCGTGAGGATGATCACGCCGACGAGCAGGACGACGAACGTCGGCCCGTCGGTGCGGAAGGTGCCGGCTGACACAGGCGCCACCTTCTTGCCGGCGAGCGAGCCGGCGAGGGCGAGCGCGGCGAGTAGCGGCGCGAAGCGGCCGAAGATCAGCGCGACCGTCCCGAAGGTCGCCGAGAAGCTCGTCGCCCCGTAGCCGGCGAAGGCGCTGCCGTTGTTGTTCGCCTGCGAGGTGTAGGCGTACAGCGCCTCGGTGAACCCGTGCGCGCCGGGGTTGAAGATCGACTCGAGGCCGGATTTCGTCACGACGGAGACGGCCGCCATGATCAGGACCATGGTCGGCACGAACAGCGCCCCGACCGCGGCGTACTTGATCTGCCGCGCCTCGATCTTCTTGCCCAGGTATTCGGGCGTTCGGCCCACCATCAAGCCCGCGATGAAGACCGCGATCAGGATGTATAAGAACATCCCGTACAGGCCGGAGCCCACGCCGCCGAAGATCACCTCGCCGAAGAACATGTTCACCAGTGGTACGGCGCCGCCGTATGCGGTCAGCGCGTCATGGCCGCCGTTGACCGAGCCGCTCGAGGCCTCGGTCGTGGCCGTCGCCCAGAGCGCCGTGTTGGCGATCCCGAAGCGGACCTCCTTGTCGGCCATGTTGCCACCGCTCTGGCCGTGTCCCTGCGTGATGTTCACGCCCGAGGCGCGCAGCGTCTGCGACCCGTGCTGCTCCGAGGGCAGCGCGATCGCGAGCGCCACGGCGAAGACCACGAACATCGCGGAGAAGACCATCCAGGCGTGCCGCCGCGCCAGCACCATCTTCCCGAACATGAATACCTGCGCCGCCGGGATCAGCAGGATCGAGATCACCTCGAGGAAGTTGGTCAGGCCGTTCGGGTTCTCGAACGGCACGGCGGAGTTGGCGTTGTAGAAGCCGCCGCCGTTCGTGCCGAGCTGCTTGATCGCGATCATCAGGGCGACCGGGCCGCGGGCGATCGTCTGCGACGCGCCCTCGAGCGTGTGGGCGGTGGCGTGGCCGGCGAAGGTCTGGGGCACGCCCTGGGAGATCAGGATCACCCCGAGGACCAGCGACAGCGGGAGCAGGATGTACGTCAGCGAGCGGTAGAGGTCGACCCAGAAGTTGCCGAGCTCCTGCGAGCTACGCCGGCTGAAACCGCGGATCACGGCGACCAGCACTGCCATCCCGACGCCAGCGGAGACGAACTGCTGGACGGCCAGGCCGGCCATCTGCGAGAGGTACGACATCGTGTACTCGCCGCCGTAGTACTGCCAGTTCGTGTTCGTGACGAAGCTGGCGGTGGTGTTCAGCGCGATGTGTGATGGGACGCCCTGCAGGTGGTCCGGGTTGAGGAAGAGGTGGCCCTGCAGCCGCTGGATGGCGTAGAGCACGCCGAAGAAGACGATCGAGAAGACGAGCACGCTCTTCGAGTAGCTCTTCCAGTCCTGCTCGCGGTTCTGCTCGGTGCGGAGGAGGCGGTAGAAGCCGCCCTCGACGCCGCTCAGCCAGCGGACGCGGAACGCCGGCGCGTAGACCCGCGCCATGTAGAGGCCGAGCGGGTACGACAGCGCGATCAGGACGACCGCGTAGACGAGGATCTGGGCGATTCCCTGTCCGGTC
>Ga0207706_10004425_pt1 | contig 13209 bp, 11 predicted proteins | sample KBSC53metaG_FD_184318 | JGI IMG/M metagenome (GOLD analysis project Ga0207706, IMG submission 184318) | Corn rhizosphere microbial communities from Kellogg Biological Station, Michigan, USA - KBS C5-3 metaG (SPAdes) (version 2) | ecosystem: Host-associated > Plants > Roots > Rhizosphere > Soil ... | reverse complement strand
CATTATACATACTTTGAAGGGATATGCGTGATCGATATCACACAGCAATCCCGGAAACCGCGGCGGGCAGCCATCCGTGCGATCGAATAGGTTGCCCGCGATGGAGTCGTCCCAGACGCCGCCACCGGGAGGGTCGGCGACGCCGCCGCCCGGAGGCGAGCCGCCGCATCCCGCCCCGCCGCCGCCGTCGGGCCCGCGCGACGACGGTAGGGCGAACGTCGGTCTGCGGATCGGGGCGGTGGTCCTCGCCCTCGCCCTCGCGATCATCTGCGCCGTCGCGGTCGCGGTCATGATCGACGTCAACGACACGAAGCTCTGCGAGGACGTCAACCGGGCCGAGGTGACCGGCGTCTACGAGTGCTACGACTTCTCCGGCTCGATCAAGCCCGTCGTCATCGCGGCCGGCTGGATCGGCGCCGTCCTCGCCGGGGTCGCCGCGTTTCTCGCCCTCGCCTTCACGATCCGCGGCCGTGGCGGGCGGACATTGCTGCTCGTCACCGCCGCCGCCGCGATCTTCCTGGCGATCAGCATCGTCGCCGCGCAGGTCTAGGCGCCGGCCAGGCCGAGCATCGTCCGCAGATCGCGGGCGAGCGCGTCGCGCTCGGCGCGGCCGGCAAGCTGCCTCCAGGTGACGTAGACGACGTGGTAGCCGGCGAGGGTGAGGCGTCGGGTGCGTTCGGCATCGGCGCTCATCGCCGCGGCGGTCCCGTGGAAGCGGACGCTCTGGAGCTCGACGATCAGCCGCGCTTCGGGCCAGAGCGCGTCGGCGAAGTAATGGCGGTCGCCGGCCTGGACCGGGGCGTTGAGGAGCGGAACCGGGAGCCCGCTGCGGCGGGCGAAGGCGGCAAAGCGCTCCTCGAGCTCCCCACGGGTTATCCCGTGGCCCCGGCTCGCCTCGTCGAGGGCCCGCCGCAGCGCGCCGGCGCCGCGCTCGCCGCGGTGCCGCTCGAGGAGGGCAGTGAGGGAGAGGGGATCGGTGAGCTCTCGAGCATCCGCCTCGTTGAGCGCCCGGAGCAGGGCATCGTGGTCGAGGTCGGTCGCGAGGTCGAGCAGCGTCCGGGGCCAGGTCGTGATCGGGATCCCGTCGAGGACGGTGCGCTCGTCGGCGGGGAGCGCGGAACAGTGGATCTCAATCAGCCCGGATCGTCGCCGCCGTGAGGGGACGGTGATCGCCGGCCTCCCGCTCCAGCGCCGAAGCATCCACTCGGCGCCTGCGGCCCTGTGGCTGAGAGCGGCTTCAGGGCCACCGAAGAGAACCGCCGCCATCAATCGGCCCTGGACGGTCAGGTGGCTATGGCCGACGGCATAGACACCCCGATGGATGCGGTGGAGGCGACCGGCGGCGCAGCGCTTCCGGACGGCGCGATCAGTGAAGCCGAGAGCCTGAAGCTGAGAGGAGGAGACAACGCCGTGCTGGCGACCAGCGAGGGCCGCGACCTCGGCGTCGATCGGGTGAACGTAACGAACCGGAACCAGTGGTTCCGAAATGTTGCGTTCACGGGGCACCGGGCCAGCGTGGCCGCTCGGACGTCACCCCTCAATGCCCGGAAGTCGAGGATCGCTCCGGATCCGTCGCGAAAGCGATACGCCGGGGCGATCGCACAACCCTTGGCCCGCCCTCAGGCCAGCTTCGGGCTCCGCCAGTCCTCGTCCAGCTTGGCGAGGAGGCGATCGGCGAGCCCCTCGATCGGGACGCGCTCCTGGGTCAGCGAGTCGCGGTCGCGGAGGGTGACCGTGTCGTCGTCGGCGGTCTCGCCGTCGATCGTGATCCCCCAGGGGGTGCCGATCTCGTCCTGGCGCCGGTATCGCTTGCCGATCGAGCCGCCCTGGTCGTACTCGGCGCCGATCCGGCGGCGCAGCGAGTCGAAGACCTCGCGGGCCCGCTCGGGCATCCCGTCGCGGTTGACGAGCGGCATCACGGCGACCTTGACCGGGGCGAGCCTGGGATGGAGGCGGAGGACGGTCCGCGAGCGTCCCTCGACCTCCTCGACGTCGTAGGCGTCGACGATGAAGGCGAGCATCGCCCGGTCGACGCCGGCGGCCGGCTCGATCACGTGCGGCACGTAGCGCTCGCCGCTCTGCTGGTCGAAGTACTCGAGCTTCTCGCCGCTGTGCTCGGCGTGCTGGGTGAGGTCGAAGTCGCCGCGGTCGGCGATCCCCTCGAGCTCCGAGTGGCCCATCGGGAAGCGGTACTCGATGTCGGAGGTGGCGCTCGAGTAGTGCGAGAGCTCGTCGGCGCCGTGCGCCCGCAGCGTCAGGTTGACGGGCTGGACGCCGAGGTCGGTGTACCAGTCCATCCGCTCCTTCATCCAGTGCTCGTGCCAGCGCTCGGCCTCGTCGGGCGGGCAGAAGAACTCCATCTCCATCTGCTCGAACTCACGGGTCCGGAAGATGAAGTTGCCGGGCGTGATCTCGTTCCGGAACGACTTGCCGATCTGGGCGATCCCGAACGGCGGCTTCTTGCGCGCGAACTGGAGGACGTTCTTGAAGTTGATGAAGATCCCCTGCGCCGTCTCCGGTCGCAGGTAGACCTCGGTGCCGGACTCGGCGACCGGGCCGACGTGGGTCTTGAACATCAGGTTGAACTCGCGCGGCTCGCTGAGCTCGCCGCCGCACTGCGGGCAGTGGATCTCGCCGGTCGGATCGCCCCCCTCGGCGGCGATCGCCTCGCGCAGGTGATCCTCGCGCCAGCGCCGCTTGCACTTGCCGAGGCACTGCACGAGCGGATCGCTGAACCCGCTCAGGTGCCCGGACGCCTCCCAGACCCGCGGGTTCTGGATGATCGCCGAGTCGATCGCGACGATGTCGTCGCGGTCGGTGAGCATCGCCCGCCACCACTCGTTCTTGACGTTGTTCTTGAGCAGGACCCCGTAGTGGCCGTAGTCGTAGGTCGAGCCGACCCCGCCGTAGATCTCCGACGACGGGAAGATGAAGCCGCGCCGCTTGCAGAGCGCGACGATCTCGTCGAGGCTGGGGCCGTCCTGCTCGGGGGTGCCGCTCATGGGCACGGAACCGTATCTGCTGCGCCGTTTGCCGCTACTTGGCGGCGACCGAGAGCTTCGTCTGCTTGCCGTCGACGTCGCGGATCGTGACCGGGAAGCGCTTCAGCTTCGATTCCTTCAGGCCCTTGCGCGCCCTGATCGCGCCGTCGGCGAAGACGGCGCGAATCCGGTCGACGCCGCCTCCCTTCGCCTTCAGCCGCAGCGTCCGGCCCTTGCCGCGGACCGTGGCGCCGGCGATGTCGGACCCGGCGAGGAGCTTCCGCTTCGGACCCACCTCGAGCCCGCGTGGCAGCTTCACACTCGCCTTGCGGAGCTGGGCGGAGCCGGCACGCAGGCGCAGCGCCAGCTTCGGCTTGCCGGAGCCGACCTTCGCGATCGCGAGCCGCGCCTTCGGCTTCCTGCCGCCACCGCCGGATGGGCAGGACGCATCGGCATCGGCGCTCACGTCGCTGGTCGTGCCCGAATGGCCGAGGAAGGCAACGTCGAAGACGAATGGCGGCGGCTTGCAGGGGTCGCGTCCGACGATGTTGAGGCCGCCATCGCCGCCGGCGAAGGTCAGGCTGAAGTCGCTGATCGGGATGTCGGGCAGATTGTCGAAGGTCACCTGGGCGCGTCCGCCCGTGCCGCCGAGGTCGCCCTTGAGGCGCAGCGCAAGCCCGCCTTGAAGATCTAGGCCGAGCTGCGGGAGTCCTCCTCCTCCGATCACGTAGACGCCACCGGTCAGCGGCTTGGCCTGAAGCGGCGACGCCGCGACTGCGCTACCCACTCTCGCCGTTTCCGGGCACTTCCCGCCGGCGTCGAAGACGGAGACCGGACATTGGTTGGTGAGCGCGACACCATTTGCGGATATCTCGGCCGGGAGCGTCACGACCGCCTTCTTCAAGCCCGCCTCGGCGATCGTCTGCGAGATCGTCGTCGTCAGCTCGACCGGGTTGGCGAGATCGCTGGTGAGCTGGCGGATCCTCGCGCTGAACTTCGGGTGGAAGGGAAGGGCGCCGCAGTTGTCGGTGCTGAACGACGTCGATCCGGACGCCGTCTGCCCGTCGTAGGCGGCGGCGTCGTAGGAGACGGTGTGGTTGCCACACGAGGTCGGGTTGCGCATGAAGCCCTTCGGCGGGCTGCCTGCCTTCCCCTGCAGGCTGAGGCTGACGTTGGTGATGTCGATCCGCATGCCGCTGACCGACTTCGGGATGTTGTCGAGGGTGGTGTCGAGTCCGAAGTCGCCCTGCCGCAGCGAGGCCGGCGACTGGAGCACGATCGGCGGCAGCACGTTGCCCGCTGTCGTCAGGACGAAGCCGAAGCGGGCCGGCTCGCCCTTGCGGGGGACGACGTTGTAGACGTTGCCGCTCGCGGTGACCGGCAGCGGCAGGCCGAGGACGTTGACGGTGTTGCTGATGTCGCCGACGTCGCTCGCGGCCGGGCAGTTGTTCGCGTTCAGCCGCTGCTCGGTGCAGGTCGGCGTCGCCAGCGGGTTGCCGACCAGCCCGGGCGGCAGGTGAAGGACGAGGCGCTTCATCTGCGCGCTCGGCTCCTGGACGTCGAAGCTGACCGAGAAGCGGCTGTTGGCGCCCGCGTCGTTGTTGGCCGGCTTCGCCGAGAGGTTCGTCAGCGAGAAAGCGGCATCGGCCGTCGGGGGGACGATCAAGAGGCCCGCGAACACGGCCAAGACCGCGCATACGCGCGCACCAACGCTCGTTCCCCTGCCTGCCGGATCCGCCATCCGGCCTATGATTGTGCCACAAGCGATGCCGATCTACGACTACAAGTGCGACAACGGCCACACGTTCGAGGTCATGCAGTCGATGTCCGAGGACCCGATCGACACCTGCGACGTCTGCGGCGCCCCGGCCCGCCGCGTCCTCCACGCCCCGGCCGTCCACTTCAAGGGATCGGGCTTCTATACGACCGACTACGCCCGCAAGGGCAAGGCGAAGGCGGCCAACGGCACCGAGTCGTCGAAGCCGGACGGCACGGACTCGAAGGGCGGCGATTCGGCGAAGAAGTCGGAGTCGTCCTCGTCCTCCTCGTCGGGCGACAAGGCGACCGCCAAGAAGGACTAGCCCGTCGGCACCTCGGCGTCGCCGCCCGGCGAGCACTGCGGCGGATGCGGGCCCGCCTCGCCGAGCAGATGACGGACGGCGTTCCGGCACTGCTTCGCGGGGATGATCAGCTCGCCGCTGGCAGTCGACCCCGACGGGTTCAGGACCTTCGTGCCCGAGTCGCCTCCGATCGCCGCCGAGAGCGCGACCTGGGGGAGCACGAAGCCGCCCATGTCGCTGACCATCGCCTTCGGCGCGTTCCAGGCGATCCACGGACCCTTGATGAAGTTGATCGGCGCCCGCCACGGACTCGTCAGCTGGTTCTTGATCCCGGCGAGGATCAGCTGCTGGGTCCGGGCGCGGTCGGTGTCGTTGTAACCGGCGGCCTCGTCGGTGTGGGCGAGGTTCTCGCGCGTCCGGGCCAGCGCCAGCGCCTGATCGCCGTTGAGGTGGTTCTCGCCGCGGTCGAGCTTCAGGGTCACGCCGCCGTTCTTGGAGCCGCCGTTGATCTCCGACTTGATCTTCTCGGGGAGGCTGACGGTGACGCCGCCGATCGAGTCGATGAAGTCGGCGAAGCCCGCGAAGTCGAGGATGACGACGTGGTTGATGTCGATCCCGAGGAAGTCCTCGACGGTCCTGATCTGGAGCGCCGCGCCGCCGAAGGCGTAGGCGGCGTTGATCCGCTGGTCGCCCTGCCCTGGGATCGACGCGAGCGTGTCGCGCGGGATCGAGACCTTGTCGAACGACCCGCCGCCGGCATGGACGACCATCAGCGTGTCCGCGCGCGAGGGCAGGCAGTCGGAAGGCGGCGGATCGCCGTGGGCGGCGGCCTCGAGGCACTTCGGCTTCGTCTCGGCGCCGGCCTCGTTGCTCCCCTCCGGGCGCGCGTCGGTCCCGATCACGAGGATGTTCTGGCCGTCGGCGATGAGCAGCGGGAAGCCGCCGAGCTCGGCGGCCGCCTGGTCGTTGAGCTTCGACTTCTGGATCTGGGCGGAGACCACGAATGCGACGATGCTGATCAGCAGCCAGACCCCGGCGGCGATCAGCGCCCAGCGCAGGACCTTGCGCCAGGTCGGCTTCTCGCCCGGTGCCCGCGGCGTGCCGCCGCCGCGACCGAGCCGCTCGCGCAGCGAGGGCCCGTCGCCGGTGCGCTTGAACCCGCGGCGCGCCTTGTAGACCGTGTAGCCGGGTCCCTCGGCGGGCGCGTCGGCGCTCGCGCCGTCACCCGCGCCGTCAGGCCGGTCGGAGCGGTTCGGCTCGGCCGGTCGCCCGCGGCTCCGGCCCTTCGATCCGGCCCGGTAGACCTTGTATTCGGGGCGATCCGGGCGTTCAGGGTCGCCGGGTGCCATTACGCGGTAATACTGCCGCATGCCCTCCCGGTTTCCTGCTTCGTGACCGCGTCGGACCCCAGGCCGGTCACGGGCCGCGAGACGATCGGCGTCGATCTCGGCGGCACGAAGATGCTCGTCGGCGTCGTCGATGCCGGGGGCGCGGTGATGCACCGGCGGGTGGACGCATCGGTGGGCCTGGGCGCCGATGAGCTCCTGGCGCGCATCGACGCCGAGATCCGGATCGCCCTCGACTCCCGCCCGGGGGTCGCCGCCGTCGGCCTCGGGGTTCCCTGCATCGTCGACCGGGACCGCGAGATCTGCGTGACCTCCAACCACCTGCCCCTGATCGGCGTCCCGCTGCGAACGCGGGTGGCAACGCTCACGGATCTGCCGACGGCGATCGACAACGACGGCAACGCTTCCGCCCTCGCCGAGCAGCAGCGCGGCGCCGCCCGCGGCGCCGAGAACGTCGTCCTGCTCACGCTCGGGACCGGGATCGGCGGCGGTCTCATCCTCGGCGGCCGCCCCTATCGCGGCTCGCGCGGGGCGGCAGCGGAGCTCGGGCACTTCGTCGTCGACATGGACGGCCCGCCGTGCCCGGGCCGGTGCCCGAACAATGGCTGCATCGAATCGCTCGTGTCGGGCACCGCCCTCCGCATCGAGGCCGAGCGCGCGATCGCCGCGAACCCCGGCTCGCCACTGGCCGCCGCGGCGGAGGCCGGCGGGAAGATCGACGGCACCGTCGTAACCGGCCTCGCCCGGGCGGGGGACGAGATCTCGATCCGATTGCTGGAGACGATGGGACGGCGGCTCGGAGTCGCCCTCACCGGCCTCGCGAACGTGTTCGACCCCGACGTCATGGTCATCGGCGGCGGCGTGATCGATGCCGGCGAGCTCCTGCTCGGCCCGGCGCGCGAGGAGTTCGAGCGGCGGGCGCTGACGCCGCAGAGGGAGACGCCGATCAAGGCCGCCGAGCTCGGTGCGGATGCCGGCATGATCGGCGCTTCGATCCTCGGGCTGGAGGAGCTCGCCGCATCCGGGACGGCCGCCTGATGGCGGGCCGTCTGATCGTCTGCCCGTCGCCGATCGGCAACATCGGCGACGTCTCGCCGCGAATCCGCCAGGCGCTCGCCGACGCCGACCTCGTCGCCTGCGAGGACACCCGCCGGGCCGGCCGCCTCTACGAGCGTCTCGACCTCGACCCGCCCCGGTTCGTCTCCAACCACGACAGCAATGAGGAGAGCCGCGCCCCGCAGCTCGCCAAGGCGATCGAGCGCGGCTCCCGGGTGGCGCTGCTCAGCGACGCCGGCACGCCGGTCCTCTCCGACCCGGGCTACCGGCTGATCCGGGCCTGCATCGAGCGTGGCATCGAGATCGAGGTACTACCCGGCCCGACGGCGATCACGACGGCACTGGTCGCCTCGGGACTGCCCGCCGACCGCTGGCGATTCGAGGGGTTCCTGCCGCGCCGCGCCGGCGAGCTCGAGCGCGTTCTCCAGTCGACCGAGACCGTCGTGGCCTTCGAGTCCCCGCGGCGGCTGCCGGCGTCGTTGCGAGCCCTCGCCGCGCTCGCGCCCGATCGCCCGGCCGCGGTCTGCCGAGAGCTGACCAAGCTCCACGAGGAGGTCGCGCGCGGCACGCTCGGCGACCTCGCCCGCCGCTTCCGCGGAGATGTCAAGGGCGAGATCGTCGTCGTCATCTCCGCCTCGAGCAAGCGGGCGGCGGCGCCTGACACGGCTTTCGCGGTCGATGCGCTGCGGCGGCTCGTCCAGTCCGGGGCCCGCCCGCGCGCGGCGGCGCAGGTCGTTGCGGCGCTGACCGGGGCGCGGCCGAACGAGCTCTACCGCGAGCTGACCGGCCGCGAGCCGCGGCAGTGACGCACTTCCCCGATGCTCCGGCGGCGCTCGGCCGCGGCGTCATCGTCGCGCCCGGCGCCGCGGTGCCGGAGCGCTGGGACGGCGTCGAGCGGGTCGCCATCGGCGCCGCCGAGCTCGCCTCGCCTGCGGCCGTCGTCGCGGTGCTCCACCGGCGATGGGCGGCGCGCGAGCCGGTCGTGATCGAGCTCGCAGTCGATCCGGCGGAGTTCCGCGAGCCGCAGCCGGTCGACGATCCGCCCTATGCGCTGGCGGCTGATCTCGACCTGCCGCTGGACCGCCTCCACCACCTGGTCTGGGCGAACAACTACGACGCCCGCTCGGGGACGCCGATCTGGTGGTGGGGGGAGAAGGCGGCGCGGCTCGGGGCGGTGGTCGGCGGCGACGCCGACGTGGCGCTTCACGACGGCCGCGACGCCTGGATCGACGGGGGCCCGCGCTGGAGCGCGCCCGACACCGAGGCGCTGCTGATCGAGTCCGGCGCCGTCGAGGCGGGGATGCCCGAGCCGATCCCGCGCGAGCGCCCGGACTCGCGCGCCGAGCTCGCGCCGGACCAGCTCGCCGCCGTCCACCACCACGGCGGCCCGGTCCGGGTGATCGCCCCGGCCGGCTCCGGGAAGACGCGGGTGCTGACCGAGCGGATGCGGCACCTGCTCGCCGACCGCGGCTACCGGCGCGAGGCGGTGATCGCCGTCGCCTACAACAAGCTCGCCCAGAACGAGCTCGAGACGCGTCTCGCGGCGCTCGGCCCGCGCACGCGGACCCTGAACTCGCTCGGCTACTCGCTGCTCAACCGCCACCGCGGCGCCCGCGCCCGCGTCCTCAGCGAACCGGAGGCGCGCGATGTGATCGCGCGCGTGTTCCCGATCCCGAAGCAGCGCCGCACCAACACCGATCCGGTCGGCCCCTACCTCGATGCGCTGACGGTCAGCCGGCTCGGGATGGTGCCGCCCGCGGAGGTCGAGGAGATGCGCGACGACGTCCCCGGGTTCGCCGACGGCTTCGACCCCTACCGGGCGGAGCTCGTCGCCGCGGGCGCGATCGACTTCGACGAGCAGATCTACGGCGCGCTCGAGGCGCTGCTCCGCGACGGCGCGTTCCGGCGCCGCGTCCAGCCCGAGCATCGCCACCTGCTCGTCGACGAGTTCCAGGACCTGACCCCGGCCCACGTGCTGATGATCCGCCTGCTCTCGATGCCCGGGTTCGACGTCTTCGGGGTCGGCGACGACGACCAGACGATCTACGACCACGCCGGCGCCGACCCGCGGTTCCTCGTCGACTACGCGGGCTTCTTCCCGGGGGCGGAGGAGGCGGCGCTCGAGGTCAACTACCGCTGCGCGGAGGCGATCGTCGGCGGCGCCACCAACCTGCTCGGCTACAACCGCCTCCGGGTGCCGAAGACGATCCGCGCCGCGGCCGGCGCCGATCCGGATCCGGAAACGCTCGAGATCCGCGTCCGGCCCGCCGCCGAGGCGGCGGCGACGCTCGTCGACCTCGTCCGCGGCTGGCTCGCCGAGGCGGAGGTCGGGCCGGAGGACGTCGCCGTCCTCGCCCGCGTCAACTCGCTGCTGCTCGCGCCCCAGGTGGCCCTGTTCACGGCCGGGGTCCCGGTCGCCTCGGCGGTGCGCGGCGAGATGCTCGAGCGGACCGGCACGGCGGCCGCGCTCGCCTGGCTGCGAATCGCGGTCGATCCCGAGAACCTGCTGCCCGGGGACCTCGAGACGATCCGCCGCCGGCCGAGCCGCGGCTTTCCGATGTGGATCAGCAAGTGGCTCGCGAACTGCCGCTCGCTCGAGGACCTGCTCGTCGTCGGGCGCCGGATCGACGACGAGCGTGTCGCCGGCAAGGTCGACGAGATGGCAGACGACATCGGGATGCTCGCCGGGATCGCGGCCGCGGGCGGCCGGACGCGGGAGCTGCTCGAGGCGGTCCGCGACCGGATCGGCCTCGGCGGCGCGATGGAGATGCTCGACGGCTCGAAGGGCAGCGAGGCGACCGCGAGCCACCTCGACGACCTCGAGGGGCTGATCCAGGTCGCCGACCTCCACGACGAGCCGGGCGGCTTCGAGCCGTGGCTGCGGGCGGCGCTCGACGCCTCCGCGGGCGGCGAGGGCGTCCGGCTCGCGACCGTCCACAGAGTCAAGGGACGGGAGTGGGACCGGGTCGCGGTCTACGGCGCCGTCAAGGGGCTGATGCCGCACCGGCTCAGCGAGACCTGGGAGGCGGAGCGCCGCGTCCTCCACGTCGCGATCACGCGGGCGCGGCACCGCTCCGTCGTCCTCGCCGATGCCGAGCGGCCGTCGCCGTTCCTGGCCGAGATCCGCGGCGAGGCAGCCGAGCCGGCGACGAAGCCGGCCGTCAGCGCCGACGCGCTCGGCGCCGCCACCTCGCGCTCGCGCCGCTCGATGAGTCGCGACGCCGAGTCGCCGCTCGCCGGGGCCGGGCCGGTCGCCCAGGCGGCCAACGAAGCGCTCCGCGAGTGGCGGAAGCTCCGCTCCGACTCCGATGGCGTCCCCGCCTACGTCGTCCTCTCGAACCGTCAGCTCGAGGGGATCGCGGCGGCGATGCCGGAGGATGCGCGGGCGCTTCTGGCCTGCAACGGGATCGGCCCCACCAAGCTCGAGCGCTACGGCGAGGAGATCCTCGGCGTCCTGGCGACCGTGCGCTGATGGAGACGGTCGCGCGGATCCTCCTCGCGGCCGTGCTCGCCTGGTCGGCGGCCGCGAAGCTCGCCGACGCCCGCCGCAGCACGGCGGCGATGGCGACCTTCGGATTCGCCACCCCCGCGTCGCGCCGGCTCGCCTGGACGATCGCGGTCGCCGCCGAGGTCGTGCTCGCGATCGGCGTCGCCGCCGGCAGCGACCGTGCGGCCTACCTCGCCGCCGCATTGCTGGCGCTGTTCGCGCTGACGCTCGGCTCGGCGCTGATGCGCGGCCGCGCCGGCGCTCCGTGCGCGTGCTTCGGCGGCGGCACGACGGTCGGACCCGGCGCGATCGCCCGCGACGTCGCGCTTGCCGTCGCGTTCGCGATCGTCCCGGCGCTGCCGTCGTAGCCCGACGGTCTCCGCCAGTGTTCCGCGGAACACTCAGCGCCGGTGGGCTGAGAGGGCAACGAACGGATCGATGCTCGAATCCAGGTTTCCCCTCTATACGAGGGTAAATCTGCCATCGAGCACCGCCGCGGCCCCGCGGCGCCGCTCACCTCCCCTCATCAGCCCAACCCACGCCCCGCCCGGCCATCACGGCCCGGGCGCCAGCCACCACCCCTCAGTGACCGGTCGCCGAGAAGTGCTGGTAGTCGCGGGCTCCGGGCCAGTTGCCGGCCCACTTCCAGCCGATGATCCGCTTCATCGCCCGGGCGGCCGTCCCGTGCCGGTAGAGCATCCCCTTGCGCTTGTCGGAGCGGTCGGCGTAGGGGCGTCCCTCCGGCGGCGAGACGTAGTCGCCGGAGACGTAGGGGTTCTCGCGCGGGTTGATGTCGATCGCCTTGCCGTAGGCGTGCATCGACCAACGGGTCGTGCCGTTGACGAACCGGCAGTTGAAGGCGGAGGTGTTGTCGTGGTGCATCGAGCGATGATCGTCGCCTCCATAGCGGTCGATCAGCTCCATCCTCCGGATCGGGAACCGCTTCGCGTAGAGCCGCCGCAGGACCTCGACCATGCCCTTGGCGTAGTCCTCGTTGACGACGAGCCGGCCCTGGCGGGGACGGCCGTGGAAATCGATCCGGCTGGCCTTGACGAGTCGCAGGTCGCCGAGGCTCACCGGACAGCCGCGGTGCCAGGAGACGCCCTCCATGCGCCGGCGCAGCTTTGCCGGCAGCCGTTCGACCGAGCCGCGGAACTCGCGCGCGGCGCGCTCGCCGGCGGGAGGGCCCGGCACCGTCGCCGGCATCGCGCTCGCGCGTACGCCGAATTCGCCGTTGCCGGCCGCGAGCGCCGCGGCCACGACGACAGCGATCCCTGCAATGCCCATCGGTCCCTTCACGCCGCGAATAGTCTTGCGCGCGATGTCCTTCTACGTGACCACGCCGATCTACTACGTCAACGCCGAGCCCCACCTCGGCCACGCCTACACGACGATCGGCGCCGACATCCTCGCCCGGCACATGCGCCAGCGCGGCGAGGACGTGTTCTTCTTGACCGGGACCGACGAGCACGGCGAGCCGGTCGCGCAGGCGGCCGAGCGCGAGGGCGTCTCGCCGCGCGAGCTCGCCGACCGCAACGCGCAGCGCTTCCTCGACCTGATGCCGAAGATCGACGTCTCCAACGACTTCTTCATCCGCACCTCCGACGAGCGCCACGTCGCCCGCGTCCAGGAGGTGATGCAGCGCGTCCACGACAACGGCCACGTCTATGAGGGCACATACGAGGGCTTCTACTGCCCGCGCTGCGCCGACTTCAAGACGCCGACCGAGCTCGGTCCTGGCAACACCTGTCCGATCCACGAGATCGTCCTCGAGGTCGTCACCGAGGAGAACTGGTTCTTCCGGCTGTCGAGCTTCGAGGGCGAGCTGCTGCGCCTCTACGAGGACAATCCCGACCTGATCGCGCCGGACTTCCGCCGCAACGAGGCGGTCTCGTTCATCCGCGGGGGCCTCCAGGACGTCTCGCTGTCGCGGCCGAAGCTGAATTGGGGGGTCCCGCTGCCGTGGGATCCCGGGCAGGTCATGTACGTCTGGTTCGACGCCCTCCTCAACTACTACACGGCGCTCTCGTTCGCGCGCCCGGGAGAGGACCTGACCGACCGCTACTGGCCGGCGAGCCTGCACGTGATGGCCAAGGACATCCTCAAGTTCCACTCGGTCTACTGGCCGGCGCTGCTGCTCGCCGCCGGCCTCGAGCTGCCGAAGCGGATGTACGTGCACGGCTACCTGCTGATGGGCGAGAAGAAGATGTCGAAGTCGCTCGGCAACGTGCTCGATCCGTTCGATGTGATCGAGAAGTACGGCAGCGATGCGCTCCGCT
>Ga0207706_10004418_pt1 | contig 13212 bp, 10 predicted proteins | sample KBSC53metaG_FD_184318 | JGI IMG/M metagenome (GOLD analysis project Ga0207706, IMG submission 184318) | Corn rhizosphere microbial communities from Kellogg Biological Station, Michigan, USA - KBS C5-3 metaG (SPAdes) (version 2) | ecosystem: Host-associated > Plants > Roots > Rhizosphere > Soil ... | reverse complement strand
CGCGAGCTGGTCGACATCCGCCTTCCTCGCTTCAACGTCTGGGCCCGTGACTCGGGCCTCGGCGAGGAGGTCCGCATGGGCATCGGCCTGAACACCGGGCCCTTCATGTCAGGAAACGTCGGCTCGTCGCGCCGGCTCGAGTACACGGTGCACGGTGACACGGTGAACACGGCCTCCCGGATCGAGGGTATGACGAAGACTGTTGGAGGCCCGATCCTGCTCGCCGACTCCACCCGCCAGGCGCTCGTCGACCCGCCGGGCGATCTCCAGCACCTGGGCGAGTTCGAGGTGAGGGGACGCGATTCGAATGTTTCGCTGTGGACCCTCAACGGGTCCCGGCAGTAGCCAGCCTCACGCGCCGAGGCTCGCCCGGACGCGTTCCCACTCCTCCTCGGCCTGGCTCACAAGCGGCCCGGCGCTCTCGAGCCGGCCCTCTCGGCCGAGCGTCTCCAGCTCGCGGCAGAGCTCCGCGAACGACTGCGCGCCGAACGTGGCCCCGTTCGACTTCAGCGTGTGCGCCGCCCGGTGAGCCTCTTCGGCATCGCCTCGCTCGACGGCGTCTCGGAGCGTCGCCATCTGCGCGGCTCCGTCCTCGAGGAAGGCCTGGATCAGCTCCCCGACGGCCGCGCGGCCCTCGTCGCCGCCGCCCAGTGAGGCAACGAGCTGGTCGAGCGTCCCGCGATCCAGAGTCGCGTCGGCTCGATGCGGACGGGAGCTCGCGAGGGCGCGCTCCAGCTCCTCGGGGCGAATGGGCTTCGATAGGTAGTCGTCCATCCCGGCTGCCAGACATTCCTCCCGGTCACCCTCCATCGCGTTCGCCGTCATGGCGATGATCCGGGGCCCGTCGGAGCCTAGGCGGTCGCGTATCTGGCGCGTGGCCTCGAGGCCGTCCAGCTCGGGCATCTGGACGTCCATCAGCACGACGTCGTAGGCCTCGCCCTCGACCGCTTCGACCGCCTCGCGGCCGTTCTCGACCACATCGGCCTCCTGGCCGAGCTTCGCCAGCATCGCGAGCGCGAGCTGCCTGTTGACCGCGTTGTCCTCGGCCACGAGCAGACGAAGCCCTTCCTCCGCCGCTCGGTCGCCGTCGCCATCCGCGTCGGGCGCGACGCCGGAGTCTTCGCTCGCGGTGAGCACCCGGACCAGCGCGTCATAGAGCTGGGACGCCTTGACGGGCTTCGTGAGCTGCGCCCCGAACTCGGGGGCCCCGCGCGCCTCGGCCAGGTGCCCGATGGACGTCAGCAGGAGCAGCGGCAGAGAGCGCTCGTCGCGGTAGCGGCGGAGCTGGCGAGCCAGTTCCAGGCCATCCATCCCCGGCATCTGCATGTCCAGCACCGCGACGTCGAACGACTCGCCGCTCTGCACTCGGGCGAGTGCCTCGATCGGGTTTTCGACCGCCTCGACGACCATCCCCCAGCTCTCCGCCTGCCTCGTGACGATCTCGCGGTTAGTCGCGCTGTCGTCGACCACCAGCAGGCGCTTGCCCGCTATCCAGGAGCTGTCCTCGCGGTACTCGCTGCGCGCCGGAGGCGCCGTCTCCTGCGTAAGGATCTCGAAGTGGAAGGTCGAGCCCTTGCCCTCCTCGCTCTCCACCCAGAGCGTGCCGCTCATCAGCTCGGCCAGGCGCATCGAGATCGCCAGGCCCAGCCCGGTGCCGCCGTATCGGCGCGTCGTCGACGCGTCCACCTGGCTGAACGACTCGAACAGCCGGTGCATCCGCTCGGCGGGAATCCCGATGCCGGTGTCCCGGACGGAGAAGCGCAGTCGGAGCCCATCGCCGCCTCCGTCCACCACGGCGACGCTCAGCACCACCTCCCCGACGTTGGTGAACTTGACGGCGTTTGCGAGCAGGTTGCCCAGCGCCTGGCGCAGGCGTGTCGGGTCACCAAGGATCGCGTGCGGGACGTCGTCGTCCACGAGGCAGCCAAGCTCGATCTCCTTCTCGGAGGCGTTCACGGCGACCAGGTCGAGCGCGCCCTCGGCGCACTCGCGCACGTCGAGGGGGTGTTCCTCGAGCTCGAGCTTGCCGGCCTCGATCTTCGAGAAGTCGAGGATGTCGTCGATGATCCGCAGCAGCGCCTCGCCGCTCGTCTGGATGACCTCAGTGAAGCCGCGCTGCTCGTCGGTCAGCTCGGTGTCGAGCAGCAGACCGCCCATCCCGATCACGGCGTTCATCGGCGTCCGGATCTCGTGACTCATGGTCGCGAGGAACGAGCTCTTCGCGTTGGTCGCCGCCTCGGCCTCGGCCCGCGCCTGACGGAGCTCCTCCTCCACCTGCTTACGCTCCGTGACGTCGAGCCAGAAGCCCTGGATGTAGAGCGGGGTGCCGCTCTCGTCGCGCACGATCACCGACTCGTCGTGCACCCAGACGTCGCGACCGCTCTTGTGGAGCATCCTGTACTCGATGCTCAGCGGCTCGCCGGTCTCCTGGAAATTCCGCTGCTCGGCCAGGACGCGTTCCCGATCATCCGGGTGGAGCGCCGCCTCCCAGAGCGAGTTGTCGCCCCAGTCCGGCGGCGGGTATCCGAACATCGACTCGCACTGCGGGCTGATGTAGATGCTCCGACCGACGATCGAGGCGCTGCCCGTCGCGTCAGCCGCGAACGGCGCATCGACGTAGGTGACGAGTGGCAGCTCCTCGGCGAGCCGGCGGAACCGCGTCTCGGCCTCCTTCGCTGCCGTGATGTCGTGGTAGACGAGCAGGTAGCCGGTGCGCTCGCCGTCGACGACAAGGGGGACCAGGAGCAGCTCTACGTCGACCAGCCTGCCGTCCTTGCGGGTTCGCCGGGTCGTACGCGTCGCAAGGCCCTCCTCGAGTGCCTGGCGGGTCACCGCCTCGCCTTCCTCGTGCAGCACGGCAGAGCCCAACACGAGCTCGTCGATGTCGCGCCCCAGTGCCTCGGCCTGGCTCCAGCCGAACAACCGCTCCGCAGCCGGGTTCCAGGACGTGACCAGCTCGTCCAGATCCATCGTGACGATCGCCGTCGGGCTCAGAGCCACGAGTGACTCGTAGTGCTGCTTCTCCCTGGAGATCTCGGCCTCGCGAGCTCGCAGCGCGTCCTCGAGCTCCTTGCGCTCTGTGGTGTCGATCCAGAAGCCCTGGGCGTAGAGCGGAACCCCGTTGTCGTCGCGGACGATGACCGACTCGTCGCGGACCCAGACGTCGCGACCGCTCTTGTGGCGCATCCGGTACTCGATGCTCAGCGGCTCCCCGGTCTCCTGGAAGCGCCGCTGCGCGGCGTGCACCCGCTCGCGGTCGTCCGGGTGGAGGATCGCCTCCCAGAGCGAGTTGTCCGCCCAGTCGTCCAGCGGGTATCCGAACATCGCCTCGGCCTGGGGGCTGATGTACATGTTGTCTCCGACGATCGACTCCCCGTCTGAGCTCGCGAACGGCGCGTCCAGGAACGTGACGAGCGGCAGCTCCTCGGCAAGCCGTCGGAACCGCTCCTCCGCCTCGCGCTGGGCCTCGAGCAGCCGCGCGTTCGCGATCGCTCCTGCCGCGGCCTGGGACAGACCCACCAGGAGGTCCAGATCGGCCTGTGTGAACGGGCGCTTCGAGCCGCCCTCCCGCCAGACAGCCGTCACTCCGATCGCCTGGCCCCCGGCGAGCAGGGGCGCGACCATGAGGCGCTCCTCGGACTCCACCTCCTCGGTGCCGGGGATCGTCTGGGCGCGCGGATCCTGGCTCGTGTCGTTGACCACCTCGGCCTCGCGCCGGGCGGCGACGGTGCCGATGATTCCCTCTCCCAGCCGGATCCGGTCGGCCTTGATCTCCTCGGCGTTCTCGCCCAGCGCGACCGCTGCGTGGAAGGTCTCGGCCTCGGGCTCCGCGAGGTAGACGGCGCTCGTATCCGCGTCGAGGAGATCCCTGGCCCGCCCTGCGACACGCTCCAGCACCGCGGCCATGTCCACGGCGCTCGAGAACTCACGACCCACCTCGGCAAGCGCGGCCATCTCGTCGCCGCGGCGCCGGGTCTCCTCGTAGAGCTGGGCGTTCTGGATCGCGATGCCCACGTTGGCGGCGATCGTGGAGAGGAGCCCCGCATCGCCCTCGCCGAACCGGCCCTCGTCCTTCGTGCTCTGAATGCTGATCACGCCGATGGCCCTCTCGCCGGCCACGATCGGCACGCCGAGGTACGAGCGCGACGGCGTGCCCAGGTACGCGACGTCCTCCTGCTCCAGCGAGCGATTGATCACCAGCGGCTCCCGCGAGCGCAGGATCTGAGAGGTGAGTCCCTCGCCGTACGGAATCGCGGGCTCATCCCGTCGCTCGCCGCCCTCGTGGAAGTAGGCGAACTCGATCTGACCGGTCACTTCGTCGTGCAGCGCGACGTAGGCGATATCGGCGTCGAAGGTCTCGCGTACGCGGTCACCCACGAGCTCGATCAGGGCATCCAGCTCGAGCTGTCCCGCGAGGGCCTCCCCGACGCTGTTGATCGTGGCCAGCTCGGCCACGCGTCGCTGCGTCTCCTGGATCAGGCGGGCGTTGTCGAGCGCGACGCTCAGGCTGCCCGCCAGCGTCGCGAGCACCCGCTTGTCGGAGTCCGTGAACGCATGCTCCTGATCGAGGTTCTGGAGCGATATGACCCCGCCGGCCCTGCCCGCGGCGATGAAGGGCACGCCGAGCCACGACTTGGCCGGCTCTCCGGTCCGCACGAACGGGTTGCCATAGCGTTCCGCCTCGCCGGCCACGTCCACGTTGATCAGGAGCGGCTCGCGCGACTCCATCACGTGTCCCCTGAACCCGATCACCGGCAGCGGCTCGTCCGGATAGCGAACGCCGCGCTCGATCGTGTAGGGGAAGCGGAGCACGCCGGCCGCCTCGTCGTGGACGCCGATGTCGACCACCTGGGCGTCGAAGATGTCGCGGAGCCGGTCGCCGACGATGTCGTACAGAGTCTGGACCTCGAGCTCGCCGGCGAGCGCCTCCTGGACGCTATTGATGATCGCCAACTCGGCGTTGCGTTGCCGCGTCTCCTCGATCGCGCGGGCGCGCGAGAGGGCTGCGCCGACGTGTTGCCCGACAAAGGTGAGCAGTCCCTTGTCGCGTTCTGTGTACCGGACGTCCCTCGTGTACGACTGCACGACCAGGACGCCGGTCGTTCGGCCTTCGGCCTTGAGCGGAACTCCGAGCCAGCTCGACTCCGCAGTATCGACGCCGACGACCTCGATCTCGCCGGCCGCGGCGAGCTCCCTCATCCGCTCGTGGGAGAGCAGCTGTGGCTCGCCGGTGCGGAGGACGTATGCGGTCGTCCCCCGCGCGTTGCCCGTGCCGAACGCGTCCCACTGGTTGGGATCCGGGATATCGAGATCGACCTGGTCGACGTAGTAGGGCCAGCTGATCAGCTGCCGATCCTCGTCATAGAGGGCGATGTAGAAGTTGCTCGCATCCATCAGCTCGCCGATGACGCCGTGGACGGCCCGATAGAAGTCCTGCATGTTCTCGGCCGCGCTGGCCAGCTCGGCGATTCGGTACAGCACGGCCTGAACCTGGTCCGCGTCGTGGCGGTCAGCGAGGTCCGCCGAGGGATCGCGGGCCTGCGTCATGAACGGCAAGTATCCCCAGCGGCCGTCGGGGCGTCCAGTTCCGCTTGACTACCGGGTGCGGTGGCCGGTTCACACCTATTCATCTACGAGTTCGGAGCAGACGCGAACTTCGAGGGGCGCCTCGGGGGTGTGCTCGAACGATTGGGGGCGGCGGGGGACTTGCGGGTCCTGGACGGCCTGTTCGTCGCGGACGACACCGACACCGGGGAGCTGGTCGCGCTCGATCTGCGCTCCGGCAGCTCCGGGGATGCGGTGGCTCGGTTGCTCACCTTCCGGCTCGATCCCGGCGCGCGTCGTGCCGCGACCGCGAAGGCGCTGGGCGAGTCGGGCTCGGTTCCTGCCGATGTCGTTCGGAGCCTCGGTGCTGCGCTGCAGCCCGGCCAGGCGTTGTTCGCGCTGCTGGTCGACGGACCCGAGCCCCAGGACCTGCAGGATGCCGTGGCACGCACCGGCGGGCGGACCCTGAGTGCCGGACCCGTGGAGGCCTCGAGCCTCGCGGATCTCGCTCCGGAGCTGCTGGCAGCCAAGCCCTAGGTAGGACCTGGCGGACAACCGACGCCCAGGTCGTCGGTCCGCCCCCCTGGTGCCAGAGGCGCGGGCCCGCGACCTTTGCGGGGTGCAGCGAGCCAACCATGAGGAGTTGAGATGAGAGCCCCCGTCCTGGGTCTTGCGACGGCGATCGTCGTTGCGGCCTGTCCCGCCGTCGCGAGTGCCACCGACTACTGCGTCCCCCCTAACGACAATTGCGCCGGGACACCCGTCCCGAGCTTCGACAAAGCGCTCGAGCTCGCGGCCCAGGGGACGAATGCGGACCGCATCTTCCTCGGTGACACGACCTACGTGGCTCAGACCGGCACGGGCTTCACCTACAACGTGCAAGGCTCGCCGCTCGAGATCATCGGCAAGGGGAGCGGCAAGACCGCTCTCACGAGTCCGCCGGGAGCCTCGGCGGTGCTGAATCTCGACGGAGGTCAAGCCTCCGTCCGCGATCTCACCATCAGGATTCCGCAGAACGCTGCGGCCGGGGCCAGCGGGCTCTCGACCTGGGAGAGCGCCCGGGGCATCGACGTCGTGGAGGACCAGACTCAGACCAACACGCACCGGGGAGTCGTGCTGAGCCAGGGTGCGTCGCTGGAGGACTCCACCGTGACGCTGGGCGGTTCGCAGAACACCACCGCGGTCGTCTTCGGCCTCGGCGGAGGAAACGTCCTCCGCTCGGCCCTCACCGCGTGGGAGGGCGTGGCGAGCAATTACGGAGGCCTGATTGACCGCTCGCGCGTGACCGGTGTGGAGCGAGGCGTGTACGGCATGCGCGACGGCACGACGATCACTGCGACACTGGTGCGGTTCTCGAAGTCGGGAGGGGCGGGCATCGGCGCCCTGGCCGGCGCTGGTGCGCCGACGTCGGTCAAGGCCGACGGCGTGACGATCGTCGGGCCGGGCCTGGCCAACACGTTCGGGGTGGGGGCAACGGCGGGCGGGTTGACGCCGTTCGAAAACGCGGAGCTCATCCTGACCAACTCGATCGTCCGTGGTGTGAGCTCCTCGATCGTCGCCGTCGGCGCCGGAAGGGGCGCAGACGATGCGAACGTGCGCACGTCCTATTCCGACTACGACCCTGGCGGCAACACCACCTTCGGCAGCAACGGCACCATCACCGAGTCGAACGTCTCGTACGTGGGCGACGCCGGGTTCGTCGACCCAGCCGTCGGCGACTACCACCTGCGCTCCAGCTCGCCGCTACTGGACCGCGGCGACACGGTGCCGTCGCCGGGGCTCGACCTCGATGGCAACGCCCTGATCACGGACGGCGACGGCGACGGTGTGGCGCGGCGCGACATGGGCGCCTTCGAGCACGCGGCGGTGGTGCCCGTCCGCGCGCCGGCCGTCGACTCCACCCGGCCTTTGATCACGGCCTTCCGAGCCGACCCGTCGGCGTTCGCGGTCCCGAAGGGCACCCGCCTCCGCTACCAGCTGAGTGAGGCCGCGCGAGTGACGATCACGATCCAGCGCAACGTCCCGGGCCGCCGCTCGGGCGGTCGATGCGTGCGGCCGTCACGGCGGCTGCAGCATGCGAAGCGCTGCGTGCGCCACCGCACCGTCGGCACGCTGAAGAACGCCGGTGTGCACGGGGCGAACAAGAGGCGGTTCACGGGCAGGATCGCCAAGCGGGCGCTGCGGCCGGGAAGCTACCGCGCAGTCGTTCGCGCGACCGACGCCGCGGGCAACCGCTCGGCGCCGAAGTCCGTCCGGCTGCGCGTGCGGCGGAAGGCGAGCTAGCGGGCGCGGGCCTTGGCCCACTCCGCCTTGTGGGCGCTCTTCTCCGCCTGGTAGTCCTCGAGCGCCTGCGGCGAGTCGACGTCCCCGAGGGTCGGATGTGGGGGCACGAGCTCGCGTGCCGCCTCCACGCCGAAGTGCTTGAACAGGACCGCTGCCATCGACGTGATCTTCATCTCGCCGAAGCCCGGCAGCGCAGCGAGGTTGGCGCGCAGCTCCTGGGCATTCGTCGCGTCGGTCCAGACACGCGCGGCGTCGCCTTCGTAGCGGTCGCGCACGTGGACGGCCAGCTCGTGTACCCGCTTGGCCATCGAGCGCGGGTAGCGATGGATCACCGGCTTGGCGAAGAAGACCGGCTCGAGGTCGGCGGACGCGAGCGTCGCGGCGTCGAGGGCGCCCAGGCGCTCCTTCAGCGCGAGCGGCCCGAGGAAAGCCTTCATCACCGTTACGCGCTGGTCGAGCTCGAAGCCCACCAGCAGGGCCATCGGATCCGACGCGATCAGGGCGTTGGCGTCGTCGGACTCGGTGAAATAGAGGCGATCGGGCATGCATCGATCGTAGTCACGCGGGTTAGGATCCACGCGTGTCGCATCCGGACCCCTCTGCGCCGGCCGACCGTCGCCCGATCGAGCCCGGAGACGTGTTGGAGAACCCCGTCACCGGTGAGCACGCCGTCGTGCTCGAGCTGCCGTGGCACAACACCGAGAGCCGCGCGGTCGCCGAGCTGACGGCGCTCCCGGGCGCGCGCGTGGTCGGTGAGCACCTGCACCCGGCGCTGCACGAGCGCTTCGGCGTGCTGCGGGGCGAGCTGACCGTCGTGCGTGACGGCGGCCGTTCGGTGCTGCGCGCCGGCGAGAGCGCCGACATCGATCCTGGGGTCTGGCACGACTGGTGGAACGAGGGTCAGGAGGATGCCGTCGTGCGCGTCGAGATCACGCCGGGCGAGCGCTTTGTGCACATGATCGAGACGCTGTTCGGGCTCGCGCGGGAGGGGCACGTCAACGCCAAGGGAATGCCGAATCCGCTGCAGCTGGCGCTCACCGCGCAGGAGTTCTCGGACGTCATCGTGTTCCGCAGGCCGCCGCAACCGCTGCAGCGCCTCGTGTTCGGCGCGCTGACGCCGATCGCCAGGCGGCGCGGGTACCGCGCCACCTACCCGAGTCTCTCGCGCACAACGCTGGCGCCGCGGGAAACGCCTGCATAAGCGAGCCTTCATGTTGGCCTGGCAGCACGGGGGGCCGCTGCCAGACTTGACGGAAGGATGGTGGGCGGTGCCGACATCGTGCGTGCGCTCGACGTCGACCCCGATCTTGGCGAGGGGCTCGAGCCGCGGGCGCTCGCCGTCGCTCGCCGACGAGTGGGACTGGCGGGCCAGGTGGAGGACGAGGTGCTGCAGGGCCTGACCGCGGCCGAGCGTCGCCAGCTCCTCGGCCTGCTCAGGCAGGCACTCCGCTCGGCACCGCCGCAGGCGCCGTGGCGGGCCGAGGAAGGGGACTAGCCAGCTGCCGCCCAGTCCGGCCATCGGAGCGGCATCGGCAGCCATCGCTGCGGCTCTCGGCCTCAGTGCGCTCGGCTGCGGCGGAGCGGACGACGCTCCCGTCACTCACAGGCCACCGGATCGGCTGCGGGCATGTGTCGACGAGTGGAACAGCCCTGCGAACTTCGCCCACGGCAGTCCTGGAACCATCGTCCGCCGCCTCCGCCCGAGGCCAGCCGTTCCCCTGTTCGCCCACGTGAGTCTGGACGAGCATCGGCGCTGCGTCGTCTTCCTCGACACGCCCAGCACCGACGGCGACCGCCGCTTTGTGCGCACCGGCGGCCATTACCGTCTCGACTGCGCCGGTGACTGCGGTCAGGACGTGCCACCGGGCGCGCGGACGGCGCAGTTCCTGCGCGATGGCACGCTGCCGGTCCTGTAGCGCGCTTAGCTGATTTCGTCCCGCTCCGGGACGAAGAGAAAGTCGGGGTGGGGCTCGACGTCGGATCCGGGCGAGGACTGGACCACGCTGCCGTCGGACAGCTCGGCCTTGACCAGGCGCCGCACGTCTCGCGAGGCCGGCGGGACGCTGTCCGCGGGAACCGCCATCTCCCAGTGCCCGCCGGGTCCCAGTCGAACTGGACTGCGCAGGAGCGAGAGCCGTGTCGGGGTGTCGAAGTACAGCCTTTCGAGCCGCACCGTGGGCCTGGACAGCGGGTTCTCCAGCAGGACCGAGTAGCACTCGCGTTCGTCCTCTCCCCACAGCCAGCCGCGGCGCACGGTGAACTTCATGGGGTCGGGCCGCCGAAACACCCGGCGCGAGAGCCGGCGAACCGTCTGCAGGAGCGGCGTGGGATGCCTGGCCTTCACGCGCGTCGCGACATCCTGGGTCAACGTCGTGCGCAGCCTGCTGGCGATGCCACGCAGCCGCTCGAAGCGCTGGGCACCGAGGGGCACGCTGTCGGCATCGAGCGGCTCCTTGATCACCCCTCCGAGCCCCTTCTGGAGGTCGAAGTACGCCTCGCGGCTCGCCTCCGAGAGGAAGAGCCCGCCGACCTCGAAGTACCACTTCCGTAGGGCCTGCGCCAGGTCTCGGGCTACCGAGTAGGTGACCGCCGACGGCGGCGCGTAGTAGGCGAGCGGTTCGAGGATCTTCCACAACGCCTGGTACGCCTCGATGCGCTGCCTGCGCAATTCGATGTCGTATTCGACCTCGAGGCGCTGTCGGGTCCCGAGCACCGCGAGCAGGGCTCCGGTGAGGAGCCCGGCCCCTGCGGTCAGCACTATCTTGGCCAGCTCACTCACCGGCGTTTATCCGCGGCGGAACTCGCCGCCGAAGCTGCAGGTGGAGCTGTCGGCGCCGGGGATGCCTTGCCCGAACCAGATGGAGAAGTGCATCCGGAATCCCGAGGGCGCGAGCGCCCAGCCGTCGATCGTCTTCGCGTACGGGGTGGGCTTCGAGGATGACGCCATCTGGAGCGACGTGTTCCCCAGGTCGGGGAAGACGAAGTGCTGGACGGTGCCCGGGACGTCGTCGGTCGGCACGATGTAGGTCAGGAGCGCGTGATCCTCCGTCGAGGCTACGCCGACGACGTCCTCCGCGCCGGCGTACTGGCAGAACAGCCCGAACCTGAACGGGCCATACGACACCTCAGGGCCGGCTTCGGTGCCCGGAGTGCTGTCGTCGACCGGACCGACGCGCTTGACCTGGTCGCTCCGCTCGAATGCATCGGCGGGAAGGCCCCCGAGCAGCGCGGCGTCGCCGGCTGTGTCCGCGGCCGAGGCCAGCGGCACCCTCGCGAGCGTCGACTCGCGAAGGTCCTTCCCGGCGAGCGACTCGTCCTTCACGTCGGCCCCGGTGAGAGTCCCCCGGCGAACGTCCTTGCCGCGGACGTCGTTGTTCCGGAGGTCCTTGCTGCGAACGGTGTTGTTGGCGATCTGCCCGCCCGTGATGTGAAGCGCGGCATATGAGCTGCCACCCAGCGCGACGAAGACAGCGACCGTCGCCATGACGTTCGCGTAGGTGAGACGCGAGCGCAGCCAGGACATCCATGCCGACACTACGCCCGCGCCTCCGATGATGCCACTACCGTGGACCTGGATCGACACGTAGGGAGGAAGAGCCGATGCTGAAGGACGGCAGGGTCGCGACGCGGCTTCCCGCGCAGGACCTGGAGCGGGCGAGGGCGTTCTACTCCGAGAAGCTCGGCCTCGACCCGGTCGAGGAACGGCCGGGGGGCCTCCGGTACACGTTCGCGTCAGGCGAGTTCGCGCTGTTCACGTCGGCGGGCGGGTCCTCGGGCGACCACACCCAGATGGGCTGGGAGGTCGACGACATCGACGCGACCGTCGCCGAGCTGCGCTCGCGCGGAGTGGTCTTCGAGGAGTACGACCTACCCGGCCTCGAGACGGTCGACGGGATCGCGACCATCGAGGGCAACTACCCGAGCAAGGGCAGCGGCGAGCGCGCCGCATGGTTCCGCGACAGCGAGGGCAACATGCTTGGGATCGGGCAGCCCTTCCGCTGAGCGGCCGGCTAGCTGCGTACCGCCCTGACCGCCGTCCCGTAGGCGCAGATCTCGTAGCCGGCAGGTCGTTCATGGTGCTGATGATCACTGCGGCTCGCCTCCTGGTTTGGGGTTCGCAAGCGCGGCGGCCTCGAGCATCTCCCGCAGCTGAGCCTCCGGCAGGCCGAGCGGCAGGACCAGGTCCACCGTGTCCGCGCCCGCCTCGAGCCAGAGGCGAATGGCTTCTGGCGCCTCTTCGTATGTCCCCATCAGCGTGACGTCGCGCGCGAGCTGCTCGGCCGCGGCAGGCAGCGCAGGCGGACCGCGGTCCGCATTGGCCTCGAGCAGCGCATCGACCTCGGCCGCGTAGCCGAACTCGTCTCGCAGCATCCGGGGATAGATCGGGCCCATGCGCGTCGTATACGCGAGCAGCCAGCCTGCGGCGATCCGCCTGGCCGTCTCCTCGTCCTCCGCCAGCGCGAGCGGGACGCTCGCGGAGACCTCCGTGGGCGTCGAATCCTCACGCGCCGCCTCGCCCTCGGCGAGCAGAGCGCGGCCGTCAGAGAGTCTCGAGCGTGCCCAGAGGAACGGGAGCCAGTTGTCCGCGAGCTCGCCCGCGAGCCGAACCGACGCGGGGGCCAGTGCCGCCAGAAAGATCGGGACGGGCTGGTCAGGCGGAGAGCCCAGCCGGAGCGGTCTCACATGCTCGCGGTCGAGCGGCAGTCGCTCGCCCGCGAGCAGCGCCCTGACTGCCACGAGCGTGCTGCGCATCCGGCTCACCGGTTCCTGCCACCTGATCCCATGCAGCCCTTCGACGAGCGGCGGGCTGCTGGCGCCGAGGCCGAGCGCAAAGCGCCCGCCCGACGCGCGCTGCAGGCTCGCCGCGGCCATGGCGATCGCCGCGGGGCTGCGGCTCCAGACCGGGAGCACTCCCGTCGCGAGCCCGATCCTCGAGGTGACGGCGGCTATTCGCGTGAGCAGAACCGGCGCGTCGTGGGTCCACCCCTCCGCAGCCGCGAACCGCGCGTAGCCGAGCTCCTCGGCGACCGACGCGAGGCGGATCGTCGCCTCGTCGTCGGTCTGGAACGGCGTAACGCCGACGCCGACGCGCGAGTGGCTCATAGCCGTGTCAGTCTGGCGGACCGTCGGGCGGCCGGCGCGTTTGCATGACCGGCGCGGCCGGCGCGCGCGGCGAGCCTTACGGCCCGCGCGCCCGGAGTAGCGGTGCTGTTACACAGGGGCTCTTCCCGTGACGGTGGCGGGCAGTCTGGGCCGGGTGGTGGGTATGCGTAGCGGAATCCGCACCGCGTGCCCACCACCCGGATGCCGGCGTGGGACGACGGTGACGTGACCGTGGCCTCGGCTTCGCCGAGTTGACGCCGCTCGCTATCCGCGCGAGAATCG
>Ga0207706_10004412_pt1 | contig 13222 bp, 18 predicted proteins | sample KBSC53metaG_FD_184318 | JGI IMG/M metagenome (GOLD analysis project Ga0207706, IMG submission 184318) | Corn rhizosphere microbial communities from Kellogg Biological Station, Michigan, USA - KBS C5-3 metaG (SPAdes) (version 2) | ecosystem: Host-associated > Plants > Roots > Rhizosphere > Soil ... | reverse complement strand
ACCTGCCCGCTATAGTGGGTGATCGTCTCATCGTTGGGACCCCACGGCCCCCAGCCGCCCCAGCCCCAACCCCAGGGCCGGCCGCCCCAGCCACGGCCCCAACCCCAGCCCGGGCCCCATCCGGACCACAGCGGGCCGTAGTCCATGACCCGGCTTTCCTGGGTGACCTGGAAGAACGGGCCCTGGAAGACCTGGCCGTTCGTCAGGCTCGCGACCATCGTCCCGCGCGTGCCGCCCGTCTCTCTCCAGACGAAGGTGGCGCCGAGGTTGCCTTTCGCCGATTGACCCGTTCCCATCCCGGCCGTGGTGCATCCGGCGATCGCAATGGCGAAAAGCGACGCCGCTGCGGCCCGGATCCTTAGTGCAGTCATTGTGTCGCTCCTTTCGAGCATAAAACGGTTGAGCGGGCGTCGCGGCTCCCACCTTAAGCAAGTTCATCTTTCTGTGGGCTGGACGGGACGTGAAGTTCGCGGACTCGCTTGCCTTTTGGGCGTCTTTTCGCCATAGGCCCGCGCGATGGGGTGCGAGCTTGCTCGTGCCCCAGTGCTTTTTGGAAGACAGCCGGAGGGGCGTGCCATCGGGGTACGTCAGCGATCGGCCAAAAGAGAGACGTGAAACATGCCGCTCTACGAGCATGTTTTCCTCGCGCGCCAGGACCTTGCGCAAGCCCAGGTCGATGCGCTCGCGGAAAACGCCACCAAGATCATCACCGACAATGGCGGAAAGATCGCCAAGACGGAGACCTGGGGCCTCCGCTCACTCGCCTATCGGATCGCGAAGAACCGCAAGGCGCATTACGTGATGCTCGACATCGACGCACCGGCGGCCGCCGTTGCCGAGCTCGAGCGCCAGTCGAACATCAACGAGGACGTGATCCGCTTCCTCACCATCAAGGTCGACGAGCACGAAAAGGGACCGTCGGCGATGATGCGGCGCAGCGACAAGGATCGTGAGCGTGGTCCGCGAGGCGACCGCGGCGACCGCGATGACCGTCCGAGCTTCCGCGCTCCCCGTGAAGAGGAGGTCGAATAATGGCCCGCGCATTCTTCCGCCGCCGCAAATCCTGCCCCTTCTCGGGCAAGGATGCACCGAGGATCGATTACAAGGACGTGCGCCTTCTTCAGGGCTTCGTCTCGGAGCGCGGCAAGATCGTGCCGTCGCGCATCACCGCCGTCTCGTCCAAGAAGCAGCGTGAGCTCGCGCGCGCCATCAAGCGCTCGCGCCACCTCGGCCTGCTTCCCTACATCGTGAAATAAGGAGCGCTCGACATGGAAGTCATCCTGCTTGAGCGCGTCGAAAAGCTCGGCGCCATCGGCGACGTGGTGAAGGTCAAGGACGGGTTCGCCCGCAACTACCTGCTGCCGCGCAAGAAGGCGCTCCGCGCCAATGAAGCGAACCGCAAGGTGTTCGAGGCGAACCGCGCGCGGATCGAGGAAGAGAATGTCCACCGCCGCACGGACGCCGAAAAGGCGGCCAAGGGCGTTGACGGAAAGAGCGTCAAGCTGATCCGTCAGGCGTCGAACACTGGTCAGCTCTATGGCTCGGTCAGCGCCCGGGACATCGCCGAAGCGCTCGAAGGCGTCGGCGCAAGCGTCGCCAAGAGCCAGGTCGTGCTCGACCGCCCGATCAAAGCGATCGGTGTGCACGACATCAAGATCGCGCTTCATCCTGAAGTGTCGGTCACCGTAAAGGTGAACGTCGCCCGCTCGCCGGAGGAGGCCGATCTCCAGGCCCAGGGCGTCGACGTTCTTCAGCAGATGTTCGAGGAACAGGCGGCGCCGCTCGTCGCCGAGGAACTCGCTCCGACCGACGATGTGGCAGAAACCGCCGAAACCCTGGCCGATGCTGCCGAAGGCGAAGGCGAACAAGCCTAAGCCCTTCCCGTCTGCACCAAATCAAAGGCCGCTGGTCGCAAGATCGGCGGCCTTTTTGCATCTGCGGCGTTGTTCGGGAAACGGACAAGCCAAGGAGGCGAGGATGCAAGGCGAACGCGATAGGCGCCGCGATACGGCGAAGGAAAATCCGGTCGGCCAGGACAGCGCCCAAAACGAATATGGCGAAATCGGCGAACAGGCCCAGCCGGGATCAGGCTCAGCGCCCCCGCGAAGCCTTGGCACCAAGGGCAAGGAATTCGGTCAGATGGCCGACTACGATCGCTCCGGCCAGCAAGGCCAAAGCGGCACCGGGCAGGCGGACCTCGGTAGCCAGGCCGGATCGACCCTCTCGGGCCACACCGACCACCAGGAAATGGGCGAGATCGACCAGCCTGGAAGCTACACCGGCGGCGTCAGCGGCCGTCAGGCCGGAACGGAGGGTGAAGGCTTCATCCTCCAGGAAACGGACGAGCAGGACTTCGCCCGTGAGGGTCAGGGCGCGATTGAGAATGCCGAGTCAACCGGTCCGAGCGACGTCGAGCGTGACGCTGATCGGAAGGCCAAGAAAGACAGCAATATTGAGGGCGGGGTCGGCTAGGCGCGGCAGCGCTAGGCCGGCTCCTTGGCGAGAAACGCCGTCTCACGCTCGATCCAGTGGGCGAGGCTCGGCCGTGCGAGGATCCGTTCGACGTAAGCGACTGTGCGCGGATAGCGCTCAGGGTCCACCCGCGTCTTCGTGTGGCGGAAATTGGCGAACGGGCCGGCGACTGCAATATCGGCTAGCGTCAGACCGTCGCCGACCAGATAGCCGCCCTCGTCCGGCACCGTCCGTTCGAGATAATCGAGGATCGGCGGCAGGTCGTTGAGCTCCGCCTGCTTCGCGGCTTCCATGTCGCCGGGGCGGCCGAGGAAGCGCGGCGCGACAATCAAGTTGAAGAAGATCTTTGCCCCGCAGGACACCAGGATCGTGTCGGCGAATTCCTCGAACCAGATGGTCTTCCCACGGGCGCGCGGTTCTGCGGGGATCAGGGCCGGTTCCGGGAATTTCGCTTCGAGATAGTGGATGATCGCGCTGGAATCGGACACCGCGTAATTGCCGTCCCGGAAGCCCGGCATCTTCCCGAACGGACTCGCGGCACGAAAATCAGGATCTGGATCGCCGGGACGGACAGGCGTCACATCGAGTTCAATGCCCTTCTCAGCGGCGTAAGCGAGCACTTTGCGTACAAAGGGCGACAGCGACGAGCCGTACAGAATCATGGCGAAATACCTCCCCAAGAGCGTCGAGCGGCGGAGACTTGGTCCGTATCGCCCGTTGATCCGCCACAGGCACTAGGAGAGGACATCATGCGCAGCAACAGCGGCAAGGACGAATCCCGCAACAACCTGCACGATCCGACGATGCGTGAGCGGGACCTCGGAGAACCGGCAACCGTCGGAAAGAAGCCGAAAGCGCCCGCCGATCACCGGACCGGGCGCAAAGACTAACGGACCCTGTAGTAATCCGCGACGCGATCGAGGGCGAAGGTCAACACCAACTTGCCCGCTCGCGCTGGCCACCCCAGCGCGGTCTCGGCGTCACGCATGCCCTCGCCCGCGCAGACGACGCGCCACAGGATGTCGGCCAGCCCGGGCCCAGCGCTGGCAATCGCATCGTTGAAGCGGCGCTTGGCGTCGATTTGCGCTCCGCTGAGATCCGGCTCCGCCGCGGATCCGCCGCGCCCCCGTGCAACCGGCGCGGCGTCCCAGGACATCGTCACACGCGGCGCGAGCTGAGCTCTTTCCCAATCCGAGCGTAGCCGCTCGCCGGCGTCATACTGCCGCTGGGAGACGAGCCCCCGCGCCAACAGCCACCCGAGCGGCGATTCTGTTACGTTGACTGTGACCGAGCGCACGGGCCGTTTTCCCGTTGCCGCCTCGCTCGTTGTAATTCCTTGCTCCATAACCCGCTCCGTGAGCAGGCGTGCCTGTGAAGTCCTTGCCACTATTCCTCCGTCGCCGAGCCTCTCTCCCTTGCCACACAGGCAAAAGTGTAGGACAGTTGAAAAACCGCGTTGGTTCGTTTCTGTGTAAGGGCTTGGCGATGATCACACGCATTCGGGAAGTCAGGCGAGCTCGTGGCCTCACGCTCGACGACGTCGCTAAGCGCTGCGACCCGCCGACCACTCCGCAGACGATCGGCCGCCTCGAAACCGGCACGCGCACGGTGTCTGTCGGATGGCTCAACCGCATCGCGAAAGCGCTTGGAGTCGAGGCGCAGGACCTCGTCGAGGGCGGCGAAGGCGCGGAACTCAAGGTCGCCGCCATTCTCGGCGCTGGCGGCGCGACAGCACCCAGAAAAGCTGCGATCGTGGTCCCGCCGCGGGTGGAGGATGGGCAAATCGCCATCCTCGTCGGCTCGAGCGTGGGGGATTACCGGGCTGGCGATGAACTGTGGTGCGATGCGCTGCAGCCCGGCGACTATGCGCGGGCGTTGAACCGGGATGTGCTCATCCCCCGCCCGGCCGGCCGCTTTCTCTTTGGCCGCCTCATCAACCGCGATGAGGACAAGTTGCAGATCCTCCCGCTGGAGGCTGGCGGACGCCAGCAGGTGGTCGCTAATCCTTCTTGGTTGGCGGTGGCAGTCAAACTAGTCCGCACGCTCTAGCGCGCTGGCGAGCCACGGCGGCTCGGGGAGTTTAGCAACAGCCTCGTTGAGCATTTTGCCCCACCCGCGCGTGATCTCGCGGAAGTAATCGTCGTCTTCCTCGATGCGCCGCTTCACAGGGGGCTTGGTCCTGTCCGTAGGCAGCACCAGAACGTCAATCGGATGTGCGACGCCGAGATTCGATTCCATCGTGCTATCGAACGACAGGAAACCGATCTTCACTGCCTCGGGAAGCGGCGTCCGGTACGTCAGCGCCCGGTCGAGGATTGGCCGGCCATATTTTGTCTCGCCGACCTGGAGAAACGGCACATCCGACGTGCATTCGATGAAATTGCCGATGGTGTAGACGAGATAGAGCCTGAGCGGCGCATCGCCGACATAGCCGCCGACCAGCAGTTCGAGCGAATTGTCGATATGCTCGCGCGCGAGCGCCGTTCCAATCGTGGCGCCGACCTTGGCGACCGCCTCGCCCACGAGCTGAGCCGCTTTGAACATCGTCGGAGCCTCGCTGATCTGATGCCCTTGCCCGTTTTCGACCTCACTCTCCTGAAGCAGGCCGATCGCCGACTGACTGAGCGACAAACTGCCGGCGGAGGCCGCGTGAATCTGCCTGTCCGGACCGTCAGCGAGCAGGTGGAGTTTCCGGAACGTGGAGAAGTTGTCGATGCCGGCGTTGGTCCGCGTGTCGGCCATGAGCACGAGGCCCTCTTCCAGCAGCATCCCCAGGCAATAAGTCACGTTCTAGGCTCCAGACGCGGAATTTCACGGCTGACCGCTGTGGCGAGGCGAATCGCCCCTTTTTTGAAACAGCGAGCGGGCCGAACCGTTCCTCTTAGGTCCGCCAGTCCAGATTTACGGACAAAGGAGTTGAAACATGACTGACCGCAAGAGCAGCAGTGGCCGCCAGCAGGGTGGCATGAACCAAGGATCGCAGTGGCAGCAGTCGCAGCAGATCGACCGCGACGACCGCCAGCATGGAGGCTCGCGCAAGCCGCTGAAGACAAACCGTACGCATCGCAGTCAGCAGCGCTAAGTATTGCTGCTGATGCACTAAGGGCCGCTCGGGAGAGCGGCCCTTTCTTTGCCCCGGCAACTTTCCAAGTTTACGCGAGTTGCGGAAGCGCGATTGGATTGCGCTTGCGGCGCATCAAGACGGCGATTGCGCCGAAGCCTAAAAGCATCAAGCCCCAAGTCGAAGGCTCGGGCACCGCCGGCACAGGCGAGCCCACGGCGGCCGTTGCCTTCCAGAACCGATACAATGCTCTTGCGTCACCTTCAGCCTAGGACTGGATCTTCCAGGCGGCCGCCGAATAGGTGACAAAGGCAATCACCGCCACGCCAGCGATCGCCAGAAGATAATGGCCGCTGATCAGCCAGTAGAAGAGTGCGGCAACGGTTGCCGAAGCGGGAATCGTGATAATCCAGGCCACAGCGACATCGCCTGCGACACCCCAGCGAACCGCCGATGCCCGACGGGCGGCCCCCGCGCCGATGACACAGCCGGTAATCGTGTGGGTCGTCGACACTGGAATGCCGAGATACGAGGCGGCGAACAGCATCACCGATCCGCCTGCTGATGCCGAGAAGCCCTGGTGCTGGTTGAGCTTGGTAATCCGGGTGCCCATCGTTTCGATGATGCGCCAACCTCCAGTCAGCGTGCCGAGGCCGATCGCCACGTAACAGCTGAGCGCCACCCAACCGGGCACGTGGAATTCGCCGTGAAGATAACCGGTCGAATATAGCAGCACGGTAATGATACCCATGGTCTTCTGAGCATCGTTGAGACCATGCCCGAGGGAATAAGCTCCGGCGGAGAAGAGGTGTAGGCCGCGAAAGCTTCGTTCGGCGCCGCTCGCGCTAGCCCGTTGCCCCACCCAGCTCGTCACCAGCATGATGAACATGGTGAGCATCAGGCCGAGCAAGGGCGACAGAACGATCGCAATGAGCGTTTTGTTGAGTCCGCTCCACTGGATACTGCTCCATCCGGCATGGGCGAGGCCGGCGCCGACAAGTCCGCCGACCAGCGCGTGGCTAGACGAGGACGGAATGCCCTTGATCCACGTGACCACATTCCAGAACATGGCCCCGACGAGCGCGCCGAATACCACCGCCGGCGTGATCAGGTCCTTGTCGATGAGGCCCTTGCCGATCGTGTCGGCGACTTTGTGCAGCGCCGGCCACTGAAGCGCCAGGAAGTAAGCCGCGAAATTGAAAAAGGCGGCAAAAGCGACCGCCCAGACCGGACTGATCAATCGCGTGCCCACGACCGTCGCGATGGAATTCGCCGCGTCGTGGAGGCCGTTCAGGAAGTCGAACGCGAGCGCAACGATAATCAGTCCGACGAGCAGCGGTAGCGCGAGCTGGTACATCAGGAATGATCGATGACGATGCCGTCGATTTCGTTGGCGACGTCCTCGAACGCGTCGGTCACTCGCTCGAGATTCCTGAACACCTCTCGCGCGACTGCGAATTGGAGCGGATCGGATCGGGCGGACTGAAATGCGCGCCTGAGGCCGGTTGCGTGGATTTCGTCGGCGGCTCCTTCGAGCCCGACAAGCTGGCCGGTCAGCCGGTGCAGCTTTGCGCCGTTTGCGCTGAGGTTCCGAAGGAGCGGCACCGCTTCCGCAGTTACTGCCGCGGCCTGAGAAATCAGACCTACGATCTCCTTCATCTCGGGCCGCAGTTCGCTAAGCTCGTAGAGGTCGATGGCTCGGGCTGCCGCGAGCATCTCGTCGATAGCATCGTCCATCGAGCCGATCAGCGACGTGATCGAGCCTCGGTCGAATGGCGTGAGAAAGGTCTTGCGGACCTCCGTCAGCACTTGCCGGATTAGATCGTCCGCCTCATGCTCGCGGTCCTGGATGGTGCGAAGAACTTCCTCCGTCGACGAGCCGTCATTGGCCAGCTGCTGCAAGGCATTCGCGGCCCCAACCAGCGTCGCCGCATGCGATTCAAACAAACCGAAAAAGTCGCCCCGCTGAGGCAACAACTTCTGAAACCACGCGAACATTGATTGGCCCCCGACCTCGCTCGTGGCCTTGCTCTAGAGCAGCCGGCATGGAGCGGCAATGTCGGGATGTGCGAGGTCCTGCAGCGACGTCGTCGATGCCTTTCGGAGAATCGAACTGCGCTACTGGTGGGCGGTGACGGGCTCGAACCGCCGACCCTCTCGGTGTAAACGAGATGCTCTACCAGCTGAGCTAACCGCCCGCCTGGCGGCACTGCCACGTCGGCGGATGGGCCGCAACCCGCGTTAGATCACCGCGGCCTGACCGACGTCGGCAAAATAGCGGCGCAACGCCTGACTCGCTTCAGGGGCGAGTTCGACGAAGACGCGGCGACCGTCATGGGGGTCAGCTCGGCGGATGAACAATCCCTGAGATACCATCGCCTTGAGCCACCTAAGTGCGGTCGTGGCGGGTACTGCGGCAGCGATGCAAAGACTGGAGACGGGTACTCGCAGCTGGCGGATCTCGGCTTGCAGTAGATCCAGCAACATGTCCCAGGCGGGGTCGGCGAAGAGGTCCTCCGCGAAGTAGCGGTTGCGCAGCCGTCGAGCGCGGATGACCGAGGCAATGGTCTCCGCTGAAGGCAGAGGGAAGTCGACGGCGGGGGCGGGTTGCCTCTCCCGCGTTGACGCGTCCGGTCCGACCGACAGTCGCGCGAGAGTGGCTGCGATTCGGTTCATCTCATCACTCAGTTGCCGCAGGCGCTCAGAATTCTTGTCGGCGGCCACATCGTGAGTCCAATGTGGCAACGCCCTGCGGGCCGTTGCCACCGCCAGCGCCGAAACGCGTTCGGCGTCGTTCGCATCGACGATGAGCTCGACTTCCCCAGCTTCGATCCGAGCCACAATCGGATCGAGCAACGCGGCCCTGGTCGAAATGACCGCGGCGTAGCGGCTGTGCTCGACGTCGTCGTTAACGCGCGCCAGCAGCTCATCCATCGCCTTGCCGCAATCGCGATCGACCTCGATCCAAAGAGCTGTCGCCGCGCCTTGCTGCTCGAGGCGTTCGGTCGCTTCCTCGATTGGCAGTCTTGCTCCTATCCTTGCGCCAGATGCTTCGACCGTTCGCTCGGCTTGGGCCATTGCCGGCGAGCTGCTCGCAGCAATCAGGACAGGATGTTTATCCGAATAGGTGAGATCGGTTTGATTGCTCCGATACGCGTCCATGCAGCCTACCTCAGAGGAGAAGCGGGACCGAGCACCACATCAATAACCCGCAATGTGGACAAAAGTCAGACGATTTCGGCTCCATAACGGAGCATGTTGCGTGGAACCGCGATTAACTTCGCATAAACCGTGATATGATCGCTGAAGAGCCGAATGTGTGCAGCGTACCAACCGAGGTGCCGGTGACGGAGCGAGCGAGATGGCTTGCGGAAGTCGCACAGGCGTTGAACGACGCACAGGCCCTTGTCACCCGTCTTGATCTGAGCGGCGCTAGGCAGGCCGAAACGGTCGAACTCTACCTCAGAATTGAAGCGGCCCGTCTGGAGGTCCAATCGCTCCGGCTAAGCCGATCTGTCCAGCCACGACAGGAGTTCGGTCCGGAATGGAACGGCTTGCCGCTGTGGGCGCGGACAGGGAGCCAGCGCGCCTAGAGTCCTTCGGGCAAGTCCCCACCGCCCGAGAACGACTCAAGAAAGCGCTCGAGGGTCGGAGGCTTCCACCCCGAAGTCGCAACGAACGCGCGGTTGAGGAATGCCCGCTTTCCGTAAGTGAGCCGCTTCCCGTCCGGGCCGTCACAGCGTCCTCCCGCAGCGAGCAGAACGGCATGGCCTGCAGCCGTATCCCATTCGCTCGTGGGCGACGCTCGTGGATAAATGTCGGCCTCACCTTCCGCGACGATACAGAACTTGAGTGACGAGCCGACCGAAATATAGCCGCAGCTTCCAACAGCCTCGTTGAGATAATCGATGGTGGCCTGGTTAAGGTGCGACTTCGAAGCGACTGCCGTCAGCTGTCCGCCACGCTGGCGCGTCCTGATTACCCGCCGGCCGTTCCCTTCATCGAGCCACGCTCCGCGATCGATGCAACCGCCGTGGAGCCGCCCGGTGGCGGGCGCGAAAACCACGCCGAGCTTCGGAGCGTCTTCCTCGATCAAGCCAATGTTGACTGTATAGTCATCACCGCCGCGAACGAACTCCTTCGTCCCATCGAGCGGGTCCACCAAGAAGTAGGTGGTTTCGTGCGCTGGAATTCGTCCGGCAGCTACCTCTTCTTCGGCGATGACCGGCACTCCCGGCGCTGCCCGCGCGAGAGCGGCCAAGATAATCAGCTCGGCGGCCCGGTCAGCGTCGGTGACCGGCGACGAATCCCGCTTTGCTTCCACCTCGAAACCGCGCCGAACAACTTGAAGGATCGCCTCCCCTGCTTCGCGAGCCGCCTCGGCGAGGTCGTCGAGGAGACGATCGTAATCGATCATCAGCGTGGCGCCAACCGGATCCCGCCATCGAGTCTGACCGAAGCCGCGTTCACGTAGGGATTCTCGATCATGAAGCAGGCGAGCCTCGCATATTCCTCAGCCTGCCCCAGCCGTTTCGGAAACGGCACCTGCGCGCCGAGCGCTTCCTGAACATTGGGCGGCATCATCGCGACCATCGGCGTCTTGAACACGCCCGGCAGGATCGTGTTCACGCGCACGCCGTCGTTCATCAGGTCCCGTGCAACTGGCAGCGTCATTGCCAATACCCCGCCTTTCGATGCGGAATAAGCTGCCTGGCCGATCTGCCCGTCCTCAGCCGCGACCGACGCTGTGTTGATGATCACGCCTCTCTCACCGTCAGGACCAAGCGGCTCGAGATCGACCATCCCAAAGGCGGCATTGGCGATGCACCGGAATGTGCCGATCAGATTGACCTGGATGGCGAGTTCGAACTGCTGCATCGGATAGAATTTGGCCGACTTGGTCTCTTTGTCGCGAGCCACTGTTTTGGTTGCGTTGGCGACGCCCGCACAATTGACGAGAATGCGCTCCTGACCGTGCGCGGCGCGAGCCTTCTCGAACGCAGCCTTCACCTTTTCGTCGGAGGTCACGTCGACCTCGCAGAAAATCCCACCAATCTCGCTTGCGACTCGCTCGCCGAGCTCGGAGTCTCGATCGAATACGGCAACCTTTGCGCCGCGCCGCGCAAGTTCCCGCGCCGTCGCTTCACCCAATCCCGATGCCGCACCGGTTACGACTGCGGCCACTCCGTTGACGTCCATGCAATCCCCTGTGCCGAAATCCGTCGCCCGCCTAGGCGCTGACCCATGCAGAGACAAGATCGGCGGGGTTCATCAGCAATGCATGTTTGTTCGGGCAGAAGAGAATCTTAAGTCTTCACGACGAAGATTGATGGGGGATTTGCAGTGCGGCTCAACAGGCGAAAATTTGGATTGGTCGGCACGGCTGCAATAGCGCTTGTCGTCGCTTCGAGCGCTTCAGCGCAAGTCTCGACCCCGCCGCCTGCCGCATCAGTTCTTTCTCTTTCGGTTCCGGCCGATGTCGCGGCATTTTACAGTGCCTACACGATCGCGCCGATCTGGTTCCGCGGTGGTGTCGAAAGTCCGGCGATCGGTCAGCTCACTGCAATTCTTCAGCGCGCGCCATTCGACGGATTTGCCGAAGGACCTCAGCTCGCAGCGCAGGTCCAGGCGGCTGCGGCGCAGGCACGAACCGGAGGTCCTGATGCAGTCACAGCGGCCGAGCGGACGATATCGGCGGCATGGGTGCGTTATGTTCAGGCACTAAGACGGCCGACGCCGGGAATGATTTACGCCTATCCGGTGCTTAAACCGCAGGGCACTCGGGCCGATCAGATTCTGCTTACCGCCGCTGCGGCGCCTTCACTCGAACAGTATCTTGCGGCCACGGCCACAGTAAATCCAATCTACGCTCAACTGCGTGATACGGCTTGGGTCGAAGCTCAGGCCAGCGGCAATCCAACGCCGGACCCGCGCCTGCTTGCGAACCTTGATCGCGTGCGGTCGCTCCCTGCCAAGGCACGCTTCCTGCTGGTCGATTCCGGCTCTTCCACGCTGACGCTTTACGAGAATGGTCAGCCAGTCGATTCGATGAAGGTGATCACAGGCACGAACGAACTGCCGACGCCGCTAATCGCAAGTGTGATGTATTACATCACTTACAATCCGTATTGGCACGCGCCCGATCATCTCGTTCGAAAGACGATCGCTCCGAACGTGCTTCATCTTGGGCAATCCTACCTGAAGTCGCGCGGCTACCATGTGATCGACGAATGGAGCGAGAACCCTACGATCATCGATCCGAAGAGCGTCGACTGGAAGGCCGCGGCGGCAGGAACACTCCACCTGAGAGTGCGGCAGGATCCGGGTCCGCTGAACTCGATGGGAGTACTGAAATTTCCATTCCCGAATCCGCAGGACATCTACCTGCACGACACGCCGGATCACGCGAAGTTCGCACTGGCGAACCGCAATCTCAGCAACGGATGCGTTCGCGTCGAGGATGCAAAACGCCTCGGCCGCTGGCTCTTGGGACAGGATCCGGCTTCACCAGGCTCGGACGCCGAGACGAGGGTGCAGCTGCCTCGGGGCACTCCAATCTATCTGACCTACATTACGGCTCAGGTGAAGGACGGTAAGCTGACCTACCTGCCTGACACTTATGGCTGGGATACGGCGCCGCCGACGCAATTCGCGTCGACCAATTAGCCGCATGCTTTTCTGAAGCTGCACGTGTCGCCGCACATTGCGGCGACCGCCACAGCTTAATGGTACAAAAGAAAACCGGCCCGGACGTACTGTCCGGACCGGTATTCTTTGCCGAAGCTACCGTTAGCCGCGCTCAGGCGCCGGTGGTGGCGGCGGAGGCGGAGGTGGCGGTGCCGGGCAGGTGTCGGTCGCCGGGATTACCGAACCATCCGGGCAGGTCTGCGTCGCGGGAGGCGGCGGAGGCGGCGGAGGCGGCGGAGGCGGCGGAGGCGGCGGTGGCGGCGAATAGAAGTTGTAGATCACGCTCGCCAGCAGGCTGTTCGTCTTCAAACGGCCGCTAAACGTGAAGGGCGCACCGTTGAAAGAGTCGGAAAATTTCAAACCGCGAGCTTCGAAGTGGCGAAATTTGAGTCCCACATCAATGTTCTGGCTCACGGCATAACGAACACCGGCGATCGCCTGCAACGCGAGATGTGAATCACGATCACTGAACGCATGAGCACCGGGCGTATTCGTGGCAGCACTGAGCTTGATATCCGCAATTCCGATGCCGCCGCCGATATAGCCGCTCAGCGCGTCGTCGTTGCCGAAGTCGAGGAGGGCGTTGATCATGCCCGAGAGCACGTTCAGACGACCGCCCGTAAGGTTGCCAGTCGTATTCGGCGCTATGGCGGCAGCAGGGGCGGGAACGTTCACACTGTCAACGCTCGCGTGCTTGTAACCTAGCTCACCTTCTACGCGAACGAAGCCGAAGTCGTAGCCGGCGACCGCGTCGACGTCCAAGCCGGTCCCGAAATTGACGCGATAGGCGTCGTCGAACGTGCGCGTCGCGTCGACGTAGTCGAGGTGCATGTCCTCAACGAACATCCCGCCGCCTTCGAGCCCCGCATAGAATGAATGATCACGAGCGACGGCCGGAGTGGCCATGGCCGTCGATGCGAGCGCCACCGCAATGGCCAGCTTGCGCATAATTGTCCCCTTTCACGTACGTTCTGAGATTGAACCGCGGGAACACATTATGAG
>Ga0207706_10004409_pt1 | contig 13226 bp, 12 predicted proteins | sample KBSC53metaG_FD_184318 | JGI IMG/M metagenome (GOLD analysis project Ga0207706, IMG submission 184318) | Corn rhizosphere microbial communities from Kellogg Biological Station, Michigan, USA - KBS C5-3 metaG (SPAdes) (version 2) | ecosystem: Host-associated > Plants > Roots > Rhizosphere > Soil ... | reverse complement strand
CGCTGCGTGAAGAGATCGGTCTTCCCGCCAAAGTAGGCGCACGCAACCCCGATCAGTGCCCCGATCGTGGTGCCGAACAGCGACGAACAAAACCCAACCCACAGCGCCGTACGCGAGCCGTAGAGAATACGCGACAGCACATCTCGGCCAAAGGAATCCGTGCCAAGCCAGTGCTGCCCGCCAGGCGCTTGAAACATGGCGCCGTAATCGTTTTCCAGAGGATCGTACGGGGCGAGCGCATTCGCCAACACGGCGGCGAAGACCATGAGAAGAATGACCAAGGCGCCCGCGGCGCCCAATGGGCGGTCACGGACAAACCCTATGACAATCGTCAGCCATCGCCGAATTTTTGCGCGCATGAGCTCTCAGTTGGCAGCGGCTCTCGTAGGTCTATCGGTAGCGAATTCGCGGATCGAGCCAGGCGTAGAGTAAATCGACCACAAAGTTCATGAAGATAAAAACAAACGACACGAGTAGCACCAGCGCCTGAGTCATGGTGTAATCGCGGTGCGTCACCGACTCGACGAACAACATGCCGATGCCGTTCAGATTGAAAACCTGTTCAGTAACGACGAGGCCGCCGATGAGGAATGCGAACTCGAGGCCGATCACGGTCACGATGGGCAGAAGCGCGTTGCGCAGCGCGTGTTTCAGCAGAACCACCGCTTCGCCGAGGCCTTTCGCGCGCGCCGTCCGAACATAATCATCGTGTAACACCTCCAGCACCGCCGAACGCGTCATTCGTGTGGCCATAGCGGAATAACGATAGCCGACAGCAAGGGCCGGCCAGATGAGCTGCGTCAAATTGGCTCGAGGGTCGACCCAGAACGAGGTGAACGTTAAGGGCGGCAGCCATTTAAACAGAATCAGAAAGGCAAGAATAATGACAATGCCAAGCCAAAACGAGGGCATCGCCAGGCCGGCGATGGAAAAAATCCGCACGCCGTAGTCCACCCATGTGTCCTGCTTCAGCGCCGCCAGAGTTCCCAAAGGAACCGCCAACAGCATGGCGACCAGAGTTGCCATCACGGCGAGTTCCAGGCTGAGCTCGAGGCGCACTCTGATTTCCTGCGTGATCGGCTGCCCTGTCCACATCGACTGGCCGAAATCGAACCTGACAAATCCGCTAATCCAACTGACAAACTGCTGTGCCACCGGTTTGTCGAGGCCAAGCTGCGCGCGCTCGCGATCCAGCGCTTCCTTCGGCGCGAATGTTCCGCTGCCGGCATACTTCAGCTCGACAATATCCCCCGGTGCCACTCGGAGGAGCAAAAATACCAGCAGCGCCACGCCAAACAGCGTCGGTATCATCAATAGCAGGCGTTTCAGAATGTATTGCCACATGAATCAAAATTTTGTAGCGGCACAGCATGCTGCGCTCGATCTGGCACGACGCGACAATGGAATATCGGAAGAATTGCGGATTCTCTTATTCTCGATCCTCAATCTTCGATTCAATGTCACTGTGCCAGCCACACGTCGCGCAGGTCCTGATTGACATAATGGCTGGGACCGATCTTCCAGCCCTTCAGCCGCGCGCTGTGCGGCACGATGCGCTGCCACCAGAGGAGCGGAAACTGATAGGCCTGCTCTGCGATGATGCGTTTCTCCATCTGCCGAAGAAGCGGCAAGCGGTCTTTCAGATCGAGCATACGGCTTTGGCGCTCGTACAAGTCATCGAGGCTCGGATCTTTATAACGCGCATAATTTACCGGACTCGCATCGCTGCTCAAATATTTGAGCAGATAGAGATCCGGTTCGTCCATGAATTCGCAATCGAAGTCGACGCCCGCGTCGAAGTTTCCCTGCCGCAGATCGTTGAAATAAGGTCCGCCCTCGAGCGGCGTGTGCGTGACATTAAGACCGATTTTGCGCCACTGATCGACCAGGTAGACACCGCTGACTTCGTAAGGCTCTTTGACGTTGCGGTTTTTCAAAACAAACGAGAACCCCTCCGACACGCCCGCCTCCTTGAGCAAACGTTTCGCTTCCGCGCGCGCAGCGTTGATATCTTTGCCGAAACCGGGAAGCTTAACGAGCTCTCCCGGCGCGGTTGCAAACTCCGACCCCGGGCGAAAAACACCGCCGATGTATTTCATCACGGAAATCTGTGACAGCGCCTTCGACGCTTCATTGCGGTCGATGGCAAGTGTCAAAGCGCGCCGCACGCGCGCATCGTTGAACGGCTTCTTTTCGTTGTTGAGCGTGACCAGAATATTGCACGCCCATGGACTTTCCTGGACGACGGCCTTGTTGCCCAGGCTTTTTACAATGTCATCGCGAGCAGCCGGATTGAAGCCGCGAAACTCGACGATCGCCTGGCCGCTTCGCACCGCCGCGATGCGCGGCGCCGTGTCACGGATGAAAACCGCGCGAAAGCCGTCCAGGTAAGGACGTCCGGGGACAAAGTAATTGGGATTTTTCTTTCCGAGCCAGTGTGAGCCGGCGACATGCTCGGCAAAGATGAAGGGGCCGGAGCCCATCACGTTCTTCTCGTACCAGCGCGGATCTTTCTTGAGCCGCTCGGCGCTGTAGATGAAGTTCCAGGGCGATGCCAGATTAGCCAGGAATGAAGCCGAGATGTGCTTGAGCTTGAAAACGACCGTCGCATCATCCGGTCCTTCCACCTTATCGACCATCGAGTACAAAGCCTTCCGCGCGCTGGCGACTCCCTCCGGGGGAAAAATAATTTTGTCATACGTCGCCTTGACGTCCTGTGCCGTGAGCGGCGTGCCATCATGAAATTTGATGCCTTTACGAATCTTCACCGTCAAGGTCAAACCGTCTTTGGAAGATGACCACTTCTCAGCGACATCACCGACCATTTTTTGATAATTCTGGGGATCGAAGCGCAGCAACGTGCTGTAGTGCGGCGCCACCGGATGAAGCATGCCAAAAGTCGTTTCACGGTGGCCGTCAAACGAGGGGGGGATTTCGCCCACGGCGAACACCAGCTCACCACCAGGCCGGGGCGTTTCCGCCGCTTGCGCACCGGCGCAGCATAGCAGCAGCAACGCGGTCGCGAGCGCGGCGGGCAATCTAAGCGCGATGAAAAACTTCGCATGGATCAGCATGTCATCTCCCTTGAGCGGATGCCTTGAGATGCGAGCGAAAATAGGAGATTCACCGCAACAAAGTCAAGCTTTTGGCTAGCTGTGCGATCAGCCGCCAATTCCGCCCACTATTCAAAAAATTCGCGCGATGCAATTATCGCGGCGGCGCGCTACAATATCTTTTTATGCGTGCCCCCATCATAAGAGCTGGCAATCAGCTTACACTTATTAAACGGCGGGTACTGCCACCACCGCGCCACATGACCGGTAAAGAGCGGCGCCGCATCAATCCCAATCGCGGCGTCATCAAGGTCACCGAGCGTTACGCCGACATTTTGTTTTCGCGCTTTATCTACCCGCTCCTGGGAAATTTCTGGAACCCGTACTGCTGGGTTTTGGAGCAGCGCTTCAGCCTTGCAGAAACCACGGTTGCTCCGTTGGGTTGGCCGAACGACCTCGCGCCGCTCCGCGTGCTTCTGATCACGGATATTCATGGCGGGGTTTTTCTAAAGCCGCAGACGCTGAGCGGCATCATATGCGCTTTGATGCAGATGAAGCCCGATTTGGTCCTGATCGGCGGCGATTTAGTCAGCGGCCATGTCAACGAAGCGATCCCTTATTTCGACGCGTTGGCGCAATTGTCCAACGCTCCGCTCGGGGCATGGTTCTGCTTAGGCAACCACGATTACTTCGGCGGTGATCCCGGTGAGCTCACGGAAAATCTCAGGGGTATCGGCATCCAGACGCTCAAGAACCAGAGTGTTTCCCTGCTGCATCGCGGCAAAGCTTTCGTTCTGGGCGGCATTGACGACCGTATTATGGGAAAGCCCGATTGGCAGAGTTTGACCGCGCAGCATCGACCCGATTTGCTGATGGCCCACAACCCGGATTTCTTTTATCAAGCTGAACAGCGCGGCATACCTTTGATGGTATCGGGTCATACGCACGGCGGCCAGATTCGCTTTCCGCGCGGCCCGGCAATTATCCGCCAAAGCCGTTACTGTCTCGATGAAGGCGTGTACGCTTACGGTTCGACATTGCTGGTGGTCTCACGCGGGTTGGGCAGCGTCATGCTACCCTTTCGCTGGGGCGCAGACCCGGAAGCGATATTGATCGAAGTCGTGCCACCGCGATAAACGACACACTCTCTACAGCCAAACCACAAACTCCCCGCCGTCGTGCCTGAACTGAAATCATTGTCTCACAAAGTAAGTTCCGTCGTTGTCATTTCGACCAAAGGGAGAAATCTTTCTTCGCTATCAGGCGCGGCCCTAACAAAGTTAAGTGACGACCTCTCGGGCGTGAGAAATCGTTCCCCTATCATATTAGGTTCGAACTTCGTGCCCTTCGCGCCTTCGTGGTAAGCAACGAATGGCACAAGTGGCGAGAACGATCACTTCATCCCCGCCAGGAGCCGTCCCCAGCCTTGCACGGGCGGGATGATCCCGGGGCGCACGAGATCGTTCCATACTTCGGCGCTCATGTTGGTGAAAGCCGGTTTGCCGTATTCTTCCTCGATAGCCGGAATCACGTGCAGTGACATCGCTGCGCCGCCCGGGACCGAGATTCCTTCGGCCTCGGGCCAGGTCCTTGCCGCCTCACGACCGACGTCGAGGGCCATTTCCAGGCCTTGTTCCAATGTCATCGCGAACGAGTCCGACGCCCACTGGTTGCGCTTCGTGATGCCGACGACCTCGATGCCGCCGGCTTCGAGGTAGCGTTTGATCGCATCGTTCACCGGGTCCGCCCACCGGCTGCCCACTGCAAGCCTCGACAAGCCGAGATGTTTCATCGCGGCGATCAGCGCCTCCAGTGGCGCATCGGCGGATATTCCGGTCCTCTCTTTGGTCTCGCGCAGCAGTTGCAGCACCCTCGGCCGGGTCAGCATCGCGGAGATCGGCGCGCCGCTGAAGATAATATGATCGACCTTTTCTTTAACCAGCCGATCGACGCAGGTCCAATAATTGTTGATCGCCTTCTCGACACCTTCCTTGGTGTAATTCTCGAGCCCGAGCCCGGTCGAGATTTCCATGAAATCGAGCGGCAGCAATCGATACAGTTGATAGCTTCGCGCGCGCTGCACGTCTTCATGGGCGCGCGGCTGGATCACTCCGTAGCGAAACCGCGGCAGAAGTTTTTTTGTGTAGTCGGTGGTCATAGTAGCTCCTTGGCTGTAAATTCGACATTGTCATGCCGGTGAACCCCGGCTCTTGGTTATTTTTCGTACAATCGTCTGACAAAGCCGCTCGCTTCGATTTCCCGCGCGATTTTGTAGGCGATGAATTGCTCGGGATCGGCGTTCTTGGCTGCCGGCGTAGTGCTCGCAAGCTCGCTCAGAATGGTACGAATCCCTTCCACTGTCGGCATCGGCAGCGCCAGATATCTGCTCGCGATCTCGTGGTAATTATCCTCGAGCACCTCGCGATCGTCGTTGCGCGAATATTTTTTCAGCACCGCGATGGCTGCTTCTTTGTTGCGCTTGAAGTCATGGATCGCTTCGATGTAGGCGAGCATGAACGCTCTTACGTTCGCCTCGTTTTTTTGCAGATAAGATCGCGTCGTGCCGATCGCCGAGGACGGATAATCCAGCCCCAGGTCGGCGAGATCCCCCAACTCGCGAAAGCCTGACTTGCGTGCGACCAGCGACGAGGTGCCACTGGTGACCCCGGCATCGAGCATTTTGGCCTGCAACGCGCGCACCGTGTCCTGTGATGTGCCGATTTGGAGAATATTGACGTCGCGCTCGGGATTGAGACCCCATTTCTTGAGCGCCAGACGAACCGCGAAATCGGAGGTCGCGCCATAGCGGCTGACGCCCAACTTCTTGCCTTTGAGCTGCGCCGGTGTGGAAATCTCCGGCACGCTATAAACCTTGAAAACAAATCCGTTGATGAGCGCCGCGATGAGTACGGTATCGGCACCCTGCAGCGCGGCTTGCACCAAACCGGACCCCGACAGCGAAGAAATCTGCAGATCTTTGGCGATCAGCGCCCGCAAGGAGACCGATCCGGTGCCCATCCCGACCAGCGCCACATCGAGACCATGCTTCTCGAATAGTTTCGTTTCCTTGGCAAAGCCGAGGACTGCCACGCCGCCGTCCGCAGAACCGTAGCCGATGACGACTTTCGCGAGCGGCTTGGCTTCGCTTGCCAGCGTAATTTCCGCTTGAGCAAAGAGACAAACGGCAAAGATCGCGAGCGCAGTTGAATTGCAGCGCCGCTTTAATGGAATAAAAGAAGATCGGAGGCGAGTTATCGTCAGCGTTCGCATACGGACCACGGCTCGGCAAAAACTTATGCGGTGACCTGCGCGCTGTCAATCGAATTGGAGCGCCAGAGCGATCAATGCAGTGCTGCTCGAACGGATGCATCGATCCAGGAAATCGTTCTAGCCGGCCGACTGTCTTTTCTTAGGGCGAAGCAGCGCTTGACAAAGCCGATATGAAAATTGGATGACATCGCGATGAGTTTCGCGAAAGCTCATTTGCGGGTGGCGCGACCGACCGATCAACTCGCCGCAGTCGTGAAATTCTATCGCGATGGCCTCGGCCTCGAAGTTCTTTATGAATTCCAGGATCACGACGGCTTCGATGGTGTCATGCTGGGTCATCGGGCAGCGGCTTACCACCTCGAGTTTACGCGAAAGCGTGGGCATGCGGCCGGGAGAGCGCCCACCCAGGACAATCTTCTGGTGTTTTATATTCCAGATCGAACCGAGTGGCACGAAGCCGCGCAGCGGCTCGAGAAGCTCGGCTACCCTCCCGTTCCGGCATTCAATCCTTACTGGGAGATCCAGGGAAAAACGTTCGAAGATCCCGATGGCTACCGAGTAGTTTTGCAGAACGCGAGTTGGACTCCTTGAGGCACTGCGCGCACATGGCATGAGCCGGCGCCGCGCGTTCTTCCGTCTCGTCGCGCAGCGTCGGCCCAGCCGCATGCCTCAGCGGCATCTTCATCGAGCACGCACGATCACGCGGCCCGTCATATAAGGATGAACCGAGCAGTTATAATCGTAAGTGCCCGGTTGATCGAATCGCCGGTTATAGCTCTCTCCCGGCAGCAATAAGTCCTTCCCCGACGAGCCATCATTGTATTCCAGCCCATGCGGCGCGCCGTCGTCGTTGACCCAGGTGACGCTCTCGCCCGGAGCAATCGTCACCTCCGCCGGTGTAAACTGAAAGTTGATGATGGAAATCTTGACTGGCTTATTTTCGGCCGTCAGCGCGGCCGAGCTTGCAAAGCTGAAGCTCACGAGAACAAGAGCGAGCACAGCCATGCGCAGCCATAGCCGCCGTGAACTTGTTTCCGGACACACGATAAGTTTCATGGTCATGGCTCTAACTTCCTCAATTCGCGGCGATCGGCTGCACGACCACCTTGCGCGGTGCGTTGCCGACAGCGATGGTTCGAGTGCTGCCGCTCGCCAGGTCCACAATGGTGAAATCGTTGGAGCCCTCATTTGTCACGTACGCTGTTTTCCCGTCAGCCGACATCGTTGCCCAGTGCGGTTGTTTGCCAACCGCCACGCTGCGCACCGGCATGTTCGTTGTCGGGTCGAACAAGAGGAGCTCGCCCGGCCCCTGCACAACGACGATCCCGAATGTGGCATTGCGCGGATAGCCGACAAAATGGGGCGAGACGCCGGTGGGAATCTGCGCGACGATTTTTCCCGAGGCGGGATCCATCACCTGAACCGAGCTCACTCCGGCCTGAGTGAAATAGAACATCCCGCCATCGAAGCCGAATTCTCCGTCGCGCGGCGTCTTGTCGAGCGGCACGGTCCGAGTGACGCGGCGTGTTGCCATATCGATCAGAGCGAGACCGAAATGACCGGGTTCCTGCTGCGCGACGTACGCAACTCGGCCGTCGGGGCTGATGGCGACGGTGTGCGGTTTGGGCACATCGGCTGTCGCAATCACGGCTTCGGTCGCGGTATCGACAAAGGCAACGCGGTCCTCGCCGTAAACCGTGACCAGCAGCAGCCGGTCATCGGGTGTGAGCGCAATCCCGTTCGGCGCTTTACCGACCGAAATTGTCTTCATGACTTTGTCCGTAGCCGTGTCGATCACGTCCACCGACGAGGAGCCATCACCGCTCACATAAACTCTGCGGCCGTCCCGTGTGATCGCCATGCCATGGGGACCCGCGGAAACCGGTACCGTCCCGAGAACTGTGCCGGAGCCCGCATCGATTACGCTCACCGTGTTGTCTTTGAAGTTGCCGACGTAGCTCTTGGTCGGCGCCTTGACACCTGCGGGCCGCGCCATCTGGGCGCACGCCAACGCGGCGACGCCGATCGACAGACCGCCGATCAGCACCGCCGAGAGCCACAAGTAAGCCCGCTTTCGCCTGTTCTGCATTGTCATCATGGGATTGTCTCCTTATTTTTTCGTGCTGTTTGCTTCGGTTAATCTTCCGCAGAAACCTCTGCGCCACTTGAGTTTCGACGAGCGTTGACTCACCCGGCCTGCCATCGAGCCGGTTTTGGGCTGTCGCCCGAAGGCGGGGCCGCCAATAGCAACTGAACGTTTTTCATTTTTCGTCGCCTCCTTTCCGGCCGATCGTGGCCTTTGTCACGTATGACAAGACCCGGTCGGCAGAAATTCCTTGCGCGAGAACTTTTGCGCCGACAATTTTCCGGAATGGACCGATTAAGTGTGACTGGGAATAAAAAGCGCGACTCCGCAGTCTTACATTAATAATTCGCGACTGACTGCGAGCTTTGTTTCGACCGATGTGATTTTATGACCCGGGAGAGCAGGAAGATCGTCAGCGAGCGCCAGGAAGTCAGTTCAATAGACCGGATTATTTGGCTACGGCCGGCATCACTGGCACGGGCGGGACTAGCGTTCCGCGACACGGCAAGCGCTTGACCGTCGGCTACTGCCGATTTCTGGGGTTTGAAGAATTCGAGTCGCGATCATCCATCCTGGCGAGCAAGCGATTCAGCGCGGCAATCTGTGCCAGGAGCTTCTTTTCCTTGGTACCTTGAAACTGCAACGCCAACTCATCAACGCGGCACTCAATCTGTGCACGCGTGAACTTTTTCGGCAGTACGAAGTGGATCGGCATCCGCGCTGTATATCGCAGCACCGAACCGAAGGTCAATAACAGTTTTCAATCTTGCAAAGTCGGTCAACAGCGAGCCTTTCAGTTAAACCAACAAATTCCAGCCAGGAGTCTGCCGAGAAGTCGCAATCTCCAGCTATACGCCGCGCATGTGCTGTTTTACTTTTGCCCAGCGTGTATAAACATTCGCTGAACGTGGACGTATCAAATTTCGTGCACGGTTGTTGCGCTGGGCGGCGAGCTGCTATGTTCAAAGTCACCGTTTCGCAGCTACAGCTCGTCAGTTAGAGTTGACGCGAGAGAATCCCTGATGGAAATCTTTAACGCGGAATTCTTTGTGGTAACGCTCGCCCTCGTGGGCGTTGTGATCATCATCGCCGCGTTACTTTCGGGCCTGATTGACAGCAGCGACCTGCCCCAAGTTGGAGCTTTTTTGGCGGTCGGCGCAATGCTCGGCCCGGCCGGTTTGGGATTGCTCGACGTGACCCTGAATTCGCCGATCCTTCGCGTCGTCGCTACCTTAAGTTTGGTTCTCGTATTGTTCACAGATGCCGTCAGCGTGAGCATCGCAGAAATGCGCCGCCATGGCGCTCTCGCGTTTCGGGTACTCGGTCCCGGAACACTCCTTTCCGCAGCACTGACGTCGCTGGCGGGATGGAAACTATTGGGCCTGTCTTTTCCGGCAGCAGCGATACTGGGCGCAGCGCTCGCTTCGACGGATCCAGTGATGCTGCGGAGTTTGCTTCGACGACCTGGTCTTCCGGAATCAGTGCGCCTGGCGCTGCGGCTCGAAAGCGGTCTTAACGATGTTGTTCTCCTGCCGATTATTTTCGTGGCGATTCCGTTTGTCGGTCGGGAAGCGTTTTTCACGTCGACTCAATGGGCACGCCTCGGACTCGACCTGTTTTTACTAGGACCCGGCGCCGGAATCGCAGTGGGGCTGCTTGGAACCTCTGCGCTCGAGATGATCAGACGCAAGACCGGAGTTCTGCGCGACTATGAATCGATTTATTCACTGGGCATAGCCTTCACCGCTTACGCCGCCGCGGAAGCGGTCCACGGCAGCGGCTTTCTCGCCGCGTTCGCGGCCGGCTTGACGATCGCAGCGCTGGACGTCGAGCTTTGCGATTGTTTTCTGGAATACGGCCAAACCACCGCCGAAATGGCGCTGCTTTTTACATTCGTCCTCTTCGGTGCCTCTTTGATCTGGGGCGGCTTTACTGTCTTGAGTTGGCCGGTCGCTCTCTTCGCCGTGGTCGCGCTACTGATTCGTCCCGTAGCATTTTTGATTTCACTCGCCGGTACCCGATTGGATTTTCGCAGTCGCATGTTGATCGCATGGTTTGGACCTCGCGGTCTCAGCTCGCTGCTCTTGATCCTTGTGCCCGTGTTTGCCGCTGTTCCCGCCACCGAGCGTTTGTTTTTCATCTGTTGCTTTTTCGTGTTGCTTTCGATCGCCGTGCACGGCGGTTCGCTGATGTTGCTCAAGCGCGACCGATCGCGAGCAACAGCGCCGGCGACGGCCCCGACGAATGGTGCCGGTAACGGAGCCACGGATCTGCCGGCGGATTCAATCTCGCCAATGGGCACAAACGAAGGCGGCAATCGCATGACGATCCCCGAGATGCGGGCCATCCAGCAATCTGGTGCGCCGCATCTTGTTCTCGATGTGCGCGCCGAACGAAGTCTCGCCGCCAGCGACCTCCGCGCCCCCGGCGCGGTGAGAGTCCCGCCAGACCGCGCGATCGAGCGTCTCAAGGAGCTCGATGTGCCACGGCAAACTTGGATCTTCGCATTCTGTGCTTGACCCGACGAAGCGACCAGCGCCCGTGTGGCGCGAGACCTACAAAAAGCCGGATGGAGCAAAGCGCGCGCGCTGGTCGGCGGCTGGGAAGCTTGGCAATCAGCCGGCTTGCCGGTCGAGCCAAGACCGATGTTGGCGATTTGATCCCAATCGCGAAACGAAAATTCGATTGGCAACCGCTGCGGGGGATTGGAGCGGACAAATAACTGGTTGGCTATTTAGCGTTGTTCGTCAGCGCGGGACGGCGATTTTCTTGTTGTCGAAAAGATCCATGATTCTCGCTTCCGGCACCTCTATCACGTAAACAGCGGCGAGCACCGCTGCAAGAACTATTTCTGCCAGGGAGATCCATAGAAGAATCGTCGCGTGGCGCCACCACCGTATCGACCTGCGCCCGAAGAAAGCGAAAATCAGCGCTCCGAAGGCTGCGGTCCAAACCGCCTGGAGGCGTGTGGTCTCAGTGTCGATGATCGAAGGTGTCATCAGCGTTTCAAACCCGCTGCGCCAGGAAAGGAAGGCAGCAGCTAGCAATTCCCCAAGTGCCCACAGCGCCCCCATGGCAGAAAAGAGCACGATCCCACCTTGGATCTTCGCAATGGAGTTGCCGAGAAAAGGTCCGTAGAGCTTCAACGCAAACTTTTCCACCACTGTCTCTTTCGCGCCGCCGAGGACTTCGACCAAATGATCGTTGACTGCTTGCAGGTCTCGGTCAAAAGAGGTGTGACGCAGATCGATCGCATTTAGGCTGGAGAGGCTCGCGAGCGCAGTCGGCAGTTGGGATTCTCCCGGCATCGATGCGCCGTCGACCAGAACGGGCAGAATCGGCAGCTTCGATACCATTGCCAATCCAATCTCCTGCGTAATCACGTCCTGCTCTTCGCCGAAGCGCGGCATCCCCGCATCTCGCTCGAGCCATCTCTTGCCGATCAGTACAACGACGGCGCCGCACTTTGTGAAAGTTTCTTCGATGACCTGGTGAAAATTCGCTCCCGGCTTTATCGAGTCCACATCGAAGAACACCTGATCGCCGAATCGAGACTTGAGCTGATCGACCAGCCGGCCCGCATGCCCCGCGGTATCGGCGCGGCGATAGCTGATAAAGATCCCGACTTTTTCGCGCGGGGCAAACAGCGATTTCCGAACTAGCGGCATTTTTAAGTTGCGCGTCGATTGATTCAAAGTCTATATGCGAAACTTCACAATGCGCTGTCAACGATTATTTTATGAATGCAAGCGCAGGTTCGCGTCTGAACCTGAAAAAAATAACTCGCGTCTGACGCATAAGTCTTGTTTTGCTGCCTTGGCCGATGTTATGCGTTTCATGTGCGATGCGACGACTGAGTCTCAGTTCGCTCTATTAACGTACAAAAGGAGGTCCCATGGCATTCTTCAGCAAGATACTCGAGAAACTCGGCTTCGGCAGCTCGACCACTGCTGCGCCTCAGGCAACTACGGCGGCGCCGGCGAGCCCGGCTGCGACGCCAAAGGAAGCCGCGCCAAAGCCGGTCGCGGTTGTCGATGTCGTTGCACAACTCGAGCAACGCGCCGCGGCCAATCCACAGAAGCTCAACTGGCGGACTTCGATCGTTGATCTGCTGAAGCTTCTCGACATCGACAGCAGCTTCAACGCCCGTAAGGAGCTGGCCACGGAGTTGGGCTGCCCGGCGGACCTGATGGGAGATTCGGCGAAGATGAATACGTGGCTCCATAAGACGGTGCTGCAGCGGATCGCTGACAACGGCGGCAATGTACCCAAAGAACTGCTCGATTGAGCAGCGGCGCCAACAATCAATTAAGGAGTAGACCCATGCAGATCACCGACATTCTGGCCCAGATGGGTGGCCTCGAATCGATGGCCGGGAGCTGGGCGTCAGCGAGAATCAGGCCGCGAGCGGCGCGGCGATAGCTGATAAAGATCCCGACTTTTTCGCGCGGGGCAAACAGCGATTTCCGAACTAGCGGCATTTTTAAAATTGCCTCTATCGATTCAAAAATCGTTATGCGAAATTTCGTTGTGCGTTGTCAGATAATCATCCTTATGCAGTGCAGCTGCAGATGCGCGTCGATCAAGAAAAAATTTTTCTTGGACCAAAAACTTTCCTTCGCCAGACATCGTTGACCATCCCGAAACGATCTCTCTAAGCGACTTCGACTTCCGGGATGTGAAACTTTCGCCGATAAGCGCCCGCGGTGACGCCCGTAATCCGTTTGAACAGCCGGCGAAAAAACGCCGGGTCTTCGTAACCCACATTCCAGCTGATCTCATCCACCGGCGCATGCGTTCGTTCGAGCCGCCGCTTC
>Ga0207706_10004402_pt1 | contig 13231 bp, 12 predicted proteins | sample KBSC53metaG_FD_184318 | JGI IMG/M metagenome (GOLD analysis project Ga0207706, IMG submission 184318) | Corn rhizosphere microbial communities from Kellogg Biological Station, Michigan, USA - KBS C5-3 metaG (SPAdes) (version 2) | ecosystem: Host-associated > Plants > Roots > Rhizosphere > Soil ... | reverse complement strand
ATCCCGTACAAGCAGGCGGTGGACATGAGCTTCGTCAAGAAGGCGCAGGCCCGCTTCAAGTAGCCCCGCGGTGACGGCGCGCGCGCGCGTCTCGATCCGGGCCCTGGCCAAGACCTTCGGTCAGGGCCCGCGCGAGGTCGCCGCGGTCTCCCCGGTCTCGTTCGACGTCCACGACCAGGAGTTCGTGGCCATCGTGGGGCCGTCCGGCTGCGGCAAGTCCACCATCCTGAACATGATCGGCGGCCTCCTCGCGCCGTCGGCGGGCGAGATCCGGGTGGACGGGCAGCGGATGTTCGGCGCGCCGCCGCCCCAGGTCGGCTACGTGTTCCAGAAGGACACCGTGTTCCCCTGGCGGACCGTCGAGCGCAACATCGCGCTCGGTCTCGAGTACCGGGGCGTCCCGCCCGCGGAGCGTGCCGCGCGGGTGCGCGAGGCGGTCGCGCTCGCCGGCCTCCAGGGCTTCGAGGACGCGTTCCCGGCCACGCTCTCCGGTGGCATGCGCCAGCGCGTCGCCCTCATGCGCTCGCTGGTGGTCGACCCCGAGATCCTCCTGATGGACGAGCCCTTCGGGGCCCTAGACACCCACACCAAGCTCGAGCTCCACGCGGAGCTGCTCGCGATCTGGCAGGCCAGGCGGCAGACCGTGATCTTCGTCACCCACGACCTCTCGGAGGCCATCACGCTGGCCGATCGCATCGTGGTGATGACCCGCCGCCCGGGCCGCGTCAAGCTAATCTACGACGTGAAGCTGCCCCGCCCGCGGGACGTGATCCGCCTCCGCGCCACCGACGAGTACGCGCGCGAGTACGCCGAGATCTGGAACGCCCTCGGCGAAGAATTCAGGGAGAGCCGTTCATGACCAAGCGGGGCGCCGCCGGGCCGCCGCGCGGGCCGGCCGCAGGCCGGAGGCGCAACCAGCACGGGTTGTCCGCCGAATGGGGGAGTGCGGGGGCCATTTCTGGGCCCCCGCAGATGAAAGAGGGGCGGATTCGTTCGAATGGGCGCGAACGGCCTACATGAAAACAGAAAGACTGCACATCCTGTTCTGGCAGGTCGCGATCCTGGCGCTGGTGCTGGGGGCCTGGCAGTACCTGACCGGGATCAAGGCGGTGTCGAAGGCGCCGGGGCTCTACTGGATCGATCCCTTCTTCATCAGCCGGCCCTCCGCGATCGCGGAGCGGTTCGTGTACCTGATGTCGCCCCGGGTGCGGCTCACCCTCTGGCAGATGGCGCTCTCGACGGTGCAGTCGACCCTGTGGGGCTTCCTGGCCGGGGTCTCGACCGGCTTCGGGGCGGGGCTGGTGCTCGGGCGCAGCGAGGGGCTGGCCCGCGTGCTCCAGCCCTACATCGTGGCATTCAACTCGCTGCCGCGCATCGCGCTGGTGCCGCTCATCACCATGATCTTCGGCTTCGGCCTCCTGGCCAAGATCGTGCTGGCCTGGAGCATCGTGTTCTTCATCGTGTTCTTCAACACCTTCCAGGGCGTGCGCAGCGTCGACGCGGACCTCGTCCACTCCGCGCGCTTCCTGGGGGCCTCGGAGCGGCAGATCATGACCAGCGTGATCGTGCCCTCCGCGCTGGCCTGGACCTTTGCGTCGCTCACCCCGTCCATCTCCTTCGCCCTGATCGGGGTGGTGGTGGGCGAGTTCATCGGCGGCGAATCGGGCGGCGGGCTCGGCTACCTGATCATCCAGTCGCTCGGCACCCTGAACGCGGCGGACATGATGGTGGCGCTGGTGGTGCTGGGCGCGATCGGGATCGTGATGGCGCTGGGGATCCGGCAGCTGGAGGCGCGTCTCTTGAGGTGGCGCCCGGAGAATCGCCCGCGCTGAGGGTCAGCGCAAGGTGAAGCTGGTCAGCTCTTCCTCGTAGTTGCCGTCGGCGGTGTTGGCCCCGCGGATCTTGATCCAGCTCTTGACCTCCGGGCTGTACCAGAGCTCCTGGGAGGCGCCGCTCTCGATCTCACGCCGCGTGACCTTGAAGGCCTTGAAGGTCCCGGCGGGCGTCTTGACCTCCTCGTAGGCCTCCACCGTCCACACCGAGGTCAGCGTGTAGGTCTGCTGCTGGGTGTCGGTCCGATCGATCCAGGCGACGATCGCCGACCACTGCTTGCCGACCTGGATCGGCCACTGCCAGTCCTCCGGCGGCCGCGCCAGGCGCGTGGTCTCATCGCCCTTGGTCCGGGCCAGGTAACCGAGCTGCTTGGTGTACCAGTAGTGGGTGCCGCCCGCGTCGACCTCGTAGGCCTCCCGGCCCTCGAAGACGCCCTCCCGCAGCACCTTCCGGGTGACGTTGAAGGTGCCGCTCGGGCCGCGGCCCCGGTAGGTCCACGAGTCGCCCGCGTTCCAGGTCGGGCGCTCCCCGATCTGCACGGTGCGGGAGACCCCGCTGCTCTCGCAGCCGGCGAGCCCCATCGACAGCACGAGCACGGCCAGGAGCACGACGGGCGGAAAGAACGGGCGGCGCAGCCTCACCACAAAAGCATACCGCAAGTGCAGAAAACCGCCCCCGACCTGCGAAGCGGTCCGAGAGCGGCCGTTCAGCCCAGCCGGGCGATGTGGGGCAGGTTCCGGAAGCGCTCCTCCCGGTCGAGGCCGTAGCCGACCACGAACACGTCCGGGATCTCCCGGCCCACGTAGTGAAGGGTCAGCTCCTGAGACCGTGCGCACTGCTTGGCCAGGAGAGCGCAGACCCGGATGGATGCCGGATTGCGGGTCTGGAAGTTGCGCAGGAGATAGGCCAGCGTGCGCCCGCTCGCGCAGATGCCCTCCACGACCACCACGTCGCGCCCCTCGATGGGCTCGTCGAGGTCCTTGCGGATCCGCACCACGCCGGAGGGAGCGATGGTCGGCCCGTAGGCCCCGACCGAGATGAAGTCGACGGTGACCGGCGCGGTGATCGCCCGCATGAGGTCCGAGATGAAGACCGCGGAGCCCTTCAACACCCCGATCAGGTGGACCGGCCGGTCCTCGTAGTCGGTGGAGATCCGGGCCGCGAGGCGGGCCACGTCGGCCTGGATCGACTCGCGGTCGACCAGGACCTCGCCGGGACCGTCGCTCGGGGGCATCAGGAGAACCGGGTGGCCTTGAGGAACTCCCGCGACCGCTGGATCAGGTCGACCGGGGCCAGCCCGGCCCGCTCGCCCTCGTCGAAGCACTGCGAGATCGTGAGCACCGCGTGCAGCACGTAGCCGCGCGCGGCCAGCAGCTCGCGGCCGCCCTGCTCGCGATCCACCAGGATGACGAGGTCGCGCACCACCAGGCCCGCCTCCTCCAGCGGGGCGATCGCCTCGATCTTGCTCGCCCCGTCGGTGATGATGTCGTCGATGAGCACCACGCGCTCGCCCGGCTTGAACTGTCCCTCGATGCGCTTGCGGGTGCCGTAGCCCTTCTCCTCGCGTCGCGGGTAGATGAGGGGGACTCGCCCGGCCAGGCTCGCCGCCACCGCGAGCGGCAGGCCCGCGTAGGGGATGCCGCCGACCCGGTCGCCGCCGCAGCGGCCGACCACGGCGGCCATGAGCGCGCCGATCTGCTCCAGCACGTCGGGGAAGGAGATCACCACCCGCAGGTCGATGTAGAAGGGCGAGGTGATGCCGGACTTCAAGGTAAACTCGCCGAAGCGGATGGCCCCGATCTCGAAGAGCCGGCGGATCAGTGCCGCGTGCGCGTCCGCCGCGCTCATGCGCCCATCTCCCTCAGCACCGCCTCCGCGGCGCGGGCCGGATCCGGCGCCGCGGTGATCGGCCGGCCGACCACCAGGTAGTGGGCGCCCGCCCCGATCGCGGAGGCGGGAGTGGCGATGCGCGACTGGTCGCCGAGGGCGCTGCCCGCCGGCCGCACGCCCGGGGTGACGATCACCCAGTTTGGGCCGCGGCTCAGCCGGAGCCCGCCGATCTCCCGGGGCGAGGCCACGCAGCCGTCGAGCCCGGCGTCGGCCGCGAGGCTGGCCAGGTGCAGCACGTGGCCCTCCACCGAGTCGGACACCCGTAGCTCCCGCCCGACGGCGGCCCGGTCGAGGCTCGTCAGCACGGTGACCGCCAGCACGATCGGTCGCCGGCGACCGAGCTCGCGGGCCGCGGTCGCGGTGGCCTCGGCCGCCGCCGTCATCATGGCGCGCCCGCCCGAGGCGTGGACGTTGAACATCAGCACGCCCATGCGGGTGGCCTCGCGCGCGGCGCCCGCGACCGTGTTGGGGATGTCGTGGAACTTGAGGTCGAGGAAGACCTCCGCCCCGCGCTTCTGGATGGCTTCCACCGCGCCCGGCCCCGCCGCGGTGAAGAGCTGCGAGCCGATCTTGAAGCGGGTGACCAGCCCCTGCAGGCGGTCGACCAGGCGCTCCGCGTCGGCCACGCTCTCGACGTCGAGGGCGACGATCAGGCGGTCCTTGGCATCGGTCGGCGACGCGGTTCGCGAATCCATGGGGCGGCCCTCAGCCCGCCCGCTTCCCGGTCAGGGGCGGGAACGGGTCGTAGTACTCCTGGAGCGGCTTGACGGAGATCTCGCCCTTCAGCAGCGCCTCGATGCCGCCGATGGCGGCCTGGGCTCCGTCCACGGTGGTGTAGTAGGGAATGTTCTGGGTCACCGCGGTCCGCCGGATCAGGTAGGAGTCGCGGCGAGCGCGGCCATCCTCCGGGGTGTTGAACACGAGCGCGATCTCGCCGCGCTTCATGAGGTCGACGATGTTCGGGCGGTACTGCTCGTTGACCTTGTGCACGACCTCGACGGTCATGCCCTGCCGCTGGAGCAGCTTGGCGGTGCCGACGGTCGCCACCAGGCTGAAGCCCATCTCGGCCAGGCGCTTGGCCACCTGCAGCACCGCGCGCTTGTCGCGGTTCTTCACCGAGAGGAAGACCTTGCCCGAGGTGGGCAGGGGAGAGCCGGCCGAGACCTGCGACTTCACGTACGCCTTGCGGAAGTCGAAGTCGATGCCCATGACCTCGCCGGTGGACTTCATCTCCGGACCCAGGATGGTGTCCACCCCCGGGAACTTGATGAACGGGAACACCGCTTCCTTCACCGCGATGTGCGAGACCTCGCGCTCCTCCGCGAATCCCAGGGAGACGAGCGACGAGCCGAGCATGACCCGCGTGGCCAGCTTGGCCAGCGGGACCCCGATGGCCTTGGAGACGAAGGGCACGGTGCGGGAGGCGCGCGGGTTGACCTCCAGCACGAAGACCTGCTCGTTCTTGATCGCGAACTGGATGTTGAGCAGGCCGATGACGCCCAGCTCGCGCGCCAGCGCGCGGGTCTGGGCCTGGATGCGCTCGATCTGATCGTCGCCCAGGGAGTAGGGAGGCAGGGCGCAGGCGGAGTCGCCCGAGTGCACGCCCGCCTTCTCCACGTGCTCCATGACCCCGCCCACCACCACTCGCTCGCCGTCGGCGATGGCGTCCACGTCGATCTCGAGCGCGTCCTCGAGGAACTTGTCGACCAGGATCGGGTGCTCGGGGCTGACCCGCACCGCCTCGGTCATGTAGCTCTTGAGATCGGTCTCGTCGTAGACGATCTGCATCGCGCGCCCGCCCAGCACGTAGGAGGGACGCACCAGCACCGGGTAGCCGATGTTGGCCGCGATGCGCGCCGCCTCCTCGAAGGAGCGGGCGGTGGAGCCGGGGGCCTGGGCGAGGCCGAGCCGGTCGAGGAGATCGGAGAATCGGCGGCGGTCCTCCGCGCGGTCGATGGCGTCGGGCGGCGTGCCCAGGATCGGGACCCCGGCCTGCTCGAGCGGCACCACCAGCTTGAGCGGGGTCTGGCCGCCGAACTGAACGATGACCCCGCGGGGCCGCTCCCGCTCCACGATCGCCATCACGTCCTCGAACGTCAGCGGCTCGAAGTAGAGGCGGTCGGAGGTGTCATAGTCGGTCGACACCGTCTCCGGGTTACAGTTCACCATGATCGCCTCGACCCCCGCGTCGCGGAGGGCGAAGGCGGCGTGCACGCACGCGTAGTCGAACTCGATGCCCTGGCCGATGCGGTTGGGCCCGCTTCCCAGGATCACCACCTTCTCTCGAGACGTCGGCGGGGCCTCGTCCTCCTCCTCGTAGGTCGAGTAGAGGTAGGGCGTGTGGGCCACGAACTCGGCCGCGCAGGTGTCGACCATTTTATAGACGGGCTTGAGGCCGGCTCGCGCGCGGGCGTGCCGGACCTCATCCTCGGTGGCTCCGGTCAGCTGGGCGAGGCGCACGTCGGAGAAGCCCATCTGCTTGGCCCGGCGCAGGACGTCCACGTCGCCGAGGCCGGTTGCCGCGATCACCGTCTCGTGCTCCACGATCTGGCGGATGTTGTCGAGGAACCACGGGTCGATGAACGTCAGCTCGTGGATCTCGCGGGTGCCGAGGCCGCGCCGGTAGGCCTCCCCGATCGCGAAGCAGCGGTCCGCGTTGGGGATGCGCAGCTTCTGGCGCAGCTCGTCCAGATCCGCGACCGGCCGGTCCAGGGTGAGACCCCACCGGTCCTGCTCGAGCGACCGCACCGCCTTCTGGAGCGCCTCCTTGAAGGTCCGCCCGATGGCCATGACCTCGCCCACCGACTTCATCTGGGTGGTGAGGGTCTGGTCCGCCTCCGGGAACTTCTCGAAGGCCCAGCGCGGGAACTTCACCACGCAGTAGTCGATGGCGGGCTCGAAGGAGGCCGGCGTCTCGCGGGTGATGTCGTTGCGCAGCTCGTCCAGCGTGTAGCCCACCGCGAGCTTCGCTGCGATCTTGGCGATCGGGAAGCCGGTGGCCTTGGAGGCCAGCGCGGAGGAGCGCGACACCCGCGGGTTCATCTCGATCACCACCATGCGCCCGTCGGCGGGGTTGATCCCGAACTGAATGTTGGAGCCGCCGGTCTCGACGCCGATCTCGCGGATGATCGCGAGGGAGGCGTCGCGCATCAGCTGGTACTCCTTGTCGGTCAGGGTCTGGGCCGGCGCCACCGTGATCGAGTCGCCGGTGTGCACGCCCATGGGGTCGAAGTTCTCGATCGAGCAGATGATGACCACGTTGTCCTTCAGGTCGCGCATCACCTCGAGCTCGAACTCCTTCCAGCCGATGACCGACTCCTCCACCAGCACCTGCTGGAGCGGGCTCTGCTGGAGCCCCCACTTGATCGAGGCCTCGAGCTCCTCGGGGTGGTAGGCGATGGAGCCGCCGGTGCCGCCCAGGGTGAACGAGGGCCGGATGATGAGGGGGAACTGCATGCGCCGCTGCCGCATGCCGGCGAGCGCGTCCTCCGGGCTCCGGGCGTAGAAGCCCTTGGGCATCGCGAGCCCGAGCCGCTCCATGGCCGCCCCGAAGAGGTTGCGGTCCTCCGCGGTCTTGATCGCGGGCAGCTTGGCGCCGATCAGCTCGACCCCGTAGCGCTCGAGCGTGCCGTCTTCTGCCAACGCCACCGCGAGATTGAGCCCGGTCTGGCCGCCCACCGTGGGCAGCATCGCGTCCGGCCGCTCGCGCTCGATCACCTTGGCGACGAACTCGGGGGTGAGCGGCTCCACGTAGGTGCGATGGGCCATCTCGGGGTCGGTCATGATGGTGGCCGGGTTGCTATTCACCAGCACCACCTCGAAGCCTTCCTCGCGGAGCGCCTTGCAGGCCTGGGTGCCCGAGTAGTCGAACTCGCAGGCCTGGCCGATGACGATCGGTCCGGAGCCGATGAGGAGGATCTTCTTGAGGTCGGTCCGCTTGGGCACGCCGGCCCCTAGGCGTCGATGGACCCGTACACAACCGAGACCTCGGGAGCGGCCTCGTCGCGCCGGTAGAGCACGTCGTCGAGGCGACCGTTGCCGATCCACAGCACCTCGCCGTTGCCCCAGAGCTTCTCGCCGAGCACGCTCATGCGCTTCTCGACGCGCTCCTTCACCGCGTGGGCCTCGAGGCTCAGATCGCTGTCGGTCGTGAAGACCGCCCAGTCCGGCTTCTGGCCCGACTCCTCGATCTTGCGGTAGGCGATCAGGTACTTGGGCATGGTCACGCTCCCTTGGTCATGAGGTCGGCGAACCGACGGAACAGGTAGTGCGCGTCGTGCGGACCCGGCGAGGCCTCCGGGTGGTACTGCACCGAGAAGATCGGCAGCTCGCGGTGCCGCATCCCCTCCGAGGTGCCGTCGTTGAGATTCACGTGGGTCTCCACCAGCCCGAGCTGCTCGATCGATCGGGGATCCACCGCGAAGCCGTGATTCTGGGAGGTGATCTCCACGCGCCCGGTCTCGAGGTCGCGGACCGGGTGGTTGCCGCCGTGGTGCCCGAACTTGAGCTTGTAGGTGCTGCCGCCGAGGGCCAGTCCCAGGATCTGGTTGCCGAGGCAGATGCCGAAGATCGGGGCCTTCCCCGCGAGCCCGCGCACGGTCTCGATCAGGTAGGGCACCGCCTCCGGGTCGCCCGGCCCGTTGGAGAGGAAGATCCCGTGCGGCTTGCGCTCGAGGACCGCGGCGGCGCCGGTGTCCGCCGGCACCACCTCCACGTCGCAGCCGATGCCGGCCAGGCAGCGGAGGATGTTCTGCTTGATCCCGGAGTCGAACGCGATGACCTTGAAGCGCGCGGCCGGCGGTGAGGTGTAACCACGCACGAGGTCCCACGGCCCCTCGGTCCAGGCGTGCGGCTGCTCCACGCTGACCTCGGAGACGAGGTCGCGCCCGATCAGGCCGGGCAGCGCGCGGGCCCGCTCCGCCAGGCGCGCCGCGTCCGGCTCCTCGGTGGAGATGATGCCCTCCTGCGCGCCCTGATCGCGCAGGTGTCGGGTGAGGGCGCGGGTGTCGATCCCCTGGATGCCGACGATCCCGTGCTCGCGCAGGTAGTCGTCGAGCGAGATACGGGAGCGCCAGCTCGAGGGGTAGGGGCACGCCTCCTTCACGATGAAGCCGGCCACCCACGGACGGCGCGACTCCACGTCCTCCGAATTGATCCCGTAGTTGCCGATGAGCGGGTAGGTCATGCAGACCATCTGCCCGCGGTACGAGGGATCGGTGAGGATCTCCTGGTAGCCGGTCATCGAGGTGTTGAACACCACCTCGCCCCGGCCCACGCCGGGGGCGCCGAGCGCCTCCCCGCGGAACACGCGGCCGTCGGCCAGCGCGAGCAGGGCGGCCCGCGTCACGGCGTCACCTTGACGCCGCCTACCAGCACCATCCACGGCGCGCCCACCCCGCTCTGCCCCGCGAAGGGCGTGTTGCGGCTGCGCGACCGGAAGCTGGCCGGCTCGACCGTCCAGGCCCGCGCCAGGTCGAGGATCGTGATGTCGGCGTCGGCGCCCGCCGCGAGGCTGCCCCCGGGCAGGTTCAGCAGGCGCGCGGGCGCGGTGCTCATGCGAGTCACCAGTGTCGGCAGGTCGATGACGCCGGGCCGCACCAGGCGGTCCAGCAGGAGCGGGACCGCGGTCTCGAGCCCCACGATGCCGTTGGCGGCCTCCGCGAACTCGCCCTCCTTCTCGGAAGTGGCGTGCGGCGCGTGGTCGGTGGCCACGCAGTCGATGGTGCCGTCGGCGAGGGCCTCGAGGCACGCCTCCACGTCGCGCTTGGTGCGGAGGGGCGGGGCCATCTTGCAGTTGGGGTCGTAGCTCCGCACCGCCTCGTCGGTGAGCACGAGGTGGTGCGGGGTCACCTCCGCGGTGACGCGGACGCCGCGCGCCTTGGCGTCGCGCACCAGCCGCACCGCCGGCGCGGTGGAGATGTGCGCGATGTGCAGGTGGGCCCCGGTCAGCTCGGCGAGGATGATGTCGCGCGCCACCATCACGTCTTCCGCCGCGCCGGGCTGGCCGGAGAGGCCGAGCTCGGTGGAGACGATGCCCTCGTTCATGGGCGCCTCGTGGGCCAGGTGGCAGTCCTCCGCGTGGCTGATGATCGGGGCCCCGAAGGGCAGCGCGTACTCCATCGCGCGCCGATAGAGCTGCGCGTTCATCACGCACTTGCCGTCGTCGGAGAAGGCCACGCAGCCGGCCTCGGCCTGCTCCGCCATCTCCGCGAGCTGCTTGCCCTCGAGGTTGCGGGTGACCGCCCCGATCGGGTACACGCGCACCACACCCTCGACCTTCGCGCGGGCCAGGATGTAGTCGGTGACCGCGCGGTTGTCGTTGACCGGGAAGGTGTTGGCCATGCAGGCCACCGCGGTGAAGCCGCCCGCGGCGGCGGCGCGGGTGCCGGAGGCGATCGTCTCCTTGTACTCGAAGCCGGGCTCCCGCAGGTGCACGTGCATGTCCACGAAGCCCGGGCAGACCACCTTGCCGGTGGCGTCGATGACCTCGGTGCCCGCCGGCGCCTTCAGGGCCCGCCCGAGCCGGGAGATCCGCCCCTCGGCGATCAGCACGTCCTGGACCTGGTCCACCCCGCCGGCCGGATCCACCACGCGCCCGTTGCGGATGAGGAGGCTCACGCGCGGCCCTCGCCGCCCGCCGGTAGGAGGCTCATGCGCCGGCGCCCTTGCTCCCGGCCAGCAGGTAGAGGACGGCCATGCGCACCGCGACGCCGTTGCTGACCTGGTCGAGGATCACCGAGTAGCGGCCGTCGGCCACCTCGGGGGAGAGCTCGACCCCGCGGTTCACCGGGCCCGGGTGCATGATCAGCACGTCGGGCCGAGCGCGGGCGCGGAGCTTGTCGAGGGTCAGCCCCCAGTAGCGCGAGTACTCCCGCAGGGAGGGGATGAGCCCGCCGGTCATTCGCTCCTGCTGCAGGCGCAGCATCATGACCACGTCCACGTCGCGGATGGCGTCCTCCAGGCGGTAGGACACCTTCACGCCCAGCTCCTGCACGAAGGGCGGGATCAGCGTGGGCGGCCCGGCCACCGTCACCGTCATGCCGAGCTTGCGCATGGCGTGGATGTTGGAGCGGGCCACCCGGCTGTGGGCGATGTCGCCCACGATCGCGACCGACAGCCCTTCGAAGTGGCCCTTGTGCTCGCGGATCGTCAGCAGATCGAGGAGCGCCTGGGTCGGATGCTCGTGCGCGCCGTCGCCGGCGTTGACGACGCCACACGTGAGCTCGCGGGCGAGGATCGCGGCGGCGCCGGCCGAGGAGTGCCGCACCACCACGACGTCGGGGCTCATGGCCGCGATGTTCTTCGCGGTGTCGATGAAGCTCTCGCCCTTGGCCGCGCTGGAGGCGCTGGCGGAGAAGTTGATGACGTCGGCGGACAGCCACTTGCCGGCGATCTCGAACGAGGTGCGGGTGCGCGTGGAGTTCTCGTAGAAGAGATTGACGATGGTCTTGCCCCGCAGGGCCGGAACCTTCTTGATCTCCCGGCCGGCGATCTCCTGCAGCGAGGCCGCCGTGTCCACCAGCAACACGATCTCGGCGGCGTCCAGCTCGCGCATCGTCACGAGGTCCTTCCGGGTCCAGCCCATGTCAGGCCTCCTCCGGCTCTTCGATCACGACTCGGTCCTCGCCGTCATGTTCTCTCAAGCGCACCGCGACAGTCTCGCGCTTGGAGGTCGGCAGGTTCTTGCCGATGTAGTCGGGGCGAATGGGCAGCTCGCGGTGCCCCCGATCGACGAGGATGGCGAGCTGGATCATCTTGGGACGCCCGAGATCGATGAGGGCGTCGAGCGCGGCCCGGATCGTCCGCCCGGTGAACAGCACGTCGTCGACCAGGACCACCGTCTTGTTCTTGATCGAGAACGGGATGTCGGTGCCGCGGATCACCGGCGCCCCGCGCATGTCGAGGTCGTCCCGGTAGAGCGTGATGTCCAGCGTGCCCACCGGCACGGTGGTGCCGTCGATGCCGGCGATCTTGGCGTTGAGCCGCTGGGCCAGGGTCACGCCGCGGGTGCGGAGGCCGACGAAGGCCAGCTCCTTGGCGCCACCGTTTCGTTCGAGAATCTCGTGCGCGATGCGGGTGAGAGCGCGATCGAGGGCGGTTTCATCGAGCACCTGCGCTTTTTCGCGCAGGCGGGGTGGTCGGGTGCTCACTGTCTCCCCTTCCGAGTCTCTCTGGACCCAGTTAAAGGAAAGGATCGATGCAACTCGAATTACTCTACCGGGCGCTCATGCCCGTGTCAACGACCGTCTCACTCCGCGAGCAGCGCCATGAGCTGATCCATGTTTATCGGCTTGGTGACGTGGGCGTCGAAGCCCGCGTCGAGCGCCTGGCGCACGTCCTCGGCCTGGCCGTAGCCGGTCAGCGCGATGAGACGCACGCCGGCCAGTGCGGGGGCGGCGCGCAGCCGTCGCGCCACTTCCATGCCGTCGATGTCGGGCAGGCCGATGTCGCACAGGATGATCTCGGGGTGCAGCCGCTCGGCCGCCCGCACGCCCTCGCCGCCGTTGCGCGCGGCTTCCACCGTGGCGCCTTCCGTCTCGAGCATGTAGCGCAGCACCGCCCGGGTGTCGTCGTCGTCTTCGACGACCAGGACCGAGCGCTGGCCGAGCCGGCCCGGCGGCCGCGCGCCGGGCTCGTGCACGGTCTGACGCGCACCCGCCAGCGGCAGCGCGACCCGGAAGCGCGCGCCCCGGCCGACGCCATCGGACTCGACGCGCACGCTGCCACCGTGAAGCTCGGTCAGGCGGCGGACCAGGTCGAGGCCGATCCCGAGGCCACCGACGTGCGTCTCGCGGCCCTGACGGAAGACCTCGAAGATGACCGGAAGATCCTCGGCCGCGATGCCCTCGCCGGTGTCCTCGATCTCCAGCACCGCCTGCTCACGCTCGACGCTCAGTCGCACCGACACCCGGCCGCCCGCCGGGGTGAATTTCAGCGCGTTGGAGATGAGGTTGCCCGTGATCTGCTGCAGGCGCGCGCTGTCGCCCCACAGCGGTACGGGCGCCGCCGGCAGGCTCGTGCCGAGCGCGAGGCGCTTGAGCTCGGCGGCTTCCTCGAAGGCCTCGATCGCGTTGCGTACGGGATCGCGGAGGTCGAGCGCCTCGAACCGCAGCGTGAGCTTGCCGTGCACGATGCGCGAGAGATCGAGCAGGTCGTCCACCAGCCGCACCTGCTGGCGGATGTTGCGGTGAATGGCTTCCAGCGCGCGGGCGGTGACCTCGTCGAGGCTGCGGTGGCGTCGCAGCACCTCGGTCCAGCCGAGGATCGGCTGCAGCGGCGTGCGCAGCTCGTGGGACAGGGCGGCGATGAACTGGTCCTTCAGGCGGCTGGCCATCTCGGCGGTCTCCCGCGCTCCCTCCAGCTCGGCGCGCGCCCGCTCCTGATCGGTCACGTCCTTCCAGGTGACCAGCACCGCCTCGACGCTGCCGTCGGGGCGCCGCAGCGGGTGCGCGCTGGCGCGCAGCTGACGGCGGCCTTCGAGCGGGTGGTCGATGACCAGGGCCTGGCC
>Ga0207706_10004399_pt1 | contig 13237 bp, 8 predicted proteins | sample KBSC53metaG_FD_184318 | JGI IMG/M metagenome (GOLD analysis project Ga0207706, IMG submission 184318) | Corn rhizosphere microbial communities from Kellogg Biological Station, Michigan, USA - KBS C5-3 metaG (SPAdes) (version 2) | ecosystem: Host-associated > Plants > Roots > Rhizosphere > Soil ... | reverse complement strand
CGCCGTCAGCGTCGCCGGTGCGCCGGTGCGCAACGCATTCGCCAGCGCTATCGCGTTGTCGTTGGATCCGGCGAGCGCCACGAAGGGCTCGGCGACCAGCGCGACGGGCGGCTTCTGATTCTCCGTGGACGTAGCGGCGGGCGCCTGCGGCGACGCGTTTGGATCTGCGGCGTGGGCGCCTTGCCACGCAAAAAACGAAAGCAGCACCACGCTGACCAGCGAGCGTTTCATGGGCAAGCTCCTGTTGGCGAAAGGACTGGCACGCCAATTATGACATTGGCATCGACCGCCGGGAAGGCCGTCGATCGGGTGTTCGGTGCCGCGGGGCGCCGGTGTTACTTCTTCGCCTTGGCAGCCGCCTCGGCCTCGCGCGCGGTTTCCTTGTCGTACGCCGCCTTGTCGAAGCCCTGCCCCGAGCCCTTGGCAACCGCACGGACCACTTCCCAGTGGGTCTGGTAGTTGATCGGGAAGAACCGGTCCGCGCCGTCGAAGGCCTTCTTCATCTCCGCGGGGAAGCGGTAGTCGTAGAAGCACGTCAGCATCTTGTCGGCGAGCTTCGGCTCGAGATCGTGCGCGTACGCGAACGACGACGTCGGGAATTTCTGGCTGCGGTAGATGACGCGAAAGTCCCCTTCCTTCACTTCGCCGCGAACGGCCATCCGGTGGAACACGTCGGAGGCGACGGCGGCGGCATCGTAGTCGCCCGAATTGACGCCCAGCACCGACTGGTCATGCTTGCCCGAGAAGATGATCTTGTAATCCTTGTCCGGCGTCAGGCCTTCCTTGGGGAACAGCGCGAGCGGCGCGAGATGCCCGGAATTCGACGATGGCGACGTATGCGCAACCTTCTTGCCCTTGAGGTCGCTCATCTTCTGGTACGGCGAGGTCGCCTTGACGATGACGATCAGGTTGTAGCCCTGGAATTCCTTCTCGGTGCCCTTGATGCCGAACGGCACCGCGCCCGCGAGGTTGACGGCGAACGCGGTCGGCCCCGTCGAGAATCCGCCGACGTGCAGCCGTCCCGAGCGCATCGCCTCGATTTCCGCGGCGTTCGACTGCACCTGGTAGAACACGACCTTCTTGTTCAGGCACTGCGACAGGTAGGTCGTGAACGGCTTGAAGATGTTCTCGTAGACGGCCGGATCCTCGACCGGCGTGTAGGTGAACACGATCGTCGACGGGTTTTTCCATTTCTTCTGGTCCGTCGGGACGTCGGCCACCATGTCCTTGTTCGCGTCGCAGTACATCGTGTCGAGCTCGCCGCGGTTGGAGCAACCGTCGGCGGCCGTCGATGCCGCCGCGTACGTTGCGCCAACCGCAAGCAGCGCCCAGCCGAGCCATTTCTGCAAGTCCCGCATGAATTCCTCCGTCGATCGACAATGGCGTCCGGCGCCGGGCGAAGCCGCCTGATGGCCGGACATTGATTTAGGCGCAAAACTGTATCACCAGCCACTCTGCGGCGCACGCCGTTCATCGTTGCGCTCATGGCATGGCTTGCCCGGGTCACCGGCGGCGCTGGCGTATCATCGCCGTCTCCGCAGTCCCCCTCTTTTTGCCCGATGGCATTCCCGCTCGACGTCGTCATCCTCGCTGCCGGCCAGGGCAAGCGAATGCAGTCGGCACTGCCCAAGGTTTTGCACCCGCTTGCCGGCCGACCGCTCGCCGCGTACGTGCTGGCAACGGTCCGTTCGCTGTCGCCGCGGGCGATCGCCGTGGTGACGGGCTTCGGCGCCGAGGCGGTCGAGCAGGCGCTTGGCTCGCTCGACCTGATCTTCGTGCGCCAGGAGCCCCCGCGGGGCACCGGCGATGCCGCACGGGTTGCGCTATCCGTGCTGCAGCTCGACGGCGTGACCCTCGTTGGACTGGGTGACGTTCCGCTGATATCGGCCGATGCGCTGCAAAGCATCGCGTCGATTGCGCAGCAGGGGCGCGTCGGGCTCTTGTCGGCGCGGGTCCGCAATCCGTTCGGGCTGGGCCGCGTGATTCGCGGTGCGGATGGACAGGTGCGGGCGATCGTCGAAGAGCGCGACGCGACGCCCGAAGAGCGTGCCATTCACGAGATCAACACCGGCTTCATCGCTGCGCCGACGTCGCTGCTGAAACGCTGGCTCGAGCATCTGACGCCTCACAACGCGCAGGGCGAGTTCTACCTGACCGACATCGTTGCAATGGCCGTCGAGGAAGGCGTGGGCGTGGGCGCGCACGTTGTGACGGACGAAGCGTCGGTGCTCGGCATCAACGACCGTGCCCAACTCGCAGCGCTGGAGCGGACCGTCCAGCGTCGCCGGGCCACCGAACTGATGCTGGGCGGAGCGTCGATCGTCGATCCGGCGCGCATCGATATCCGGGGCAATCTCGCCTGCGGGCGGGATGTGACGATCGACGTCGGCTGTGTGTTCGAGGGCACGGTCCGGCTGGCCGACGGCGCATCCATCGGCCCCTATTGCGTGCTGCGCGACGTCACCGTCGGGCCCGGCACGCGGGTCGAGGCGTTCTCGCATTTCGATTCGGCCGTGATCGGCCGGAACTGCCGGATTGGCCCCTACGCGCGGCTGCGTCCCGGCACAAACCTTGCTGAAGATGTCCATATCGGCAACTTCGTCGAGGTGAAGGCCAGCACGCTCGGGGCCGGCTCGAAGGCCAATCACCTCGCGTACGTGGGTGACGCGGTGCTCGGCAGTCGGGTGAATTTCGGCGCGGGTTCGATCACCGCGAATTACGACGGCGCGAACAAGCATCAATCGATCATCGGCGACGACGTGCACGTGGGATCGAACTGCGTGCTGGTCGCACCGATCACGATCGGCGACGGCGCAACGATCGGCGGCGGCAGCACGGTGATCCGGGAAGCGCCCGCGGGTCAGCTCACCGTCGCGCGACCGAAGCAGGTGTCGATCGCCCGGTGGCAACGGCCGCGCAAGAAGGCGCGACCGGAATAATGCGGGGGTAGAGAATCATGTGCGGCATCGTTGGCGCAACATCGGATCGCAACGTCGTTCCAATCCTGATCGAGGGCATCCGGCGCCTCGAATACCGCGGCTACGATTCGACCGGTCTTGCCGTCGTCAACGGCGGCGCGAGTCCCGTCCTGGAACGGCTCGTATCGACGGCGCGTGTCGCCGACCTGGCGGCACAAGCCGACGCGCTTCATCTGAATGCATTCACCGGAATTTCGCACACGCGCTGGGCAACCCATGGCGCGCCGACGTCGGACAACGCGCATCCCCATCTGTCGGGCGGCGAAATCGCAGTCGTGCACAACGGCATCATCGAGAACTACGAAGAACTGCGCGACGGTCTCAAGGCGCGCGGCTACGTGTTCAGGACGCAAACGGACACCGAAGTCATCGCGCACCTGATCCATGCGTACTGGCACGCCGAAGGCGGTGGCGATCTGCTCGTCGCGGTGCAGCAGGCGATCGCCGAGTTTCGCGGCGCCTATGCGATCGCCGTGATCTCGACGCGCGAGCGCGGACGCGTGATCGGCGCGCGGCAAGGCAGCCCCCTCCTCGTGGGCATTGGCGACCACGATCATTTCCTCGCCTCCGATGCGTCGGCGCTCATGTCCGTCACGCGCCGTGTCGCGTACCTTGAAGAAGGCGACGTCGCCGATGTGCGGCGCGAGTCGTATGCGATCCTCGACGGGGCGGGCAAGCGCGTCGAGCGCACGGTGATCGAGGTACAAGGCAACAGCGACGCAGTCGAGCTCGGCCCGTATCAGCACTACATGCAGAAAGAGATCTTCGAGCAGCCGCGCGCGGTTGCCGACACGCTCGAAGACATCACGCGGATCTCGCCGTCGTTGTTCGGGCCCAAGGCCGCCGCAATCCTCCCTGACGTCGATTCGGTGCTGATACTCGCGTGCGGCACGAGCTACTACTCGAGCCTCGTCGCCAAGCAGTGGATCGAAACACTCGCGCGGATGCGCTGCACGGTCGAGATCGCCAGCGAGTACCGCTATCGCGACAGCGTGCCGCACGAGAAGGCGCTGGTCGTCGTCGTGTCGCAGTCCGGCGAAACCGCCGACACGCTCGCCGCGCTGAAGCACGCGAAGTCGCTCGGCCACCGTCACACGCTCGCGATCTGCAACGTCGGCACGAGCTCGATGGTGCGCCAAACCGAGCTCACGTTTCTGACACGCGCCGGCACCGAAGTGGGCGTCGCGTCGACGAAGGCGTTCACCACGCAGCTTGCCGCGCAGTTTCTGTTGGCGCTGACGCTCGCCAAGCTGCGGGGACGCTTGCCGCAGGACGAGGAATCCAAATGCCTCGACGCGCTGCGCCACATTCCCGCGGCGATCAAGGGCGCGCTGGCGCTCGAGCCGCACTTGATCGGCTGGGCGCAGGCGTTCGCGAAAAAGCAGCACGCGCTGTTTCTTGGCCGCGGCCTGCACTATCCGATCGCGCTCGAAGGTGCGCTGAAGCTGAAGGAAATCTCGTACATCCACGCCGAGGCCTATCCGGCAGGCGAACTGAAGCACGGGCCGCTGGCGCTCGTCGACGCCGAGATGCCGGTCGTCGCGATCGCGCCCAACGATGCGCTGCTCGAAAAGCTCAAGTCGAACCTGCAGGAAGTGCGCGCGCGCGGCGGCGAGCTTTATGTCGTCGCCGATCTCGACTCGCATCTGACGCCGGCGGATGGCATTCACGTCATCCGCATCTCCGAGCATCGCGGACTGCTGTCACCGATCGTGCACGTCGTGCCGCTGCAGTTGCTCGCGTATCACACGGCCGTGTTGCGCGGCACGGACGTGGACAAGCCGCGCAACCTCGCGAAGAGCGTGACGGTGGAGTGAAGGCGCGGGACTCGCGCTGAAACGCAGGGGCGGAGCGTTGTCGGCAGCGACCTGCCTAGAAGAGCCCGCGTGCTGCCACCCGAACCACCGGGCGAGACAGCCGGTAGACGGCGCGATCGAGCCAGTAATGCAGGAACCCGGTCGTGAAACCCAGGGCCACCAGCGCAGGCACCCATTCCGACGTGCGTAGCGCGACGGCGAGTGTGCCAAACAGGCGGTCCCCGTAGAACGTGCCGTCGGGTGCAACCGCTTCGACCTCCATGACGGGGAGCAACAGGACGGAGAGCAGACCAAGCACGAGCAGCAGTGCCCACGGTCGTCGGTTGACCGCGTGAAGCACACGCCAGAGATGCGACCCCGGTGGCGTCGGCTCGGCACACGCGACGCGCGTAGCCAGCGCGGTCGCAGCCAGCCAGTGCTGCCCGGTCCAGACCGCCACGAACAGTAACGGTCGATCAGTGTGGAGCCCGATACAGACCATCACGGCTATGCCCACGACGTAAAGGACGCGCGGAAGCGACACGCTCGGAGCACGCGCTTCCGAGGCGAGCAGTGCGAACGTCAATGCCAGGACCAGTGCGGTGGCCACGACGCGCAACATCCCCGATGCTTCAGCGAGCCACTCCATGTCGAGCCACGTTCCTTCCCACACGTCCTGGAACAAGGTCGTCCCGGCGACCGCCTCGGCAACCACAACAAGCGCTCCTCCGACACCCAATGCGAATAGGCGATCGAGTCGCCGCATCCAAGGATCGGCGGTCCTCTGGCTGCGGACTCGGTACAGACTGAGCACGCCAAAGTGTTGCGCTGCGAAGTGGTAGGTGACCAACCCGAAATCGACCATCGCAAGTGCCATCACGCGCTCGGCCCGCGTGAAGGGCAATGCCTCGTCTCCCGGGAGCAGGATGGCGAAACAGGCTGCGGCGATTACGATCGGAACGACAACGAAGCGCGTGGGCTCCGCGCGCAACAGCGGCCGGTACGCGGTTGTCGCATAGGCCAGCCACGACGAACCCAATCGATGGCTGATCCAGAACAGGGCAGTGAGGGCGAAGACCAGCAAATCCAGCGGGCTGTCGCCGGGGTCGCCGTTGTCTTGCGCGAGCACCAGAGCAAGTGGCACCAGCCAGAGGGCTGACTGCAGCCAGAACGCATCCCAGGCGAAGCCACGGACCCAAAGCGGATGCGCGGCGCCTGTGCGCGCCGGTCGCGAGACGCCGGGGGAGTCGTACATGGCTTGCGCCCTAGTCGGAAATACCGCGCGGCCGCACTCCGCGCAGCGCGAACCACTGTCGCACTTGGCCAACCCCCACTGCGGAAATCGAGGCCGAATGCTCAGACGTCGTTCAGCCTCGATGGAACACTGAGCTAGCGGCGCCTCACTTCATCTTACCCGTCGGCATGTCGCCGGCTTTCGCACCTGTCGGCGCCTTGACCATCAGTTGCTCCACGCCATGGCAATCCTCCTGGTCGAGCGGAATCTGCTTGTGAAGACAAGCCAGCGCCGGAAGGAGCCGAAGGGGGCGCGAATGATCCTCCGGGCGAGTTGAACACTACAATCGTCAATCTACTGCCGCTCAAACGGCGAGTCAAACTAACCATCCTTCGCGCTCACCCGGCTCAGGATCGCGCCGCCGAACGTATAGCCGGCACCGAACGCGCACAGGCCGATTCGCTTCACCGCACCGCCATTACGCAGCACGGTGTCGAGCGCCAGCGGGATCGAACTCGACGACGTGTTTCCCTGCCAGCGGATTTCGTTCCACACCCGTTCCGACGGCAACTTCAGCCGCGCCCGCATGGCCTCGATGATCCTGCCATTCGCCTGATGGGGTACGACAAGGTCCAGATCGCCAACGGTCAGGCCCGATTTTGCGCATGCCTGCACCAGCATGCTGTTCATTCGCCTGACCGCCTCGGCAAAAACCTTCTTGCCGTCCATGCGGACATACGCGCCGGGCTCCGGCAGTGGAACGCGCAACGAGCTGCCATCGTCGCCGTGAGCGCTCACCACCGGGCGATGCAGCACCGCCAGCAAGTCGTGGCCGCTGGCGTTGGTCGTCAGCACCGTTGCGGTCGCTGCGTCGGCAAAAATCGGCGAGGTATCCGGGTCATCCACATCGACGATTCGACGCATCGCTTCCGTGGTCAGGACCAATACGTTGCCGTCCGGATGCCCTTGCAGAAAATCCCACCCGGCCGCCAGCGCATAGAGATACCCGCTGCAGGCGGCCTGCAGGTCATAGGCGGCAACATCCGCCGTTACCCCCAGCCGATGCAGCACCTGACACGCGGTCGAAGGTGAGATCATCAGTGGCGTGTTGGTGCTGCAGATCACGAGGCTCAGCTCGTCGGCCCCGATGCCGGCATCGGCGAGCGCCGCCGCTGCCGCCTCGCTCGCCATGCTGACCGCATCCTGCGATTCGTCCGCCACCAGGCGAGTCTCGATTCCCGTGCGGTCGAAGATGCCGTCTCCAAGCGGAGTGTCGGGAGCGAAGCCGGGAAAGCGGTGTGCCAGTTCAGCGTTGTGGAGCCGCGCACGGCCCCGAACGGCAGCCAACGCGGCAAAGCCCACATCACGACGCACGGAGGATTCTGTCTTCAATGCCGGCGCGTTGGGCGCACGACGGCGGATGCGCGCAACGCCCACTTCTTCGCTCGCCGGCTGGCGCTGCCGGGATTGCGGCACGCGCAGCGACAGGAGCGGCATGTCGACGGCTACGCGGTCGCCCAACACGAGGTGGATCGCCTCAACGGTGCCGTCGGCGGGCGAGGCCAAGTCCACAATCGCCTTGTCGGCCTCGAGACTGGCGATGATCTGGCCCGCGGTGACGGCATCACCGACCGACACTCCCAGCTCGACGAGCTGCACGGTCTGATCCGAGGGGCTCGAGCCAATCGTGGTGACGACCTGCTCCGTGGCATCGACGGGGCGGCAGGCTTCCCACTCAAGCTCGAGGTCGCACATCGCTGCTGCCGCCGTCAGGATGCTGCGATACGACGGTAGGACCTCCAGCTGATTGCCAAAGTGGCAGGGCACATACGTGTCGGGTCGCGCGATGCGACGGCACTGGATGCCGTGATCGCCTGACTCGCAGACGGTGGCCACGATTTCGGCACCGAAGCCGCCGGTCAGATTATCTTCGTGCACGACCAGCAATCGGCGTGTCTTGCGCGCCGAGGCGCAAACCGTCTCGCGATCCCATGGCGAGAGCCAGCGAAGGTCGATGATTTCCGCCTCGATCCCCGCCGCAGCCAGTGTCACGCCGACTTTCTCGCACAGCGGCACCGTGTTGCCCCAACCGACGATCGTAAGCTCGGAACCTTCGCGCACGATGCGGGCAGCGCCGATTGGAACGAACTGACGCGCCACATCATCCGACGTGGCACTCGCCGGGTCGTTCAGCAACGCCTTCGGGTAGAGGATTACGGTGGGGCGTTCGCTACGAAACGCGGCGTTCAGCATCCCCGCAGCGTCGGCAGCCGTGGACGGCATCGCCACGTCGATGCCGGGCACGTGGGCCACGATGGACTCGAACGTTCCCGCGTGGAACGGACCGAGTCCGGGGCGATAGCCGCCGCAGGTGGCCATCACGACGACCGGCGCCCTCCAGCCACCGTTCGTGCGCCACGCAATGCTGCCCAATTCGCTGGCCAGTTGATTGAAGGCGAGCGGGAGGAAATCGGCAAACTGCAGGAACGCGACGGGACGCCCGCCGGCCAGCGCGCGGCCAATCGATGTGCCGACGATGGTGGATTCGCTCAGTGGAGCGTTCAGGACGCGGCCGGGAAACGCCATGGTCAGTCCGCGCGTCACTCCGAATACATCGCCCTTCGGGTCCTCGATGTCCTGGCCATAAAGGGTTATCCGTGGATCGCCTTCCATGTTCGCCCGCAGAACACCTCGCAAGGCGGCGACCATCGAGACCGCGCGAGCGTCTTCCGTCCCACGGTATTCCCGGCCCCGGTCCATCAGGGTGGCCGCAACCGGCATCCTGGCGTCGCGGTTGGCCTGCGGAGGAGCGTGATCGAGCGCGGCATCCACCGCTTCGCGCACGGCTCGGTCGATCTCTTCATCCAGATCATCGGACTCGGCCGTGGCAACGCCGCCGGACAGCAGGTTCGCTCGCAGATTGGTCAGCGGATCGTTGGCGGTTCGTGCGCGCAGCACCTCTTCGGCGTCGCGATACACGGACTCATCGTCGGCGTTGGTGTGATTGGTAAGGCGCTCCACACGCATGACGCACAGCGCCGGGCCTCGCGACGCCCGCACCTCGCTCACCAGCTTGCCGAACGTCTCCCAACAGGCCAGGGGGTCGCTGCCATCGACGCTGTGGATGGGCAGGCCATAGAAGGAATCGGCATTCCCGCTCGGCGTCGAGTAGAACGTGTTGCCGCTGGTCCGGGCGGAGATCGCAAGACGGTTGTCCTCGATCAGGAACAGCACCGGCAGCTCCCACCGCACGGTCTCGGCGATGGCTTCCAGGACTTCGCCTTGCTGGGTCGTGCCGTCACCCAGTGCGCAAAGCACGATGGGACGCTCCGGCCGCCACTTGATCTGATGGGCGACGCCTGCAGCTTGCAGCGCGTTGTTGCCGACGGGGCCAACGAGACTCAGGACGTTGAGCGAAGGGGCCGACAGATGCGCGCTCATCTGGCGCCCGGCGGAGTGGCTGGACCCGTTGCACAGCAGGCTATCAAAGAACTCAACGATGGGCACGCCACGCGCCAGCAGCAGCGCCTTGTCGCGGTAATGGCAATGAAGGTAGTCGTCCGGACGCAGCAGGAGCGCGAGCGCGGCGCTGGCCTCGTGCCCCGCCGCACTTACCTGAAAGAACGCTTCGCCGCGCGCGATCAGTTCACGCTCCATCTCGTCGATGCGCCGCGCCGTACGCATCCACCGATAGAGCCGAACCGCATCGTCTTTGTTCAAGCCGAGCGGCTCTCTGCCTCCCGACATTCTGGCGGTTGGTCTTACCGCGCGCTCGGTCGAGCTGCTAGTCGCAATGAGCGTCATTGTTCGGGGCAACCTGTTCAGCTACAAAGCGTCGCGTGGACCACGTGATGCGCAAGCTTCCCGACGCCGTCGTACGTCGGCGAGATTGCAAACACCTTCAACCTGATTCCAACCACCTCGATGATGTCGTCGACGTGGGCTTTGGTCGTAATGCGAAGCAGGAGAACCGCATCTTCGGGCCTGGGCGACGCGGTCGGGCGGTCGGGTGAGCTCCCGACCTTGGCGGAAATGTCGGCGTCGTCGCCGGGGAGCTTGAGAATCAGGCACGACTCCTCGTGCGTTGTGCCTAGAACCGGTTTCCCTTCATGATCTACGCCGGTGACCTTCGTAATCGTGCATTGAACGTCGCGATCGTCGGAAGAATGGTTCGCGTGCTTGCGCGACTTTTTAGACATATTGGCGGATCGAACGTCAGGCCGCAAACCGTTATGTCGGGCCCCGGCCAGAAGAGATCACATCGATGCCGCCGGACCCTCGGGGTTCTGCTGCGCTATCGTCGCCAGGTTGGACACGGGCACGCTACCCTCATGCACCCAGAGGGTCAAGAGACGATCAGCCAAATTCTGCCGCAAGCTTTTTTCGGGCGAGCGTCAGCCCGTCGCCGATCGGCAGCATGGCAATGTCCACCCGAGGGTCGCCACGCAGCTTGTCGTTGAGTGCCTGCAACGCGCGCGTGTCCGCATCGCTGGCAGGATGGGCAACCGCACCCGACCATAGCACGTTGTCGATGGCGATGAGCCCTCCGTCGCGCAGCAGTGCTAGGCACTGCTCGAAATACGCGTCGTAGTTGGGCTTGTCGGCATCGATGAAGGCGAAGTCGAAGCTCCCTTGCTCACCCCGGGCGATCCGGCGGTCGAGCGTCTCGCGCGCAGGTCCGAGCACGAGCTCGATGCGCGAGGCAACACCGGCTTCCCGCCAGAAGGGAATGCCGATGCGTGTGTACTCGTCGCTGACGTCGCAGGCCAGCAGCAAGCCATCGGCCGGAAGTGCGAGCGCGACCGACAGCGCACTGTAACCGGTGAATACACCCACCTCGATTGCGCGTCGCGCGCCCGTCAGCTTCACCAGCAGCTGCATGAACTGCGCCTGCTCCGGAGAGATCTGCATTCCTGCATTGCGCAGGCCCGCTGTGGCGGCGCGCAGCTTCACCTGCGCGGCGTGCTCGGCCGCGGTGTGGTCGAGCAGGTACTGATGAAGAACGTCGTCGATATCGATGGTGCGTCTGGACATGATCGGGCTTGCCTTATCAATGAGCGGACGATGCGCCGGCTTGCCGGTCGCTCGTCGGATATTCCGTCATCGCGAAGTCGAGCGCGCGAAGCTCGGTGTGCAGCGCGGCGGCCGCAGCTTCACTGATCGCGACCAGCGGCGGCCGAACCACGGACCACGTCTCGCGCCGCGAAAATTCGGCGACGATCCGCTTCATCGCCGGAATCATCGGCCGCGTCTGGAAGACCGAGCGAATCGCGTCGGCGTCCGCCTGCAGCCGCGGACCCTCAACGGTGTTCCAGCGATCGAATACGGCGCGAATGCCCGACGGATTCATGTTCACCGTTGCGCTGATACAGCCAGCCCCGCCGATGGCGAGCGCCTTCGACAGCAGTGATTCGCTCGCGGGAAACACGTCGAAGCCGGCACTGGCGAACGCGTCGATCATCGTCTTCGAATTGTTCCAGTCGCCCGATGAATCCTTGGCGCCGGCGATCGCGCCGGGATAGCGCTTGAGCAACCGCTCGATCAGCGCGAGCGTGATCGGCACCTCCGTCATCTGGGGGATGTGATAAAGATATACGGCGAGCCGGGCGTCGCCGACCTTCTCGATCACTTCCGAATAGTACGCGAACAAGCCGTCGTCGGCGACGCCCTTGAAATAGAACGGCGGCAGCATCAGCACGCCTGCGGCGCCGTTGGTGACGGCATGTCGTGTCAGCGTCACCGCATCGCGAATCGCGCACGCACCCGTTCCCGGCATCAGGCGTTCCGCGGGAATCCCGGCAGCGAGGATCGCTTCGGTCAGCGCGATGCGCTCGTCGACCGCGAGCGACGCGGCCTCGGAATTGGTGCCGAAGATCGCGAGGCTCGCGCGCTGCTCGATCAGCCAGCGGCAGTGCGCGATGAATGCATCGGCGTCCGGTTCGAGATCGTGGTCGAACGGCGTGAGGACCGGCGCCAGCACGCCCCGCAATCGTGATGTCATCGCAAGTCTCCGAGAAGAAAGATGATAATCGTGGCCTTGTTCCAATGCCGACTTGCGCGCAACTCGATCGATGAACGCATGTGGTGTCGATTTCGGTACGTCGAACTCCGGCGTGTCGATTCCCGACGGGGAGTCCGTTCGCCTCGTCGAAGTCGAGGGTGAAGCGACGTCCATTCCGAGCGCCGTCTTCTTCGCGCTCGAGGAATCGCAGCCGGTGCTCTACGGGCGCGCCGCCGTCGACGAATATCTGGACGGGACGCCGGGGCGGCTGATGCGCTCGCTGAAGAGCGTGCTCGGCAGCAGCCTGATGCAGGAGACGACGGCGATCGGCTCGCGCAGCATCGTCTACGCCGACATACTCACGCTGTACCTGCGGACACTGCGCGACCGCGCGTGCGCGAACACGGGTGCCGATCTCGATGCCGTCGTGCTCGGGCGGCCCGTCCGGTTCGACGACGACGATTCCGACTGTGACCGCGATGCGCAGGCGACACTCGAAGCGTGCGCGCGCGCCGCAGGTTTTCGCGCCGTCGAGTTCCAGTTCGAGCCGATCGCCGCGGCGTTCGACTACGAGCGCACGATCGACTCCGAGGAGATCGTGCTCGTCATCGACGTCGGAGGCGGCACGGCGGACTTCTCCGTCATCCGGCTTTCGCCCGATCGGCGGAGCCGCGCCTCGCGAATCGACGACGTGCTGGCCAACGACGGGATCCACATCGCCGGCACCGACTTCGATTCGCGCCTCAACATGTCCTGGGTCATGCCGACGCTCGGCTACCGGACGATCGGACCGAAGGGGCTCGTCGTGCCCAGCGGTGTCTACTTCGATCTCTCGACGTGGCATCGGATCAACCTGCTCTATGCGCCGCGATTTCTCGGTACCCTGCGCGAATTGAAGGCGTTCTTCGCCGAGCCAGAGCCTTATCGCCGGCTGATGCACGTCATCGACGAACGCCTCGGCCACCTGCTGCTCGGCGAAACCGAAGCTGCGAAGATCGAGTTGTCGCAGGCGCCGCGCACGCTGATCGATCTCGATCGCGTCGAGCGTGGTCTTGTCGTACCCGCGTTGCGCGCCGAACTCGTCGAGCTGCTCGACGACCTGCTCGCGCGGCTGGTGCGAACAGGGAATGCGACGATCGCCGCCGCGGGCCTGACCGTGGCGGATCTTTCGACGCTTTACTTCACCGGGGGCTCGAGCGGAATGCGCGCCCTGCGCGACGCGTTTGCA
>Ga0207706_10004396_pt1 | contig 13245 bp, 9 predicted proteins | sample KBSC53metaG_FD_184318 | JGI IMG/M metagenome (GOLD analysis project Ga0207706, IMG submission 184318) | Corn rhizosphere microbial communities from Kellogg Biological Station, Michigan, USA - KBS C5-3 metaG (SPAdes) (version 2) | ecosystem: Host-associated > Plants > Roots > Rhizosphere > Soil ... | reverse complement strand
CAGCGAGCTCGCGACGGCGACGCCGACCGTGGCCGCCGACGGACGTCCCAGCCCGGCCACCCGCGCCTCGATGCGGGGGGCGAGATCTACCCGGTCGGTGACGAGAATGCCGCCGCCCATCGTCGTGACGCCCTTGCCCCGACCCAAGCTGTAGAAGCCCGCGTCGCCGAACGTGCCGCACGGCCGTGCGTCCTTGGTCGCGCCCAGGCACTGGGCGGCGTCATCGATGAGGAACGCTCCGAAGGCCCGAGCGATCAGCTCCAGCTCACTCAGCTCTCCGGGAAGCCCGTAGAGGCCGGAGGGGACGATGCACAGCGCCCGGGTCAGATCGAGCTGCACCAGGGCGCCGAGATCGAGGTCGAGCGTCTCGGGATCGATGTCGCACAGGCGGATGGTGAGCCCCGCGCGCGCCACCGCGGATGCCACCGAGAAGCAGGTGTAGGCAGGGATGATGACTTCTCGACGCTCGGATCCCTCCTGCATCGCCTGGAGCAAGACTGCCAGCGCCGCCCGGCCCGACGAGACCAGCGAGAGGCTCCTCACGCCCAGCCGGTCGCGGAACTTCCCCAGGCTCGGCGCGTCACCGGCACGCTCCACGAAGGCCGGCAGGACGGAGCGGACTGGCACGGGAGCGCCAGCGGGCGCCACGAGGCGAAATGGGCTCATCGCAGGGTCACGAGGTAGCGTCGGCTCAAAACAGCGTGTAGATGAACGGGGCGACGACTGACCCCTGGGTCAGCACAATGAGCCCGCCGAACAGCACGAGGATGAGCACGATCGGCAAGAGCCAGAACTTCTTCCGCTCCTTCATGAACGCCCACATCTCCAGCACGAACTCTCCCATGGCGGCCCCTCCCTCAGAACTGTCGCAACATGTGCGTTCCCGGCCTCGGCACGCAGCGCATCCGATACGACTCGGTGCTCGGCTCGAGGCGGCGACGCATCGGATCACGACCCAGCAGTCGCATGACCAGCCCGATCGGTGTCACGACGGCGAAGAACACCAGGCCGAGCAGGATGCGCGTGTTGATCCAGGCCAGCACCTCGGCCAGCTTCATCCACACGCGGTAGGCGGGCGCCAGGATTCGTGGCGCCACCAGCGCGGGCAATACGAGAATCACGGCCAGCGTCACCGCCCACAGGCGGGGGCTCTGATGCCGCCATACCATGGGCCAGAGCCCGATCAAGCCGAAGATGCCGCCGACCAGGAGCCCGAAGCTCCGCAGCTGCCCGCGAGTGTCTGCGTGTGCCATGCGTTCCCCGGACCCCCTCAGTCCAGCTCGAACTCTTTGCGCCAGTCGGTGTCGCCGGCCAGCGGCTTCTGCTGCGCCTTCTCGAGCACGCAATTCTCCAGAACGAGCAAGTCCATCTCGGTGCGCATGAAGCAGCGGTAGGCATCGGCCGGCGAGCCCACGATGGGCTCACCCCGCACGTTGAACGAGGTGTTGACGATCACGCCGCAGCCCGTCTTGGCCTCGAAGGCCTTGAGCAGCCCGTAGTAGCGCGGGTTGGTCGCCTCGTGAACGGTCTGGATCCGCGCCGAGTAGTCGATGTGGGTGACGGCCGGGATATCCGACTTCGGCACGTTGAGCAGGTCGATGCCCCACAGGTTCTGCGATTCCGCGGGCACCGGGGCACGGCGACCCTCGCGCACCGGGGCCACCAGGAGCATGTAGGGGCTGTCGCAGTCCATGTCGAAGTAGTCGGCCACGCGCTCGCGGAGCACGGAGGGCGCGAACGGCCGGAACGACTCGCGATAGTTGATCTTGAGGTTCATGACCGACTGCATCTTCGTGCTCCGGGCGTCGCCGATGATGCTCCTGCCGCCGAGCGCGCGCGGCCCGAACTCCATCCGTCCCTGGAACCAACCGATGACCTTCCCCCCGGCGAGCTCGTCCGACAGCCGATCGAGGAGGTCAGTGTCGCACAGCCGCACATAGGGAGCGTCCTGAGCCTTGAGGTAGCGCTCGATCTCCTCGTTGCTGAAGGCAGGACCGAGATAGGCGCCCTTCATGGCGTCGTCGGGCGGGCTGGTCTTGCGGGCACGGCCCTCCAGACGGTGATACGCGAGCAGCGCGGCGCCAACCGCTCCGCCGGCGTCACCCGCGGCCGGCTGGATCCACAGCCCGCGGAACGGCCCCTCGCGGAGGATGCGGCCGTTGCCCACGCAGTTCAGCGCCACGCCGCCGGCGAGGCAGAGGTTGTCGCTGCCGGTCTCGCGGTGGAGCGTGCGGGCCAGGCGGAGCATCACTTCCTCCGTGACCTCCTGGACCGATCGGGCCAGGTCCATCTCTCGCTGCGTCAGCTTCGTCTCGGCCTCCCGGGGCGGGCCGTCGAACAGCTGGTCAAAGCGGGAGTTGGTCATCGTGAGCCCGGTGCAGTAGTTGAAGTAGTCCATGTTCATCCGGAACGTGCCATCCGGCTTGAGGTCGAGGAGGTTCTCGTAGATCGCCTGGACGTACTTCGGACGCCCGTAGGGAGCCAGCCCCATGACCTTGTACTCGCCCGAGTTCACCTTGAAGCCGGTGTAGTAGGTGAACGCCGAGTAGAGAAGTCCGAGCGAGTGCGGAAACGGAATCTCCCACAGCGGCGTCAGCTCCTGCCCCTCGCCGAGCCACGCCGAGCTCGTCGCCCACTCGCCGACGCCGTCCATGCAGAGCACGGCGGCCGATTCGAACGGCGACGGATAGAACGCCGACGCTGCGTGAGATTCGTGGTGCTCACCGAACAGGAACGGCGGCAGATCCCGCTTCGTCATCCCTTCGCCGAGCTCGAGGAATTCGCGCTGGAGCATGGTCTTGAGGAAGAGCTTCTCGTTCAGCCAGACTGGCATCGACTTGAGGAACGAGGCGATGCCCCGGGGGGCGTAGCCGAGATAGGTCTCCAGGAGCCGCTCGAACTTGAGCAGGGGCTTGTCGTAGAACGCGATGTACCGGAGGTCCTTCACCGCGATGTCCCCCTCGCGAAGGCAGTAGCGAACCGCCTCCCTCGGGAAGCCGGCGTCGTGCTTCTTGCGGGTGAAGCGCTCCTCCTGCGCGGCCGCGATGATCTCGCCGTCGCGCACCAAGCAGGCGGCACTGTCGTGGTAGTACGCCGAGATGCCAAGGATGTCAGTCACGCCGTCTCCTTCGGGCGCTGCGCAGGGCTTTGCCCCCCTTCAGGCACCCCTGCCCACCGAGCCATAGCCGCAAGCATCGGGCTTCCGCAAGGCGCGTGCCTAATGAACTACCAAATAAGTAATTGCTTTATTTAATATAATTGCCGAGTCCCGTCCCCAGGTGCCACGCAAAAAGTCGACCGTCCGGGCGCTGTCAAAAAAATCGACGACTTACCCGCGGAACGCTTGCGCAAGACTTGCGGGTTTCTCAAAGACCCGCCGATATTGGGATTTCAGTTGCTGAGGCGCTTCCGGATGACCGGGCCGATCAGCCGGCTTAGCGGGACCGGGAGCTTTTGCCAGGCTTGGATCATCCAGCGGTACCGGGGATTTCCCGAGTCGACGACGGACGGCCGTTCGCCGGGGTCGACCTGCCAGTGCAGTCGGCGCTCCCTCCCACCCCACTGCATCTTGAAGCGATACGTCCCGCCGCCCGGTGAGGAGCGGCCGAAGTCGAGCCATCGGAGTCCCTTGTCGCAAGCGGAGCGCATCACTTCCCAGTAGAGGAGATTACTCGGATTCCGGCTTCGCCACTCCCGCAGCGACGAGGCCCACGGAACCAGTACGGTGTCGCGGAAGACCATGCAGACGCCCCCCGCGACCACCTGGGATCCATGGCGAATGAGCAGGAGCCGGGCATCGCCGCCGAACTCCTCCAGGATGGCGGCGAAGAACCGCTTCGCGTGCACGGGGGATCCAAGATCCCTCATGTTCCGGGCAAAGACGGCGTAAAAGCCGTCGAGCCCCTCAACGCCACACCAGGCCGGCGTCAGGCCGCTGGTCATGGCTTTGCGGACCTGATTCCGAACCTTGGCGTCGAGCCGCTTCCACATGGCGCCGGGGTCGCCCGCCAGCTCGAGCATCACGCTCACCTTGGAGCCGAGCGGGGCCAGCGGAAGACCGCTCGGCGGTCCTTGGCGCAGCTCGATTGCCGCCGCCTTCTTCTGCTTTGCCACATCCAGCGCCGCCCGCCACAGGGCGGTTCGGGCCTCGTCGTCGTCGGCGCACAATCCCCCCTCGTCGAGAAATGGCAGCGAGACGAGAGACCGACCGCCGAGGGCTCCCCGAAAGAGAACGAGTGGCAGGACGCCGCGGACCCGGGTCTTGTCGCGCGCCCACAAGTAGATCGGCGCATGACCGTAGCTTCGTTCGATGACCCGCGCCCAGCCGGAGCGCTGATATATGCCGGCCTCCGAGCATTGGGCCACATACTCGTCCCACGCCCGCTCTTCACCCGGCTGAAAACGGCACTCCTCAACCCGCATCATTCCACGTTACCCACGTGCAACGACGCGGTGCCCGCCGGCCTCCCGGATGATCGCGACGATGCGCTCCGCCGCGTGACCGTCCCACAGCGGCGGCCGTGTCCCCCCCGGCTGTTGTTCAGTCAGCGCACGCGTGGCCTCCTCGACGATCCTGTCCGGGGAGGTTCCGACGATACGATTGGTTCCGTGCGTGACGGTGATCGGGCGCTCGGTCTGTTCGCGGAGAGTCAGACACGGGACGCCGAGCGCCGTCGTTTCTTCCTGAAGTCCCCCGGAGTCCGTCAGAACGAGACTCGACCCGGCGACGAGCGCGATGAAATCGAGATACCCGAGCGGGGGTATATAGCGTGCTCCACTGCCAATGACCGACTCGGCCTCCATCGCCTCCAGACGACCCCGCGTCCGTGGGTGCACGGGGAACACGAGTGGGATGCGGCGACCGACCTCCGAGAGCGCCTTGACCAGACCCCGCAGTGTGGCGGGATCGTCGACGTTCGAAGGCCGATGCAGGGTCACGACTCCGTAGCCACCACGCGAGAGTCCGAGCCGCGCGACCAAATCCGACCGTTCCCATACCGAGCGCGATTGCTCGAGGGAATCGATCATGACGTTGCCGACCATGTGAATCTTCCCTCGGTCGACACCCTCTCGCAGCAGGTTCTCGCGCCCGCTCTCTTCCGTGACGAACAGGTAGTCCGCGATGGCGTCGGTCAGCAGGCGATTGATCTCTTCGGGCATCGCCCGGTCAAAGCTGCGAAGCCCGGCCTCGATGTGGGCGACCGCGATCCCCATCTTGACTGCCGTCACGGCCGCCGCCAGCGTCGAGTTGACGTCCCCGACCACCACGACGAGATGAGGCTGGATGTCCTTCAGGACCCCCTCCAGCCGCTTCATCACCTCGGCGGTTTGATACGCGTGGGACCCAGACCCGACCTCCAGCGAGATGTCGGGCGCTGGAAGCTCGAGGTCACGAAAGATCTGGCCGGCCATTGCGTCGTCGTAGTGCTGGCCGGTATGCACCAGCGTGGTGACAATGTCCGGGTGTCGCCGCATCTCGCGGAGCAGCGGCGCCATCTTCATGAAATTTGGCCGGGCTCCGACGACGTTGACGATTCTCATCAGCTCCTGCCGTTCTGGATAGTCGGCTCGAGCACCTCGCGCGCCGTGCCGAACGACGCATTCCGTAGAAGATGAGCCAGCTTTACCTCGTGTCGTCCTTGACCCACATAGTGTCGGAACCGGCGATGCCAGGCCATAGACGGTCGTGGCTGCCCCGGATCCAGCTCCCAGGGATGGAAGTAAAACATGACTGGCTTCCGCTCGCCCGCATTGACCCGCCTGATCCCCGCCTCGATGAGTCTCCCGGGCAGTAGGCGAAAGTAGCCTCCGCCCCCCACGGGTAGATTGACACCAAAGAGGCGGACAGTGCCAATTGGGAATTCGATCAGCCCCTCACGTCCTTTTCGCCAGATCTCATAGGGGAAACGAGGCGCGATCCGATCGCCGTAGCGATCGTGGAGGATCGGATAAACGCTGGAGTCGTAGCGGAAGCCTTCTTCGGCCAGGATGGCATACGCCCATTGCTCCGAGGGGCCGATGGAGAAGCTTGGAGCGCGGTAGCCGATGACCGGATGCCCCCCGACGTCCTCGAGAACTGCCTTGGCCCGCCGGATGCCCATGCGGAACTCCTCCGGCGACTGCCCTGACACCAGGGTGTGGTGGTAGCCGTGGCAGGCGATCTCGTGCCCTTCCTCGGCGATTCGGCGAACGATTGCGGGGTGCTCCGAGGCGACCTCGCCGAGGACGAAGAACGTGCCTTTCACACGGGCAGCTCTTAGAAGCGCGAGGACGCGATCGGTACTCGCCTCGACGCGACTCCGGAGACCGGTCGTGACGCCGTTGACGGCCTCTTGAAAGATCGTCGCGTGGTAGTACTCCTCGACGTCGATGCTGAGCGCATTCACGACTGCCGACCGGAGCTCGGTCATGCGGGCGGCGCCGGTGGTCCATCGACGTCGGTGACCAGCTGATGCCGAGCGATCTCACCACTGCGTTCTAAAGCAACGAGCACAGCCTCACTCCTTGGCGCATGATTCATGACCGCGCCGGCTCGCGATGTTTACCCGGCGTTGACGGCCGAGGCCTGCGTGATCATCGGCGGAGCACTCTGCCCGGCACTGGACGGCGTTTCGACCAGCATAGCCAGAATCGCTTGGGCAAGTTTGTGGGCATCGTGCCGAATCTTTGGACCGGTGCCCAGAACGTCGCACACCCGAGGTTGGTGTCCCAGCGCGCGCAGGAGCTCGACGTTAGGCGTCACCAGCGCTGCTCCCATCATCGAATACGCTTGGATCAGCTCGGCGGGTACAGGTGTGGCGTTGAGCAGAACGTGGTGAATCGGCATGTCGGGGGCGTGACGGCGGATGGCCAATAGATGATCCGCGGCCGTGTAACCGTCTGTTTCCCCAGGCTCCGTCGTGAGGTTCATGACCAAGACGACGCGCGCGTCGGACTGTCTGATTGCATCCTTGAGCGGCTTGATCAGCAGAACGGGGATGAGACTGGTATAGAGGCTCCCCGGTCCGATCACGACGACGTCAGCCTGCAAGACTGCTTCGACGGCCTCGGCGAGCGGCGCCGCGTCAGGAGGCTCGAGCGACACTCGCCGGATCGTCTGCGACACGGAAGAGATTCGGGATTCGCCCTCGATCGAGCTGCCGTCCTCGAACTGAGCCCGTAAACGGATATCCTCGGTCGTCGAAGGAAACACCCGACCTCGAATGCCCAGGATCTCGCTTCCCCGTTCGATCGCCTTCGAGAAGTCCTTTTCGAGGCTGCTGAGCGCGGTCAGGATGAGGTTGCCCAGACTATGGCCTCTCACCTCATCGCCCCCATCGCCGCCGTCGAAGCGATAGTTGAAGAGCGCGGCCAGTGTGGAGTTGCGGTCGGCCAAAGCGAGCAGACAGTTTCGGATGTCGCCGGGAGGCAGCACGCCGTACGCTTGCCGAAGTCGGCCCGAACTACCCCCATCGTCGGCGACCGTGACAATCGCCGTCAGGCGGTCACGGTCCCGTTCCGGGCTGACCGATCGCATCTCGGTGTAGAGCTCGCGCTTGAGTCCCTCGAGCACGATGGGCAGACCAGTACCGCCGCCGATCGCAACGATCCGAGGATCCTCGACGGGTCGCAACGTTTGACTGGCGATCGAAATGGGAGAGTTCACGGAATGGGAGAGTTCACGGAATGAGTGGACAGGGGCGTCCGTCGCATGAGCCGTCACTGCCCCGCAAGGCCCATGCCCGCCTGATTCGATGTCTATCCATTTGTTTTACTTATCCTCTCAAAGCGAGATCCAAGGTCCGGCACGCAAAAATTTGGGGCAAGGCCGGCCGATGTCGAAAAAACGACCAGTTGCGCACCCGGAGGCACGCCAAACTTGCGGGCAATCACATCAGCAAGGTCGAGCAGTGGGACGCCACTCTTGCGATCCGCTCGGGATACCTCGGGCATTCATGTGGGCCCTGCTTTCATACCGGCGGTAGTCCGCCGGCAAACATTGGCAAATATTGCGTGGGGATCTCGACGCAAGTCGCCGATTCTTTTACATATACGAGCGACAGCTCAAATTTTTGCGTGCGTCATCGCCGGTCGACGTTCGGCCCTCGTGCAATGAAATCAGGCACATGAATGGTCTGGCCACCAGGCATGAGCCTTGCGATGCAGTCGCGAGCCTAATGTTGAAATTGTTTGACGGCTCATGGTCGTGTGACGGTCTCGGTCGGCAGCGCGACCGCCGTCGGAAGTACGACTATCGCAAGCATTGGGTTGCCTTCACCAGCCAGATGAGCAGAGTGCAGCGGGCTGACCAGATCGGTGCGAGGCTCGCCGAGGCCGTCATCCGGGCCGCGGGCGCGAGGACGTCGGCCGTCTATCTCTTGAAGCCAACAGAGGCGAAGTACCTCTTGAGCGCGAGTGTTGGTGGCGGACAATTCGCAGACGCGATCGACGAGGCGGGCGCTATCCCTTCGTGGTTGCGGACGCAGGCGTCACCCGTGCATCTTCCGCCAGACTTTCTCTCGTCTCTGCCGGCAACGCTCAGCGTCGCGATACCCTGGCACAGCTCGCTGCTCGGCTTCATCGTTCTCGGCCCCCAAAGGGACGGGATTCCATACACGGCCCAGGACTTTGAGTTCTTGAGGACGGTGGCGAAGCAGGCCGCGGCGTCGATCATGGCGCTCCGGCTGGCGGAGGCCGTCCAGCCGTGCAAGGTCGCGACGACGGAGCGACTGACGGCCGAGGTGATCCACGACATCAAGAACTCGGTCTCTGCGCTCTCCCTCCTGGCCCAAAACGCGACCAGGCGCTTCGCCGAGCCGGAGTTCCAGCGCGATGCCCTGACAACACTCTCGCGCACCGTCGATCGCATGCGACGACTGGTCGGCAAGCTTTCGGCGAAGGACGTCGAGACGCCATTGAGCGCGGAGCGGATCAATCTCGAGGAGCTCATCATCGAAGCCACCACGCCTCTCGCTGGCGACGGAAAGGTACGACTCGTGCGGCAGCTTCGACCGGTGAACGCCATATACGGAGATCGCGACGCGCTGCTTCGCGTGGTCGAGAATCTCACGACGAACGCCGCCGAGGCCATCGACCGGGAAGGCACCGTGACCGTAACTCTGGGCGAGGAGCATGGATACGCCGTCATCTCCGTCGCCGACACCGGGTGTGGGATCTCGGAAGAGTACAAGGAACGCCATCTCTTTTCTCCGTTCCGCTCAACCAAGCAGGGCGGATGGGGCGTCGGGCTCTACCAGACCAAGCAGGCGGTGGAGAGTCAGGACGGCGAGATCCACGTCGAGAGCCTGGAAGGTCGTGGGACGACTTTTACCGTGAAGTTGCCGCTGTGCACCGGCGTCGAGCCCCACCCTCTGGAGAGCGCACGATGAGTAACCTGCCGAAACTGCTGATCGTCGAAGACGACGAAGCCATCCGCACGCAGCTCAAGTATGCGTTGCGTGACCGCTATGCTCTCTGGTTTGCCGAAAACCGCGTGGAAGCGCTGGCGCTCGTCGAGGAGGTCGGGCCGGACGTGGTCAGTCTGGACCTCGGCCTGCCGCCCCATCCTGAGACCGCCGAAGAGGGACTGCGCGCGCTCGAAGACATTCTTCGCGCCGGCCCCACCACCAAGGTCGTCGTGCTGACCGGCAGTGGCGATCGGGTCAACGCCCGACGGGCCATTGCCCTCGGGGCATTCGACTATCTGGCCAAGTCGACTGACCCTGCCGAGTACGAGATGGTCCTGCGACGCAGCTGCTATCTGCAGACGATCGAGAGCGAGAATGCCCGGCAGTCGGCCGAGGCCGAGGCGAGTGCTCGCTTCGAAGAGATCATCGGCAGCACGCCCCAGATGCGCGAGATCTTCAGCATGGTATCGCTGGTGGCCAAGACCGAGGTGACCGTGCTCATCCAGGGAGAGAGCGGGACGGGCAAGGAGCTCGTGGCTCGCGCGGTTCACGGCAAGAGCCGGCGCAAGAACGCGCCGTTCGTGGCCATCAACTGTGGGGCGATCCCGGAAACCTTGCTCGAGTCGGAGCTCTTCGGTCACGAGAAGGGGGCCTACACCGGCGCCCACGTGCAGCGAAAGGGCAAGCTCGAGCTGGCCGACGGCGGAACCGTCTTCCTCGACGAGGTCGCCGAGATGCCGATGTCGCTCCAGGTGAAGCTGCTGCGATTCCTGCAAGAGCGCACGGTCGAACGCCTCGGCGGACGTCAGTCGATTCCGGTGGACGTCAGGATCATCGCGGCCAGCAACAAGGACCTGAAGGACGAGATCGCGGCCGGTGGGTTTCGCGAGGATCTCTACTTCAGGCTCTCGGTGGTGACGATCACGCTGCCCCCGCTCCGGGAGCGCGCGGAAGACATCGGCATGCTGGCGAATACGTTCCTCCGGCGCGCCGGCCAGGAGTACCGTCGCAAGCTCCGCTTCAGCCGGGAAGCCATTGCGGCGGTCGCGAAGTATCAGTGGCCGGGCAACATCCGGGAGCTGGAGAACTCGATCCAGCGCGCGAGCATCATGGCGCGCGGCCGATTCATCGAGTCGGCGGATCTCGGCATCCCGTCGGCGGGGCTGCCGGAGCACGTCTCCCTGCGGGAAGCGCGCAATCGCGTCGAGCGGCAGGTCGTCGTCGACGCCCTCACCCGCACGCGGGGCAACATCAGTCGGGCCGCCACCGAGTTGGGTGTGAGCCGGCCCACGCTGCACAGCCTTCTCGACAAGCACGGAATCGACAGCCGGGAGCTGAGACCCGCGCGAGCTATCGGGTAGCCACCTGCGGATAGCGCTGCATTCGTACGGCTAGGCTGGGCCGCCGATAGGCGTCTACTCGGGACCGAGCGCCGCTCGAAGACGTTCCCCACCCTTCTTCTGCTACCTCACGTGCTGACCGTCCCCCTAGATCCGGGGGAGACGCAACGCTCTTTCAGAGCCTGGCTGCGTTCATATCCCCATTGCGACGTTCCGCCCCGTAGATAGCTCCACGGCCAGCCACAGGGTCGCCCCGAGCTACCGCCTACGATTGAATGGCCCGCGAGTGGACCCGATCAAGGCCGCGCTTTTGGAGATGGTCGAGCCCTCATTACTCGCCCCTTGTCCGGAGCCAGTGACCGGCCACGGACGACGTCCTCGGCGCGCGACACTCCGCGTGCGAGTCACGGCCGCCGTCCCCGGCGTCGGCGCATGGGTACGCCAGCGGCGATCGGTGCGTCGACCGAATTCGACGTCGCGACCTGCGTGCCATTCTGCGACTGGGATCCTGTTTTCGAACTCATGACCGACGGGGGATTCTGACTCGCAGTCTGTTTCGCTTTTGACGGATACGTCAGCGCTTTGACGTTGCGCGCTCGAGCTCATCGCGAGCTCGACGTGATTTCACACTGCTTTCGAGAACATTCGCTCTGGCACCCTCCTTGCCGGAACGTCCCTCGCTTGTGAAGCCCAAAAGCGTCTGCATCACGAGGAGACGACAGCCCATGGCGAGTGGCACCAAATCTGGCACTCGTGCACGGATGGCATCGATCGCGAGTCCGTGGTCTTTGATCGTGATGCTCATGCTCGCTGGCATCGCGGGGTCTGCTATCGGTGTCGATGCTGCCTCCCTGACTCTGAGCTGGACGGCACCGACGACGAACGCCGACGGAACGCCCCTCACGGATCTCGACGGATACCGCGTCTACCTGGGGACATCGAGCCCGGCCTGTCCCAGTGCGTCGTTCTTCACGATGTCATCGCCGACGAGAACCCCGACGAGTGGGCAGACCGTCTCGACTGGTATCACGGCCCTCACCGCCGGTAGCACGTACTTCGCGCGCGTCACCGCTATCGACACCGCTGGTAACGAGAGCGCATGCTCCGGCGCTGCGAGCGGTGTCCCCAGTCCCGACTTCAGCGTCACGCCGTCAACCACCACGAACTTCGGCAGTCTCACCACCGGGAGCACGGCGGATCGCACCTTCACGGTTCAGAACACGAGCTCGGTGAGCATCTCCGGGACGGTGAGCACTGGCGCTCCGTATAGCATCCTATCCGGTGGCTCCTTCTCCTTATCGCCCGGCGCCAGTCAAGCCGTGACCGTGCGCTTCGCTCCGACCAGTGCTGGCACCTTTGCGGGCAACGTGAATTTCGCCGCGAGCGGCGACAACATTTCGCGCGCGGTGAGCGGATCGGCGACCGGCGGAACCACCCTGATTCTGTCGGTCACCAAGAGCGGTACCGGCTCGGGCACGGTGACCAGTACCCCGGCCGGGATCAACTGCAGCGCCAGCTGCTCACAGTCGTTCACTCCAGGCGCGGCGGTGACCCTTACTGCGGCCCCTGCCGCCGGCTCTACGTTCACTGGTTGGAGCGGTGGCGTATGCTCCGGCACCGGCACCTGCGCGGTGACGGTCAACGTCGCGACCACCGTGACCGCTAGCTTTAATGCTGCCGCCAATCTGCCGGGCGATCCTGGAACCCCAAACGTGGTTCAGGGCGCCGCCGACGCTAGCGCCGTGACGTTCACCGTCACCTGGGCGCCCGGGACTGGCGCGACGTCCTACCGGTACTCGGCCGGCTTCAACGATGGCAGCGGCGCTCAGCAGGGCACGGTTACGACCACCTCGATGCAGTTGCGAGTGCCGTATCACACTAGCGGGACCGCCAGCAGCGCGTTCGTGTGCGTCCAGTCCGTCAATTCGGCCGGACCAAGCGCCGGTCAGGCCTGCGCTCCCCTCCTCGTTCCAGCGCCTCCGGCAGCTCCGCTCACGCTGTCGATCACGAAGAGCGGGACCGGTTCCGGCACCGTGACCGGCAACCCCGCCGGCATCAGCTGCGGCACCGCCTGCTCGCAGTCCGTGACGCCGGGTACCGCCATCACTCTGACCGCCACCCCGGCCGCCGGCTCCTCCTTCGCCGGCTGGAGCGGCGCCTGCTCCGGCACCGGCACCTGCGCCGTCACCGTGAACGCCGCCACAACGGCCACCGCCACCTTCAACCTCGTGCCCGTCACGCTGTCCGTTACGAAGAGCGGGGCCGGCTCCGGCACCGTGACTGGCAACCCCGCCGGCATCATCAACTGCGGCGCTATCTGCTCGCAGTCAGTGACCACGGGCACAGCCATCGCCCTGACCGCCACGCCGGTCGCTGGCTCATCCTTCGCCGGCTGGAGCGGCGCCTGCTCCGGCACCGGCACCTGCGCCGTCACCGTGAACGCCGCCACATCTGTCACCGCCCTCTTCAATCTCCTGCCGATGACGCTGTCGGTCGCTAAGAGCGGGACGGGCTCCGGC
>Ga0207706_10004392_pt1 | contig 13255 bp, 15 predicted proteins | sample KBSC53metaG_FD_184318 | JGI IMG/M metagenome (GOLD analysis project Ga0207706, IMG submission 184318) | Corn rhizosphere microbial communities from Kellogg Biological Station, Michigan, USA - KBS C5-3 metaG (SPAdes) (version 2) | ecosystem: Host-associated > Plants > Roots > Rhizosphere > Soil ... | reverse complement strand
GCTGGCCCGCCGACCTCTATCTCGAAGGCTCCGACCAGCATCGCGGATGGTTCCAGTCGTCATTGCTGGAAAGCTGCGGGACGCGCGGCCGGGCGCCTTACGATGCGGTGCTGACCCACGGCTTCACGATGGACTCCAAGGGCATGAAGATGTCCAAGAGCCTCGGGAACACGATCAGCCCGATCGACCTGATGAAGGAATATGGCGCCGACATCCTTCGGCTGTGGGCACTGTCGGTCGACTTCACCGAGGATCACCGGATCGGGAAGGAAATCCTTAGCGGCGTCGCGGACCAGTACCGCAAGCTCAGGAACACGTTTCGCTACCTGCTCGGCGCGCTGTCGGACTTCGACGGCAGCGACGAAGGCGTCGCGCCGGCCGACATGCCTGAGCTCGAATGCTACATGCTCGGCCTTTTGAGCGACCTGGACGAACGCCTCCATCACGACATCCAGGCGTTCGATTTCAACGATTACGTGCGAGCGCTGACCGAGTTCTGCAACGAGGACCTCTCGGCGTTCTACTTCGATATCCGCAAGGACGTGCTCTACTGCGACGTCAATGCGCTGACCGGCGTGCAGTCGGAAACCCGCAAGGCCTATCGCTCGGTGTTGGACCTGCTGTTCCAAGCGCTCATCCGCTATGCGGCGCCGGTGCTCGTCTTCACGTCCGAAGAAGTGTGGGGGACGAGATTCCCGGACGCTGGCAGCGTCCATCTTCTGGAATGGCCGAACATCCAGCTCGCGCCCGAACTTCGGGTCGACGCCGAACGCTGGAAGAGCCTGCGCTCCCTTCGGGCGACGGTTACCGAAGCGATCGAGCCGCTGCGCCGCGAGAAGGTCATCGGATCGAGCCTGGAGGCGGAGGTGACTCTGCCCGATCTTCACGCCGCGCCGGGCCTGCTCGCCGAGCTGTTCATTTCGTCGACGGTTCATCAGGGCGACACGCTGAAGATCGCAGAGACCCAGAACAATAAATGCGGGCGCTGCTGGCGATGTCTGCCCGATGTGGAGGATGACGGCGCCTTGTGCGACCGGTGCCAGGAGTTTGTGGATGCGTAGCCGTCATGCTGAATTTGTTTCAGCATCCATTCCGGAGACCCCCGTGCCGCTGACGAAATGGACCCTGAAACGAGTTCAGGGTGACGGGAGGGGGTGCCAGTGAAATCCCGCTCCTTCGGCTTTGCGGTCGCGCTGGTCGTCTTTGCGCTCGACCAGCTGGTGAAATGGGCGGTTTCAGGGCCGCTTCACCTCGAGGCGGTCGGACAGATCTACCTGCTGCCGATCTTCAACCTGACCTGGACGGAGAATAACGGCATCTCGCTGGGCCTGTTCAACGCGACGACCGAGGTCGGCCGCTGGATGCTGGTTGCAGTGACCAGCGCGATCGCAATTGCGGTGGCGGTGTGGATCGGCCGCGAAAAGCACCGCTGGGACCAGGCGGCGCTCGGGATGATCCTCGGCGGAGCGCTCGGCAATATCCTCGACCGGGCCCGTCACGGCTACGTGGTCGACTTCGCCGACCTTCACTTCGGGACGTTCCGCCCGTTTTTGGTCTTCAATGTCGGCGATGCTGCGATTAGCATCGGCGTCGCGATACTGTTACTGCGCGCGTTCCTGGCGCGAAGCGAGGAACCAAAGGAGTCCGTCGAAAATGCGTAAGAGCCACCTTCTTCTGCTCATCCCGGCGATTGCGCTCGGGGCTTGTGCGCACAAGAGCGCCAAGACCCCCGACGAGTTCGCGGTCGCGCGCAATGCGCCGCTGATCATCCCGCCGGACTACAGCCTGACACCGCCGGTTGCCGGCACGGTCACCAGCAGCCCGCAGGATTCGCAGCAGCAGGCCGTCGAGGCCCTGTTCGGCGGCCCGGCCCCGCGGCCGCTCTCGGAATCGAGCCTGCTCGACCAGGCTGGCCGCGACCATGTCGCGCTCGGCGCGCGTTCGGTCGCAGGCGACCCCCACACCGATGTCGTCGACATGGGGCCGACGACCCAGGCGATCATTGCGGCACCGCAGAGCGACAGCCAGGTCGCTTCCGCGCAGGTGCCCTGAGCGAAAGGCCCAAGGCCCACGATGGCTGAAGAAACGCTCTCAACCCGGCTCGTCGAGATCGAGTCGATGCTCGACCGGTCGCGGCGCCGCTTCGAGGAAGGCTCGCGGCTGGTCGAGGAAGCGCACAAGGCGCTCGCGGAAATTCAGCAGGCGCTGATAGGGTCGCCGGGAAGCGTTTCGCCGGAGGAAAGCGAAGAAGCTGCGTCGCGGCTCCTATCGTCGCTTCGGGCTTCGGGCGGCGAAATGCCCGAAACCCTTTGCGGCGGCCGCCTTGCGGTCGACCAGGTGCAGCGGCTGATCCGGATCGACGGCAATCCGATCGGGATCACCGAGATGGAATATCGCGTGCTCGAACTTCTGGCTTTCGCGCGCAACAACGTCGTCACCCGGGCGATGCTGCTGAAGCACCTCTACCGCCGCGCCGACGACCAGCCGCAGCCCAAGATCATCGACGTATTCATCTCCAAGCTCCGCAAGAAGCTTCGGAGCGCGTCGGGCGGCGCCGAGTTCATCGAGACTATCCCGCAGCGCGGCTGGATCCTGCGCGACATCTCGCCGGGCAGCGGGGCCTAACCCGTATCCGCAACGCCGCCGCGTTAACACTTTCTTAGGCATATGCGGCCGACAAGCGGCTGCATGTTGCATCTCTTTGCAGAAGCGCCCGCCCCTCAACCTTCAGAGCGGCTGCACCCGGAGCCGGTCACGCGGCTCGCGAGCCTCAGGAGCGCGCTTCGAGTCGTCGACGAGTTCGGCGGCGGCCCGGCAGACGATTTCGACGAACAGATTTCTGTGCGGTGGGAGAGCGCGGCCGAAGCAGCGAAACGCTGCTTCGACCGTCGCTCAGCCGAACTCGTGTTCGCAGCCACGGCGGGTCTGGAAGCCGTGTCGTTCCAGCGCGAGCAAGGGCTGGACGCGAGCGTCACTGCCCTCCGCGTCATCGCAGACGAACTCAGGAACGGGCTCGACGACCTCCAGCGGATTTTCAGCCGCTAATCAGGCCGGGCCCAGCGCCTTCGGAGCTTCCGGGTCGGCGCCCCACTCGGTCCAGCTGCCATCGTAGAGCTGCCCCGCGTCACTGCCGAGGAGATGCGCCGCGAAGATTAGGGCCGCGGCCGTCACTCCGGAGCCGCAGCTTGCGACAAAGGGCTGCCCAGCGTCAGCGCCCGCTTTGTCGAAAAGGGCCCGAAGCTCGTCGGGGCTCCTGAAGGTGCCGTCGTCATTGTACAGCGCCGAATAGGGGATATTGCGGGCGCCGGGGATATGGCCCGACGCCAATTCCGGACGAGGCTCCGGCTCGGTGCCTTCGAAGCGCGGCGTTCCCCGCGCGTCGATCAGTGCGCGGCCAGGCCGGGCGAGGATCTGCTCCTTTGTCACGACCTCCTCCGCCCGTTGCGCCGCATCGAAGCTAGCGGCCCGTGGCTCGGCCTCCCCGCTTTCCGTTGGCTGCCCTTCGGCAACCCATTTCTGCAAGCCGCCGTCGAGAATCGCGACGCGTCTGGCGCCGAAATGCCGCAGCGTGAACCAGCCGCGTGCGGCGCTGTGCAGCGGCGAATTGTCATAGACGACGATCCCGTCGTGCCGGCCGACGCCGATCGCCTCCATCGCCAGCTCGAAATCCTCCGCGGACGGAAGCATGTGCGGCAACGGGCTCGATGTGTCGCTGACTGCGTCGATATCGAGGAAGCGGGCACCCGGGATATGCGCCTGCAGATACTCGTCGCGGCCCCTCCGTCCCGTCGACGGCATGTGCCAGCTCGAATCGACGACGACCAGGTCGGGTTCGCCGAGATGCTCGGCCAGCCATTGGGTTGAAACGAGCGATTCCATTTGCCGAGGATAGGCGACAAAAGGGCCCGATGGCGACCCGGCCCGACATCAAGCTTCATGAAAGCTGGCTCGAACCGCTGAGGACCGAGTTCGACCAGCCCTACATGGCAGAGCTCAAACGCTTCCTGCGGGACGAGCGTCAAAAGGGCCGCACCGTCTTCCCGCGTTCGGCGAACTGGTTCCGGGCGCTCGACCTGACGCCGCTCGACAAGGTGCGCGTCGTCATCCTCGGGCAGGATCCGTACCACGGCGAAGGGCAGGCGCACGGCCTCTGCTTTTCCGTGATGCCGGGCGTCCGCCCGCCGCCCAGCCTGGTCAACATCTTCAAGGAGCTCGAGAGCGACATCGGCCTCAGGCCGAGCCCCCACGGATTCCTCGAGCATTGGGCGAGGCAGGGAGTGCTCCTGCTGAACAGCGTCCTGACCGTCGAGATGGGCCAGGCGGCATCGCACCGCGACCGCGGCTGGGAGAAGTTCACGGATGCGGTCATTCGGCTCGTGAATGGGAAGCCTGAGCCCGTCGTGTTCATGCTGTGGGGGAGTTACGCGCAGAAGAAAGCGGGCTTCGTCGACACATCGAAGCATCTGGTGCTGAAGGCGCCGCATCCTTCGCCGCTGAGCGCGCACAGCGGTTTCTTCGGCTGCCGGCATTTCTCGAAGGCCAATGCCTTCCTGGAGGAGCGCGGGCTGTCGGCGATCGACTGGGCGTTGCCCGAATGCGAGACTGCGGCGTAAGAGCCGCGGCGATGGACCCGAAGCACCTCGGCAAGCACAGCGCCCTGCCCGCCGCGCCGGACGAGGCGGCCCTTGATTACGTACCGAACCCGCGCCCGGGCGAGTTGTACCTGGTCCGGTTCGCCGCGCCCGAGTTCACGTCGCTGTGCCCGATCACCGGCCAGCCGGACTTCGCTCACCTCGTCATCGACTATGCGCCAGGCGAAACCATCGTCGAGAGCAAGAGCCTGAAGCTGTTCCTCGGCTCCTTCCGCAACCACGGCGCGTTCCATGAGGACGTCACCGTCGGAATCGGGAAGCGCCTGACAGACGAAATGAAGCCGAATTGGCTGCGCATCGGCGGCTATTGGTATCCGCGCGGCGGAATGCCGATCGACGTCTTCTGGCAAAGCGGCGCGCCCCCCGAAGGGCTTTGGCTGCCCGATCAAGGCGTGCAGCCTTATCGCGGCAGGGGATGAAAGACGATTTTCGCGTCGTAACGATAGACGACGAGATTTTTGTCCTCGCGCTGCAGCCTCTCGCCTTCGAACCTCGCCTTGCCCAGATCGTTGGGGACGAACCGTAGAATCAGCCGATGTCCCCGTTCCGGTGAAAGCATTATCGTCGGACCGAGGTCGCCATAAACGGGCACTCTCGGGATGATGAGCTCGGGGACTGTGGGAGTGAAGCCCGCCCAGCCGTTTTCATCGAGGTCGAGTTCAGCCGCCTCGGGGAAGCCCTTGAACTTCATGAGGCCGGTGACGTGGTCGCCCATGGTGCCGAAGCCCGGCGGCTCGAGCTTCACGACGAGTTCGCCTTTGGGCGCCGGCTCATCCTTAACCACCTCGAAGGTCGGCGCCTTGGGCATCGGATCGCTGGTCAGGCGGATAGCGTCGCCGTCCGCGCGCCAACTGCCTTCGCCTTCCTCCGACACTGCCCCATAGTCGAGTGAGTAACGGAAATGGCCGTCGGGCGTCAGCTCGAGCCCGCCGGCCATTTCCATCTGGCGAATCTCGTAGAGACCCGCGACTGGAGCCGCATTCGCCTGCGCGGCGGCAAGGAACAACGCGGCAAGGAGCGCCTGCATTGCCGGCAAGCTAGCGGAACGTGGCTTCCCGCGGCTCGTCGAACTGCTCCGTCGGCGGCGCGCCCGATGCCTGGCCTTTCGTCCACAGATAGAGCGCGGCGTTTGCAATTGCGAAGAGGACGAGGCCGAACGGAACCGCCCAGGCGAAATCCTTCACGAGGCCGAGCGGCGCGTCGCTGTTCGTCGCCGCGACGATGCCCGCAAAAATGACTCCGAACAGGCTTTCGCCGACGATCAGGCCGGTTGCGAGGAGCACGCCCATGCGCTCGGCGAACTCGGGGTTGGAGCTGCGCCTCGCCCATTTGTCGTAGAACCAGCCGAGCAGCGCGCCGATCGGGATCAGCAGCGTCAGCGCCATCGGCAGGTAAATGCCCATTCCGACCGCTAACGGGGGAAGCGCGCCGCGCTTCGTCGCCCGGAGGAACTCGTCGATGATGACGACGACGACTCCGATCCCGGCGCCCAGGCCGATCAGCCCCCAGTCGAGATTGCCGCCCAGCACACCCTGCGCGATCGCCGAGATGAGCTGCGCCTGGGGCGCGGCGAGAGCGGTGATCCCGGCTCCCGGAACGCCTTGGAAGCCGAACGCGGTGTTGAGCAGGTCGAGGATCGGCGGAATGACCAGCGAGCCGAAGATGACGCCGAGAACCAGCGCGACCTGCTGCCGCCACGGAGTCGCTTCCACGAGTTGCCCGGTCTTCAGGTCCTGAAGGTTGTTGTTCGATATCGTCGCCACACCGAACACGATCGCGGTGACGAACAAGGCGAAGGCGACGAGGCTCTTCGTCGCATCGCCTGTCACGCCCGGGAAGAGCAAGGCCAGGATCAGCGAGATTCCGACAACGGATAGGATTCCGACGCCCGAAATCGGGCTGTTCGACGCGCCGATCAGGCCCGCCATGTAGCCGCACACTGCGGCGATGATCACTCCGGCGATGAGGATGTAGATGATGCTGGAGAAGATCGTCACCCCGGGATTGGCGGCGATCGGGTTGCTGCTTGCGAACGCGTAGAGAAGCAGGCCGATCGGGATCATCGACAGGAGGATCGTGGCCCCGACGATTCCGATGGGAATGTCGCGCTCCGTGAGGGGAAGCGCTTCGCCCCTGCCCGCCTTGCGCTCGGCATTGGCCGCAAGCGCCGAGCGGACGCCGCCGATGATCGGACCGAGAATGCGCAGAAGAGTCCAGATCGCGGCGACGCCGATCGTGCCGGCGCCGACGAATCGCACCTTGTTGACGAACACGTCGCCGACGAAATCGTCGAGGCTGGTCCCGAGCGGAATCGCCCCCGCCAGAGACGTGTAGTGCGGGACAAGATAGGCCCAGCTGATCAGGAGGCCGATGAACATCGCGATTCCGACCGACAGGCCGACGAGATGGCCGACTCCGATCAGCGCCAGCGAGAGGCTCGCGGAAACCTGGCTCGCTCCGCCGCCGACTCGAAAGCTCTTGGCAGCGGCGTTTGAGATGAACCCAGTGGCGGCGAGCAGCGAATAGCCTGCCGCAACAACCGAGCTGACGACGATCATCACGAGGCCGCGGCGGTTCTCTTCGGCGCCTCCGACTCCGGCGCCCACTTTCAGCACTTCTGCCGCGGCGACTCCTTCAGGATACGGCAGGTCGGAACCGGTGACCATCGCCCTTCGAAGCGGCACCGAATACATGACGCCGAGGATGCCGCCGATGCCGATGACGGCGACCGACAGCCAATAGGGGAAGTTTGTCCACCAGCCGACCATGATCAGGCCGGGAAGAACGAAGATGATCGCCGAGAGAGTGCCCGCAGCCGAGGCGATCGTCTGCACGATATTGTTTTCCTGGATCGTCGAATCGCGGAAGAACTTGAGCACAGCCATTGAGATGACGGCCGCCGGGATTGAGGTCGCGAAAGTGAGCCCGATCTTCAGGCCGAGATAAACGTTCGCCGCCGTGAAGACGACCGTGATCAGGGCTCCGAGGACGATCCCACGGAGCGTCAGCTCGGCGACTTCGCTGCCGCCGCGGCGTCCGTGCTCGGTTATAGTTGCCATTCGCGCTTCCCTCTTTTCAGTCGCTTTCGCTATTCAACTCACGCCGCCGGTATCGGGCTCGAGTGCCGGCGAACGACCTGCCATCGCTCCTCGTCGCGCACCCAAACGTCCGTCAGGAGGACGCAATCTTCGATCGCCCGTCCGAGGTACGACACTCGCCACTTCGCCTCGACGGTGCCGACCATGATTTCGTCGAAGACCACCGCGTCCTTGATATCGAGATCGATGCTTATGAGCTCGCGCTTCTGAATGGCCTCCAGCCAGTCGTCTCGCGACATCGTGAACGGACCGGTCGAGCGCGTCCCGATCAACGTGAATTTCGGATGGATCAGCACCCGCAGCCGTTCGATATCCTTCGCGCACAGAGCGTCGCGCCATTCGCGCTCGAGCGCTCCAATCACGTTGCGATTGTCGGCCAAAATCAGCCCCTCTCGTTCGCGCTCTGGCCCAGGAATAACCGCTTGATAAGCCTCATCAGCCCATCCTTCGGAGGCGGAGGCTCTACAAGCTTTTGCTGCTCGGTGGGAACCTCTTCGGAGTCCTGACCAAGCGTCTCCCTGAAGTACAAGCCGCCTCGGCCGCCGTGAAGGTAGTTTCCCCTCGGCCCGGTTCCAACGCGGAGCCCTTTGACCCCGATCGACGTCCCGATCCCGGATTTGGAAAGGTTGAACCTCAGCGGGCCCAGCTTCAGGCTTTTTCGCAGGTACCACCCCACGGCGAATCCTCCTCCACGCGCTTCATAACAACAATTCCACTCGTGTCAGGCTCGATCCTGCGATACCAACGGCCAATGGCTAACCGGGGGACGTGAGCATGCCCGACAACAAGCCGGCCGACGACGTCGACGTCACCAGGGAATGGCGAGCGACGCACGATCAAAAATCTGCCGCCAAGCGCCTTCGCATTTTCGCTGCGATTTCGTGGATCGTCGCAATTGGCACCGAGATCACCGGGATCGTCCTGCTGCGTCAGCACAAGTTCGACCAGGGAAACCTGCCGCTGCTGATCGGCATCCTGGTCGTGATCGCGGTTTTCGCGATTGCCGGCAGCCTGATGTGGAAGGCGGCGAACAAGCACGACCCCGCCAGCAAGTCGGAGCCCGTCAAGTTCTTCGTCCAGAACCAGCTCGGCGCAATCATCACCCTGATCGCCTTTCTTCCGCTGGTCGTCCTGATCTTCCTCGACAAGGACATGGACCCCAAGAACAAGCGGATCGCCGGCGGGATCGGTGCGGTCCTGGCTGTCGTCGCGACCGTGATCGGGGTGAGCTACAACCCCCCGTCGGTCGAGCAATACACCGAGGACATGAACGCGTGCGCGGCCCAGATAAAGGCCAACCAGCCGACGACTGCCTGTTCACCGGAGGTGGCCGCCCAGGCGAAGGACATCGCACGCGATTCCGACGCGGTGGCCGAAGCGACGAAGGACGCGGCGCACCCTGCGGGACAGGATGTCGTCTACTGGATTGCTCCTGAGAATGGAGCGAAACGGTCGACTACTCCCCACGTCTTCCACATTTGCGAAGCCGTGAGCCCGCTGCGCGGCAAGTCCGTGAATCACGGTTCGGTCACCCAGGCCTATGCGGAAAACGCCACCCGGATCACCAAGCAGATTCCGATGGAGCAAAGGCAGTGCGGCTTCACCGGCGCGACGCAGGATGAAGCGGTCAACCAGGCGGCAGAGTAACCCCCAGGCAATTTCCGCGATCAGTCGCCGCTGATGTCGATCCCGACGAAGGCCTCGGGCGCCGTTCCGCGCTTGACCAGGAGCAGCACGCTTGTCCGTCCGGCTTTCTTCGCCAGGTTGACCGCGGCTACGACCTGTTGGGGTGTCGTCACCCGTTGACCCTGGATCGCCACGATGACGTCGCCGCGCTGTAGCCCTTTCTGGGCTGCGTCGCTCGACGGGCTGATGCCCGCGATGACGACGCCGGTCGTCCCGGCGGGCAGGTTCAGGGCCTGGGCAATCTGCGGAGTTATCGGCTGCAGCGACAGTCCAAGCGTCTCGCTCGCCGGACCGGACGGGCTGTTGTCGTTGGTTGTGCCCTGATCGTCCTGGCCGAGTTGCTTCGCGAGTTCATCCTCGGTCGGCCGTTGGGAGATCGTGACCGGCAACGTCATGTGCTTGCCGTTGCGGACGACCTCGATCGGCACACGAGTGCCGACCGGCAGGTTGGCGACCAGGTAGGAGACGGTCTCGTCCGGGTTCACCGGCTTGCCGTTCACCGAAATGATCACGTCGCCCTGCTGGATCCCGGCCTTGGCCGCCGGATCGCCGGGCTGGACGGTACGGACGATCTCGCCGCGGTCCTTCGGAAGCCCGAGCGAAGACGCGATGTCTTCATCGACCGGCTGCAGCCCCACGCCGAGATAGCCGCGCTCGGGCTTCTCGCCGCGCCGAAGCGCTTCGATTACCGGACGGGCGGCTTCGGCGGGTATGGCGAGGCCGATTCCGACGTTCGTGCCCGTCGGCGAAATCAGGGCAGAGTTGATGCCGATGACATTGCCGTTGAGGTCGAACATCGGACCGCCACTGTTGCCCATGTTGATTGCGGCATCCGTCTGGATGTAGCGGTCATAGGCGCCGACGCCGGTGATCCCACGGTGAAGCGCCGAGATGATCCCGGCGGTGACGGTGCTTCCGACGCCATAGGGATCGCCGATTGCAATCACCCAGTCGCCCACACGGGCATGGGTGCTGTCGCCCCACTGCACGAAGGGCAGGTTCTTTGCGTCGATCTTGAGAAGCGCAAGGTCGGCAAGCTGGTCGCGGCCCACGATCTTCGCCGGATATTCCTTGCGGTTGGTGAGGGTGACGGTGACGGTGTCCACCGTCCCTTCGCCATTAGCCCCCTGGATGAGGTGGTTGTTGGTGACGATGTAGCCGTCGGGCGAAATGATGAAGCCCGAGCCGAGCGATCCCGCTTCCCGGGTTTTCGGACCCCCGGGTTGCTGCGGGATCGGAGCTCCGAACTGGCGGAATAGCTCTTCGAGCGGGTCGGCCTGCTGCTTGACCGTGATCTTCTGCTTGGTCGAGATATTGACCACGGCGGGCTGAAGGTGCTCGACCAGATCGGCGAACGACTGAGGCGCTCCGCGCGGCGCCATCGCGGCCGGCGAGTTCTGCGCAGTCTGCGCTCCGACCGGGCCGGTCGCGAGGGAGAATGCCGTACCACCCAGAAGCAGGGCCGTCGCGACCCCATAGGCATAGCGCACTTTTCCGGACTCCTTTGATCTCATCGATACCCCTTGGTCTGGATTTTCACCACCGCACTAGGCCGCCCGAGTGAACTTGAATTGAACGCATCTCACCGCGGATGGCCGGAGAATTCCTTCAGATAGTCATTCTGCGGCGAAAGGATAACGGTGGTCGGGGCAGGTTTCTCCCCGTTGTCGCCAAGAAATGTGGTCTGGTACGACTGCATCGCGCGGTAAAAGTCATAAAACTGCGGGTCCTTGCCGAAGCTCGCGGCATAGGTCCGAGCCGCGTCGGCATCGGCCTGGGCGCGAATGATCTGCGCACGCTTCGCGCCTTCCGCCCGGATAGACCGAGCCTCTTGCTCACGCGCGGTCCGCATCCGCTCGAAAGCGGATTCGAGCGGAGTACCGTCCGGAAGGTCCGTCCGCTTGATCCTGACGTCGATGATCTGGACTCCATATTGTCGAGCAATCCGGTTTAGCGACGTCCGGACGTCATTCATGATACCCTGCCGCTCCGGCGTAAGAAGCGCGGCGAACGAGACCTTGCCGAGCTCGTTGCGAACCTCCGATCCAAGGATCGGGCGGAGCTGCTCGGTCAGCTGCTGCTCGGTGCGCGCCCGGACGTACATCAGCTCCGGATTGACGATCCGGTAGCGGGCGAAGGCGTCGACCTGGAGCCGGCGCTGGTCGGTGGACAGCACCTGCTGGCGCTGCATGTCGACGTCCTGGATTCTCTTGTCGATCCAGACGACCTCCTCCGCGAACGGAATCCGCCAGGAGATTCCGGCGCCTGCGGCCCCAATGGGACGACCGGCCTCAAATTCGTTCAGCACCCGGACCGGCTTGCCGAAGCGGACGATCACGGCCTGCTTCGTTTCCGGGACAATCGGGAAGCTCGCCACGATCAGGAACAGCAGCATGAGCGCTGCGGCGACGGCGGCGACGGGATGGCGGCGAACGGCGTCCATCACTGCGAGTCTCCCGTTTGCGGCGTCGAGCGCTTGGGCTCGGGGAGCGGCTGGTAGGGAAGCACTCCCGGCGCTTCGATGATTGTCTTGTTCACGCTCTGAAGGACGCGCTCCATGGTCTCGTAATACATTCTGCGGCGAGTCACTTCGGGAGCGAGCTTGTATTGCTCGTAGACCTTCTCGAAGGCCGTCGCCTCGCCCTGCGCCTTCTGGCCGAGCTGAAGCGAATAAGCGTTGGCGTTGTTGATATAGGTCTGGGCATCCTGCTGGGCCGCGGTGACCTGCTTGAAGGCATCGTTCACGGCTTCCGGGGGATCGGCCTGCTTGATGGCGATGCCCTGGATCTGGATTCCGGAGCTGTAGGCGTCGAGGATCCGCTGCATGTTCTCCGCGACCCGGACTTCGATGTCCGCGCGCTTGTCGCCCATCGCGTCGTTGAGGCTGACCTGGCTGATCACCGCCCGCATGGCGCTTTCCGCGACTTCGCGAATGGTCTCGTCAGGCTGGGCCAGCTGGAAGAGGTAAAGCTCCGGAGTCCGGATGTTCCACCGGACGGAATAGGCGATATCCAGAAGGTTCTGGTCGCCCGTGAGCATCAGGTCGTTCGAACCTTCCGTGCCCATGTCGGTGCTGCGGATATTCTCGACGTCGATCTTTCGCACCCGCTCGATGGGCGAGGGCAGCGTCAGGCCGACGCCCGGAGAAAGGGTATAGACGTAGCGGCCGAAGCGCGTGACGACTCCGCGCTGGCCCGGCGAGATGCTGTGGAAGCTGGTGAAGACCAGCCACAGCACGGCGAGCGCGAGCACGGCCCAGACGATGATCGACGCATTCGGCCGGCCGGGAAGGCCTCCGCCCGAAAAGCGCGCCCGGCTCTTGCGCAGGAATTCGTCGAGCGACGAAACGCTGCTGCCCGCATCGAGGGACGCGCGCTTGCCACGCTTCGGACCTTCGCCCCACGGACCTCGCGGCGGCTCGGCGCCGGAATCGTCGTCGCCTGAACCCCCGGATCCCCAGGGCCCCTTGGTATCGTTGAAGAGGCCGCGCACACGGCCCGCCCACCCCGAAATACTCGTCATGAGCCCTGTATAGGGAGCCGCAGAAACGAAAAACAGTGCCAAGCGGGTCCGGCATGCCTACATCGCACCCCGAATGGCTGAAGCTGCGGATCCGCTGGACACTCTCGACGCACTGCCCGGAGCAGAGCGGATTCGCTCGCGCCGGGTCGCCGGAGGTGTAGCCACGATCGTCGCCGACGCAACGGGCCTGGCGGCGAGCGCACGGCGGGAATTCGAGGAGCGGCTGAAGGCCGCCGCTGCGCTGGCTGAAGGCGTCGACGAAGTGCGCATCGCGCTGACGGCAAGCGAGCCCAGGCG
>Ga0207706_10004391_pt1 | contig 13255 bp, 14 predicted proteins | sample KBSC53metaG_FD_184318 | JGI IMG/M metagenome (GOLD analysis project Ga0207706, IMG submission 184318) | Corn rhizosphere microbial communities from Kellogg Biological Station, Michigan, USA - KBS C5-3 metaG (SPAdes) (version 2) | ecosystem: Host-associated > Plants > Roots > Rhizosphere > Soil ... | reverse complement strand
CAGACCCGGCAGTTCGGCCACCGCCTTGTCGTAGCCTGCGGCAAGTTCGCGGCGCCGAGCAACGACCGGGTCGAGCTTGTCCAGCTGGACCAGGCCGACGGCAGCGCGGACGGGATCCCCGAGATGCGCCGCTTCGGGGCTTACAGCGCGTGGGCGACGCTGCTGGCCCACCGCTTCGGCGAGTTCCGCCGGCAGGTGGAAGCGGGCGAGCGCGGCGTGATGGACGCGTACGGGGCCACCAACCGCGCCGAGTTCTTCGCCGTGGCCACCGAGACGTTCTTCGAGAGACCGATCGAGCTGTACCGCGAGGACCCGGAACTCTACGGCGGCCTCCGCGACTACTACGGCCTGGACCCGGCGTCCGCCGCGCCCGCGCCGGAGCCGGCGCACGGCGAGGGATAGCGCGTCCCGCGACGGTCCAGCGTCAAGCCGCAGCCTCCATCCCACCGAAACCCGCGAGCCAACGTTTCACAGTCAACCGCATGCAAGCGAACCATTTCGACGTACGCGCCGCTCGAGAGCGGCTGGAGCTGGGCACCGAGGCGCTCGCGGCGGAGTTGCAGGTGACCGAGGGCGAGGTGCGCGCGTGGGAGAGCGGGGCGATCCGCATCCCCCGCAACGCGCGGCGGGCGCTGGAGTACCGGGTGGCGCACGCCGAGTGGAGCGCGGGGATGGCCGCCAGCGGCCTGCCCGAGTGCGAATGGCTGAAATCCGAGCGCGCGAAGCTCGTCCTGCCGCGCGGCACCGAGGAGATGATCCGCCTGGCCGGCACGGTCAGGGCGCACATGTGGGCGTGCGAGGTGTGCACCGCGCGCGAGCGCTGGGCGAAGGAGCACCTTCCCCCGTTCCCCCTGCCGCCGGCCAAGGGCGCGGTCGGCACCGCGCTGGGGGCGATCCAGCGGCTCCCGGCGTGGGCGCGTCCCGCCGCGTGGGGCGGCCTGGCGATGGCGGCGATGACCGCCGCGCGCGCCCTGCTGATGCTCGCCACGACGGGATGGCGGGCGCGGGATGTGCTCGAGGCCGCCGGCGCCGTGCTGCTGGCCGCCGCGGCGGGCGCGGCGGGCGGCCTCGTCTACACGCTGACGCGGCCGGCCACCCGGCGGCTGGGGACGGCGGGCGATTACCTGAGCGGGATCCTCGCGTCGACCGCGTTCGTGGGCGCCGCGGTGGCGGTGCTCCCGTTCGTCACCCGCACGCCGATGCTGGACGAGGCGGTGCGCCCGGCCGGCGCGATCATCTTCGCGCTCACCGCCCTGCTGTTCGGCTTGATCGTCGGGAAGATGACCCACGACGGGGAGCGGCTGAAGAAGGCGACGGAGTGACGGAAGCGGCGGCCGGCGCGGCGGGCTCGCGCGACGCACCCGGCGCCGCCCTTGCAATCAGGCCGATCACGAGCCCATCCACCGGGCGGACCCACACTTCGGAGCGGACGTGATCCCCCTTCGCGACGACAACCCCACCGAGATGCGGCCCGTGGTCACGGTGCTGCTGATCGTGATCAACCTTGCGTGCTGGCTGCTGATCCAGGGCGCGGGCGCCGACCCGGAGCGGCTGCAGGCGTCGGTCTACGGCTTCGGCACCATCCCCTGCGACCTGACGCACCGCTGCGAGCTGTCGGCGCCGGGGCTGGGGTGGGGGCAGCTGCTCACCAGCATGTTCATGCACGGGGGATGGCAGCACATCCTGGGCAACATGCTGTTCCTGTGGGTGTTCGGGAACAACATCGAAGACTCGATGGGGCACGTGCGCTTCGCGCTCTTCTACCTGATCTGCGGGATCGCGGCGGGGCTGGCGCACGTGTTCCTGTCGCCCGGCAGCCAGGTGCCCGCCGTGGGCGCCAGCGGCGCGATCAGCGGGGTGATGGGCGCGTATGTGGTGCTGTATCCGCAGGCGCGGGTGCAGACCTGGATCCCGCCGCTGTTCATCGTGAACATCCGCGCGTGGTTCTTCCTGATCTACTGGTTCTTCATCCAGCTGGTGATGGGGGTGGGGAGCCTGGGCGGGGGCGACAGCGGCGGGGTGGCGGTGTGGGCGCACGTGGGCGGGTTCGTGGCCGGCCTGGCGCTGATCAAGGTGTTCGAGAGCCGTGCCTTGGTGGAGGCGCGCCGGAACCGCGTGCTCCTCTCCCGCCAGCAGGTCGCCCGCGACGCGTGGAGGCTGTAAACGCGAGCCGATCTCCGCGAGCGCGACCCCGCCGTTACTCCAAAGCCCGTTCTCCCATCCAGAGCTGACCGGCGGCGCGGAATAAAAAATCGGAACGGCGGACTCGGGGGGGGGACAAGCCCTCCACTCGCCCCGCCGCATCGGCCTTCCCTGAAAACGAGCCGGGGAGAACCCATGGAACTCACCAACGACGTCGGTCCGGTACAGGAATATGAGGCGCTGAGGACGGAACTCCAGGAATCGAGAGGCTACGTCTTCGAGCGCCCGCTGCTTATCCTCGGCGCCGTGGCAGGGATCACCGCGTTCGGGGCCGAGAAGATGACGGAGATGACAGAATTCATGCCGCTCCTCCCGCCACTGATCACCGCCCTGATGATCTACAACCTCTGGTCTACAGCCTGGCGTCAGAGCAACAGTTCCCGAATTGTCGCCTACATAGGGATTGCTCTCGAAGCGGGGACCAGGGATGTCCACCGCAGGTGGTGGGGCTGGGAAACCTGTCTGAAGCAGTACAGGGAGAAGCACGAGGGTGAGGTGAGGCGCAAGGTAAAGGAGAAGATGAAGAATAAAGGAAGCGCTAAGCCGGATCCGCTCATGTACTGGGAGGCGCTTTTGCTTCTGCACATCGGAATCGTACTTCTGGCGCTTCTCGGGAGCTTCTCGCTCATATTCTGTCGTGGGCTCGACTGGCCCTGGTCCGACTGGCCCGGCTGGCTCTGGCCCTACTGGCCCGACTGGCTCTACTGGGTGGGCTTGGTGGTGAACCTGCTCTTGATGTCAGGGTTTGTCTGCGTTTGCTGCAAAAACAGCCCAACGAAGATGGGGTGGCAAATCGAATGCGAAAGCGAGGTGTGGGAAAGTGTCCTCGACGAACTTGAGAAGGAGTATCCAGAACTGCCCGGCCGCACGGAATAAAAAAACGGAACGGCGGGTTCGGGGGGGGGACAAGCCCAGGCGGGCCGGCATCCGCTACCCGAGGTTCCGGGCGCTGGGACCCGGCGGCGCGGGAGGAACTTGCGGGAACCACGTGGGAGACGGGCGGGTGTACGACTTCGTTGGCCTTCCCACGCTGCACGACGCGGTTGCGCTGCCGGAGAGCGACGCCGCCGAGCCGCCCAGGGTCCGCCCGATCCGCCGCCGCGACTGGGCGCACGCACTGGCGCACTCGCGCACCCGTTGACCCGTCATCGCGATCACGCCGGAATCAAGAATGCGGCGGCGCGCCCAGCTTGCGGTGCAGGGCGGCGCGGGCGGCGTAGTAGCCGCACATCCCGTGGACGGCGCCGCCGGGCGGGGTGGAGGCGGAGCAGAGGTAGAGCCCGTCCACCGGCGTCGAATACGGGTTGCGGCGGAGCGCGGGGCGGAAGAAGAGCTGCCGCAGCGTCATCGCGCCGGCGCTGATGTCGCCGCCCACCAGGTTGGGGTTGTGGCGTTCCAGCGCGGCGGGGCCCATCCCGCTGCGCGCCAGCACCACGTCGCGGAAGCCCGGGGCGAAGCGCTCCACCTGGTCCTCGATCGCCCCCGTCATGTCCACCTCGCTGCCGAAGGGGACGTGGCAGTACGCCCAGGCCACGTGCTTCCCCGCCGGCGCGCGCGATGGATCGAAGAGCGTGGGCTGCACCATCAGCACGAACGGCTGCTCGGGGACGCGGCCCTCGAGCGGCGCCTTCTCGGACGCGGCGATCTCGTCCAGCGTGCCGCCCAGGTGCACGGTGGCGGCGCGCCTGCACTCCGGGTTGCGCCAGGGGATCGGCTCGCCGAGCGCCCAATCGATCTTGAAGACGCCGGCGCCGTAGCGGAACCGCTCCAGCGCCCTGCGATAGCGCCCGTGCAGCCGGTGCCCCGCCACCCGCAGCACCTGGCTGGGCGTCAGGTCCAGCAGGATCGTCCCCACGCCGTCGAACTCGTCGATGTTCTCCACCGGCGCGCCGGTCACAAGCTCGCCGCCCAGCGACCGCAGGTGCGCCGCCAGCGCGTGGGCGATGCTCCGCGACCCGCCCCGCGCGATCGGCCAGCCCACCGCGTGGCCGGCGGCGGCCAGCGTCAGGCCGAACGCGGCCGTGGGAGACTGGTCCAGCGGCACCATCGAGTGCGCGGCGTTGCCGGCGAACAGGGCGCGGGCGAGCTCGCCCCTGAAGGCGTGACGGGCGACTGCGTAGGCGGAGCGCAGCCCGTACAGGCCGAAGCGGGCGAGCATCACGGGGTGATCGGGGAACTCCAGCGGGCCCAGCACGTCCTCGGCCAGCACCAGCCAGCGCTCCACCCATCGCCCCAGAAGATGCTTCCAGGCGCGCGCGTCGGGTCCGAGCGTGGCGCCGGTGGCGTCCATCGACCGCTCCAGCACGCCCACCGAGCCGTCATCCTGCGGGTGCGCCAGGCAGGCGGGCGAGTGCACCCACTCCAGCCCGTGCTCCGCCAGCGGCAGCGCGCGGAAAAAGGGCGACGACAGCGCCAGCGGGTGCACGGTGGAGCAGACGTCGTGCAGGAATCCGGGGAGGGTGAGCTCCTCGGTGCGCATCCCGCCGCCGATGGCGTCCGCCGCCTCGCGCACCACGACGGATCGCCCGGCGCGCGCCAGCGCGATCGCCGCCGCCAGCCCGTTCGGCCCCGAGCCCACCACCACCGCGTCCGGCTTCGTCATCTACATCTCCCGAGCTGCCCAACCAGCATCCGCGCGGCCGCGGGCGGGCCCTCTCCCCCCGGCCCGCTCCCCCAAAAAACTACCATGGGGGAGGGGGAGAACTCCGCGCTGGAGGGAAGGATCAGCCTGCAACCGCCGCTTCAGTCCGGCGCCGCTGCGTGGCACGTCCCGTTCCGCGATGGGGTTCGTTTGGTGCGACGACGGCAACGGGGCAGGTTCCGCGCACGCTGATGTCGGCGACGCCGAACCGTGTAGTCCGCGCAGGCGGACTTCGTGTGGTCGGTGCAGCGAATTGAATTCATTCGCCCTGCCTCGGAAGCATGGGCACGGTGACACCGATGGTTGCGCGCGGCGGGGGCAGACTGTAGAATCCCACACCGGGTCGGGAAACTGGCCTCCGACGCGGGTGGCACGCCTTGAACGGGCGCGCCACCCGCTTCGCATAGGCGCAAGATCCGGCGAGAGGAAACGAAAACGCCGGCGCTCCGGAGCAACGTGGAGCGGACGATCCATCAATGTCCCAAGCGGAAAACGACGCCATGGAAGTAACGCGAGAGCTGCTGCACCGGCTGCCCAAGGCCGAGCTGCACGTGCACCTGGACGGCTCGCTGCGGCCCGAGACGATGCTGGAGCTGGCCGCCGAGTACGGGAAGAAGTTGCCCGCGCACGACCCCGACCACCTGCGCGACTACATGCACGTGCAGGACGCGCGCAACTTGGTGGAGTACCTGGAGCGCTTCTCCATCACCCTGAGCGTGATGCAGACGGCCGACGCGCTGGAGCGCATCGCCTACGAGCTGGCCGAGGACCTGGCGGGCGAGAACGTGCGCTACGCCGAGATCCGCTACTCGCCGATCCTGAACACGCGGGAGGGGCTGCCGCTGACCGAGGCGGTGGACGCGCCGCTGCGGGGGCTGCGGAAGGCGCAGCAGGACTTCGGGATCGAGACCGCGATCATCATCTGCGGGATCCGCAACATGGAACCCGCGACCAGCCGCGACCTGGCCGACCTGACGGTGGCGTACAAGGACCGCGGCGTGGTGGCGTTCGACCTGGCCGGCGCCGAGTACAACTACCCGGCCAAGAAGCACAAGGACGCCTTCTACACCGTGATCAACAAGAACATGGCGGCCACCATCCACGCCGGCGAGGCGTACGGGGCCGAGAGCATCCACCAGGCGCTGCACTACTGCCGCGCCAACCGCATCGGGCACGGCACCCGGCTCTTCGAGGACCCCGACCTGATGCGCTTCATGAACGACTTCCGCATCCCGATCGAGATCTGCCTGACCAGCAACGTGCAGACGCGCGCGGTGGAGAGCTTCGAGACGCACCCGGTGCGGCAGTACTACGACTACGGCCTGGTGCTCTCCCTGAACACCGACAACCGGCTGATGAGCGCCACCACGGTGACCGAGGAGTACTGGCGCGCGCACCAGTACCTGGGCTTCACCTGGGAAGAGTTGGTGGACCTGAGCGTGATGAGCTTCAAGAGCAGCTTCATGCACCGCCCCCACAAGTTCGAGATGCTCGCCAGGGTGCAGGCCGAGATCGACGCGCTGGTGGCCGAGGGAGAGCCGGCCGGGGTCTGAACGGCAGTACGGGGTACGGGGTACGGAGTACGGAACCGCATGTGGACGATGGATACGAAACCGGGCCGGCTCTCGTGAGGAGCCGGCCCGTTCCGCGTCCGAAGATCCGTACCTCGTACTCCGTACTCCCGTACCGCAGTTCACCCCGCGCCGCTGGCGCCGGGGCCGGGGACGCTCTGGCGCACCTCCTCGGGTGGGGCCAGGGTGGACAGGAATTGCGAGAGCTCGTGGTGCAGGCGGCTGGTGCTGCCGCGAACCAGGTTGCGCTCGCCCTGCTTCCCCACCCCGATGGTCAGGTCGCCCGCCTCGGTGCTGAACTTGATCCAGGTGTCGCCCGCGTCCTCCGTGAACCCCGCGTACGGCGTGAAGCGCAGGGTGAAGAAGTCGCGGGCGCGCTGGATCACCTCCTGCGCGGGGATCTCCGTCAGCACTTCCTGCAGCAGCATCTTGGTCTCCGGCTACCGGTCCGCATCAGTCCTCGTCGATCGCAGCATCCGGGCAGACGGTGTGCCATCTCCCCGCCTCCGACCGGGAATGCCGCAGAAAGGCACGGGGACGCGGAGGAACCGAACCTGTTCTCCGTGTCCCCGCGCCTCTGTTGGTGATTCCGAATCAGGCAAGCCGGGGTCCGCCGCGGCCGACCAGCACCGGGCCGCGGTCGGGGGTGCGCACCGGGCCGGGGGGCGGCGCATCATAGCCGCGCAGCACCTGGTACGGGGCTTCGTACGGGCCGGGGCGCCTGGTGGAGGTGGTGTCGCGGTCGTCGCGGGGCATGGCGTGTCTCCGTGTGGCAGAGGGGCGGCGGAGAGCACGCAAGAACGGCGCCCGCCCCCGGGGTCAGGGGCGGGCGCCGGAGTGGGCGAGCGACGTCCGATGCTACTGCACCACGATCTGCCGCTCGATCGTGATCTCCTCCTGCTCGGGCTCCTTCCACCCGCGCACCCGCAGCGTGGCAGGCCCGGGCTGCGCGAACTGGAGCGTGGCCGTGTGCTCGTACATCCGCAGCTCCATGGTGCACACGGCGTTGGGGCCGGGGTCGCGCGCCCGGTCGTACACCGTGACCTGCGCGTCGCCGCCCGTGACGGCGGCCTCGGTGTCGCCCTGGCTCACGCAGCCGCCGCCGTAGGTGATGACCTGCACGGTGAACGGCACGCCCGCCTGCACGTTCGCCGGCGCCGTGATCCGGATGGGATCGGCGTGGAACTGGATGGTGCCCAGCCGGCGCGTGGCCTCGCCCACGCCGGTGGGTACCAGCTGGCAGGCGGAGAGAACGGCGAGCAGGGCGAACGAAAGCTTCTTCATCCGAGGGCGGTGGTGCGGGCCCGGGTCGATCATGGGCAGCCGGAGAACGCGTTTCGAGGGGCGGGCGTGACAGGGGACAGGCGAGCGCACCCCACGAACGGCGACGGGCCGGCGCTCCGGGGGGAGGGCCGGCCCATCGGCGGTCGTTCCGTACTTCGTACCTCGTACCTCGTACTTCCGTACCCGCTGGCTCAGTACCCCGCGAGCGGGCGCTCTTCCACCAGCGCCCGGAGCTCCTTGGACGGCTTGAACACCGGCACGGCGCGCGGCGGGACCTCCACCGGGTCGCCGGTGCGCGGGTTGCGCGCAAGGCGGCTCTTGCGCTCGCGCACCTTGAAGGTGCCGAAGCCCCGGATCTCGATGTTCTGGTGCTCGCCCATCGCGTCCTTGATCGCGTTGAGGAACGAGTCCACCACCACCGCGCAGTCGCGCTTGGTCACGCCGGGCCCGATGGTGTCGGCGACCCGTTGGACAAGATCCGCCTTGGTCATTGAAGCTCCTCCTGGGGGGTTCTGGAAGCCTGGGGCCTTGCCCCGGTCTGGGTGCGCGAGGGTGCGCGGGTCTGCTGGCCGGGCTCACGCCGGCGCCGGTGCTACGGCGCGGCCCGGAAGGGATGCACCGGCCACTTGGCGCCAACCGTGGAAGAGCGTGTCACGTCGGGGTCCGGGCTGCAGGGACAGTTGCGGGCCTGGTGACCGGCGGGCGCGTTCAGGGGGCGAGAGCGTGTAACGAAGTGGCAGACGGTGAGTTATACGGCCGAAGGATAATCCGCGCCGTCTGTTCCGTCAAGCGTCGTCTGCGCATCGCGTGCACCCCGCCGTGCCATCTCATCCACAAATCGGTCAAAGAGATAGCGTGAGTCGTGCGGTCCCGGAGCGCTCTCGGGGTGGTACTGCACCGAAAACACCGGCCGGCGGGTGTGCTCCAGCCCTTCCACGGTGCCATCGTTCAGGTTCACGTGGGTCACCTGCAGGTCGGGCGCGCCGGGGATCCCCACCTCGCTCCCCCGCACCGCGAAGCCGTGGTTCTGCGCGGTGATCTCCACCAGCCCGTCGCTCAGCCGCCGCACCGGGTGGTTCCCGCCGCGGTGCCCGTACAGCAGCTTGTACGTCTCCGCGCCGAAGGCCCGGGCGATCAGCTGGTGGCCCAGGCAGATGCCGAAAACCGGCGTGTCGTGCCGGGCCAGCTCGCGGATGGTGTCGAGCGCGTGCGGCACCGCCTCGGGGTCGCCCGGTCCGTTGGAGATGAAGAGCCCGTCGGGGTTGCGCGCCAGGATCTCGTCCACCGGGGTGCTGGAGGGGATCACGGTGACCTCGCACCCGCGCTGGGCCAGCAGCTGCAGCGAGTGGCTCTTGACCCCGAAGTCGTACGCCATCACCCGGTAGCGCGTGTCGCCGCTGGCGGGAACCACGTAGCGCTCCGCGGTGGACACCTCGTCCGCCAGGTCCAGCCCGCACATGTCGGGCTGCTCGCGGATCTGCGCCAGGAGCGCGTCCGCGTCCACGGACGCGGGGGCGATGGCGCCGCGCATGGCGCCGGCCGAGCGGATGTGGCGGGTGAGGGCGCGGGTGTCCACGCCGGCGATGGCCACCACGCCGTGGCGCTGGAGGTAGGCCTCGAGCGACTCGCGCGCGCGCCAGTTGCTGAACACCGGCGGCGCCTCGTGGATGACGAAGCCGGCCACCTGCGGGCCGGCGGATTCCTGGTCTTCGGGGTTCGCGCCGTAGTTGCCGATCAGCGGGTAGGTCATGGTGACCAGCTGGCCGGTGTACGACGGGTCGGTGAGCACTTCCTGGTAGCCGGTCATGGAGGTGTTGAAGACCACCTCGCCGAACGCGGTGCCGGCGGCGCCGTACTGCTCGCCGCGAAAGCTCCGCCCGTCCTCCAGCATCAAGACCGCGGCCTCGCCCACCCGGCTCTCCTCGCGCAACGTTGTACAAGTCCTTGGACGCCGCGGGTTTGCGGGCCGCGTGAAGATATCGCCGCGGCGTCGGCTGTCAACGGCGGCGGCGGCGGCGCGGCTGGCGGGGGAGGGCGGCGGGGTTAGATTTGCGCGCGCCGCGACCGGGTGCGGAGGTGCGGAGGTGCGGAGGTGCGGCGGAAACCGGTGCGCCCGTGCGTGAGTGCGCGACCGCGGCCGAACCTCGCCGCTGGCCGAGGCTCTCTCGCGCGCCGGCACCCTCACGGCCCGCTCGCAGTCGACGCACGCACCCGTGCAGTTCACGCACTCACGCACTCGTTCGCACCTCCGTACCCCCGCACCCCCGCACCCCCGCACCCCCGCACCCCCGCACCCCCGCACCCGATGTCCGACCTTCCGCTCGTCTTCGTCTACGCCGACGAGAGCTGCCTGGGGAACCAGTTCAAGAACAAGGCGCGGCCCGGCGGCGCGGCCGGGCTGGTGGAGTTCTGGCACCCCGACAAGGGGTGGATCCGCCGTGACTTCTGGGTGAGCGAGCCCGACACCACCAACAACCGCATGGCCATCCGCAGCGCGCTGGTGCCGCTGGCGGCGCTCAAGGGCCCCTCGCGCGTCGTCTTCACCACCGACAGCCGCTATCTCGTCGACGCGATGACGGAGTGGGTGCACGGGTGGGCGGCGCGCGGCTGGCAGCGCAAGACGGGCGCGATCGAGAACCTGGAACTGTGGAAGGCGCTGCTCCCCGTCGCCGCCCGCCACCAGCTCCAGTGGCGCTGGGTGAAGGGCCACGCCGGCCATCCGCAGAACGAGTACGCCAACGTCCGCGCCATCCAGGCCGCCACCAAACAGCTCGACAGCGGCGGCCTGATCCCCTCCACCTTCGAGGAGTGGATCCACGACGAGCAGGAGAAGGAGCGCTACCTCGACTTCTTCCCCATGCCCCCGGAGCGCTTCCAGTTCAAGGCGGCGAGGGCGCTGCCGCGGGGGTGAAACAGGTGTGAGCGCGTGCGTTTTTGCGCACGCGCTCACCGTTTTCCCGAATTCATCCGGCCGTCCGGCACCCACCGGGTCTCAGAAGCTGTAATACCTGCCCATTCGCTCCACGGCCTGGTGTACGCGGTCCCACGAAGTGCGATAGACCCGATCGACCTCGCCGGAAGCGATTCGGCGCTCGAGGTCGTCACATGCTTGCTCCGCGGTGAGAACGACGTCGTCTCCGCGACCGTGAAGCTTTCGTCGGAGCGCCATTCGCAGCGCCGCCACGACGCCGCGGAAAGGCGCGGTTTCCTTGCCCACCGCTGCCTCGTTTGCCGGAAGCGGGGTGAGGTGAATGCGCTTGATGACGACCGGCACCCGATTTTCCATCCCTACGATGACATCGGCGACGAGGACCCCGCCGTCGTCACGCGCGGGAACACCGGGGGCGATGGCAAAGTCGTCGTCGTTGAGTGTGCTCGCCGAAGCCCTGGTGAGCGGGTGTGCTTCGTTTTGAGCGTCGAAGGCGAAATACCAGATCGTGTAACCCATGGCGACCGTGAAGTGTGAGCCTCGGTTGAGCCCGTGCTGCCGGAAACATGCGGCGTCGGAGATCATCAGATACAGCGGCCGCGCGGTGGATGCAAGATCGAGCCGAACGATTCTCCGGCGGCGCAGGTGCGGTCAGAATCCACCGCCGAGCGCCGACAGCACGTACGCCAGGTTCGCGGTCCCGTCCATGATCGGTTCGTTGGTGGAGTAGTCGCCGAAGTCGTCGTGGTAGACGATGGGGCCGGTGTTCAGGAGCGCGTACTCGTCCGGCTCCGTCAGCGTGACGTACTTCAGGTTCTGGAAGATGGAGCGGTAGACGGGGCCGTCCACCAGCCCGCCCGTCTGCGAGCGGACGCCGAGCTCGCGCGCCACGATGCTGTGCGGCGAGCGGGGCGTGTTGCCGTCCGCCGGCAGGCCGATCACCATCGACACGCCCCACGGGTTCACGCCGAAGAGCCAGTCCAGCGCGGCGGACTCGTATTCCTCGAAGCTCCGATCCCCCGTCATCCGCCGGTACAGGAGCGCCTGGGTGGCGAACGAGGCCATCAGGTCGTTGCTGCACCAGATGAAGGGGATGCCGACGCGGAAGCCGTTCCCCGCCCGCCGCGCCACCCGCTCCAGCCCGCGCCGGTAGAAGCCCGCCAGCTCGCGCCGCGTCCGCGCGTCCGCGCCGCGCCAGGCCTCGTGGTGCCCGGCGTTGTGCCACGGATACCACTGGTAGTGCCGCGCCGTGTCCGCCCCCATCCACGGCGTCACCGGCTCGGTGCGCGCGAAGGTGAGCGCGTCCGCCCGGTAGCGCGGCTCGCCGGTGAGCGCGGCCAGCTCGGCGGCGGCGAGCTCCATGTCGTCGACCCAGTTCTCTTCCTCGTAGAAGTACGGCGCGCGGCCCGGCGCGGTCTGGCAGACGCCGGGGCGCGCCCTGCCCAGCGCGTACGCCGCCTCCGCCTTGCGCCGCAGCGTGGCCGAGAACGCCGGGTCGCGCCGCGCGTAGAGCTGCGCCGCGAGCGCGAACGCCGCCGCCATCTTCCCCGCGGTGCTGGCGACTCCCGTCGACCGGTTGCGGTGCGCGAACAGGCCCTGCGGGCGGCCGGTGCACGGGTAGACGGGGCGAAAGCTTCCCCTCCCCCAGCCGTAGTCCGACGAGTCGTTGGTCGGGAGATCGGGGAAGGCGTGGTCGCGGTCGTCGCCGAGCTGGTTGAGGAGGAGATCGTCTTCCGGATACATCCGCAGCAGCCACTCCAGCCCGTGGCGCGCCTCGTCCAGCACGTCGGGGGTGCCGTTGGCGCCGGCCAGGCCGTCCGCGCCGAAGCGGTCCGCGAAGGCGCCCGGGTGGTCGCGCCACGCCATCAGCAGCGCGAACGTCGCCGTCGCCGAGGTGGTGACGTACTGGAGGTAGTCCGCCGCGTCCGCCCATCCACCCGCCACGGGGATGAACTCGCCGGCGCGGGTGGGGTGGTCCACCAGCTTCCCGTCCGTCCGCGCATGGACCGAGTCGCGGAAGAAGGGGTTGAAGCCGGAGCGCTGCTGCCGCAGGTACGCCAGCAGCGTGTCGGCCGCGCCGCGGTACACGTCCGCGCCGACGCGCACGCGCGCCTCCATCCCCGCGGCGCGGACGCGGTACGTCCCCGCCGCGCGCACGGCGGTGAAGTCCAGCCGCCAGGTGGCCGCGCACGGGCCGAAGGCGCCCGCCGGCTCCGTGGGTCCCGCCAGTGCCAGGCGTCCAGCTCCGTCCCGCACCTCGAAGCGATCGATCGACCGCGCGTCGAGCGAGCAGATCACCGCCACCTTCCGCCCGCCCGGCAGGTGGCCGAGCTGGTTGACGCGGATCCACGCCCGCACCCCGTCCGTCTGCGCCGCGTCCGCCTGCGCGGCGGCGGGGCAGACGGTGGCGAGCGCGAGCGCGGCGGCGGAAAGAAGGATGCTTCGGCGTGGCATCAGGGCCCGCAGGGGTGATCGTCAAGGCGGCGGAGCGGGACAATATCGTCCACCGGGGGATCACGAAACGTGTGCTCCCTCCCCGAATCGCGTCATCGCCCGAAAAGTTGACTACGGGACTCTGGACGGGGACGGGCCGAGAGAACACCTTATCGCCAGCATCCCGTCCAGCCG
>Ga0207706_10004389_pt1 | contig 13261 bp, 15 predicted proteins | sample KBSC53metaG_FD_184318 | JGI IMG/M metagenome (GOLD analysis project Ga0207706, IMG submission 184318) | Corn rhizosphere microbial communities from Kellogg Biological Station, Michigan, USA - KBS C5-3 metaG (SPAdes) (version 2) | ecosystem: Host-associated > Plants > Roots > Rhizosphere > Soil ... | reverse complement strand
CAAGCGGCTCGTGGAGGACTTGGTCGTCCCAGAGTGTCTCGTTGTACGGGTGGAGGAACAGGTGCGAATGGCCCTCGATCATTCCGGGGACGAGGGTCTCGCCGGGGAGGTCGATGACGCGGGCGCCGGGGGGAGCGGCGATGTTGGGCCCGACCGCAGTGATCCGGTCGCCGTCGACGAGGACGGACCAGCCGGGATGCGGCTGCGGGTTCATGCCGTCGAAGACCTGCGCGGGCCTGAGGAGGATCGGCTCGGCGAGCACCGGCGTTGCAAGACAGAGCGCCGCCAGCAAGCCTGCGCAGCCGCGAAACGCAGCGATTGCAGCGATCCCGCGCGTGCGCGTGCGGGCGAGTCGAACGAGGTTGCGACGAAGGACGGATGCGCGCTTACGGTTCATCCGCTCTGTGGAACACAGAAATGGGCCGGTAGGAAAGGGGCGAATTTGACGCGCCCCGAAAGTTGCTGACTGCGGAAATCATCTTGCCAACAGATCCCGCACGCAGGCCGAGTAGTTAGCGAAACGGAAGTCTTCGAGCTGGTCGGTATCGCGAAGAAAGTTGCAGACTTGCGCTGTGAATGCAGCCTCTGGCGCGCGGCTGAAGCCCAAGCAATCTGTCAGATTCGCGGGATACGCCGGAGCGGTCGCCAGTGCATAGCAGATTTCATGGCGGAGCCGGGTGGCCGGTGAGATGTCAATGTCCCCGGCCACAGCTGGTCCGGCGACAGCGGCCGTCACCGCAAATAGGATGAAATCAATCATGCTCACCCATCCGGTCCGGAGTTGCGGGGGAGGTGGCGAGGACGCGTTCGGCTGCGCCCTCGCGTCCACACGAACCGTCTATAGGCGCTCCGTCGGACTGCCCCCCAAATTCGGGTTGCAACCGACGCCGGGGAAGTTGCGCACGCTGCGGGCGGCAGGATCGCTCGGATTCGGGTAAGCGCCTGATTGCGACTTGAAGTAGCCGTACGACTGAATATCGCCACCCGGATCGACCTGCACGAGCGCGCCCCCGGGACCGATCGGCAGCCATAGCCCATCGGGCGTGTCATTCTGGCCGGAATAGGCGCAGAACGACTGACCATTGATGATCAGATCTTTGCCGTTGCCGGTAATTTCGCCCGCAACCGCGGGGCTCAAACCGGCGCATGCCGCCGCGATTGCCAGGACACCGGCATAAATACGGAGCGACGAACCTGTACTGTTCAACATGTTGGGTCTCCTTCGTCTGCGGCCAGATCGCCGCGTCCGCCGCTGACGCGCGACGTCCTGCCCCGCATCGCACTTCGATGCCGAGGGGCCCAACAGTGCGATTCTGATGAATTGCTGATGAAATTCTGATATTTGAGCTTGGCTCTTCAAATTGGGGGTACGGGATGGCGCATGATGCTGCAGAAGCGATCGCCATCCAGCTCAATCGCGAACCGCAATTCAATCTCGGCGAGATCGAGGTTCATCCCGCTACACGCCAGATCGTGCGCAACGGCCTCAGCGAAACGCTGGAGCCCAGGATCATGCAGGTACTCGTTGCCTTTGGGCAGGCGAATGGAAATATCCTCAGGCTCGACGAGCTTAATGACCGTTGCTGGGCCGGACGCATCGTTGGCGAGAACGCAGTTCATCGCGCCATTTCGAAAGTCCGTGAACTCGGTATCAATTTCGGCGGCGGCGCCTTCACGATCGAGACGATCACCAAGGTCGGCTACCGAATGCTCGTGCGGCCAGGCCGTGATGCAGGACCGCGGTGGAACGGCAACAGGGTTCCGTCCGCGAATGGTCGGATGATCCCGGACCGGCGGCTCGCACGCCGGGCTGTCATCGCAGGCGGTGCTTCCCTGCTCACCCTCTTTGGCGCCGGGCTGTGGCGCGCGCGTGGGCAAACCCGGCATGCCGAGGCACAGCGCTGGACCGACCGCGGTGACGTCCTGCTGCGCGACGCCGTTCCGCTCCAGGCCGGCGAGGCGGTGCCGCCGCTTCGGGCAGCGCTCCGAATCGACCCGACCGATGCGAGGGCGCTTGGGCTTCTCGCACTGACCGAAGAGATCAGCGCCAACAACGGCGGGTCGAGCAACGCGGGAGACACGATACGATTTGCGGAACGCGCTGCGCGGGCGGCGCTGCAGCGTGACCCGAGTGAACCGCATGCGCGCCTCGCAATGATCGACATCACGGCGGCCAGTCTCGATTGGTCTCAGGTGGAGGACCGGTTGGAGACTCTGCGCGCGTCGGCGCCGGTTAACCTGCATGTACTCGGCAGCCTGACATCGTTCCTTCAGGCCGCAGGGCGAACATCCAAGTCGTGGTTGTACAATGAACAAGCAGCGGCAGCCGCTCCGACCTCGCCCACGCCCCAATGGCGGCGGGCCCTCCGGCTTTGGACGGCGGGCCGCAACGAGGAGGCGGTAAATCTAAGCGAGCGGTTGCTGCCGCTGTGGCCCAGGCACGCACTGGTGTGGAACGCACGCTTCATGATCCTTGCGTTCACCGGTCGGACTCGCGCCGCCGCGGCGATGCTCAGGGACGCCGCGCCCGCGCCCGGTAACGCGCATCCCGTCCGGCTTGCTCAATGGCTGCCTACGCTCGACGCTTTCGCCGATCCGAGCCCCGCGCGCATCGCCAGAGCTAGAGAGGCGAACATGGCGGCGGCGCAGCTCAACCCCGGCCAGGCGACCTATGCTGCAATGGCGCTCAGCCAGCTTGGTGAAATCGATGCCGCGTTCGTCGTGATCGACGGGCTGTTGCTGAGCAAGGGGCCGTTGGTGGCGAACCGGCCGATCAGCCCGCGCAGCTTCGTCGCAAATTCGCCCAGCTGGTGCCGCACCCAGTGGCTGTTCATGCCTCCGCTCACGGCCGTCCGTGGCGACGCCCGCTTCGGGCCGTTGTGCGAGGAGATTGGATTAGCGCGCTACTGGCGGCAGCGGGGGGTCGGTCCGGATACACGGCTCCCCGGCTCTGACTTTGCAGGCTGAGCGAGAGCGGCGCGCGAAGACACTTCATTTTCGTCCCAGGACCCAATCGAGACCGCCGGCGAGCTGGTCCAGGAACCAAGGCTCGGAATAGTTCTCCGTGGTGTGGCCCATCGCGGTATAGAAGACGCGCCCGCCCTCGACCTTGCGGGTCCAGCTCATCGGGTTCGGGTTGACGTCCTTCTCGCCGATGGATTGCGGGTCGAGCGTCACGAGCAGATGCGAGGTCGGGTCCCAATCGTCGAAATAATACCATTCGTCGGTGCGGCTGCGGGTTTCGCCAGTCGCGAGGACATGGACGGTGCCCGTGGGCGTGCCCTGCGGATGGCGCGCGAAATGGCCGCCGATCATCTTGCCGTACCACGGCCAGTGATAATGCGAGTCCGCCGCCGCGTGGATCGCGAGGATGCCGCCGCCGCGATGGACGAAGCGCTGGAGCGCGTCGCGGCGGCTGCCGGTCAGCCATTCGGATGCGGGGTTCTTGGGGTCGGTCGTGCAGCTCAGGAGGACGATCGCGCGGAAGCGCTTGAGGCTGTCGGCGGAGAAGACGTTCGGGTCTTCGCTGGCGTCGACGGCGAGGCCGCGCTTTTTCGCGATGCTGGTGACGGCGGCGATTCCGGCGGGGATGGACTCGTGCCGGTAGCCGGTCGTGCCGGAATAGATGAGGATCGCGCCGCGGTCGGCGGCCGCAGCGGGCGCGGCGATCAGGACCGCGAGCAGCAGGAGGATCAGGCGGCGCATGGCGGCAGCGTAGGATGAAAAAGGCGGAGCCGCCAAGGGCGCTCGCAGCCTATTCCTCCAGGAAGGATGAGACGGGCAAAGTCGTTAATCGATATCGAGCATAAGAACGCATGCTTCGGAGGAAGACGATCCGCGTGGCCGAGACTGCACCTGAATGCCGTGCCGACGACGCGCGCACCGCTGGCCGAGCGAGCATCTATCTGGCGGCGACCCTCTATTGTGACGGATGCGCGTCCCCGGCGAAGATTCGGAATATCTCGGCAACGGGCGCACTGCTCGACAGCGCTGTCGTCCCCAGCGTCGGTGCGCTTGTGCAGCTGGTCCGCGGGCGGCTGATCGTCCACGGGCTCGTGATCTGGGCGCTGGAAGGGCGATGCGGTCTCAAGTTCTCGGGATCCGTCGACGTTCAGGAATGGCGCGCGACTCCGTTGAACATGGAACAGCAAAGAGTCGATGAAGTGGTGCGGCTGGTGAGGGCCGGCGCGGTGCCCTTGCCAGTCCCGCCGCTTGGCCATTCGAGCGAGCTTGACGAAATGACCGGCCCCGCCGCGCAGCGCTCGACAGACCTTCGGCGCGTGTCCGATCTGCTCGAGGACCTGGTCGAAGTGCTGGCCGGGGACGCGGAGGTGGTGGCGCGGCACGGGCCGGCGCTCCAGAACCTCGACATCGCGATGCAGGTGCTTGCCGCGATCGATGCGGACAGCCTTGCCGATGGTGACATTCAAGATCCCGAGAAGCTGCCCGGCTTGCGCCGGAGCGCGGATCAGGCGCTTCGAGCGAGACGCCTGAGGTAAAGCGACAGTAGCGGGGCATAGGAAAAGGGCGGCTGGGGATCGGTCCCAACCGCCCTTCGGCCCGTATACGAGGATGACCCCTCCATCCAATCTTCGCTGGATGGTTCCCCTCCCATTCCCGCGTCGGCGGGGACAGGGAGGAATGATCGGTTAGCGCTTCGAGAACTGGAACGAACGGCGCGCCTTGGCCCGGCCGTACTTCTTCCTCTCCACGACGCGGGGGTCGCGAGTGAGGAAGCCGGCTTGCTTGACGACGCTGCGGAGCGCGGGCTCGAAGCGGGTCAGGGCCTGGGCGATGCCGTGCTTGACCGCGCCGGCCTGGCCCGAGAGGCCGCCGCCGACGACGGTTGCGACGACGTCATACGCGCCTTCGCGTCCGGCAACTCCGAACGGCTGGTTGATGACCAGGCGGAGCGTCGGGCGGGCGAAATAGACTTCCTGCTCGCGGCCGTTGATCTCGATCTTGCCCGAGCCGGGCTTGAGCCAGACGCGGGCAATGGCGTCCTTGCGGCGGCCGGTCGCGTAAGCGCGGCCGTACTTGTCGAGCTGCTGCTCGCGGAGCGGCGCGGCCTCGACTGGCGGAGGAGCCGCAGGGGTTTCCTCGGCGGGCGCGGATGCTTCGGTCTCGGTCTCTTCGACGGGAGCCGCGGCCGGCTCCTTGGTCAGCTCGGCGAGGTCGGAAAGGGACTTCTTGTCGGCCATGTTATGCGCCCACCTTGTTCTTGCGGTTCATCGACGCGACGTCGAGGACTTGCGGATCCTGGCCGCCGTGCGGATGCTCGGTGCCGTTGTAGAGATGAAGCGCGCGCATCTGGTCGCGGCCCAGCGGACCGCGCGGGATCATGCGCTCGACCGCCTTCTCGAGGATGCGCTCGGGAAACTTGCCTTCGAGGATCTTGCCCGCGGTGACTTCCTTCAAGCCGCCGGCGTAACCGGTATGCTTGTAGTAGATCTTGTTTTCGAGCTTCCGGCCGGTGAAGCGCACCTTGTCGGCGTTGATCACGACGACATGGTCGCCGCAATCGACGTGCGGGGTGAAGCTCGGCTTGTGCTTGCCGCGCAGGATGTTGGCGATGATCGTCGCGACGCGGCCCACGACCAGGCCGTCGGCGTCGATCAAATGCCATTTCTTCTCGACCTCGGCCGGCTTTGCCGACTTGGTCGTCTTCATCAGCGCCTTCATGGCGGGAACCTCTTTCTAACGAGAAAAGCGGCTCCCGGAAGAGCCGCCGTCGACAGCGCTAATTGCCGGCGAAGGCCCGAAAGTCAAGCAAATCCGGCACTTTGCGGACGGGTAAAATAATACCCTTAGGCCGTTCCTGCCGCAGCCGAAACGACTGGAACGGTGCGGGCCCGCTCGTCGTTTCAGACGCAAAACCAAACAGAGGAGCGTGTCATGTATATCGGACTTGGCGGACTGTTGATCCTGATCCTCATCCTGTGGCTGCTCGGCGTCATCTAAAGGACAGGACCAGACGACATTCGCGAGGGAAGGGCTGCATCCGCGGCCCTTCCCTCGTGTGCATCCGACACATGGCCGCAGCGGCGCGACCTGACCGAAATCAATCCGCAGCCGTGGCAATCTGCCGTTCAGGATGGCGGGATAGTTTTCGCGCGTCCAACAACCAGCCGGAGGATGTTTTCGTGAGGAAGCTTCCCGCTTTCGCTTTCGGCGGCGTTGCCGCTGCAGTGCTCGCCGGAGCCGCGGTCGCCGCCACGCCCAAGACCCACAGCATGGACGTCACCCTGCCGGACGGATCGGTCGCGCATATCGAATATGCCGGCGAGGTCGCGCCCAAGGTGACGATCGCTCCGCGCTCGGCCACGGCAGCGGACCTGCCGTGGGGCATGGCCTTCCCGTCCTTCGCCGGCTTCGACCGGATGATCGAGCAGATGCAGCGCCAGAGCCAGGAGATGATCCGGCGAGCGCAGGAGATGCAGCGGCGTCCCGGCGTCGCGGCGCCTTATATCGCCTCGTTCGGCGACATGCCGGCGGGAGAGAGCAGCAGCACGACTGTCGTGTCTGTCAGCAACGGCGGCGCGACCTGCACCCGGACGACGCAAATGGTGTCGCAAGGCGCGGGCAAGCCGCCGAAGGTGACATCGACCGTCAGCGGCCAATGCGGCGACTCTGAGCAGACGCCGAGCGGTCCCGTCAACCGCACCTGATCGAGGCAACGGCGCATGTCGCCGCTCCTGGCGGAAAGTTCGGACCGATCGGGCGTTGCCTCCACGGGTGAGGGGTTTTACTGCCGGTCCCGCTGCGGACTCGAGCTTCGCACCAATCCCGACCACCGGAGAGCAATCGCCAGTGCCGAGACGCGTCAAGGATTTCATTGACATCAGCGAGTACACCTCGCTCGACGATTTGATCCGCTATCTGGAGGCGATCCGCGACAACCTCCCGGCCGAGCACCAGGCCGAGCTGAAGATCCGCGGCGACGACGTATTCGGCCGCCGGCTGACGATCAGCTATTTCCGCGAGCAGACGCCCGAGGAAGCCGAGATCGAGTCCAAGTACAACGGCGGCGAGGAGGAAGCGGCCAATATCGAGCGGCTTCGGCGCAAGCTCGACGATGTCCCCTACCAGGTCGGCAATTCGAAGCGGCGTTGAGGCGAAGGCTAGCCGGCCGCTCCATCGGTGCGGTGAACCAGCCGCTTGCGCTGCCACAGCTCGAAGCCTCCGGAGGGACATTGCGCGACCGCTTTCGAGAGCGCCTCGTCATCGTCCCCGGCGTCGATCCAGTCCGCAGTGCTGATCCTGCCGGCTCCGTCGAGCCGGTAGAGACGATAGTTCGGCAAGCCCGATTCCCCCGGTTGTCGAAGTTCCGCCTAGCATTTTCTCGTTCCTGCCGGATTCACCTAAGTTACAACGGCGTTTCGCTTTCTTGTTGTAATCGCTGCATTTTTCGAATGTAACGGAGGTGTAACCTAGGTTGGTCGCAATTCGCGGGCACCGTTGCAGAAAGCGTGGCGTAATGATTGCGGTGCACCTCAAGAAGCTGCGGAAGCGCGTGGAAATCAGCGCCGAAGAAGAGCGGGTGATCCGCGATTCCGTGGCGGAGACGAAGCGCGTCGGGCCGGACCAGCTCGTGGTCCGTTCGGGACAGGAGCTGAGCGTCAGCCTCATGCTGCTCGACGGCTGGCTGGCGCGCATCAAGGACCTCGCGGGGGGCGAGCGCCAGGTCACGCAGCTCCACGTCGCGGGCGACTTCGCCGACCTGCACGGCTTCACCCTGAAGCGGCTCGACGACGATGTCGCGACGCTGAGCGACTGCAAGATCGGCGTCGTCCCGCACGAGACCATCCGCGAGATCACGGAGAGATATCCGCGGCTGGCGCGGATCTTCTGGTTCTCGACCAACATGGACGCCGCGATCCAGCGCGAGCTGGCGCTGTCGCTCGGCCAGCGCTCGGCGATCTCGCGCATGGCGCATTTGTTTTGTGAGCTCTTCGTCCGCCTCGATGTGGTCGGGAAGGTCAGCGACGACGGCTACGAATTCCCGCTCACGCAGCGCGAGCTGTCGGAATGCCTTGGGCTCACCGTGGTCCACGCCAACCGCACGCTACAGGAGCTTCGCCGGCGCGGCCTGATCGAGCTCGGCAACCGGCGGCTGACGATCCTCGACCGCCGTGGGCTCGACGGCATCGCGGAGTTCGACCCAAGCTACCTCTACCTCGACCGGATCGACCTCTAGCGCCCGCAATTTCGAGCGGCGATGGCACAAGCGGCGCCGGACCCGCGTTGCCGTTCGATGGCAAGCACCAGCCGCACCGAAGCCGACGATCGGAGCAATTCCGGCTTCGCCGCCAACTGGCGCTCGTGGCTGCTCGCGCTGCTCCTCGTCGCAGGCGTGGTGGTGGCCGTTCTGCACTGGGGCGATGTCAAGCAGTTCGCCGCCCTGGTAAGTCATTCACGGCCGCTGTGGCTGCTCGCGGCGGCGGCCGCGCAGCTTCTCACTTATATCGCGCTCGCGCTGCAGTGGGGGCAGGTGCTGCGCGCCGCGGATTGCCGTGCCCCGCTCGGGAAGTTGCTCGGTCTGACGGTCTCCAAGCATTTCGCCGACCAGATGGTGCCTACCGCGGGCGTGAGCGGCAATGTCGTCGTGGTCGACCGGCTTCAGGGGATCGGGGCATCGCGCGCGGTGGCGCTTGCGACGCTGATCATCGCCATCATCGCTTATTACGCATCCTACGGCGTGGTCTCGTTCATCGCGCTGATCCTCCTGTGGATTCACGGCCATACGAGCTGGGTGGTGATCGGCCTGATCGGCGCGTCCCTCGGGCTTTCGGCGGCGGTGCCCGCGCTTGCGCTCTGGCTCCAGCGCAAGGGCGCAAGCGCCATTCCGGGGTGGCTGAGACGGGTCAGGACCGTCTGCGAGCTGTTCGAGATGATTAAGGAAGCGCCGACGCGACTGGTGCGCAGCGAGCGGTTGATCGCCGAGTGCACATTGCTGAATGGCGCGGTCTTCGCGCTCGACGGGCTGACGATGCAATTCTGTCTGTTCGCGCTCGGTGTGCAAGCGTCGTTCAGCGCGGCGTTCAGCGCCTTCATCGTGGCTTCGATCGTGGTGACGCTGGGGCCGATTCCGATGGGGCTTGGCTCGTTCGAGGCGGTCAGCATCGCGATGCTTCGAGCGACGGGTGTGCCGTTCGAGGCGGCGCTGTCGGCGACCCTGCTGTTCCGCGGCTATACTTTGTGGGTGCCGCTGGTGCCGGGGATGATCGCAGCCCGGCGGCAGCTCAAGCGAAGGAAGTCGGATCGCGGATGACGCTGTCCTCGACCCAATCGGCGTAGGGCCCGAGGATCTTGTCGATGGGCCAATTGACGATGCAGGGCGTGTCGTAGCTGTGGAGCTGGGCAATCCGCGCGATCAAAGCGTCGGCGCGCCAATGGTGGGTCTTGAGGATCGCCGCCACCTCGTCGGCGCTCTCGATCTTGCCCTTCCAGCGATAGATGGAGCGGATCGGCGCGAGCATGTTGATGCAGGCGGCGAGCCGCTCGTCGATCACGGTGCGGCCGATGCGTTCCGCCTCCTCGGCGCTGGCGAAGACGGCATAGACCGAGACGACGCTCAACGACCCTCTCCCGACGGGAGAGGGTCGCGCCAAGCGCCGGGTGAGGGCGAGTCCTCTTCTTCACCCTTCCGCAGCCTGCGGCTGCTCCCTCCCTCTCCCAGGGGAGAGGGATATTTCCCCAATTCGTGCGCTCCCCACACGGTCGCGGCAACGAGCAGCGCGCCGGTCGCCTGGTGGAGGACCGCGAGCCAGATCGCGATCCCGGACAGGACGGTCAGGATTCCGAGGATAATCTGAGTCCCGAAGGCGCTGTGGATGGCGATTGAAGCACGGCGCGCGCCGGGGGCTTTGCGGACCTTGCGGGCGAAGACGACCAGGACGGCGACCACGACCCATGCCCACCAGCGGTGCATGAAGTGGAGAAGGTAAAGGTCGTGGGTCATTGCGAAGAGAGCGCCGTTCGACCAGTCGATCCCGGGCGGCACGAAGCGGCCGTCCATGGCGGGCCAGGTGTTGGAGACGTAGCCGGCGCGGAAGCCTGCGACCCAGGCGCCGAGCATCAGCTGAACGAACAGGATCGCGAGCGCGAAGCCGCCCCAGCCGGTCAGGCGAGCCCGGCGCGAGTCCGGATCGCGCAGGTCGAGCGCGGTCCAGATCAAAGCGCTGAACAGGAACAAGGCGAAGAGCAGATGGGCCGACAGGCGGTACGGGCTGACCTCGGTGCGGCCCTCGAGGCCCGAGACGACCATGAACCAGCCGACCGCGCCCTGCAGGCCGCCGAGCACGAACAACGCGGCGAGACGGGGGCCGTAGCCCTTCGGAATTTCGCGCCGAAGAGCGAACCAGCCAACGCCTGCGAAGAAGATCAGGCCTATGACCCGCCCGAGGAAGCGGTGGGCCCATTCCCAGAAGAAGATGAACTTGAAGCCGGCAAGGGTCATGCCGGCCGGGCCGGCGACCTGCTGGTATTGCGGGGTCTGCTTGTAGAGCGCGAATTCATGGGCCCAGTCCGCGTGCGAGAGTGGGGGAACGACTCCGCTGACGACGTCCCATTGCGTGATCGAGAGCCCGCTCTCGGTGAGGCGCGTGATTCCGCCGATCACGACCATCGCGAAGACCAGAGCGGCCACGAACAGAAGCAGATTCGAAAGCGCGCGCGGGCGGGATCGGGCGGAGTGGTCCGCAGCGGAGTTCGAAACGGCGAGAGTGCTCATGGGACGCGGCGCCTATGCGCGTGCTGACGGCAACGGGGCAAGGGCCGCGTTCGCGGACACATGATATATTGTAACTCTCCTATTGCTCATCTATATCGCCGGCCGTCATGGCATCGCGACCAATAGAGACCTCCCGGCTCGACCGGCTGGCGATGGGCCTTTCGGGCCTGTGCGCGGTGCATTGCGTCGCGACCGCGGTTCTGCTCGCGCTGGTGGCTTCGGCCGGCGGGCTGCTGGGCAAGCCGATCATCCATGAGGTCGGGCTGACGCTGGCGATGATCCTCGGCGCGATCGCGCTGGGACGCGGCATTCGCGAGCATGGCTTCATCCTTCCGAGCGCGGTCGGAGTCGCAGGCCTTGCGATCATGGGCTATGCGATGAGCCTGCACGAAACCGGCTTCGAGCCCGTCTTCACGATCCTCGGCGTGTCGGTGCTGGCGCTCGGCCATCGCCTCAACATGCTGGCGAAGCAGCCGAGCTTCTGATTCCTTGTCGCGGCCGCTCCGGCGGACTATTTCGTTACACAAGCATCATGGCGCACCACGATCACCAGCTCCACGAGGGCGAGTCGCTCAAGGAAGCGGCGCGCGAGCGGCTCACCAAAGAGGGCGAGCAATGGACGGACATGCGCGAAGCGGTGTTCGAAGCGCTTGCGAGCTTCGACAATCCGGCGAGCGCCTATGACGTCGCGGAAGCCGTGTCGAAGTCCGAAGGCCGGCGGATTGCGGCCAATAGCGTGTACCGGATCCTCGACCTGTTCGTCGGCGCGAACCTCGCGCGGCGCGTCGAGAGCGCCAACGCCTATATCGCCAACAAGCATCCCGAATGCCTGCACGACTGCATCTTCCTGATCTGCGACAGCTGCGGGCAGACGGTGCACATCGACGACGACAGCCTGACCAAGGGCGTCCGCGAGGCCGCGAAAGACGCCGGCTTCACCGCCCCGCGCCCGGTGATCGAAGTGCGCGGCAAATGCGGCGAGTGCGAGGATCACTAGCTCCTCGGTGAGCATTTGCTGAGCATTCGCTGAAATCATCCGCGCGCCCGGCGGTCTTGGTGACATTGGAGCGTCATGGGGGTAGGCAGCCGCCGATGAGCGATCGCCCCGACACGCCGCTGCTGGATAAGGTCAACTTTCCCAGCGACATACGCGCGCTAGACAAGGACCAGCTCCCGCAGCTCGCCGACGAGCTGAGGCAGGAGACGATCTCGGCCGTCTCCGTGACCGGCGGGCATCTCGGGGCCGGGCTCGGCGTGGTCGAGCTGACGGTTGCGCTCCACTACGTGTTCGATACGCCGAACGACAAATTGGTGTGGGATGTCGGGCACCAGGCCTATCCGCACAAGATCGTCACCGGGCGGCGCGACCGCATCCGGACGCTTCGCCAGGGCGGGGGCCTCAGCGGCTTCACCAGGCGCAGCGAGAGCGAATATGACGCGTTCGGGGCGGCGCACAGCTCGACCTCCATCTCGGCCGCGCTCGGCTTCGCGATCGCAAGCAAGCTGTCGGGCTCGCCGGGCAAGGCGATCGCGGTGATCGGCGACGGCGCGCTCAGCGCTGGCATGGCCTATGAGGCGATGAACAATGCCGCGGCCGCCGGGAACCGGCTGATCGTCATCCTCAACGACAACGACATGTCGATCGCCCCGCCGGTCGGATCGATGCGCAACGCGCTGGCGCGGCTGGTCAGCTCGAGCAAATATCTCGGCCCGCGCAAGGTCGCGCAGAAGATCGCCCGGATGATGCCGGACGCGATCCATGACTGGGCGAAGAAAGCGGAGGAGTTCACGCGCGGCTGGGTCACCGGCGGGACGCTCTTCGAGGAGCTCGGCTTCTATTACGTCGGGCCGATCGACGGGCATAATGTCGAGGCGCTGGTCGAGGTCCTGGAGAACGTCCGCGATGCCGACATCGGGCCGATGCTGGTCCATGTCGTCACCAGGAAGGGCAAGGGTTACGCGCCAGCCGAGAATGCCGCCGACAAATATCACGGTGTGGTGAAGTTCGACGTGGTGTCGGGCGTGCAGGCCAAGGCCGTCGCGGGCGCGCCGAGCTACACGAGCGTCTATGCCAAGGCGCTGATCGACGAGATGGAGCGCGACGAGAAGGTGGTCGCCATCACCGCCGCGATGCCGTCGGGGACGGGGCTCGACAAGGTCGAGGAGAAGTTTCCGGAGCGGACGTTCGACGTCGGAATCGCCGAGCAGCATGCGGTGACGTTCGCGGCGGGGCTTGCGGCGCAGGGCTATCGGCCGTTCGCGACGATCTATTCGACCTTCCTCCAGCGGGCCTACGATCAGGTGGTGCACGACGTGGCGATCCAGAACCTGCCGGTGCGCTTCGCGATGGACCGGGCGGGGTTGGTGGGGGCCGACGGGGCGACGCATGCCGGCGCGTTCGATCTCGCGTATCTGTGCACGCTTCCGAACTTCGTGGTGATGGCGGCGGCGGACGAGGCCGAGCTTTGCCACATGGTCCACACCATGGCGCTGCACGACGGCGGGCCGATCGCGGTGCGGTATCCGAGG
>Ga0207706_10004386_pt1 | contig 13262 bp, 15 predicted proteins | sample KBSC53metaG_FD_184318 | JGI IMG/M metagenome (GOLD analysis project Ga0207706, IMG submission 184318) | Corn rhizosphere microbial communities from Kellogg Biological Station, Michigan, USA - KBS C5-3 metaG (SPAdes) (version 2) | ecosystem: Host-associated > Plants > Roots > Rhizosphere > Soil ... | reverse complement strand
CTACCTCGAGGGCCGGCAGGCGCTGCCGCAGCGTGCGGTGGTGATCACCATCGACGATGGCTACGAATCGGTGTATCGCCATGCCTACCCGCTGCTGCGCAGGCATGGCTTCCCGGCGACCGTGTTCGTCTACACCGATTTCATCGGCGCCGGCGATGCGCTCACCTGGCCGCAGCTGCAGGAGCTCAGCGCCTCGGGGCTGGTCGACATCCAGGCGCATTCCAAGACCCACCGCAACCTGATCGACCGCAATGCCGGCGAATCGGAAGATCGCTACCTCCAGGGCCTGGAGGCCGAGGCCCGCGTGCCGCGCGAGCTGCTCGAGCGCAGGCTGCAGGGCGCGGTGCGCCACTACGCATTTCCATTCGGCGATGCCAACGAGGCCGTGCTGGAGGCGCTGGCGAAGCAGCGCTACGCGCTCGCGGTGACGGTCAACCCCGGCGGCAACCCGTTCTTCGCGCAGCCGCTGATGCTGCACCGGACCATGATCTTCGGAGACCACGACCTCGAGGCCTTCAAGGCCCGCCTGCAGACCTCGCGCAGGATCGGCGCGCCATGACGCGATGGGCCGTCATCGGGATGGCGCTGGCCCTCGCCGCCTGCGGCACCGCCCCGCCCGCCGAGAAGCAGCCAGCCGAGCCGGCGCCGCTGCCGCCGGTGACCACCGCGTCGCCGCTGCCCGCTTTCGAGAAGGCGCAGCAGGAGCGCGCGCTGGCCCTCACCCAGCAGGGCCGCCTCGCCGATGCGGCGGTGGCCTGGGAGGTGCTCGCGCTGCTGCGCCCCGACGTGGCCGAATACCGCGATCGCCTGGCCGAGGCCCGCCAGCAGATCGACGACGGCGTGGCCGAGCACCTGCAGAAGGCCGAGCAGGCGCGCAAGCGTGGCGACCTCGACGGCGCGCAGGCGCAGTACCTGCAGGTGCTTTCGTTGCGGCCCGAGCATGCACCGGCGGCCGATGCGCTGCGCGCGATCGAACGCGAGCGCAACAAGCGCAGCTACCTCGGCAAGCGCTCGCGCATCACGCTCGCCAAGCGCTCCGCGGCGGAGCCGGTCGACGCTGCCGCCGACCGCAACGACATCGAGCATGCGGCCATGCTCTCCAGCGCCGGGGAATTCGACGAAGCCATCGCGTTGCTCGAGAAGCGGCTGATCGCGAACCCGCGCGACAGCGCGGCGCGCTCGGCGCTGTCGGATGTGTACTTTCAAAAGGCCGACAAGCTCGGCGCCAAGCGCAAGGGCGCCGCGATCGCGGCGCTCGAAAAAGCGATGAAGCTCGACCCGGCCAATGCCCGCGCCGCGGCCCTGCTCAAGGTGATGAAGAGCCCGCCCTGAAACGGCGGGCCTACTTCAGCCCTTCGACCTTCTTCTTCAGCATCAGCGCCTTCTGCCGCTCCAGCTTGGCCGTGTCGTTGTTGGGGTCGAGGTCGAGCACCTTGTCCCAGGCGCGGATCGAGCCGTCGAGGTCCTGCTTGACGAAGGCGGTGCGGGCGGTGGAGGTGTAGCGCGACACCAGCTTCCGGCGCACCTCGTCGGCCTTGGCCGTGGCGGCCGGCTGGTCGAGCCCGGCGGCGCGCTTGTATTCGGTGTGCGCCAGCTCCAGGTTGCCGGCGCGCTCCGCCGCCTCGGCATTGCGCAGTGCCCGCTCGCCCGGCGTGGGCTCGGGTGGCGGCGGTGGGGGAGGCGGCGGGGCCGGTGCGGGCGGCGGCGGTGGCGCGGCTTCCTTCTTCGGCTCGACCTTCAGCTCCACCTTCGGCGCGGTGGCCTCGGGCTTGCGCGCATCGCGCTCCAGCGCGCCGGGCGGCGGCGCCTTGCCGGGGATGCGGATCACCTGGCCGCCGGCCACCAGGCGCGGCACCTTGATGTCGTTGTAGCGCGCGAGGATGTAGAAGGCGTAGATGTCGCCCATGAAGCGGCCGGCGATGCGCGAGAGCGTGTCGCTCGGCCGCACCGTGTAGGCAAACGACTCGCGGCCGAGCGCGGCCGCCGGGTCGGCGGTGATCTGGCGCATCAGGTTCTGCGCGAGCCGGTTGCCGGGGTCCAGCGCGAGCGCATGTTGCAGCTCGGCCTTGGCCTGGTCTTCGTGGCCGGCCTCCAGCAGGTCGATCGCCGCGGTGGCGATGCGCTGGGCCTGGGCCTGCGCGCCGGGCGTGGGCGGTGCGGTGGGGGCGGCCGGCGCGGGCTCGGCGGCATGCGGCGCCGGCGCGGTGCCCGCGGGCGCCGGCTGGCCGGTGCCGTAGGGCGCGTTGCTTCCCGGGGGCGACGTGGGCGGCGCCTTGCAGGCCGTCAGCAGGCTGACGACCGCACAGAGCACTGCGGCGCGCGGGGTCGTGATCGGCTTCAGGGGCATGGGCTTCACAAAGTCTTGCCGGCGCGAGCGAGTGTGCGGCAACTCTGGCGCGCCGGCAGATGACTTTCGGACATTGCGGCTGCGCGGCCCGCTGTGGAGCATCGCTCGGGCATGCACAGCAGCCCCGCGCCCACCTTCGCCCGCCCGCCGATCGCCGCCATCGTGCAGCAGCACGCCGAGGAGAGCGCGATGCTGCGCCACGTGCGCTCGGTGCTGGTGCGCGCGCCGCACGTCAAGCTGCACCAGCTGCGCCGGCTCGACGACCGCATCGCCGCCCACCTCGACGGCCTGGCCGTGGCGGGCGACCACGGCACCGCTTGCGCGCGGGCCGGGCTGGCGCGCGGCGGTGCCGGCGAGGTGTTCGCCGCCGCCGTGTGCGCGCTCGAATCGCAGGATGATGCGGCGCTCGACAAGCTGGCCTCGCTGGCCGCCGCCGAGCCCGATGCGCAGCGCGGCCTGCTCTCGGCGCTGGGCTGGGTCTCGGCGCAGCAGCTGCAGGGCACCGTGCGCCGCATGCTGGCCGCCCCCGAGCCGCAGCGCCGCGCGATCGGCCTGGGCGCTTGCCGGCTGCATGGTGTCGACCCCGGCCTCGTGCTCGCCTCGGCGCTGCAGGATGCCGATGCCGCATTGCGCATCCAGGCCCTGCGGGCCGCGGCAGAGCTCGGCCGGGTGGACCTGCTCGATGCTGCGCTGGCGCTGCTGGGCGATGCCGAGCCGGAGGTCGCGCGCCATGCCGCGCAAGCCGCCTGCCTGCTCGGCGACCGCACCACCTCGCTGCAATGGCTGGAAGCCGCCGCGCTGCGCGAGGAGATCGACGATGCCCGCAGCACCCTCATCGTGTTGCAGGCCACGCGCTGGGAGCGCGCGGTGGAGCTGGTGCGCACCATCGCGCGCCGCAGCCCCGAGCCGCAGCGCCGCGTGATCCGGGCCTGCGGCTGGCTGGGCGACGTGCGCCTCGTGCCGTGGCTGATCGAGCTGATGCCGCACGACCGCTTCGCGCGCATCGCCGGCGAGGCCTTCTCGATGATCACCGGCGCCGACCTGGCCGCGCTCGACCTGGAGCGCAAGCCGCCGCAGGGCCTGGAGTCCGGCCCCACCGACGACCCGGAAGACGACGACGTGGCGCTCGACGAAGACGACAGCCTGCCCTGGCCCGATGCCGCGCTGGTGCAGCGCTGGTGGGCCGCGCAGGCCGAGCGCTGGCCTGCGGGGATGCGCAGCTTCGTCGGCGCGCCGGCCACGCCCGCGCACTGCGAGCGCGTGCTGCGCGAGGGCTACCAGCGCCAGCGCATCGCGGCCGCGTTGCAGCGCTGCCTGCTGCAGCCGGGCACACCGGTGTTTCCGGTGGCCGCGCCGGCGTGGCGCCAGCAGCGCCGCCTCGCGTGATGTCGCCGCAGTGGCTGTTCCCGCTGCTGGCTGCGGGCTTCGGCCTCGCGGCCTTGGTGCGCGGCGTGCACCTCCGCCGGCTGGATCCGGCGGCGCGCACCTGGGCGCTGCTCGCACTGGTGTTCGCGCTCATCTCGGGCTGGCTGGCCGGCGTGACTTTCGGTCATTGAAGCGCCCAAAGCCGCGCACGACGATCGGCGACACAGCCCGGAAAACACGACCATGACCCTCACCTTGCGCGTGGTGTCGTTGAACGACCAGCCCCTGACCCAGGCGATCACCGCGCAGTTCGATGCGCAGGGCGGCAGCATCGGCCGGGCCGACCACAACACCATGGCCTTGCCCGACCCCGAGCGCCACATCTCGCGCCAGCAGGCGCAGATCAGCGCGGCGGGCGGCGGCTTCGTGATCAAGAACGTCGGCAGCGCCAACCCGATCATCGTGCGCGGGCAGTCGTTGTCGCAGGGCGAATCGGCCCCGCTGCGCGACGGCGACCAGCTGCGCATCGGCGGCTACCTGCTCGAGGTGAGCGACGACGGCGCCACGCCGGGCGAGGGCGCCACCGTGCTGCGCCGCGGGCCGATCACGCCGGTGCGGCCGATGCCGCCGGCGGCGCCCGCCGCCGCGCCGCCGCTGATGCCGGGCGAACTGGGCGCGCCGCTCTCGAGCGACAACCCGTTCGCCTCGCTGCTGGGCGCTGTGCCGCCGCGGCTGCCCGACGATTTCGATCCTTTCGCGCCGCCGCGCCCATCGGTGCCGTCGCCCGGGCCGGCGCCCAACGCGGTGGGCGGCGTGTTCGCCGATCTCGTGCCCGGCGGCAATGGTGCGTCGATCGACGAGCTGTTCGGCCTGCAGGGCCAGAGCGCGCGTGACCCGCTGGCCGGCTTCATGGCTGCGGCGCCGCAGGGCGCGAAAGGCCCCGCGCTGCCCACCGACCCGCTGGCGCTGTTCGGCAGCGGCGGCGAGGAGACGACCGCGCCCACGCCGCTGGCGCCCGCCGCGCCCGAGCCCGCCGCACTGCCGGACCACACGCCCGAACTGCGCGCCGCGTTCAGGCCGCCGTCGATCCGCCCGCTGGTGCCGCCGCCCGCGCCGGCCCCGGCCGTCGCCCCGGCACCGCGCCCCGAGCCGATGCCGGCCGACACCGCCGCGCTGTGGGCCGCCTTCTGCGACGGCGCGCGCATCCGCCTCGACCCGCCGCAGGGCCTGAACCCCGAGCTGATGCGCGTGATCGGCAGCGTGTTGCGCACTGCCGTGGAGGGCAGCCTGCAGCTGATGTCGGTGCGCGCGGCCACCAAGCACGAGCTGCGCGCAGAGGTCACGGTGATCCAGTCGCGCAACAACAACCCGCTGAAGTTCTCGCCCGATGCGCAATCGGCGCTCGAGCAGCTGCTGCAGCCGCCGCTGCGCGGCTTTCTCGCCGGCCCGGCCGCGATGAGCGACGCGATGCACGACCTGATCGGCCACGCGATCGGCACCATGGCCGGCACGCGGGCCGCGCTGGAGGGCGTGCTGCGCCGCTTTGCGCCCGGCGAGCTCGAAGGCAAGCTGAGCGCGAAATCCATGCTCGACAGCGTGCTGCCGATCAACCGCAAGGCCAAGCTGTGGGAGCTGTACCTGCAGCATTTCGAGGCCATCCGCGACGAAGCGCAGGACGACTTCCACGCGCTGTTCGGCAAGGCCTTCCTCGCGGCCTACGAGCAGCAGCTGGAGCGCCTGGAGCGCGAGAAGAACGCCGCTTGACCCAGCCATCGATGGACACCTCCGCGGCGCTCGCGATCGCACTGGCCGGCTGCAGCGAGCCCGGTGCGCGCACGCACAACGAAGACGACCTGCGCTATGGCCGCGAGGGCGCGGCATGGTATGCGGTGGTGGCCGACGGCGCCGGCGGCCACCGCGGCGGCGCCGAGGCTTCGCTGCGCGCGGTGCAGAGCCTGGAAGCCGCGGTGCGCGAGCGCCCGCCGCCGTGGCAGCCTCGGGTGCTGAGCGAGGCGGTGATGGCCGCGCATGCCGAGGTGCTGCGCGGCCAGGGCGGGGCGCAGGGCCATGAGCGCATGCTGACCACCGTGGTCGCGCTATGGGTGGATGCCGCGTCCCGGCAGGCACTGTGGTCGCACGTGGGCGATTCGCGGCTCTACCGGCTGCGGCTCGGCGTGATCGACTACAGGACCAGCGACGACAGCGTCGTGCAGCGCCTGTTCGACGCCGGCCTGCTCACCGAGAGCCAGCGCGAGGACCACCCCTACAAGAACCAGCTGATCGCCGCGCTCGGCATGAGCGACGAGGTGGATCCGCACACCGTGGCGCACCCGGTGGCGCTGGACGAAGGCGATGCCTTCCTGCTCTGCTCGGATGGCTGGTGGGGATCGCTGCACGAGCACGACATTGCCGACACGCTGAACAACGCCGACACGCCCGAGCACTGGCTGCGCCTGATGCGCGAGCGCATCATCGAACGCGCCACCCCCAACCAGGACAACTTCAGCGCCGTGGCGCTGTGGATCGGCGACCCCTGGTCATCCTCCCGGATGCTGGAGTCGCTTGCCAGTCAGTGAACGTCCTTGCGCGGGCCGCCCGGGCGGCGGCCGCCGGCCGCGAGATCCTTGCCTTCGATGCCCGCGAAGAGCTTGGCGGCGCGGACCTTCACATCGAGCAGCTCGTTGGCGGTGACGCTGTAGCGGCCGCTGAAGGGGTCGACCTGCACGCTGAACTCGACGTCCTTGCCCTCGTGCGACAGCTTGCCGCTGGTGAACGCATAGTCGGGCGCCGCCGCCGGCAGGCCCTTGGCCTTGACGTCGTAGTCCACGTAGGTCACGTCGAAGATCTCGCCGCTGGCGAGATCGAGCGACCCGGTGGAATGCACGATCTCCTCGTCGAGCTCGTCTGCGATGGCGATGGGTACTTTGAGGTGCACGGAAATGAATCTTCAGGGTTGATGCAAGGCGTGCACCCTAGCACAGCGGGGCCGGCCGCCTCTAGAAAACCAGCGCCAGCCGCCCGGCCTCGGCCTTGCCGCGCGCGACGGCCTGGTCCACCACTTCCGGCGGCGCCAGCGTGGGCGCGGCATTGAGCTCGTGCACATCGGTGATGCCGATGAACGACAGCCACTTGCGCATGTAGGGTTTCTGGAAGTCCGCCTCGTGGGGTGCCGGGCCGCTGGGGTAGTGGCCCGCGCTGGAGTAGACCAGCGCCGCGCGCTTGCCGTGCAGCAGGCCGCGGTAGCCCTCCTCGCGGCTCCAGCGCCAGTTTTCGCCCGGCAGCGTGACGACGTCGATGTAGTGCTTCAACCGGTAGGGGATGCCGAAGTTCCACATCGGCAGGCTGAAGACGTACTTGTCTGCGGCGTTGAAGCGGCGGGCGATGTCCACTGCCTGCTGCCAGCGCAACTGCTGCGCCTCGGTGGCGGCCTTGGCGCGCAGCACCGCGAACTTGGCCTCGATCATCGTGGCGTCGAAGGCCGGCAGCTCGGTGTGCCAGAGGTCCAGCGTGTCGACCTCGATGGCTCGGTCTCGCTCGCGCAGGCGGTCGATCAGGTGCCGCGCGACGGCGGTGGAACGCGAGGCCGCGGCGGAGGGCGAGGCCACGATGTGCAGGATGCGGGTCGTCATGGCTCAGGCCTCCAGCGCCCGCAGGCCGATCGAGCCGGCGATCACCAAGGCGATGCAGGCCACGCGCGCCGGCGTCATCGCCTCGCCGAACAGCAGCATGCCCATCAGCGCCACGCCCACCGAGCCGATGCCTGTCCAGATGGCGTAGGCCGGCCCCAGCGGCAGCTCGCGCAGCGCCTGCGTCAGCAGCCAGATGCTCAGCAAGGCCGCCGCCACGCCGAGCACCGACGGCACCAGCCGCGTCCACGCCTGCGACGCCTTCAGCGCCGCCGCCATCCCGATCTCGACCAGGCCCGCGGCCAGCAGAAATGCCCAACCCATGAAGAACGCTCCTTTCGATTCACGCAATGCAGAGGCTGCGGATAATCGGCGGCCGGCCACCGGCCAACAAGTACGCACCTTCTGGTAACCATGGGAATTCCAACGCCACGCCCACGCCGGGCCGCCGCCGTGGCAGCGCCCGCGGCCGATGTCTACAGCCCCAGCTGCCCGTCGCGCCGCGTGCTCGAGCTCATTGCCGACAAGTGGGCGCTGCTGGTGGTTCCCGCGCTGCGGGCCGGGCCGATGCGCAACAGCGAGCTGCTGCGCCGCATCGGCGGCGTGTCGCAGAAGATGCTCACGCAGACCCTGCGCGAGCTGGAACGCAACGGCCTCGTCCTTCGCGAGGATCACCAGACGGTGCCGCCGCATGTGGAATACCGGCTCACCGACCTGGGGCGCTCGCTCAGCACCACGCTGCAGGCGGTGGACCGCTGGGCCGAGGCGCACCATGCGGAGCTGGACCGTGCACTGAGCCGCTGGCCACACAATCCGGCTCTATGACGAACGCCATCACTCGCCGCTGGCCCTCGATGGGCAAGGTCTTCCTGGTGTCGGTGCTTCTCGGCGCGGCGCTGGTCATGGCCGCCGCGGCACGGCAGAAGTACCTGGAGGAGTCCGCGCTCGACCAGGTGGCGCCCAAGCATCTGGTCGAGCGCATCGATGTGTCGACCCAGCTCGAGCTGTCGGCCGTGTCGGCCGTGCGCCGTCGCTACGCGAAGATCATCGATCTGCGCCCTGATGGCGAGGTGCAGGGACAGCCGTCTTCGGCCGACATGGCCGGTGCAGCGCGGCGCCAGGGCCTCCACTTCAGCTATGTGCCGGTGCCGCACGGGGAGATTCCCGAGGCGGCGGTCACGCAGTTGCGCGAGGCGCTGGCCCATGAGCGGGGGCCGGTGCTGCTCTACTGCCGCAGCGGCAAGCGGGCCGCGCGCACCTGGGCCCTGGCAGAGGCGGGGCGGCCAGGGGGACTGCAAGCGGACGAGATCATCGCCGCCGTCCGGGCGGCCGGGCAGGAGGCAGACGACCTGCGCCCGCGCATCGAGAAGGCCATCGCCGAGCGTGGAGGTGCCCGATGAATCAGCCCGTCGAGACCGTTGCCTCTGTGGCCCCGGTCAGCGCCACCCGGATCGCCGGCACCCTGGTGGTGGCGGCCATCGGGCTGGGGGTGGGTGCGCTGGTCGGCGTGATCGGCAGCCTTCTGCTGGGGCTGATCGAGTTCACGATCACCTGTTGATCGCGCAAGGCTAGGGCGCGACAGGGGAGCCCTCCAGCCGGGCCTGCAACTCGGCCACCTGCTGGCGCAGCGCTTCGTTCTCGGCCGTGAGCGCGGCCACGCGCTCGCGCAGCGAGGCCACCGTTTCCTCGCCCTCGGCGGCGGCTTCCTGGGGCGCGGCCGCCGATTCGTCGCGCGGCTTGCGCTTGGCTTCGCGCACGCGCTTGGCGGCCTGTTTCAGCTCGTCCTTGCCGGCAGCGGCGGCCGCGGCCTGCTCCTCGGCGGGCAGGCTGGCCACGGCGGCTGCGGCGTTGATCGAGATCGTGCCGGCCTTCACCGCGGCCACCAGCTCGGGCGCGGCCTGCTTCTGGATCTTTTCGATCAGCACCACCTGGCTGCTGCTAAGGCGTGCGGCCTTGGCCACGGCTTCGCGCGTGTCCAGCGGCTCGGGTGCGGCCGGCACGGGGGCGCTGCCCGCAGCGGGCGCTTCAGGCGCCGGCGCCGCGGGGGTGGGGGCCGCCACCGCCTGCGCCCGCCGCTGCGCGACGATCTCGCGCTTGCGCAGCGCCAGCACGCCGCGCTGGAAGTCGGAGACGCTGCGCCGGCCCAGGTGCTGGTCGATCATCCACAGGTGCACGTCTTCCATCGACTGGAAGCGCGTGTTCTGCACCGTGTTGAACGGCAGGCTGTGCTTGCGGCAGATGCCGTAGCGGTTGTGCCCATCGACCAGCACGTCGCCCCACAGCACCAGCGCATCGCGGCAGCCCTCGGCGAGGATGCTGCGCTCCAGCGCTTCGTATTCCTCGGGTGTCAACGGGTCGATGTAGGCCTTGAGTTCTTCGTTGACGACGATGTCCATGGGCAGGGCGCGGGAGCAGGGGGCAAAGGGCGCGCATTGTAGAGATCGCGCCGGGCGCGCGGCCTACCGGGGGCTGCTGAGCCGCGTGATGCCCACCGCCTTGAGCACATATTTCTCGAACACCGGCTCCGAGCTGCCGGTCTTCATCTTGTAGAGGAAGTATTTCTCGAACGCGACCTTGGCCAGGTGCACCCACTTGCCCTTCTTGAACCAGCTCACGTTGCGCGGCGGGATCTGCGGCAGTGCGACGAAGGCCGCGCCGGTATCGCCCATGTCGGCCAGGCAGATCGCGTTCCACGTGCCTTTGGCGGTGGCGGGCTCGCCCTTGAGGTCAGCCACGATGTTGTGCACGATGGCCGTGACCATCGACTCGATCATGTAGCCCGTCTTCGGTGCGCCGGTGGGCACCGGCGTCACCTCCACCGGCGGAATGGCCACGCACACGCCGGCGGAGAAGATGTTCTTGTACTTCCTGCTGCGCTGGTGCTCATCCACCAGCACAAAGCCGCGCGGGTTGCACAGGCCTTCCACGGCCGCCACGGCATCGACGCCCTTGAACGCCGGCAGCATCATGCTGAACTTGAAGGGCAGCTCATGCTCCTTCTTCACGCTGCCGTCTTCATCGAGCTCGCTGACGAACATCTTGCCGGCTTCCACGCGGGTGACCTTGGCGTTCGTGATCCATTTGATGTGGTTGTTGCGGAACTCGCTTTCCAGCATGGATTTCGAATCCCCCACGCCCCCGAGCCCCAGGTGGCCGATGTAGGGCTCGCTGGTCACGAAGGTCATGGGCACCTTGTGGCGCAGCTTGCGGCGCTGCAAATCCCTGTTGACGATGAACGCGAATTCGTAGGCCGGGCCGAAGCATGATGCGCCAGGCATCGCGCCAATGAGGACAGGCCCCGGTTCCTCGAGGAATTGTTCGTAGGCATCGCGTGTCTTCTCGGCATGATCGACAGCGCAGATGGACTGCGTGTGGTGCTCCGGCCCTGAACCTGGCACTTCATCGAACGACAGCTTGGGCCCCGTCGTGATGAGGAGGTAGTCGTAGGTCAGGCGCGTGCCATTCTGGAGTTCGAGCGCATTGGCCTCGGGGTCGATGCGATCCACGCGCTGGGCGACGAATTCGATGTCCTTCTTTTCGAGGTACGGACGGATCGGAAAGGTGATCGCGTCCCGCTCACGCCAGCCCACGCCCAGCCATGGGTTCGAAGGCACGAACTGGAAGTACTCCAGCGCATTGACGACCGTGATGCGGTGAGTGCGGGGCAGCGCGGCACGCAACTCATAGGCCGCTGACATGCCGCCGATGCCGGCACCCAGAACAATGATGTGGGCCATGGTGTCTCCTCGTTGGTGGGGGCGATGAAGTCAAAGCGTCTGGCCGAATCGCTTGACCGAAATCGTTGGACGCTCGAGCGTGGGTCGACTTGAGAAACCATGGCCCATGCGTTCGGGATGGAGGCGATGCCGCAGGCGACTCGTCGTGCAGCGGCATCTGGTGGCAGTCCGGTGCTTTGCACATCGGTCTCGTCGGGCCTCATCGCATGCAGGGGCATGAAACATTGTGCAGACCGGCATGTGCGTCGGACAGTGGGTGTTTTTCTGATTGCACGTGATCGCATCGGAGGTGGCGGACCGTGCGGCTTGAGGAAGACGCCGTGGGCAGCATGCTTTGGCTTGCCTTCAGCATCCGCCCCGAACGCCGAACTTGCGCAGGATGATCTCCAGCGGGCACCAGCAGGTGAACGCGCTTTGCACCAAGTTGGCGCCGACGAACGCGGTCAGGGCCAGCCACCAGCTGCTCGCATAGAGCGGGCTGCCAGGCGTTCCGAGCGCGAGCGAGACGAGGATCAATGTGCCTGCGAACAGGCGGACGATTTGCCAGGAGGTCATGCCGATGCGCTTTCATGTGGGAAGACAGTGGAGTGGGCTGCCGGAGACCGTTGGTAGGCCATGAAGTACAGCAGCGGGATCACGACCAGCGTCAGCACGGTGCTGACGAGGATCCCGAAGATCATCGAGATGGCCAGGCCATTGAAGATCGGGTCATCGAGGATGAAGAAGGCGCCCATCATCGCGGCCAGCCCGGTCAGCACGATGGGCTGTGCGCGCGTGGCGGCCGAGCGCGCCACCGCCTCCTTCAATGCAACGCCTTGCGCGGTCTGCAGCCGGATGAAATCGACCAGCAGGATGGAGTTGCGCACGATGATGCCGGCCAGGGCAATCATCCCGATCATGCTCGTGGCCGTGAACTGTGCCCCCAGGAGGGCGTGCCCCGGCATCACGCCCACGATCGTCAACGGGATCGGCGCCATGATGATCAGCGGCGTGAGGTAGGAGCCGAACTGCGCGACCACCAGCAGGTAGATCAGCACCAGGCCGACGGCGTAGGCTGCACCCATGTCGCGGAAGGTGTCGTAGGTGATCTGCCATTCGCCGTCCCATTTGATGGCATAGCCGCGCCAGGCATCGTCGGGCTGACGGATGAAGTATTCGCCGAGGGGGCCGCCGTCCGGCGTGCGGATGTCGTGCAGTGCGCTGCGCATGCCGAACATGCCGTACAGCGGGCTGTCCAATGCGCCGCCCGTGTCGGCGACGACGAAATTCACGGGCAGCAAATCCTTGTGATAAATGGGTTGCTCGCGCGTTGTGTCGCTGATGGTGACGAGCTCGCGGATGGGCACCAGCTGTCCGCCTGCCCCCCGCACGGTGAGCTGCAGCAGCACATCCAGGTCACCGTGCGAAGAGGGTGCCAGTTGCAGCATGGTGGGTGCGGGGTATTTGCTCCCGTCGTGCAGGTAGGCTGCAGGATCGCCGGCCAGGCCTGCCCGCAGCGTGGCGACGATCGCGCTTTGCGCCACGCCAACCAGCGCCGCCTTGCGGCGGTCCACCAGCAACAGCTTTCTCGGCGCGGCGGCGATGCTGCTGTCGTCGACGCCGACCATTCCCGGTGTTTTCTCGAACACCGCGCGCACCGCTTTGGCGACCTCTCGACGACCGTCCGCATCCGGCCCATACACCTCGGCGACGATCGGCGACAGCACCGGTGGCCCCGGCGGCACCTCCACCACTTTGAGGTTGGCGCCGAAGCGTTGGCCGATCTTCTGCAGCTCGGGCTGCAGGCGCGCCGCGATGGCATGGCTTTGCTCGCTGCGCGCGTGCTTGTCGACCAGGTTGACTTGGAGGTCGCCCACTTCGCCGCCGGATCGCAGGTCGTACTGGCGCACGAGGCCGTTGAAGTTGATCGGCGCGGAAGTGCCGGCGTAAGCCTGGTAGTCGGTCACCTCCGGCTGCCGTGCGAGGTAGGCGCCCAGCTCGCGTAGTACCGCCGCGGTTTGTTCGACGGGCGTGCCGGCGGGCATGTCGACGACCACCTGGAACTCCGACTTGTTGTCGAAGGGCAGCATCTTCAGCACCACCGCGCCGAGCACCGGGAGCGCCAGCGACAGCACGATCAAGGCCGCCACTCCGGCTCCGAGCAGGGTGCGATTGCGCCTGCCGTTCCGTTCGGCCAGCAGTGGATGG
>Ga0207706_10004385_pt1 | contig 13262 bp, 10 predicted proteins | sample KBSC53metaG_FD_184318 | JGI IMG/M metagenome (GOLD analysis project Ga0207706, IMG submission 184318) | Corn rhizosphere microbial communities from Kellogg Biological Station, Michigan, USA - KBS C5-3 metaG (SPAdes) (version 2) | ecosystem: Host-associated > Plants > Roots > Rhizosphere > Soil ... | reverse complement strand
GAATATCAAAAATGGAAAAGAAGCAGAAGTGCCACGGTTCAAAACTATCATCATCATTGATGAAACTCTTCAACCATGGCACATCTGCTAATCCTTCGCGATCTTCTGGTAGCTTGCGACAATGCCACGTATCAATGAAGAGCTAAACCCGCGATGTTCCATTTCATTCAACCCCGCGATAGTGCAACCCTTGGGAGTTGTTACTTTATCGATCTCCTGTTCAGGATGAGATTTTTTCACCAACAATAGTTCGGCAGCGCCTTTTACTGTTTGCGCAGCGATCAGTGAAGCTGTGGCAGCATCAAAACCGATTTCAATTCCTCCCTGGATGTTTGCACGGATATATCGCATGGCATAGGCAGTACCGCAGGCGCCAAGAATAGTAGCAGCTTCCATTAATTTTTCATCAATAAAAACAACCTTTCCCAATTTGTTGAACAGTTCTTCTACATATTTTACATCCTCATCTTTTGCATGCTGATGGCAAAGGCAGGTCATACTTTGCTGTATCGAAATAGCAGTGTTGGGCATTGCACGGAATAAGGAAACTTTTTTATCGATGGCTGTTTCAATTTCATGAAGAGTAACTCCTGTGACAACGGAAAGAAGAATTTTTCCCGGCGAAAGATCTTTTTTAATTGTTTTCAAAAGTTCAACGGTTTGAAATGGCTTGACTGCAAGGATCACAACATCTGATCTTTTTACAGCAGCGTTATTATCGCTTGTGATATCAATGCCCAGTGGCTTTAACGGATTAACAGATGTGTTGCGCCTGGTCACTGTAATTTCAGATGCTGTACTGAATTTACTTTTCAATAAACCTTCAGCTATGGCCGTCCCAAGATTTCCACCACCAATAATGGCTATTTTTTTCATCGTCAAGAGTTTTTATAAAGATAAATGGCTAATTGCGGATTACACAGATTGATTTGGTCTGCACGGATTTAAACATCAGCCAAATCCTTTTCAACCCTCAAATCCTGGATCAATAATATTTATGAGCGAGAAGAAAATCGTTTACATAACTACTTACTCCTTCCTCCAGTGTAAAAAACTTCTTGTCATACCCCGCTGAACGCAATTTGCTCATATCTGCTTCGGTAAAATACTGATACTTTTCCCGGATGTCTTCTGGAGTATCAATAAATTCTATTTCAGGTTTTAGATTCAAACTGGTAAAAATCGCCGTAACAAGATCTTTAAATGTTCTTGCCCTTCCTGTTCCAGCATTATAAATACCATTCGTGAGACGTGCCGCGTCTTCGGCAAGCCTTGCGCCACCGCTAAAGCTGGAGGCGGCACGCGGTCGGCGGCCGAAGGAGACGTCAGACGTGAGTCTATTTCCCGATTCACGATTCACGATTGACGATTCATGACTTACAACTTCCATCATCCAATACATAATTGCGGCCACATCATCAACATGAATAAAGTCACGAAGTTGTTCGCCATCCTTGTACTGTGGTTTGTGCGACCGGAACAATTTTACTTTTCCTGTTTCTTTGATCTGGTTATAAGAATGAAAGATCACACTTGCCATTCTTCCTTTATGATATTCATTGGGACCAAATACATTGAAAAACTTCAATCCTGCCCAGAAAGGAGGCTGCTTGTCCCGGGTTTGGCGGAGGACCCATTTATCAAACTCATTTTTTGAAACACCATATGGGTTCAGTGGTTTTAGCTGATCAATAATATCATGATCGTCTTTATAACCGAGTTCTCCACTGCCATAAGTAGCAGCTGAAGAAGCGTAAATAAGCGGAACATTTTTTTCCGCACAGTACCGCCAGACCTTCTTTGAATACTCCACGTTCCATTTTTCATGTATGGAATAATCGAATTCAGTGGTATCTGTCCTGGCCCCGAGGTGAAAAACAAACCCTATGTCCATCGGGTTTATTTTGGCCGTTTCATGATCCAACCATTCCATTAACCTGTCACGTTCAACAAAATCAGTTATTTTTTTATCGTTGTAATTTGATCTTTTTTCATTGTCAGAAAACTCATCGACAATTATGATATTGTTATAGCCTTTCCGATTGAGATAACCCACCATATAACTGCCGATAAACCCCGCAGCACCGGTAACAATGATCTTTGAATTTTGATCCATGAAAGATGAATTGAGATAAGGACCTTTAAATAGCAGCAAGTGCAGAACCCGCTTCTTCTTTCGACAGGTGATTTTCTATGGCCGTATCATATTTTTCTTTCCACCAGTCGATCGTTCCCCAAAAATCCCCGTTAACAACCAGCTCGCCGGTTGATACCACGCCAATCTTTTCACAAGGAAAGTCCTGTATGAAGTTTTCAAATTCCATTACCTTATCAATGGTTACAGTAACGGCAACCCTGCCCTGGCCTTCTCCAAACAGGAATGCATCCTTTCTGACAGTACTCTTTGTTTGAATGGAGAATCCCAGTTCATTATTAAAGCCGGCTTCGCATAACGTGATGAACAAGCCACCCTCGCTTACATCATGAGCAGACCGGATAAATTGTTTTGAGATAAGTTCTAATAATTTTTTCTGAAGCCTGTACTCTTCTTCAAGATCAAAATGAGGACCGGGGGAGTATTCAACGTTACAAACTTTGTGAAGATATTCTGAACAGTTAATATCATTCGTTATGTTGCCCAAAAGGAAAATTACATCGCCTTCTTCTTTAAAATTCAGCGTCATTTTATTTTTGATATTCTCTATCAATCCCACCATTCCTATGGTTGGTGTGGGATAAACAGGACCTTCCGGATTCTGGTTATAAAAACTCACATTGCCACCCGTGACCGGAGTATTCAACTTCCGGCAGGCCTCACCCATTCCTTTGATGGCATTTACAAACTGGTAATAAACCTCGGGATCATAAGGGTTCCCGAAGTTGAGACAGTTCGTTACACCAAGCGGCAGACCTCCGCTGCACACTATATTTCTTGCAGCCTCGCTTACGGCGATCATCGCACCTTTATACGGATCAGCAAAAACATAACGACTATTGCAATCAGTAGTTATTGCAAGGGCTTTTTTTGTTCCCTTTATTACAACAACGGATGCATCAGACGGAGCATTAGTAGAAGAATTAACTGTGCCCACAGTACTATCATACTGTGTATAGATCCATCGCTTTGAAGCAATGGAAGGAATTTCGATCAATGCTTCGGCAATTTTTTTCAGATCTGTTGGAACAGGAACAGATGAAGGATCAAATTTTTCTATTTCCCGGAAATATTTTGGTTCCCGGAATTCACGATCATATTGCGGAGCACCACCACCGAGTACTAATTCCTTTGCCGGTATCGATGCTTCCAATTCGCCATGCATAAAAAATTGAAGGATGCCATCGCTTGTAACCTCACCGATCACTGAGCAGGGAAGATCCCATTTCTCGAAAATTCTTGTTACTTCTTTTTCTCTTCCCTTTTGAACAACAAGCAGCATACGCTCCTGGCTTTCACTGAGCAATAACTCCCAGGCTTTCATGTTTTTTTGTCTTGTAGGAACTCTATCAAGGTCAATTCGCATTCCTACTTCGCCTTTAGCGCTCATTTCAGAAGTTGAACAAATGATCCCTGCCGCACCCATATCCTGCATTCCGACCACCGCACCTGTTTGAATTACTTCAAGACATGCTTCCAGCAATTTTTTTTCCTGGAAAGGATCACCAACCTGGACTGCAGGCAGTTCCTCCACACTTTCTGCGGTGATATCTGCTGAAGCAAATGAGGCTCCTCCAATTCCATCTTTTCCCGTTGCACTTCCTACAAAAAGAACAGGATTACCTTCACCTTTTGCTGTTGCAGAAACGGTTTCGGTATTCTTTACTATGCCCACGCTCATCGCATTCACCAGTGGGTTCGTATGATAGCAATCGTCAAAATAAATTTCTCCGCCCACGGTGGGTATTCCCAAACAGTTTCCGTAATGGCCAATACCATGTACCACGCCTGCCAGTAAATGTTGCGTTTTATCTTCTTCTAAATTTCCAAAGCGAAGCGAATTCAGTGAGGCGATCGGCCTTGCTCCCATTGTAAAAATATCCCGATGAATTCCGCCCACACCCGTTGCTGCTCCCTGGAAGGGCTCAATAGCGGAAGGATGATTGTGCGATTCAATTTTAAACACTACACCCAGGTTATCACCAATATCCATTAACCCGGCATTCTCTTCACCTGCTTTTACAAGCATGCGATCACCTTCTCTTGGTAAAGTTTTTAACCACTTTATTGAATTTTTATAACTGCAATGCTCACTCCACATGCCGGAGAAAGCGCATAGTTCATTGAAGTTGGGCGTGCGCCCTAATTTTTGCTTTATTAATTCAAATTCTTCTTCGGTAAGTCTTACTTGCCGGGCAGTTTTAACTGTTACTTCCATGCAGCAAAAATAAATAAAGTGATCAGATACCGGATAATAATTAACCACCATACTGTGTTTATTTATTTGTTATTTATCCGGTCTCTTTTTTCTATTTTGTGAACCAAATACCATTGATTGGAATACCTGCTATTTGCCCTCTATCTTGTATTGTTTGCATGGCTCACAACCAAAACAAAGTTTTTTATCCGATCTGGTTTAAGCAAGGCACAACTTGTAATCATTTTCCTTCTAAAAGTAATGGCGGGGATCTTTTACGGTTGGGTGGGAATCTATTATGGCAACCACGCTCAAATGGTCGATACATGGAGTTACCATTACGCCAGCATCCAGGAATATAAATTATTGTTTCAAAATCCTTCGGAGTACATGGTCAACCTTTTTCACGATCCATATTCCGGTGGAATATTCAAATTTTTTGGAACCGAATATTCATATTGGAATGATCTTAAGGGTAATTCCTTTATCAAAATACTTTCCATCTTCAATATTTTCAGTTTTGGTAATTACTACACCAATGTTATTTTTTATTCCTTCATCACTATGTTTGGCCCAATTGCCATTTACAGGGTCATGCGTGACGTTTATCCTGGTAAAAAATGGCAAATGCTTGTCTCTATTTTTTTGATCCCTTCTTTCCTTTACTGGACAAGCGGTTTGCATAAAGAAGGGGTCATATTTCTGGGTTTCAGCCTCGTCATTTTCAATTTCTATTTTGGATTAAAGAAGCATAAATTTTCTTTGGCCAATATCCTTTTTTTTGTTCTTGGGTTATTGATCGTTTTGGTGTTCCGCAATTTTATGATCATTATTCTCATACCAGCACTGATAGCCTGGTTTTTTGCTTTTAAATTCTTCAAAAAGCCATTGACAGTTTTTGGGATCTGCTACATTTTTTTTGTGATCTTCTTTTTTACGGCAAAATATATAACGAGCAGCTTAGATTTCCCGGAAGTTGTCGTAACCAAGCAGAAGGAGTTCGTATCTATACTCGGAAACTCATCAGTGCCAATGAAAAAATTAGAGCCCAATTTTACCAGTTTTGTCATCAACATGCCACAAACCCTTAGCTTATCTATACTGAGGCCCTATCCATCTGATGTGAGACATATCTTGTCACTTGCAGCAGCTACGGAGACGGACCTGTTATTGTTATTATTCCTCATTTTTCTCTTCTTTCCTAATAAAAGAAACAACCAAAACCAATCCCCGATCTTTATTTATTTCTGCCTGTTTCTTTCTTTTTCAGTGCTAATAACTATTGGTTACTCGGTTAATAACATTGGCGCTATAGTACGCTATAGAAGCATAATTCTTCCCCTTCTTTTAACTCCACTTTTCTGCCGGATAAACTGGCAAAGAATAAACAAACTAGTCTTCAACAATATTAGCATTAAAAATAATGTTATAAAAACTGACCATTCTTGAGCGTAAAATCACGCTTTTGCCCAAAATTTTTCATATTTTTTCCACATTTTGCTGAAAAAATGGCTTTATTTGTAAATAAAATTGGAAAATTTTAGACTATCCGCTTTTTTTGCATTTAAAATTCCCCCACAATAAAAATTAAAACTTATGTCAGTATCAAAACTTGAATACATTTGGCTTGATGGTTACAAACCTACCCAGAGCCTGAGGAGCAAAACAAAGATTGAAAAAAATTATGATGGTACGCTTGAAAACACCCCCCTGTGGTCTTTTGATGGTTCTTCTACTGAGCAAGCGCCGGGAGGTTCATCCGACTGCCTGTTAAAGCCGGTCTTCGTGACCAACGATCCTCAAAGAAAAAATGCCTACCTGGTTATGTGCGAGGTTTTGAATGGTGACGGCACTCCACATGAATCAAATGGTCGGGCCCTTATTGAAGATGATGACAATGATTTTTGGTTTGGATTTGAGCAAGAATACTTTTTATGGAATCCCGAGACTGACCGTCCGATTGGTTTTCCCGAAGGAGGTTTCCCCAGACCACAGGGTCCATACTATTGTTCAGTGGGAGCAAAAAACGCTTATGGTCGTGCAATTGTTGAAGAACATCTGGATGCTTGTCTCGATGCGGGCCTTAACGTTGAGGGTATAAATGCTGAAGTAGCAACCGGTCAGTGGGAATTTCAAATTTTTGCAAAAGGCGCTAAGCAAGCCGGCGATGAAATATGGGTGGCCCGTTACCTGCTTGAAAGAATTGGCGAAAAATATGGTATCGCGGTTAACTGGCATTGCAAACCACTGGGAAATCTTGACTGGAACGGTAGCGGTATGCATGCTAACTTCTCAAACGGCCTGATGAGAGAGGCAGGTAATCGTGAGACATTTGAAAAAATCTGCGAAGCATTCAAACCCGTGATAAAAGAGCACATTGAAGTATATGGACCAGACAATCATCTGCGCTTAACAGGTAAACACGAAACCGCAGCAATTGATGAGTTTACCTATGGCATTTCGGACCGCGGAGCTTCAATCAGAATTCCCATCAGCACTATTGAAAGAGGTTGGAGAGGAAGACTGGAAGACCGTCGTCCGAACAGTGCGGCAGATCCTTATAAAGTAGCTGGAAGAATTGTAAAAACTGTGAAGGCAGCGTCTGTAGAACTTGCAGTGCTGGAGGAAGACATGAAAGTTGCTTAAATATTATTTTGCACAATTAAAATAATAAAGGGTAAGCGTGAGCTTACCCTCTTTAATTTTTCGATACTTTTAAAGCCTTAAAAAAAAATCCTTTTATGTCACTTCGTTTTAATGCAATTAATAACCTGAGTACGAGCCAGGAGGCAAATGTGGAGGGATCGGCAAAGATCACAGCCATCTTCAACGAACATGTTTTTACACTAAAGACAGCAAGACAATTCTTGAGCGATGAAGCGTTTAAAAGCCTGACATCCTCGATAAAGGCGGCTCAAAAGATCGATAGGGCTATGGGTCACCAGATCGCAAATGGTATACGTGCATGGGCCGAGTCCAAAGGAGTTACTCATTTTACCCACTGGTTTCAACCGTTGACCGGAACAACTGCAGAAAAGCATGATTCATTTTTTACAATAAAAAGCGATGGAACACCTATTGAACAATTTGAGGGCGATGCCCTGATTCAACAGGAACCGGATGCGTCATCCTTTCCGAGTGGGGGCCTGCGTGCTACATTTGAAGCCCGCGGTTATACTGCCTGGGATCCCTCGTCACCGCCATTTATCATGGAGATCGGACAGGGAAAAACTCTTTGCATCCCTACCATTTTTGTATCGTATACTGGTGAATCGCTTGACTATAAAGCCCCGCTATTAAAGGCACTTGAGGCATTGAACAAGGCCGCTGTTGATGTTTGCAATTATTTTGACAAGAACATCACAAAAGTGACGGCCACTCTGGGTTGGGAGCAGGAATATTTTGTAATTGATGAAGGTTTGCACAATGCCAGGCCTGACCTGGTTCTTTGTGGAAGAACAGTTTTTGGTCATAGCTCCGCAAAAGGACAGCAATTAGAGGATCATTATTTCGGTTCCATTCCTGAAAGAATATATGCCTTCATGAGGGATTATGAAGAAGAAGGATACAGGTTAGGTATTCCTTTGCGGACCCGTCATAATGAAGTGGCACCGGCTCAATTTGAGTGTGCTCCCATCTTTGAAGAAGTGAACCTGGCTGTGGACCATAATACTCTGCTGATGGATATCATGAGCCGTGTGGCCACCCGCCATAAATTACGCGTGCTCTTGCATGAAAAACCATTTGCCGGCATTAATGGAAGTGGTAAACACAACAACTGGAGCATGGCGACAGATACCGGGGTGAACTTGCTGGCTCCCGGTAAGACGCCAAAGACAAATCTAATGTTCCTTACTTTTTTTGTGAACACGATAAAGGCAGTGCATGATTATGCCGATGTATTGAGAGCCTCCATTGCTTCGGCTCCAAATGATCACCGCCTGGGAGCCAATGAAGCGCCACCCGCGATCATTTCCGTTTTCATCGGTGAGTACCTTTTCAAAGTTCTGGAAGACGTAAAGAAAAGAGTATCTGAAAAAATGGATGAGCAGGACGAAAGCATGCTGAAGATAGATATTCACAAAAGCATTCCGGAATTATTAATGGATAATACCGACCGCAACCGGACTTCTCCCTTTGCATTCACCGGAAATAAATTTGAATTCCGTGCAGTTGGTTCTTCAGCTAATTGCGCCAATGCAATGACTGCCTTAAATACCATCGTAGCCGAAACGCTAACGAAGTTCAAGACCGATGTAGACGCATTAATTGACAAAGGAGAAAAGAAAGAAATAGCCATTATGCACATCATTCGCCAATACATTGTTTCAAGCGAAAAAGTTTTATTCGAAGGAAACAACTATAGCGAAGAATGGGAGAAAGAAGCAGAAAAAAGGGGATTGCTGAATGTAAAAACCACTCCACTTGCCCTGGATTTTATGGTAACTGCCAAAGCAAAAAAATTATTTGAGCAGAATAATATATACACACATGCTGAGTTAGAAGCACGTCACGAGATCGAGCTGGAAAAATATATTAAAAAGGTGCAGATCGAAGGACGAATTATGGGGGAACTGGCGACCAGTCATATTTTACCGGCGGCTATCCGCTATCAAAATTTATTGGCGAATAACATCAGGGGATTAAAGGAAGCCGGGTCAGCAGAGTCGGCCTACTCTAATCAAAAACATATCCTGGAAAAAATTTCAGAGCACATCAGCAAGACAAGTGAGCTGGTAGAAAAAATGATACAGGCCAGGAAAGAATGCAATAACATTACCAATACAAGAACCCGTGCAATAGCTTATTGCAGCCAGGTAAAAGAAAAGTTTTTTGACGATATCCGCTATCATGTCGACAAGCTCGAATTACTGGTGGATGACCGCGAATGGTATTTGCCAAAATACAGGGAAATTCTTTTTTTGAGATAGATGAGAGCGAACAAGATACAAGGCACAAGGTACAAGTGAAACAATTCCTAAGTTTCTTGTGCCTTGAACCCTGATCTTTGTACCTTACTTGAAATTTGCTTTCATTACCCTCATCACATTGCCACCAAGAATTTTTTTGATCGATTTATTCGAATAACCTCTTCGTTTTAATTCTTCGGTGATAAGAGGGTATTTTGTGACATCATCCATCCCAACAGGTAAAGAAGAAACTCCATCGAAATCAGAGCCGATGCCTACATAGTCATCGCCCACCAATTTCACTATATAATCAATATGATCAACCAATTTTGAAATAGAAGGTCTGTAGGGTTCCAGTTTTTCTGAAAAATATTTTGCCCAGATCTCATTGAGTTTTGCAGCATCAACATTATGACCGATCGAGTCTTTGATCCGTTTTCCTTGGGTACCTTCTAACTGGTCCATTTTTTTTGCAAAATTGCTGTCAAGAAATCCGGAATAAAAATTAATGCAGATCACACCCCCGTTTTTCGCGACCGCTTTGATCTGTCCGTCCTTCACGTTCCTGAAAACCGGGCAAATATTCCAAACCGAACTATGAGAAAGCAAAACAGGTTTTGTAGCTATGGCAATGGCATCATAAAAAGTTCGTTCCCCCGTATGAGAAAGATCAACGATCACTCCCAGGTCATTCATTCTCCGAACAACTTGTTTTCCAAATTCTGTAAGGCCTTTATGTGGCAGACTATCGGAATGTTGTGTTTCATCCATTGCACTTGTAGCCCACGAGGTACTGTTATTCCACGTTAATGTCATGTATCGCATGCCGCGTTTTTGCAGGCTATCCAGTTTTACCAGGTCGTCCTCTATCATGTGACCGCCTTCGACGCCAATGAGTCCAACTAATTTCTTTTGCCGAATTCCTTTTTTGACCTGTTTATAATTTGCAGCGAGCACCATTTGCGAAGGATTGCGCAATGCGATCATTTCAAGTGAATCGATCTCCTGGTTCGCGTCCTTAAAGAAGCCCTCTTTATTGCGGGGCGTTCTGTCGGTCCATATCGAAAAAAACTGGACATCTAATCCCCCCTCCTTCCATCTCTCAAAATCACTTTGACCTGTAGTTAAGCGGTGCGAAATATCTTTTCCTTCCAATACCGACGAAGAAAGAACGTCATTGTGCGTGTCGACAAGAACGGCCTTTTGATGAAGTTTTTTTACGGATTGGGCCGTTACATGAACGGAAAAAAATATTATGAGCACCAGGAAGAATTTTCTCATGCAGGAAGTTTTGTAATGTGAAAATAAACTTTTCGATCTCAATGCAAATAAATAAAAAATTGTTAAGTTCTTATTTTAAAAAGATTTTAAAAGCACAACTAAACTTTTTAAAAAAGTTTTTGTCATAGGGTCAATTGATTTTCTATTGCATTTAACTCTACTCAATTTTTTCCATCCTGATCCTTATTACTTCCAACCTGTGAATGACTGTAGCGAATTATCGTAACAAAATTTCCTGCTTTTTTAAAACTAAACCAATTAAGGCGATCATGGCGAAGGGTGTTTTACTCTGTTTATGTTCCGGCATTCACTTACTGGCAGCCAGCCAGTCTACGTTTTCAAAATTTGAAATCGGGATAAATGCGGGAGTATTCGTTTACCAGGGAGACCTGACGCCCTCACCATTTGGTTCATATAATACATTGAAGCCCGAATTAAATTTCTTCTTAAATAGAATAATCAGCCCGGTATTTTCTTTACGAACAAACCTTGCTGTTGGAGGATTAAAGGGTGACGATGCAAAGTATTCGGCACCCAAATACAGACAACAGCGAAATTTTAATTTTAACTCACCGGCATTTGAAGTATCAGAATTATTGGTTGCAGATCTTTTCAAAAACAATATGTCAAGACCATCTTCAGGCTTGTCTCCTTATTTGTTCGCCGGCTTAGGACTTAGCTTGTTAAACATCAAACGCGACTGGAGTCGTTTTAATGCAGAATATTTCAGTTCTGAATCAGGCACCCTTTCGGGGTTAGTGGCTGATCAGCAACATCCAGTTCCCACAATGATCCCGGTTTTGCCAATGGGAATTGGAATCAGGTATCCACTTTCATCAAGGGTCTCAATTAACGCTGAAACCTCTTACAGGTTTACGTTCACTGATTATTTGGATGGATTCAGTAAAGCAGCCAATGATTCGCGAAGAGACAGCTACCTGGCTCACACGATAGGATTGATCTACCAATTCAGAAACAATTCATGGATAAAATGCCCGTCGTTTTAACAAACCATTTAAACAACGCATAAAGACTATTTAGCGATACAGGCAGGTATTCATCACTTTAAAAAATCAGATCAACTCAAAGCTCTCTAAAAAAGTTTGGACGGTTCTTATTATTACGGTTATTTTATTTGCGTGCAGCAAATCAGTCGATACTGCGATGAAAAATGGCAATAACAATAACGGTTCTGTAGATTGTAGTAATGTAGCAAAATCTTTTTTGGTTGATGTAAACCCAATTATACAATCTACGTGTGCAACGGGTTCAAGCTGCCATGGTACAGGAAGCCTGAATGGCCCCGGTGAATTGCGTACTTACTCTGAGATCTCTAATGCCCATGCAGAAATACGTTCAGCAATATTATCCGGACTAATGCCAAAGAATGGAAGTTTAACAAGCACACAAAAAAACACGATCATATGCTGGGTCGATAAGGGAGCTTTAAATAATTAAATTAAGATAGTGTGATGTCCAATTCCAGGAATCGGTTGTACTACTAGTGGTTTAGTTCAAAAAGTCCCGGGTTTCCCCGGGGCTTTTGATTGCGTTCATTCTTTTAATCATTTCTTCTTCTACTGGTGCCGGGTCTCTGCTTTATAAATACCGCTCATAAAGTTCAATTTTCATTTTCGGGGAAATAACTTAAATTAGTTTACACCTAAAAAACCTTAAGTTATGAGATGCCCAGTTCTAATCGCAGTGTTTGCTGGGATAACATTGACAGCAAACTCACAATTCACCATTCTTCCACAGGCAGGTTTTGAAAACTCAAACACAAAGATCAGTTACAACAATCTCCCCTATTTTTCGCCTTTAGCGCAATTGCAACCAAAGTTTAGCCTGCGGGCTGATTACAAATTCAAAAATGGATTTGGTCCATTCGCTGGTATATCAACCAGCCGTCCTTCAGTTAGCTATAGTTTTACGGATCCGGAAAAAGGCATGACGGAATACAATGCCTCAATGGGCAATGTGCAGGCGCAACTCCAGGCAGGTTTGCAATACACGAGCAAACCGATCTTTTTCAAGAAGCAAACTTCAACCAGCAAATCTTCCAAGCCAAAGGTTGAAACCGCTACAAACAATCACAGTTATTATTCATCGCGATGCAGTCATTATTATTCTGGCTGCGGAGCAAAAAAATCAAGCACGGCAGAAAAGACAAAGTCACAAGATAAGGGATGGTCTCTTCGTCTTCAGCCTTCAGCCGGCATTGGATTTATACCATCAAACGTAGAGGATCTTGTGATCAATCCTGCCGGAAGCCAAAATAACTATATCTACAATGCCGGGAATAATAAGACTACATTTCTTACTGGTATGGGCTTCGAATTTGCTAAAAATGAAAAAAGACTCTTCACCTTAAGCGTGAATTATTTTCAAGGTCTTGGCAACAATGCAACCAGTTTTACTTCGGAATCTGCCGGCAAAACGACTACGACAATGTTGAATTCAAAATTATCAGGCTGGGGCGCTACCCTGGGAATTCCTCTCAGCTTTACAAAGAAGACCAACCCACAACAGAAGGTCGAACAAAAGCCAAAATACGATTGTCAGAGATACAAAATGGAATGCAGGTATCGATGCAGAAAAACTATTTAAAAGGGAGAGAATAAAAGAGGCTGTCTCAAAAGGAGCTTTTATACAAATAGCCGGTAAGGCGGGAGGACGTTAAGTATTGATATGCAATGGCACTTGTCTTTCCGACTTACCG
>Ga0207706_10004383_pt1 | contig 13264 bp, 9 predicted proteins | sample KBSC53metaG_FD_184318 | JGI IMG/M metagenome (GOLD analysis project Ga0207706, IMG submission 184318) | Corn rhizosphere microbial communities from Kellogg Biological Station, Michigan, USA - KBS C5-3 metaG (SPAdes) (version 2) | ecosystem: Host-associated > Plants > Roots > Rhizosphere > Soil ... | reverse complement strand
CAACATCGATCCCGAGCACCGCTACCCGTCGATGTTCGAGCCGATCCACGGCTCGGCCTTCGACATCATGGGCAAGGGCCTGGCCAACCCGGTCGGCACGTTCTGGTCGGTCGTGATGCTGCTCGAGCACCTGGGCGAGCGCGACGCTGCCAAGCGCGTCATGAGTGCCATCGAGCAGGTCACCGCGAATCCCGCGTTGCACACCCGCGACCTCGGCGGCAAGGCGACGACGGCGCAGGTCACCCAGGCCCTGTGCGAGCTGCTGAGCGCCAGCGCGCAGCGCAAGGCCGCCTGACCTTCGGACCCCGAGACCTCCGAGAGGAGGCGGGGGCCCTCTCGATCCTGAGGGAGCGGCGCCCCGCGCCGCCCCGTCCCGAAGCAGCCACGAAGCGCTGCCGGGGTCACTCATGCCCAAGAAAGATCAGCAGGAGACAAATCGTGCGCCGCTTCTTCGGAAAGCTCTACGTCCAGGTCCTCATCGGCGTGTTCGCCGGTGTCGCACTCGGCTTCTTCTATCCCAGCCTCGGCGTCGACGTGAAGCCGCTCGGCGACGTCTTCATCAAGCTGATCAAGATGGTGTTCGCGCCGATCATCTTCGCGATGGTCGTGCTGGGCATCGCCCGCATGGAGAACATGAAGGAGCTCGGCCGCGTCGGCGCCCGGGCGCTGATCTATTTCGAGGTGCTGTCGACGTTCGCGCTCGGCCTCGGCTTGCTCGCCGTGAACCTGGTCGGCCCCGGTGTCGGCATGAACGTCGACCCTCAGACTCTGGACACCAAGGCGATCTCGACCTACACGGCGGCCTCGGCCAAGCCGGTCGGCTTCGTCGAGTTCCTGATCAACATGGTGCCGGCCAGCATCGTCGACGCGCTGGCCAAGAACGACATCCTTCAGATCCTGGTCTTCGCGATCCTGTTCGGCGTCGCGCTGTCGCACATCGGGGCGCGCGCAAAGCCGGTCATCGCGGTGCTCGATTCGTTCATCGACGGAATCTTCGCCGTCGTCGGCATGATCATGCGGCTGGCGCCGATCGCCGCCTTCGGGGCGATGTCGTTCACGGTCGGCAAGTACGGCCTGGCCTCGATCGTGTCGCTCGGCAAGCTGATGGGCACCATGTACATCACCTGCGCGCTCTTCGTCGTGGTGGTGCTCGGCTTCATCTCTTGGCTGTCGGGCTTCAGCCTCTGGAAATTCCTGAAGTACATCAAGGACGAGATCTTCACCGTCCTCGGCACGAGCTCGTCGGAGTCGGTCGTTCCGCAGCTGATGAAGAAGCTCGAGTTCGCCGGCGTCTCCAAACCCGTCGTCGGCCTGGTGGTTCCCTCGGGCGTCACCTTCAACCCCGACGGTCAGTGCATCTACTACACGATGGCGGCGATCTTCATCGCCCAGGCCACCAATACGCCGCTCACCTTCACCGACCAGCTCGTCGTCCTCGGCGTGCTGACGATCACCTCGAAGGGCTCCGCCGGCGTCACCGGCTCCGGCTTCATCACCCTCGCCGCCACCCTGGCGTCGATGGGCAAGATTCCGGTCGCGGGAATGGTGTTGCTGCTCGGGGTCGACCGCTTCATGTCCGAGGCGCGTGCCATCACCAACACCATCGGCAACGCCGTCGGCACGGTGGCGATCGCGCGCTGGGTCGGCGCGGTCGACCGGGTGCGCCTGAACCAGGTGCTCGACGGCAAGGCCGACCCGGAGGACCTGCACGCGCTGTACGAAGTTCCTGCCACGCCGGCAGTCGACGAGCCCGCGCTGCAGCCGCTCGCGACGGTTCGCGTCGCCGCCTGAGCGCGCATCGGGAGTCATCGTGAAGCCGCTCGATCCCCGCCGACTGCTGCGCGACATGTTCGACGCGGCGGTGGCCGCCGCGCAGCCTGCGTTGTGCGTCCCTCGGCATCTGCCCGCTGCGCCCAACGGTCGCCTGGTCGTGATCGGCGCCGGCAAGGCATCGGCAGCGATGGCGCGCGCCGTCGAGGACCACTGGCCCGGGCCGCTGTCGGGGCTGGTGGTCACCCGTTACGGCTACGCAGTGCCGTGCGACCGCATCGAGATCGTCGAGGCGGCGCACCCGGTGCCCGACGCGGCGGGCGAAGCGGCGGCGCGGCGCTTGCTCGAAGTCGTCGAGGGCCTGAGCGCGGACGACCTCGTGCTCTGCCTGATCTCGGGCGGCGGCTCGTCGCTGCTGCCGCTGGCGCTTCCCGGCCTCACGCTCGCCGACGAGCAGGCGCTCAACCGCGCGCTCCTCGCCAGCGGCGCCGGCATCCGCGAGACGAACTGCGTGCGCCGGCACCTGTCAGCGATCAAGGGAGGCAGGCTGGCTGCGGCCTGCCACCCGGCACGCGTGCTGAATCTGTTGTTGTCGGACGTCCCCGGCGACGACCCGATCGACATCGCCTCAGGCCCCACCGTCGCCGACCCGACCACCTGCGCCGACGCGATCAGCATCCTGCGCCGCTACGCGATCGATGTGCCGCCGCGTGCCCTCGATCTGCTCGAAAGCGGCGAAGGCGAGACCCTGAAACCAGGCGACGCCCGGCTGCCCGCGATCGAGACCCGCTTCATCGCCACGCCGCAGATGGCGCTCGAAGCAGCGGCCCAGGCCGCCCGCGATGCCGGGCTGACGCCGTACATCCTCGGCGATGCCATCGAGGGCGAAGCACGCGACGTCGCCAAGGCGATGGCCGGCATCGCCCTCCAGGTGGCGCGACGCGGGCAACCCTTCGCGGCGCCCTGCGTCCTGCTGTCGGGCGGGGAGACGACCGTCACCGTGCGTGGCCGCGGGCGAGGCGGCCGCAACGTCGAGTTCCTGCTCTCGCTCGCCATCGCCCTCGACGGCGAGCCCGGCATCCACGCGCTGGCCGGAGACACCGACGGCGTCGACGGCCAGGAAGAGGTCGCCGGCGCCGTGCTGGCCCCCGACACGCTGGCTCGCGCCTGGGCGCGGGGCCTGAGGCCGCGCGAGCGCCTCGACGACAACGACGGCCACGGCTTCTTCGAGGCGCTCGGCGACTCGGTCGTGACCGGCCCGACGCTGACCAACGTGAACGACTTCAGGGCCATCGTGATCGATGGCCGCGCCACCGGAGACCGGAAATGAAACGCCCCTGCAACGCCAAGATCGTCGCCACGCTCGGCCCCGCGAGTGCGGATCGCGCCACCATCGAGGCACTGGTTCGCGCCGGCGCGGATGTGTTCCGGCTGAACTTCAGCCACGGCACGCACGCCGATCACAAGCAGCGGCTCGAGCTGATCCGCTCGATCGAGGCCGACCTCGATCGCCCGATCGGCGTCCTGCTCGACCTGCAAGGGCCGAAGCTGCGCGTCGGCACGTTCGCCGGCGGCCCCGTGAAGCTGGTCGAGGGCGCACCGTTCCGCCTCGACCTCGATCGCGACAGGGCGGGCGACGCGACGCGCGCGCCGCTTCCGCACCCCGAGATCTTCGCCGCGCTCAAGCCCGGCGCGGAACTGCTGCTCGACGATGGACGGCTTCGCCTCAAGGTGGTGGAGTCAGGCAAGGACTTCGCCGAGACCACCGTCGTCAACGGCGGCATGCTCTCCGACCGCAAGGGCGTCAACGTCCCCGGCGTCGTCCTGCCGCTGTCGGCGATGACGGCGAAGGACCGCGCCGATCTCGACTTCGGCCTGACGCTCGGCATCGACTGGATCGCGCTCTCGTTCGTGCAGCGTGCCGCCGACATCGTCGAGGCCCAGGCCGTCATCCAGGGCCGCGCCGGCATCGTCGCCAAGCTCGAGAAGCCCGCGGCGATCGAGTGCCTGGACGAGATCCTGGCCGTCACCGACGCGGTAATGGTGGCGCGCGGCGACCTCGGCGTCGAGATGCCGGCCGAGCAGGTGCCGGCGATCCAGAAGCGGATCGTTCGCGCCTGCCGCAGGCTCGGCAAGCCGGTGATCGTTGCGACGCAGATGCTCGAGTCGATGGTCGGCGCGCCGGTGCCGACGCGGGCCGAGGCGTCGGATGTGGCCACCGCGATCTACGACGGCGCCGACGCGGTGATGCTGTCGGCCGAGTCGGCGTCAGGCAAGTTCCCGGTCGAGGCGGTGGCGATGATGGACCGGATCATCGCCCAGACCGAGGCGGACCCGCACTACCGCGATGCGATCGACGCGTCGCACACGCAGCCCGCCGCCAACACGGCCGACGCGATCGGCTGGGCAGCGCGCTCGGTCGCCGGGTTGCTCGACGTCGCGACGATGGTGGCCTACACCAGCTCGGGCTCGTCGGCTCTTCGCATGGCGCGCGAGCGGCCGCGGGCTCCCATCATCGGCATGACCCCCAAGCGGGAGACCGCTCGTCGCCTCGCCTTGGCCTGGGGCGTCAATCCGGTCGTCTGCGACGACGTGACGAGCGTCGCCGGGATGACCGAGCTGGCGGTCAAGACCGCGGTCGAGCTGCGCTTCGCGCAGTCCGGCCAGACCATCGTCATCGCCGCCGGCATGCCCTTCGGCACGCCCGGCTCGACCAACCTGCTGCGCATCGCGCAGATCGACTGAGAACGACATGACCACCATTCACCAGGTTCGCGGCTTCGAGATCCTCGATTCCCGCGGCAACCCGACCGTCGCCGCCGAGGTCGTCCTGGCGGACGGCGCGCGCGGATTTGCGGCATCGCCCTCCGGCGCATCGACCGGATCGCGCGAGGCGCTCGAACTGCGCGACGGCGACCCGCGCCGCTATGTCGGCAAAGGCGTGACCAAGGCCGTCGCACACGTCGACGGCGAGCTGAGCGCGGCCCTCGTCGGTCGCGACGCTTGCGATCAGGCGGCAGCGGACGGCCTGATGATCGATCTCGACGGCACGCCGACCAAGGCACGCCTGGGTGCGAACGCGATCCTGGCCGTGTCGTTGGCGCTCGCGAAGGCATCCGCCGCCTCGGCGGGCGTGCCGCTCTACCGCCACCTGGGAGGCGATCGCAGCGCCCGGCTGCCGATGCCGATGATGAACATCATCAACGGCGGCGCCCATGCCGACAACAACGTCGACATGCAGGAGTTCATGATCGTGCCGGTGGGCGCGCCCCGGTTCGCTGAGGCCATGCGCTGGGGCGTCGAGGTGTTCCACTCGCTGAAGGGCTTGCTCAAGAAGCAGGGCCTCGCGACCGCAGTGGGCGACGAGGGCGGCTTCGCGCCCGACCTGGCGTCCAACGAGGCCGCGATCGAGGTCATCCTGGCGGCCATCGAGCAGGCCGGTTTCAAGCCCGGCCAGGACATCGCGCTGGGCCTCGACGTCGCCAGCTCCGAGTTCCACAAGGACGGCGTCTACGAGCTCGCCTCAGAAGGCAGGCGCTTCGACTCGGCTCAGTTCGTCGAGTACCTGGCGCGCTGGGTCGACGCCTATCCGATCGTGACGATCGAGGACGGCATGGCCGAAGCCGACTGGGACGGCTGGGAGCTGATCACCGCCAGGCTCGGCAAGCAGGTGCAGCTCGTCGGCGACGACCTTTTCGTCACCAACACCGAGATCCTTCGGCAGGGCATCGCGCGCAGCGCGGCCAACGCCATCCTGATCAAGCCGAACCAGATCGGCACCCTGACCGAGACGCTCGCGGCGATCGCGATGGCCGAGCAGGCGGGTTTCGCCAGCGTCGTCTCGCATCGCTCCGGCGAAACCGAGGACACGACGATCGCCGACCTGAGCGTCTGCACTGCCGCGACCCAGATCAAGACCGGGTCGCTCTGCCGATCGGACCGCATGGCCAAGTACAACCGGCTGCTCCTCATCGAGGCAGAGCTGGGCGCTTCGGCGCGATTCGCCGGGCGAGCAGCAATCCACCCGTTGCGCTGAGCGCGACTTCAACAGGAAGACCCCGATGAACCTCACTCACCCCCTCACCCGTCGACGCTGCATCCAGGCCGTCGCGCTCGCCGCAGCGATGGTCACCGGCGGCGCCATGGCGCAGACGTGGCCGAGCAAGCCGATCAGCCTGATCGTGCCGTTCGCGGCCGGCGGCACGACCGACGTGCTCGCTCGCGCGCTCGCCGACAAGCTGACGCAAAGCCTCGGCCAGGCCGTGATCGTGGAGAGCAAGCCCGGCGCCGGGGCGACGCTCGGCGCCGACTATGTCGCCAAGGCCAAGCCCGACGGCTACACGTTGCTGGTGGGGGCGGTCCACCACACCATCGCCTCGAGCGTCTACAAGAAGCTGCCCTACGACTTCCAGAAGGATCTGGCGCCGATCACCACGATCGCCCTGGTGCCGAACGTGCTGGTCGTCAACTCGGCGACGCCGGCCAAGAACGTGGCCGAGCTGGTCGCGTTGCTGAAGGCCAAGCCCGGCAAATACAACTACGGCTCCAACGGCAACGGCACCGCGCAGCATCTGATCGGCACGCAGTTCGAGAACCTGACCGGGACCGACATCGCGCACATCCCGTACAAGGGCAGCGGCCCGCTGGCGACTGATCTGCTCGGCGGTCAGATCACGATGTCGTTCGACACCGTGACGCCGGTGTTGCAGCACATCAAGAGCGGCAAGCTGCGCGCGCTGGCCGTCACCACAGCCAAGCGCTCATCCGCCCTGCCCGACGTGCCGACGCTCGAAGAATCCGGACTCAAGGGCTTCGACATCGGCACATGGTTCGGCGTTCTGGCGCCGGCGGCCACCCCCAAGGAGATCCTGGCCCGCTTGAACACCGAAATGGTCAAGGTGATCAAGTCGCCCGAATTCCGCAAGCGCATGGACGAGATCGGCGCCGAACCGGTCGGCAACAGCGCGGAGCAGATGGCCGTGCAGATCAAGGGAGAAACCGAGAAGTTTGCCAAGCTGGTGAAGGAGGCAAAGGTGACGATCGAATAATGGCGGCGTCTACCCCATGGCAATCAACGGCGGAGGGCTGCTTCAGGCTCGCTCGGGCGCGGCTCGGTGCCCAAGGGACACTCGCGAAGCTCACTCACCTGACCGATCAGTGCAACGGTAGCGTGAAGGAGAAGGTCGAGCCGCTCCCCAGCTCGCTCGCGACCCAGATCCTGCCGCCGTGAAGCTCGACGAACTTGCGTGAGATGGCAAGGCCGAGGCCGGTGCCTTCGACTTTCTTCGCAGCCGTCCCGACCTGCCGAAACTCCTCGAACACGGTGGCTTGATCCCCAGGGGCAATTCCCACCCCGGTGTCCGCGACGGAGATTTCAATCGCGTTGTCCTTTTCGGTCGCGATCACGTCGATCTGGCCGCCGTCCGGGGTGAACTTCAGCGCGTTCGACAAGAGGTTCAGGAGGACTTGCTTCACCTTGCGTTCGTCGGCGCGAAATGTTCCCAACCGCTCGTCGACCTTGCACTCCAGCCTGATCGCCCGCCGCTGCGCTCGCTCCCGCACCAGGATGAGCGTGGTCTCGATGGTGCCGTGCAGATCGAAATCGCCCAGCTCCAGCTCCATCCGTCCCGCTTCGATCTTGGAGAGGTCCAGGATGTCGTTGATGAGGGACAGAAGATGCTGCCCCGACTCCAGGATGTCGGCGAGGTACTCGGCTTGTTTTTCGTTGATCTCGCCGAACATCCGCTCGGACAGGACTTCCGAGAAGCCGATGATGGCGTTCAGCGGAGTGCGCAATTCGTGCGACATGTTGGCGAGGAACTCGCTCTTGTGACGGCTCGCCGCTTCGAGTTCGCGACTCTTGGCCTCGATCTCGCGGTAGAGCCGCACGTTCTCCAACGCGATCACGGCCTGATCGGCGAAGGTCTTGAGCAGCTCGATCTTCGAATCCGCGAAAAGCCCGGGATTGCGGTGTGCGACGAAGATCGCGCCGATCACCTCCCCTTCGCGAATCATCGGCACGGCGAGGCCGCCGCGCCAGCCGGCCACCGTCGCGGCATCCTTCATGGCGTACGACGGATCGTCCATGACATCGGCGACTTGCACGACGCGACGTCCCCGGACGGCTCGTGCGGTCACGGTCTCCATGGTGAGCGGCATCGGGTGAGCGCGCCTGATGGTTTCCTTGGCTTCGTCGCTCACACCATCGAAGGAAGCGAGGTGGAGCTCGTCGCCCTCGACGCGTTGGACAACGCTGATCTCCGCGTCGCAAAGCTTTCGCGCGCGCTCGCTGATGATCTCGAACACGGGCTGTACATCGGTCGGCGAGCTCGAGATGACGCGCAGGATTTCACCCGTTGCCGTCTGGTGCTCGAGCGCCTCCTTCGTCTCATTGAACAAACGCGCGTTATCGATCGCGATCGCGGCCTGCCGCGCGAAAGTCTCTACCAGCGCGATCTGCTCGGGCAAGTACGGTCGCGGCTCGCGCCGGAACAGGAAGATCACACCGTACGCTCTGTCTTCACGCATCAGCGGCACGCCGAGCACCGCACGAAACCCCAGTCGCGTGGCGTTCACCGAGTCCGGGTATTCGGTCTCGAGCAACGGAACGACGTCATCGTGATGAATCGTCGCGCAATCGACCGCTGCGCGTCCCGCAATGGAGGATCTCTTCAACGGGAGGGGGACCGTGCGTGCGTGCGGCGTGCCATCGAGCGAATAGGTGGCGGAGGGGTGCAAGAAGTCGCCGTCGACCACCAACACGCGCGCATAGGGCGATTCGCACAGAAGCGCAGCCCGTTCCGCGACGGCGTCGAGCACAGGCTGCACGTCGCCCGGCGAGTCCGACATCACCCCAAGGATGTCGCTGATCGCCTTCTGCTGCTCCAATGCTTGCGCGAGGCGTCTCTCCGACTCACCGGTCATGGAGTGTTGCCTTGGCGATGACACGCTGCCCCGATGGAGCCTGGTCCTGGGACGCTTGCACTGTACGACGCGGCGATCTGACCGCTTCAGACCGCCGGTCGCATCTCCGCGTTGGCCGCGGTATCGTGGGCCGCGCTGCCGACCGCGAGTGCGGTCATGTTGACGATGCGGCGCACCGTTGCCGAGGGCGTGAGGATGTGAGCCGGGCGTGCCGCCCCGAGCAAGATCGGCCCCACCGTCACGCCGTGCCCGCCGACGATCTTCAGGACGTTGAAGAGGATGTTGGCGGCATCGATGTTGGGCATGACGAGAATGTTCGCCTCGCCGCTCAGGCGGCTGGACGGCAGGTAGCGATTGCGCACCGTCTCCGAGAGCGCGGCATCGCCGTGGATCTCTCCTTCGCACTCGATGTCGGGCATCAGCGCGCGGAAGCGCTCGGCGGCCTCGCGCATGCGCTGTGCCGAGCCGCGCTGTGACGAGCCGAAGTTGGAGTGCGAGAGGAATGCCACCTTGGCGGGCCGGCCGAAGCGGCGCACCTCGTCGGCGGCCATGCGTGCGATCTCGGCGAGCTGGGGCGCGCTCGGCTCCTCGTTCACGAACGTGTCGGTGAGGAAGAGCGTGCGGTCGCCGAGCATCAGCACGTTCATGGCGGCAAAGGTGTGCGCGCCCGGCGCAAGGCCGATGACGTCGCGCACGTGCTCGAGGTGGCCCTCGTAGCGGCCGACCAGCCCGGCGAGCATCGCATCGGCATCGCCGCGCCGGATCATCATGGCGGCGATCAACGTGTTCGAGCGCCGGACCGCCGACTTGGCCATCTCCGGCGTCATGCCCTGTCGGCCGCGCAGGCCGTGATAGTCGTCCGAGTAGGCGCGATGGCGCGGATCGTCCTCCGGGTTCACCACCTCGAAGTCGCGGCCGGGCTGCAGGCGCAGGCCGGCGCGCTGGATGTGCGCCTGCATGACGGCCGGCCGGCCGATCAGGATCGGCTTGGCGAGGCCTTCGTCGAGCACCACCTGGATCGCGCGCAGGACGCGATCGTCCTCGCCTTCGGCATAGGCGACGCGAACCGGCTTCGACTTCGCGAGGGCAAACAGCGGCCGCATCACCATGCCGGTCTGGTAGACGAAGCGGTCGAGCGAGCGCCGATAGCCGTCGATGTCGGCGATCGGCCGCGTCGCGACGCCGCTCTCCGCCGCCGCCTTCGCGACCGCCGGGGCGATGCGCAGGATGAGGCGGGAGTCGAACGGTGTCGGGATGATGTAGTTCGGCCCGAAGCGCAGCTCCTGCCCGGCATACGCGGCGGCGACCTCGTCGCTCGGCTCGGCCTTGGCCAGCGCCGCGATCTCGCGCACGCAGGCGAGCTTCATCTCCTCGGTGATGCGGGTCGCTCCGCAGTCGAGCGCACCGCGGAAGATGTAGGGAAAACAGAGGACGTTGTTGACCTGGTTCGGATAGTCCGAGCGCCCGGTCGCGATGATGCAGTCGGGCCGCGCTTGCTTGGCGAGCTCGGGGCGAATCTCCGGCTCGGGGTTGGCGAGCGCGAGGATGATGGGCCGCGCCGCCATCGTCGCGACCATCTCGGGCGTCAGCACGCCAGCCGTCGAGCAGCCCAGGAAGACGTCGCAGCCGGACATCACGTCGGCGAGCGTACGCGCCGACGTTTTTTGGCAGTAGCGCTGCTTCGATTCGTCGAGCTTGCCGCTGCGCGCATCCTCGCGCTCGTGCTGGATCACGCCGCGCGAGTCGACGACCGAAATGTTCTCCATCTTCACGCCGAGGCCGACCATGATGTCGAGGCAGGCGATCGCCGCCGCGCCGGCGCCCGACGACACCAGCTTGATCGTCTCGATCGGCTTGCCGACCAGCTCCAGACCGTTGAGAAGGGCCGCGCCGGAGATGATCGCGGTGCCGTGCTGGTCGTCGTGGAAGACGGGGATCTTCATGCGCTCCTTGAGCGCCTTCTCGATGTAGAAGCACTCGGGCGCCTTGATGTCCTCGAGGTTGACGCCACCGAGCGTCGGCTCGAGCGAGGCGATGATCTCGACGAGCTTTTTGGGGTCCTTCTCGGCCAGCTCGATGTCGAACACGTCGATGCCTGCGAACTTCTTGAAGAGGCAGCCCTTGCCTTCCATCACCGGCTTGGCGGCGAGCGGCCCGATGTCTCCCAGGCCGAGAACCGCGGTTCCGTTGGTGATGACGCCGACGAGGTTGCCGCGCGACGTGTACTCCGCCGCCATGTTCGGATCGGCCTCGATGGCCAGGCACGGATAGGCCACGCCGGGCGAATACGCCAGCGAGAGGTCGCGCTGATTCGAAAGCGCCTTGGTCGGGGTGACGGAGATCTTGCCGAAGGTCGGCGCGCGGTGGTATTCGAACGCGGCGTCGCGCAGCGATTTCTCGGCATCGCTGAGCTGCATCTTGGAGTTGTCCATGAGGGGTCTCCGTTGGGGTATTCGAAAATAGCGGGTCTGGCGATCCCGCGCAAGCCGCCTGCACCCTCGCCAACCAGTAGTAGAACCCGGACGCATGACGTATGCTGGCCACTCGATCAAGAACAAGCACTCGAAGCGGCGATGCTCATGTGGCTTTCTCGATCTCCGGGTCGTCGTAGCGCGCCGTGGCGGGGTGTCGAGCCCTGGTCCCGAGCGACGGCACGGCGCTGCGCCGTCGCCCTGTTGGCGGTGCTGCTGACCGCCTGCGACTGGGCCGTCCTCGATCCGCGCGGGCCGGTGGGGCAGGTCAACCGCACCCTCCTGATCGACTCGCTCGCCATCATGCTGGCGATCGTCGTGCCGACCATTGCTGCCACCTTCGCCTTCGCCTGGTGGTTCCGCGCCTCCAACACCCGCGCCCGCTATCTGCCCGACTGGGAGTTTTCCGGCGCCGTCGAGCTGGTGGTCTGGTCGATTCCGTGCATGGTGATCATCCTGCTCGGCGGTGTCGCCTGGATCGGGTCGTATGACCTCGATCCGGCCAAGCCGCTGCCCGCGGCCCACGGCGCGCCGCCGCCCCACGATCCGCTCGACATCCAGGTCGTGTCGCTCGACTGGAAGTGGCTCTTCATCTACCCCCGCGAGGAGATCGCGACCGTCAACGAGGTCGTCGTTCCGGCAGGCGTGCCGTTGCGCTTCTCGCTCACCTCGGCGAGCGTCTGGAACGCGTTCTTCGTGCCGAAGCTCGGCAGCATGATCTACACGATGAACGGCATGCGCACCGAGCTGAACCTGCGTGCCGATGAGATCGGCACCCTGGAGGGCCTGTCGGCGCACTTCAGCGGCGACGGCTTTTCCGACATGCGCTTCACGGTGCGCTCGGTGAGCCCCGATGACTTCACCGCCTGGGCCCGAGCGGCCCGCGGCGTCGGCCCTACCCTCGACGCGGCCGGCTACACCGCACTGGCCCGGCAAAGCGGGAAGCTCCCGCCCGCCACCTTCGGCTCGGTGTCGCCGGGTCTGTTCGACCAGGTGGTCCAGCATGCGATCCCGCCGGGGCCGGGGCCGGCGACGGAGCGCGGCGGCGCCGCCGAAGCGACGCCGAAGTCACACTGAGAAGGAAGCCGGATGTTTGGCAAGCTGACCTGGGCCGCGATTCCGTTCCACGAGCCGATCGTCATGATCACGTCGGCGGTCGTGGCGATCGCGATCACCGCGGTGCTCGCCTGGGTCGTCATCAAGGGCCACCTGCCCTACATCTGGCACGAGTGGCTCTCCAGCGTCGACCACAAGCGGATCGGCGTCATGTACATCCTGCTCGCGCTGGTGATGCTGCTGCGCGGCTTCGCCGACGCGATCATGATGCGCATGCAGCAGTCGGTCGCCTTGAACAGCGCCGGCTTCCTGCCGCCCGAGCACTACAACCAGGTCTTCTCGGCGCACGGCACGATCATGATCTTCTTCGTCGCCATGCCCTTCGTGATCGGGCTGATGAACTTCGCCGTGCCGCTGCAGCTTGGCGTTCGCGACGTCGCCTTCCCCGTCCTCAATTCGGTCGGCTTCTGGCTGACCTCCACCGGCGCGCTCCTGGTCAACATCTCGCTCTTCATCGGCGAGTTCGCGCGCACCGGCTGGCTGCCCTATCCGCCGCTGTCGGAGCTGGCCTATTCGCCCGGCGTCGGCGTCGACTACTACTTATGGGCGCTGCAGATCTCGGGGGTCGGCACCTTGCTCTCGGGAGTCAACCTGGTGACGACCGTCCTCAAGGTGCGCGCACCCGGCATGACCTACCTGCGCATGCCGATCTTCTGCTGGACCACGCTCGCCTCCAACCTGCTCATCGTCGCCGCCTTCCCGATCCTGACGGCGACGCTGGCGATGCTCCTCCTCGACCGCTACCTGGGCTTTCACTTCTTCACCAACGAGGCCGGCGGCAACGCGATGATGTTCATGAACCTCATCTGGGCCTGGGGGCACCCGGAGGTCTACATCCTCGTCCTGCCGGCGTTCGGCATCTTCTCGGAGGTGTTCGCGACGTTCTCGCGCAAGCCCTTGTTCGGCTACCGCTCGATGGTCGCGGCGACGATGGCGATCTGCATCCTCTCCTTCATGGTCTGGCTGCACCACTTCTTCACGAT
>Ga0207706_10004382_pt1 | contig 13266 bp, 10 predicted proteins | sample KBSC53metaG_FD_184318 | JGI IMG/M metagenome (GOLD analysis project Ga0207706, IMG submission 184318) | Corn rhizosphere microbial communities from Kellogg Biological Station, Michigan, USA - KBS C5-3 metaG (SPAdes) (version 2) | ecosystem: Host-associated > Plants > Roots > Rhizosphere > Soil ... | reverse complement strand
CACCGGCTTGTTGGCGCCGGAGGCGGGCCCGGTCGAGCGCGGATTGCTCAGCGTGACCACCACCGTCTTGTTCGCTTCCGGGACTGCGTCGTTGAGGATGGTGACCACGATCGCCGCGGACGTCTGACCGGCCGCGAAGGTCAGGGTGCCGTCGGCCAGCGTGAAGTCGCCGGGACCCGCACTGCCACCGGTGACCGCGTAGTCCACCAGAACTCCGCTCGCCAGCGGGGTGGCGGCACTGGGGCTGGTCCGCTTCACCGTCAGCGTGGCCTTCCCGCCGGCGACGTTCTCGGCAACACTGACGGCGGTGCTCGCGAACTCGACGGTTCCGCCGGTGTCGTTGTCCTGAATGGTGAGCGTCGTGGAGGATTGCGCACCGATCGACGCCGCACCGGGGCTAACGATCCCCGCGATCCCCAGCGTGACCGTCTCCGGATCCTCCGCGATCGTGTCGTTGACAATGGTCAGCGGCACCCGCTGGCTCGTGACGGCGGGCCCGAAGGTCAGCAGGCCGGACACTGGAGCGTAGTCGGCGCCCGGGGTCGTCGGCAGCGCGCCTCCGGTCGCCGAGCCGCCGGTCGCCGCCCATTGAAGGACGACCGTCCCGCCGCTACCGCCCGTCCGCGTGATCATCACCGGAGACGTCCCACCCTCGATCACACTGTAGGTGGGCGCCCCGAACTGGAACGTGCCCGGCGCGTCGTTGTCATGGATCGTCAGCGTGGCCGTGGCGTTCGGGCCGACCGTGGTGCCCACGCTCGGCACACCGAGGCTCAGGTTCACCGTGCGCTGACCGTCGGCGGCCGGCGTGTTCAGCGTCGTGACGGTGAAGGACAGGCTCTTGATCCCCTGGCCGAACGTCAGCGTGCCGTTCTTCGTCGTGTAGTCCGTTCCCGCCGTCGCCGAGCCATCGGCCGTGGCGTACGGCACGGTGACCGATCCCGTCGTCGGGCCGCCGCGCACTACGGTGATCGTCGCCGCCGTTCCCTCCGTCACCGTGTAGGTCGGGGCGCTGAACTGCACCACCTTCACCGCGTCCACGATCGTGAGCACCGCCGCCGTGCGCGCGCCCAGCGTGGCGCCGCCGGCCGGGTTCGACAGCGTGAGGTTGACGGTCTCATCGCCCGATGCGCCGCCGGCCAGGATCGGGATGGGCACCGTCTTCGTCGTCTCGCCGGCGGCAAACACCAGCGTGGTCACGGTCGCCGTGTAGTCGATGCCGGCGGTGGCGGTTCCGTTGCTGGTGGCGAACTGCACGCTGGCTCCGCTGGCCAGGCTGGTCCCGGTGCGGGTCACCGTGATCGAGGCCGCCACCGGTTCGGTCGTCGTGTACGTCGCGGCGCTGAACTGGATCGCGCCGCCCTGATCGTTGTCGACGATGCTCACCGTGGCCTGGGTCGGGCTTCCGAGGGTCGCGCCGCCCTGCGGATTGCTGAGATTGAATAGGAAGGTCTCGGTCCCCTCGACGAGGGTGTCGTTGAAGATCGGCACCAGCACCGTCTTCGTCGTCTCGCTCGCGCCGAACGTGAGCGTTCCCATCGTTGCTTCGTAGTCGAGCCCGGCCTGGGCCTTGCCCTGACACGGCGGCGTCACGCAGAGCTGATCGGCGGTGGCGTAGTCGACCGTCACGCTGCCGGCGGTCCCGCCGCTGCGGCTCACGGTGATGGTGGCCACCCCGAGCGCCTCGCTTCCCGAGAAGGTCGCCGCGCTCAGCTTGACGGCGCCGGCCACGTCGTTGTCCGTGATCGTGAGCACGGCCGAGCTGAGCGGGCCCGGAGCCGCCCCGCTGAAGTTACTGAGGAGCAGAAGGACGGTCTCCGGCCCTTCGACCACCGTGTCGTTCAGGATCGGGATGGTGAAGGACTTGGCAGTGTCGCCGGCCTTGAAGGTCAGCGTCCCCGAGGTCGGCGTGTAGTCGGCACCTCCGGTCGCGGTGCCGTCGGAGGTCGAGTAGCTCACCGTCGCCGTGCCGTTCAGCGGACCTGTCCGCACCACGCCGATCGTTGCCTTCGTGGTCGCCTCGCTCACCGTGTACGTCGGCGCGCTGAACTGCACACCCATCTGCGCGTCACGAATGGTCAAGACGGCGGTCTTCTGCGCGCCAAGCGTGGCGGGGGCGGTGGGATTGGACAGCGTGAGCAGGATCGTCTCGTCGCCCTCGACCAGCAGATCGGGGAAGATCGGGACGTCCACGATCTTCAGGGTCTCGCCCGCTGCGAAGGTCAGGGTAGTGGCAACCGCCTCGTAGTCCTGGCCGGCGGTGGCGGTGCCGTTACTGGTATGGAACTCGACGGTGACCCCGCTGGCGGCGCCGCCGGTCCGCGTGACCGCGATCTGGGCCGGCTCGGTGGTGGCCGCGGGCTCGCCAACCGTGTATGTCGAGAGCACGAACTGGATCGCGCCCGCCTGATCGTTGTCCTGAATGGTCAGTGTGGCCTCGGCGGGGCTGCCCAGCACCGCACCGCCGGCGGGGCTGGTGAGCAGCAGCTTCACCGTCTCCGCGCCCTCGGCCAGCGTATCGGGCATGATCGGAATCGTCGCGGTCACGGTCGCCTGACCGGCCAGAAACGTGAGCGCCTGTGAGCGTGGCTCGTAGTCCACGCCCGCGGTCGCCTTGCCGGCGCCGACCTCGGCCACCGTCGCGAAATGCACCGTCACGCCGGCGTGCGTCCCTCCCGTGCGCGTCACCGAGATCGTGGCGTTCGTGGTGACCGACGTCGGCTCGGTCGTCGAATACGCCGCCGCGCTGAACTTGACGACGGACTGCAGGGCAAAGCCCGCACTGACACTCTGTGGACGATCCATCAGCACGTCGCACGTCGCACCGAGCGCTCCGCACGCTCCGCCCCACCCCGTGAAGAACGATCCGGCGGCCGGCGTGGCCGTCAGCGTCACGCCGGTGCCCGCGTCGAACGACTCCAGGCAGTCGGTTGGACAGCTGATCCCGGCGGGCAGGCTGGTCACCGCCCCCGTGCCGTTGCCCTGCTTGGTGACCGTCAGCAGCTGCGGCCCCGAGAGGTTGCCCACCCACGCGCCCCACGCCGAGGCCAACGTGACATACTCGCCCACAACCCACACGGTCCCGTCGTCGGGGTCGAGTGCCGCGTCAAAGTACTGGCCATAGGCCGCCGGATTCGTCACGCTCAGTGTGCTCGTTCCGGCCTGCAGAAGCGCGGGCGCCCGCAACGTGTTGATCGGGTCGGCCGCCGCACGCCCGGTTGCGTACACCGACTGGAACTCGCCGGCACCGCTCGAGCGCCCGTAGACGATGAACGCGTTGTTGGAGGCGTCGGCCATGATGGCCGGATAGAAGTGCTCGGTGCCGGCGACGTTGATGAACGCGTCCTGGACGAACGTCGGTGTCGCCGGCCAGGTGCTGACGTTCAGCTGCATCCAGCGCACCGCCGAGACGGTCTCACCGCTTACCGTCCGCTGGACAGACTCCACGTCCCACAGCGAGCCGTTACGATACACGGGCCGGGCCGTGTGCCCACCGGCCGCGTTCGACGTGCGCAGCTTCGCCGCGCCGAGGCCGAAGGGCTGCCGCGCGTCCAGGGAGGGAGCGCAGCCGCTCGTCTTCGCGACCAGCTTCCCGGTGAGGGTTGTGGTGGCCAGCAGGTTGTCAAGCGACCACACGACCATGCTGCAGTCGTTGCTCGCCGGGCCCGGCACGCGGCTCGTCAAAAAAAAGTGTCCCGGAGTGCCGAACATCGCCGCCGGATGGATCACCGGCACTCGGGTGGCCGTACCCGGAACATTGATCGCCACGAAGTCCTGCCAGTCGCTCGCGATCACCGGGCTGCCGGCCACGAGAAGGGCCTTGGGCAGGCGCCGGACCTTGGCCGTGACGAAGTCATTCGTGACCATGTCGTGCTGGATCGAGGTGATGACAACGGCTTGCTCGTTGACCCCGATGTCGGTGAAGTCGGCAAAGTTACGCGTGGCCACCGCATTGTCGAGCGTGGCGTCGAGCGAGTAGAAGGTCCATTCCGACGGGTCGAGGTTGGCCGGGCTGTTGCTCATCGAAACGGCAAGCAGATAGTGGGCGACACAGGTCGTCGCCGGATTGCAGGCGCTCGCGAGATCGTTGGCCGCCGCCACGACGAAGAACCGCTCGCTGTCCGGATCGAACACCGCCCGGGGAGAGAACACCGTGTCTTCTCCAGGCGCCCGCACCGACCCGAAGAACACTTGTAGATCCGTAGACGCAATGACCGCGCCATCCTTGCCGCGGATGACCACCAGATCGTTGCTGCCAACGAGCAGCCGGTCGAGTCCGGCAGCGATCGTCAGATCCGGAGGGTTGTTCATCGACGGGCCGAGGCCAATGAACGATGTCACCACCGCGATGCCTGTGGCGGCCGGCAGCGTCGCGACCTGCGCGGTCGAGTGGGCGCCAGGCACCATCAGCGCGAGGAGGGCCAGTACCAGGGTCGAGACCAGGCGCACGTGGGCGAAGCGGGGGTATCGCACGCGGTACCGCCCTAGCTCTGGCCCGGCGAGCGCCGGGCGTCAGCCGAGTCGGAAATCAGTGCCCACCGCGGGATTGGCGAACCGGCACGGTGGGGAGCCGGACCACCGGAATCGACACGACTTCCACCGATCGAGTCTCGTTGAGGCGGCTCGTCGGTGTCAAGATTTCGCTCGAAAAGCGGCGGGTGATTCGCTCCCCGTCGCCCGTCGAGGTTTCCCCGACGCGGCTAGCGGATCTCGGCGATCGAGACCGTGCGCTCGAGGCGGGCTGAACGCGCCGCCGCCTCCACGATTTCGAGGGCGTGCACGCCGGCTTCGGCTGACACCGGGCTGGGACCGTGGCCCTGGCAGGCGGCCAGGAATGCCTCGAGCTCGAGCCGCAATGGCTCGGGCCCGGTGGCGGCCAGCTCCTCCTTGCCCTCGTCCACCGCCTCCCAGGCGCCATCGCGCCGGCGGTGCTCGCCGATGTGAAGGACGACGGTGGAGCTTGCAAAATCGGCGACCAGAGCGCCCCGCTCGCCCGCGATGACGCATTCGCGCTGGCTGCCGGGCGCGAAGTAGTTGGCCTCGACGAGGAGCGGCACGTCGTCGTACACCACGGTGGTGACGGACATGTCGTCCAGGCCGCGGCCCAGGTAGTCCCGCTGGACCGCGCTCACCCGCGTGGCTTCGCGGCCGAGCAGATACGCGAAGAGGTCGAAATAGTGGATGGCGTCGGTCTGGGTCACGCCGACATCCGTGCGCGGCCGCTTCAAGCCCGCGAACCGGCCGGTCGCATAGCGGACACGGCCGATTCGCCCCGCCCTCAGCGCGGCGGCCAGCGCGGCGGTCACGGGATGGAATCGAAAGATGTGACCGACCTGCACGACGCGACCAGCCGCCACCGCGGCTGCGGCGACGGCCCGGCCGTCGCCAACCGACACGGTCAGTGGCTTCTCGACGAAGCAGTGACATCCGGCGGCCAGACTGGCCTCGGCGACCGTCCGATGACTGTCGGCCGGCGTCACGATGTCCACCGCATCGACCCGGGCCAGCGCGGTGCGGAAGTCCTCGCTCACGCGAGCCGGATCGATCCCCTGGCCCACCGCCCAGTGCCGCCGCGCCGCCGACACCTCGGCCACCCACACGGTGGCGCCGAGGTGAGAGAGGACTCGCAGATGCTGCTCGCCCCAGCGGCCGAGACCGACGAGCAGGACGTTCATCGTGTCTAGTCGCGGATCAGATCGCCGCCGAGATCCTCGGCCACCTCGTAGCGGAGCAGACGATGCTGCATCCAGCGAACGGCCAGCAGGTCGACGGTGGCGACGAACACCCGGTTCAGCACCCCGTACTTCGACTGGCCGAACCGGCGGGGCCGATGATGCACCGGCACCTCGATCACGCGATAGCCGCGCATCCGCAGGAGCGTGGGAATGAAGCGATGAAAGCCGCGGTAAAGCACGAGCTCGCGCAGGCACTCGCGCCGGAAGGCGCGGAAGGTACAGCCGCTGTCCTGGATGCTCTCGTGGCTGAGTCGGTTCCGCACCCCGTTCGCGATGCGCGACGAGATCCGGCGCACGGCCGAGTCACCATCGCCGCGCTTCACGCGCCAGCCGGTCACCGCATCCCAGCGGTCGAGATGACGGATCAGGGTCGGGATATCCCGTGGGTCGTTCTGGAGATCCGCGTCCATCGTGACCACCCACGTGCCCCGGGCCGCCTTGAACCCGGCGTCGGTGGCGGCAGTCTCGCCGGCGTTGGCCTTGAGCCGCACGAGCCGCACCCGCGAATCGGCATCGCGGAAGCCCCGGATGAGCTCGGCGCTCCGGTCGCGGCTCCCGTCGTCGACGAACACGACCTCGAACGCCAGGGCGAGCGACTCCAGCACGCTCCGCAGCTCGGCCCACAGCTCCGGGAGGTTGTCTTCCTCGTCGTAGACCGGGATGACGACCGAGAGGTCAACCACCGGCGGCCCCGGGGCCGCGACGGTGACCACCCTGCCACTCGCCGACCAGCGTCTGCGGCAGCTGCAGACGGTCCAGCACGCGAGCGACGGTGTGGTTGACCACGTCATCCAGATCCTTGGGGCGGTTGTAGAAGGCCGGCATGGGCGGCAGGATCACGGCCCCCATCTCGGCCAGCGCGGTCAGCACCCGCAGGTGGCCGAGGTGCAGCGGGGTTTCTCGGACGACGAGGATGAGCGGCCGGCCCTCCTTCAGGGTCACGTCCGCTGCGCGCGAGACGAGGGTGTCGGCGTAGCAGGCGGCGATCGCGCCCGCGGTCTTGATCGAGCAGGGCGCGATCACCATGCCGGCCGTGCGAAACGAGCCGGACGCCAGCGGCGCGCCGATATCCCGCACGTCGTAGCGGTGGTGGGCCAGCGCCTCCACGTCGCTCACGCCGAGATCGGTCTCTTCCACCAGCGTGCGCTTGCCGGCGGCCGAGATCACCAGATGGAGCTCGAGCTCGGTGGTGGCCCGCAACACCTCGAGGAGCCGGATGCCGTAGATCGATCCGCTGGCTCCGGTGATGCCGACCACCAGCCGCGTCACAGGCGCAGCCGGCGCCGGAACACTTCTTCGCGGGTCTTCTGGTAGAGCACTTCCCACTCCCGGCTGCCCTCCGGCATGGGCCGCGAGTAGGTGGAGAGCGTCTTGCGCACCTCGCTGTCGACCGATTCCTCGAACTTCGATTCTTCGGTGAGGGCCCGGATGATCTCGGGCCGGACCTCGTCCGCCGCCTTGACGTGCACGCCCTCGGTGGCGTCGAGCTCCTTCACGATCAGGTCGGCGAGGTGGAAGATCCGCTCGCGGCTCATGCGCATCAGAGGATGAATCCTCGATCGCGGGCCAGCTTCTCCTTCACCTTGCCGAGCAGCTGCCGGTAGTCCGCGGCCGAGTCCTTGATCATCTTGGCGTGCTCGAGAAGCAGCTGGCGCGCGTCGGCTTCCAGGCGCTCCTCGGCAGCGATGTTGTCGGACACCACGTGGCGAATGACCGCGCGCACGACGTCCTCGTCGCGCACCTCGACGACCTTGCGCGCCGTCAGGCGGCGCACGATGGCGTCGGCCATGCGGAGCGCGATCTCTTCGCGGCGGGGCATACGCGGGCAAGCCTACACGCCGCCGACGCGGAGTGTCAAGGAACGGCGGGAATAATCAGCGTCATCCGCGTGCCGTGCGGCGCCATGTTCTCGGCGTGAATCTCGCCGCCGTGCGCGTCGACGAGCGACTTCACGACGGCCAATCCGAGCCCGAGTCCGCCGGCGGCCGCGGAGGCTCCCGCAGCGCGGTAGTAGGGCTCGAACACCCGCGGCAGATCGGCCTCGGCGATGCCTGGGCCCTCGTCCTCGATAGTGATCTCCACCGCACTCGGGGCGCTGCGCGCGCGCGCCGCCACCCGGACACGGGTCCCGGCCGGCGAGTATTTCACCGCGTTGCCCACCAGGTTCTTCACGACGCGATCGAGCGCGTCGGGGTCGGCGTCGAGCTCGGGCAGCGGCCCATCGAGCTCCACGTCGAGCTCGTGCGTGGTGCGTCCGCGTCGCAGCAGCTCCACCGCATCGCTGACGAGCGCGGCGGCGTCCACCCGGCGGCGGCGCAGCGGCGGAGCCAGTCCGCGCTCCAGGCGCGTCAGGTCGAGGAAGTCGCTGACGATGCGGCCCAGTCGCTCGGTCTCGGTGGCCATGATGAGCCCGATCCGTGCGATCTCGGTCGGAGCGAAGCGCCGCGTGGCCAGCAGCTCGCTGAAGCCCTGGAGCGCGGTGAGCGGCGTCCGCAGCTCGTGCGAGGCGAGGGCGACGAACTCGGACTTGAGGCGATCGATCTCCACCACCCGCTCGGTGGCGGCCGCCACCTTCTCGGCGAGCTCGTCGCCGAAGCGCCGCTGGCGCGCGGCCAGCCGCGCGTTCTCCAGGGCCAGGCCCAGATGCGCCGCGAGCGTCAGCAGCGCCCGCCGCTCATCGGGACCGATGTCGCCGGCTCGCTCGATAGCCAGCGCGCCGGTGGTCGGCCCGCCCGCGCCGAGCGGGGTGACGAAGCACCGTCGCGGTCTCGTCACACCGCCGGCATCGGCCACGAACAGCGGCTCCCCAGAGGCGAGGACGCGGGCCACCGCCGAGCTCGACGCCATCTCCACGCCGCCGGCCACCGCCACGCGGCTGCCATCCTGGACCGCCAGTCCAACGTCGGCGTCGAGCCGCACCGCCAGGCATGCGCGCAGTCGGGCGAGCGCCACCGACATCGGCGCCTCGCCCTCGAGCGAGCGCTGGACGGCCACCAACGTCTCGAAGCGTCCGCGCTGCCGCCGCACCCCGATGGCCAGCGCCGCGCTCAGCACGCCACTGCCCAGAAGCATCGCGAAGGTCATCAGGCCTTCGAGGACTTCCCCACTCGGACCCGAGCGTTCCAGCGATGGGATCACGATCGGCGCGTAGAGCAGGACGGCGGCGAGGGCGACCAGAACGCCGCGGCCGCCATAGCGAAGGGCCGCGACCACGACCGGCACGTGGTAGGCGTGCCGCCAGAGCGAGGCCGCGCCGTCGGCGGACAGCGCGAGCGCGCCCGTGATGAGCGCGAGTGCGAGCGCCACCCCGACGGCGATCACCGCGATCTCAGCTCAGCGCGTCGCGAGCAGTCGGTACACGGCAAAGAACGCCAGCCCGGCGGCGTAGGGCGGCAGCAGGCCTCCCGTGCGCGCCAGGAGCCAGCAGTTGCCGACTGAGAGCAGGGCCAGGTAGAAGGCCGCGCCCGCAATCATTTCCGGCGAGTGCGGCAGCAGCGGGTCGACGAGATAGCGTGCGACCGACGCGGCTGCCGATAGCGCGGCCGCGGCGGGAAAGGCCCAGCGGCGGTGCGCACGTTCGAAGAGCGCGGCCCGGAAGAACGCCTCGGCCGAGAGGACGTTGGCGCCAAGATCGTAGGCCCACCAGGCGGCGAGCTCGCCGGCCGGCCCGAGTCGTACGTGATGGCCGAGCGTCAGCCACGCGCTCACCAGCAGGTGGACGCCGAGGCCGAGTCCGAAGATCGCCCCGCCGGCCACCGCGCCGCCGCTCGGGGCCGTGCCAGCCCCAATCCAGCCAGGCCGGCGGCACGCGAGCCACGCGGGCAGCGCCACATACGCCAGCCAGCCGCCCGGCAACGCTTCCGCCGCGCACGCGGCGGCGCCAAGCAGCAGCGCGGCCTCGAGCGGCGCCTGTCGGTCGCGCCGCTCACCGGTCGAGGTCCAGGCGAGCGCCACGCCGAGCAGCGTCCCGTGAGCGGCCGCGGTCCCGGCGATTCCGAGGGCCGCCCGCGGGACGAGGCCCAGCACCGACAGGATGGTGACGCCGGCGACGCCAAGCGCGAGCGTCGCGATCGCATTCCACGGCGTGTCGTCGAGCAGTGCGCCCTGCCGATTGACGAGCGGATGCTCGAGGGCGTACACGGCTCGCCTCACGTGGCGTCGGCGTCGAGCCGGATGAGCCCGAGCAGCGCGGCCACGACGTCTGCGTCGAGCGTCCGGCCAGCCTCGCTCATGAGATGCGCGACGGCCACGTCTCGCGGCAGGGCGGCACGGTACGGGCGGTCCGAGGTGAGCGCGTCGTAGACGTCGGCGACGGCGACGATGCGAGCCCCGAGCGGAATGGCCTCACCGGCGAGACCGTCTGGATAGCCCGTGCCGTTCCAGCGCTCGTGATGGTGCCGGATGACGAGGGCGCCGGTCGCGAAGAACTCGAACGGGGCGACGATCTGCGCGCCGATGATCGGATGATTGTGCATCAGCGCCCACTCCGCGGTGTCGAGCGGGCCGCGCTTGCGCAGCACGGTCTCCGGGATGCCGATCTTGCCGATGTCGTGAAGCAGGCCGGCCTGCACGACCGTCTCGACGTCGCCGGGGGTCAGGCCAAGGGCGGTGGCGAGCCGGCGGCCCCACGCGCCCACGCGCTCGGAGTGTCCGCGCGTGTAGGGATCCTTCGCCTCGAGCGCGTTGGCCAATCCCAGCAGCGACTGACAGATCGCTCGCTGCAGCTGGCGGTAGAGCCGGCGGATGTCCTCGGCGTACCGCAAGGACTGCAGCTCCGCGGCGCCGGGGCGGCGCAGATCGCGACCCGATCCATCGGAGGCTACTCGGGAAGCCATGCCGCCCCCGGCAGCAGCCCTTCCACCAGTGACAGCAGCCGCACCGGTGAAAAGGGCTTGGTCAGATACTGCGTGGCGCCCGCCGCCAGGCCTCGGGAGATGTCCTCCTGCTGGGCCGCGGCCGTCAGCATGACGATGCTCGAGCCCGCCAGCCGGGGATGCCGCCGCAGGCGCCGGCACACCTCGAGCCCACTGAGGTCCGGCAGATTGACGTCGAGAAAGATCAGCTCGGGCTCGAGCTCGTCGGCGAGCGCCAGCGCCGTGACGCCGTCGGGTGCCTCGATCACCCGCACGCGCTCGTCCTCGAGGGTCACGCGCACCAGCTCCACCACATGCGGTTCGTCGTCGGTGATCAGGATGGTCAGCATGCCGGGGGATGGAGCAAGCGGAGCGCCACGGGCGGCCACCCGACAGAACGCGCAGTTGCGCTTGGGCAGGGCCGGCGATCTGCTGCGCGGCGCGGGCAGCCCGCCCGCGCCGCTGGGCAGCAGTGAGTCCGGTTACTTCACGTCGACGGAGCCCTTCATGTTCGGGTGCAGCCCGCAGGCGTAGTCGTAGCTGCCGGCGCTCGGGAAGGCCATGACGTGGCTCTGCCCCTTGGTGAGGATCGGCGAGCGCTCCTTGGTGCTGACGATCGTGATCTGGTGCGGCGAGTCGTCTTCGTTGACCCAGGTCACCGGCTGGCCCACCGTCCCGGCCAGCTTGTTCGGTCCGAACGTGAAGCCGGCGATCCTGACGTCCGGCTTAGGGGCCGTGGTCGGCGCGGCGGCACCGCGCACCGCAGCCAGCGAGATGACGTAGTCCATCTTCTCGTGCGGCTTGTGGCATTCGAAGCACGCCTTGTAGTTGGCCTTGTCATTCAGCACGCCCGCCGGGCTGAACGCGGCGTACTCCCAGTCGCCGTTGCGCAGCTCGGGCGGATACTCGGTCCCGAATCCCGCGCGCTTCTCCATCACCGTGAGGGCGATCACGTCGCCCTTGACGAAGCGCCCGTTGGCGCCCTTCACCGGGGCGCCGGCCGCATCGACCTCGGCCTTGTACTGCACGAGTGTGAGGACGGTCCCGTCCGGCAGCGGCTGGCCGGCCTTCATGGCGTCCACCGCGGCTTGCGAGCTGGCGTAGAGCTCGCGGAACTGCTTGATGTCGTACCGGTCGACGGTGGTGTACATCACGTGCGTCTTCCACGCCTCCGGATACTTGATCTTGTCCGGGCCGGCACTGCTCGGCACCACCAGCGCCGAGAGGGTCAGGCCGAGGACGGGGACGAGAGCCAGCCGCCGAAGCGTATGCCTCATGCTCGCCTCCTCAGTGGGATGAGAATCGGTGATGACTCGACGCTCGTGAGGACGCGTATCAGCCCGGACTACGGTTTCCGGCGGCGGTTGGATGTCACCGGGGCGTGAATTCTATCGGTTCCGGCCGGCCACGGTGAGGCGGGTAAACGCCCGGGCGGCGGTTGAACGCGCCCGGTTGAAGTCGACGTTCTCCTCGCCGCCGCGGCCGCCCAGGCGCGTCTCGGCGCGCTCCAGGGCCTTCTCCGCGCGGGCGCGATCGATGTCGGCGGGGGTCTCCGCGGAGTCGGCGAGGATGATGACCTTGTCGTTCCGCACTTCGGCGAAGCCACCCGCGACCGCGACGTGGTGCTCGTCGCGGCCGATGCGGTACATCAGCTCACCGATGCCGAGCGTGGTGAGAAACGGCGCGTGGCCGGGCAGCACGCCGAAGTAGCCCTCGCTCCCCGGCGCCACCACCTCGTCGACCTCGGCGGTGACCACCATCCGCGTCGGCGTGGCGAGCTCGAGCGTGAGTCGCTCGGCCACTAGGCGACCTCGCGGAGCTTCTTGGCCTTGTCCACCACCTCGCCGATGTCGCCCACCATGTAGAAGGCCTGCTCCGGCAGGTCGTCGTGCTTGCCCTCGACGACTTCCTTGAAGGACTTCACGGTATCGGCGAGCTTCACGTACCGTCCGGGCTGACCGGTGAAGACCTGGGCCACGTTGAACGGCTGGGACAGGAAGCGCTCGATCTTCCGCGCCCGGGACACCGTGAGCTTGTCGTCGTCCGACAGCTCTTCCATGCCGAGAATCGCGATAATGTCCTGGAGGTCCTTGTAGCGCTGCAGGATCGACTGCACCGCGCGCGCGGTCTGGTAGTGCTCGAGGCCGAGGATGTTCGGATCGAGAATGCGCGAGGTCGAGGTGAGCGGATCCACCGCGGGGTAGATGCCTTTCTCGGTCAGCGCCCGGTTGAGCACGGTGGTGGCGTCGAGGTGGGCGAAGGCCGTGGCCGGCGCCGGGTCGGTGATGTCGTCGGCCGGCACGTAGATCGCCTGCACCGAGGTGATCGAGCCCTTCTTCGTCGAGGTGATCCGCTCCTGCAGCTGGCCCATCTCGGTGGCCAGCGTCGGCTGGTAGCCGACGGCCGACGGCATGCGGCCCAGCAGCGCGGAGACCTCGGAGCCGGCCTGCGTGAACCGGAAGATGTTGTCGATGAACAGCAGCACGTCCTGGCCTTCCTCGTCGCGGAAGTACTCGGCCGCGGTGAGGCCGGTCAGCGCCACGCGCAGCCGCGAGCCCGGCGGCTCCGTCATCTGCCCGAAGATCAGCGCCGTCTTCTCGATGACGCCCGATTCCTTCATCTCGTGGTAGAGGTCGTTGCCCTCACGAGTCCGCTCGCCGACGCCCGCGAAGACCGAG
>Ga0207706_10004381_pt1 | contig 13267 bp, 6 predicted proteins | sample KBSC53metaG_FD_184318 | JGI IMG/M metagenome (GOLD analysis project Ga0207706, IMG submission 184318) | Corn rhizosphere microbial communities from Kellogg Biological Station, Michigan, USA - KBS C5-3 metaG (SPAdes) (version 2) | ecosystem: Host-associated > Plants > Roots > Rhizosphere > Soil ... | reverse complement strand
CTGTTTTTATTTGTTCTTTAACCGTAGTAATATCTTCCGGCGCAATAACTACTTTTATTTTCTGGTAATTTTTCTTCTTATCCGGTTCAATAAAATCAAACTCCGTGCTTATAACATTCCATTGTTTGGTTTCATAATTATCAACGAGTATTTTATAAAACACTGCCTGCCGCCAATAATCGCCACCATTGGGTTCTTTCTCATTTGGTGCAAATAATTTTGGTTTTGCTTTATCAGGATCGCCGGTTTTATAATCAACAACATTTACAGACTTTCCATCAAATTCAAGTTTATCTAATTTACCTTTTAGCGGCACACCATTTACTATTACATTCTTTATTTGCTTTTCAGTTGTAACAATTTTATTCCATGAGTTGATGTATTTATTATAATAGTTTGACAGCACTTCTTCTCCGTATTCAAGCCTCCTGTCAAATTGTTCTTGTGTAAAGCTCTCGCGATGACGATGCATATACCATTTAAAATCTGCAATAAATTCTTCTTTTGAGTGAAACGTGTTGTTGTTGTTTTGCATCTTCCTGAACAAACATTCCAAAGCGTGATGCACTGCCGAACCAAACTCCGTCGCTTCATTTTTTGGTGAAGGAATACGGATAAGATTTTTGAAGTAAAACTCCAACGGACATTTAAGATAATTATTCAATGCTGTTACATTCATCACAAATTTTTCAAGCATGCGGCTTATAAATTCTTCTTCGATCTTTTCAATTTCGGGAGCTTGTTCAGTTTGTAAATTCAATATTTGAAAATTGGTCAACACATCCGCATCAACAAAAACTTTTTCTACTGGTAATTCATGCTGTTCCTGTATCTCAGCTATGAACATGGAAGGTTCAATTTCTTTACCGTCATTTTTGAAACAACTGTAAGAAATAAAAAGATGTTGCTCAGCTCTCGTTAGTGCGACATAAAACAAACGACGCAATTCTTCTGATTCCACCCCTTCTTTGTCACCCCCGTTGGGAGAGATAAAAATATTATCGGGCAATTTATAACCCCCGAAAGGTTTGCGTTTTTTTTCCCATGTTGTGGCATTGCAACCGGCAAAGAAAACATATTCAAACTCCAAACCTTTTGCGCCATGGGCAGTTAAAAGATTTACACCTTTATCACTTCCACTTACCTGAACCAATGGCAACGACAAGTCTTCTTTCTCCATCAGATCAATAATGCCGATCAATTCTTTTAAAGACATTGCGGGATTACGTTGCGTTTCTTCTTTTATAAAATCAAATAAACCCGTAAGCACCTGCATTAACCAAATCTTCTCCGTGCTTTGCATGATCTGATTCAACACTCCTGCTTCACGCATGATATGTTCAAACAAAGTTTGCAATGTAACATTTGGCACATCACTTATCAATTTCTCAATAACTGTACTTGCTTTTTTAAGATTGGGATGAATGCCTTGCGAAAAAAGATCGCGCGGAGGTTGATTACTTTTTTCATACAACAATCTTCTGATGGAAGTTTTTTTATCGCTGAATTGTTTATCGGCAACTTCAATCGAAAGTTTTGCAATTTCAATCGGCGGGATTTGAAACCAGTCGAAATGCAATATCTCAAACAGCATTTCATCACCGCTGAAAGGAATATCGTGTTCGCATGATAAATATCGCAGCAATGAAATTATTTTTTGCGCAAGCGGAATACAAAGAATATTCAAACTGCGTTTACTGTAAACAGGAATTCCACGCAGCTTGAAATATTCCATCAGTTCTTCACCATATTTGTTTTCACGATAAATAATTCCGATACGACCAGGCTGAACACCTTGCAACAACAGCTTTTGCACCTGCACAGTTATATCAATCATCTCCTGTCTTTGCGTTTCACATTCTTTTATCAAAGGCAAATGAGAAAGATGACTTATCTTATTATTTGATGACAAAAGTTCTTTGCTTAATCCCGGAATTTTTCTTACAAGCCGTTCTTCATTCTTATCAATAAGTGTTTTTGAAACATTAAGTATCGGTTGTGTAGAACGATAATTATTCACAAGCACAACTTTTAAAAGATCATCTTTATAACTGTTGGCAAATGCAAGCATATTCTCAACATTCGCTCCCTGGAAACGATAAATACTTTGGTCATCATCCCCTACTACAAAAACATTCGGCTTGTCCCAATAGTTGATGAGCAATTCCACCAAACGATTTTGTGTGCCGCTTGTGTCCTGGTATTCATCAACGAGTATGTATAAAAATTGTTCCTGGTAGCGAGCCAATAAATTTTTATCTTCTTCAAATGCTTTTATCACCCAATTGATCATGTCATCAAAATCATACCGATTCCTGTTGCGCATCAGTTGCTGAAATTTATCAAACTCATTCACTGCTGCAAACAATTTTCTCATACGTTCTTTTTCTTCATCAATTTTATCCTGTTTAAGATCTCCTGCTTTAAATTGTTTGTATGCACGTCTATAAATAAATTCATCTCGTGTTAGTAATGATTTTACATACTCGTCGATTTTTGAATTAATAAACGCAGGTGTCCATCCTTCCCGTTTCATCGTACTAAATAACGATTGCAGATTGTTGATCTCAAAATACACGTCACCGCGATAACGTTTCAACGGATGATTTTTTGGAAACGCGTCTATCAATTGTTTGTACAATTCAATTTTCTCGAGATCAGAAACAGGATCGAGCGAAGTTTTTTCAAATAACGAAAGATTTTCCTGTATCACATCATTGCAAAATGCATGAAAGGTGTACAGGTTTACTTTGTATGCATCAGGTCCGATAAAACTTAGCAAGCGTTTTCGCATGGCAACAACACCTGCATCAGTATATGTAAGACACAAAATATTTTGAGGCTGTGCATCGGTCTCCAACAAAATTTTCCCAATGCGTGCAGAAAGAATTTGCGTTTTACCTGTGCCCGGTCCTGCAATTACCATTACAGGTCCTTCAATAGTATCAACAGCCAATTTTTGGTGCTCATTAAGTTTATTATATTCTTCTTTAAATTTTTGTAACTGGTAATTTTTATTTGTCATGATTAATCGAAAATTTTTATGTGCCCAACTTTGCTTTTCATGGTATCACTCGTTGCGTCGCACTCTTGTACTTTCTGAAACATTTATCAGCAGTGCAAATCTTTGTAAGTTGCAAAAATTCCCTTTATGTTTCTGTTAAACTTATTCACCTTTTGATTGTTTGTTTATAAATATTTTATGCATGTAGTTGAATTTATTATTACAGGAAAAATTTTGACACGGCTTGCAATAAAGGTTGCTGTTTGAATAAAAATTGTTCAATAAAGTTCAAGGCGTTGAAGAGTGCGACGCAAGGAAGCTTAATGCATATTCTAAACGCTTGGCTCATAAAAATAAAAATGTTGAACGAGACCTCATCATTCAACATTTCTTGTTCCTGATTCGATATTTTATCCCGGAATTCTTGAAATATATTTTTCAATTTCTTTTATCTGGTCAATTACTTGTTTTGTAGTGGGTTTGCATGCTTTTGCCTTGCGGAAAAAATCTTTTGCTGCGCGAAACTCTCTTTTGTTCATAAAGATCTGGCACATGCTTAAGTAAGCAACTGCTTCGCTCTCTTTATCAGGAATGCCTGCACGAATTGCAGCGCGGATATAACTTTCACCACTTCTAAAATCGCCTTTTTGCAACGCCATCATACCAAGCTGCAGTTTATTTGCGCCTTCTGCTTCAGGCATTGCAGCGCCAAGTGCTGAACTTTTTTTCAAATGTTTTTCGGCTGTATCAAAATCCTGTGCCATCATCGCAAGATTTCCTTTCACGGTATAATAAGTTGAACGGATCGGTTTGTACAACAAATTAGGAAACCAAATGCTCTTTATAATTTTCTCCACCTCTTCAATTTTCCCCTGCTCCATCGGTTCCTGTATCAGCCGTAGCGGACCAATAAAAAAATTCGTGAACAACCCGATAACGCCAATAAGATATAATGGAAACGCAGGCCAAAAGCTCGTGCCCGTTAAATTCAAAATAACACCAATTGCAATTGCAAGCAGGCTTAACCAAAAACGATAACGAATTATTAAATTATACACCTTCATACGCACATTTTAAGGGCGCAAAGATAACGGAGTTTGCGGTTTGAAGTTTGAAGTTGTAGTTGTGTTGTAAAAGTCTGAATTAATTTTTTGTACCGGGCAGTGATAATTCTATTAAACTTTTGTTGTGTCACTCACTTGTACGTTCTGTTCTTTATTGAGCATGAGAGACAAACTTTGTTCATGAAAATTTCATTTATTCAATATTCATCTTCTTGTTCCTTGTTCAATATTCTTACTCTTCCCACACTCTCAAACCTTCACTGCAATTAGCGCAGATATCAATATTTTTACGGCTTGTTATCAATTCACGGCGAAATTGTTTGTAATTATCGTTATTCCAGATTTCTTTGAACGATTGCATTTGCAAATTCCCCAAACGATGCATTGCATCTTTATCAAAACAGCACGGAACAACAAGCCCGTCCCATGTTATAACGTTTGCATGCCACAACTTCCAGCAATGATTATTCAACCCGCTTTTAATGGACATGTTTCCGTTCTTATCTTTTTTGTAGCGGGAATATTTCTCTGTCGTAGGAATTAAATGATTTGGATCATTCTCGTAATCGTAAACCTGTGCCGTTTTAAAACGCACCTGGTCAACACCAATTTCTTTTGCCAATTTTTTTATGTCTTCGATCTGATGCTCGTTCGGCTTTACAACAAGAAATTGAAAAAACACAAAAGGCGTTTTACTCTTCAGTTCTTTTTTCCACTTCACAATATTTCTTGCACCTTGTAAAACTTTTTCAAGTTTGCCGCCAATTCGATATTGCTGATAAACTTCCTGTGTCGTTCCGTCGATTGAAATGATAAGTCTGTCTAAACCGCTCTCTACAGTTTTTCTTGCTTTCTCATCGGTTAAATAATGTGCGTTGGTAGAAGTGGCTGTATAAATTCCTTTATCATGCGCATACTTTACCATCTCCAAAAAATCAGGATTGAGGTAAGGCTCTCCCTGGAAATAAAAAATTAAGTAGAGTAATTCTTTATAAATTTCATCAATGGTTTGTTCAAAGAAATTTTTCTTTAACATTCCTGTTGGTCTTGTAAATTCTCTTAAACCACTTGGACATTCAGGGCAACGGAGATTGCACGACGTTGTTGGCTCAAAAGAAACAGACACAGGATAGCCCCATTGAACGGGCTTGCCCGTTAATTTACTCAATTGATAACTCGTCATCACTTTTGCTGCATTCAGCAAACGGCGAGGGGTAAGTTTACCGAACAGGTTAACACTATCATTCCAGTTTACATACATAAGAGAATGCAAAATTACGACATACAACCACAGCAGCACAATGTTTTAAATTGTGTTCGTTAACTTACAGTCTGATCGGTGCCTGAAGATGCTTAGCAGAAAGCTCAAGTGTGCGACGCAACGAAGCTGAATAATGATCCGCTGCGGGTAACAAAAAATAAATTCTCTCAATCTTATATGAAAGCCATATATTTTTTTGTCTTATTTTTTTTAATCACGCTGAATACCATAGCACAAAATGAAAATAACATTTCAACACGTGAAAGAAATGCACATGCAAAAAAATTTTTGGCTGCGCTTACGCTTGCATCGAACAACTTTACCGTTCATTACTACAAATGTGAGTGGAATGTGGATCCTGCAAAAAATTACATCAACGGAAAAGTAACAGCACATTTTATAATCATGGCAGAAACTAATTCTTTAGTGTTCGATCTTTCACATCTTCTGACAGTTGATGCGGTGCAAATGCATAATGCCAATTTAAATTTTACTCAATCAACCAATGAAACTCTTACCATTCAGCTTCCAACAAATTTTTCTGTTGGTGATAAAGATTCTGTAACGATCATTTACGAAGGTGTGCCTCCCGGCGGTGGCTTTGGATCTTTTGTTATATCAACACATGACGGAACTCCTGTAATGTGGACATTGAGCGAGCCTTACGGAGCACGAGATTGGTGGCCTTGCCGCAATGGTCTTGATGATAAAGCAGACAGTATCGATATTTTTATAACCCATCCTTCCAAATACAATGCATCTTCAAACGGTGTGCTGCAAAGCATTGTGCACAATGAAAAGAACAGCACAACTTTTTATAAACACCGTTATCCGATTGCAAGTTATCTTGTAGCCTTCGCTGTTACTGATTACAGCGTGTTTACAGACAGCGTTCAACTTTCCGGTAGCTCGTTGCCGGTTATATCTTATGTGTATCCTGAAGATTCAGCTACATTTCATGATAACACATTCAGGATGATCAACGCAATGCAACTATATGATGCAAGGTTTACAAAATACCCTTTTATAAACGAGCGATATGGACAAACACAATTTGGTTTTGGCGGAGGCATGGAACATCAAACAAACTCTTTTATTATAGCAAGTGATGAAAATCTTATGGCGCATGAATTAGCGCATCAATGGTTTGGTGATAAAGTCACTTGCGGAAGTTGGGTGGATGTTTGGCTGAATGAAGGCTTTGCCACTTACTGCGCTGATTTTTTATACACGGAAAAATTTAATCGTTCCCAATACAAATTAAATGTTTCAAATGAACTTGCTTCGATTGTCTCCCAGCCGGGAGGTTCTGTAAAAGTTGATGACACAACAAGTATCAACAGGATATTTGACGGAAGATTAAGTTATAATAAAGGCGCTTTTCTTTTGCGCATGCTTCGATGGACTTTGGGCGATGACATATTTTTTAAAGGTGTGCGCAGTTATCTTTCCGATCCATTATTAAGATATGGTTTTGCAAGAACCGAAGATCTGCAACGTAATCTTGAAACAGTAAGTAGTGTTGCTCTTGATTATTTCTTTAAACAATGGTACGAAGGCCAAGGTTATCCTTCTTTTACTGCCACATGGGGTCAGGATGCAAATAATGTTGCGACAATAAAGATCAGCCAAACAACATCAGTTCCTTCATCTGTTTCTTTTTTTCGTGTACCGCTTGAACTGACTTTTAAAAATGGTTCACAACAAAAAACAATCGTAGTTCAGGACACAGTGAACAATCAAATTGTAATGGCTGATATCGGTTTTAAAGCAAAAAAGGTTTTGATTGATCCGCAAAAATTTCTCATCAGCAAAAATAATCGTTCAATTCATACAACAATTGTTCAAATACAATCAATGCCTGTAAGTGTTTCGCCAAGTCCTTTTACAGATTATATAAATATCACTTTGCAACAAACAAAGGGCAAAGAAATTTTATTTATGATGTTTGATAATTCCGGTCATTTGATCTTAACTCAAAATGCTATTGCCAACGGAAGCAACCAAACATATTTGATGTATGTTCCTTCAAACGTTGCTCCGGGTAACTATAATTTAATAATAACTTCCGGCGAAAAGTTTGCGAGCCGTTATCTTGTAAAGCAATAAATCTTATACACACTTTAATGATTGCTTCATGCGAGGCAATCATTTTTGTTTTTATCATTGCATCCGCATGAAGCGAAAGAAAAAAACAAAAAAGAAAAAATGGTGGCTCATTCCGGTTACCATTCTTTTTTTATTGTGCATTTATATTGGCATAGTTTACTGGTTGCAACAAAGGCAAACGGTAAAGGCAATGTTCGCCATTTATCCCGGTTTTGGCATTGCGTTGCCGCTCGGTTATCAGATTCACGGAATTGATGTAAGCCTTTACCAGCAATATGTTTACTGGTCCTCCGTAAAAAACATGCAGGTACAAAATGTAAAAATTGATTTTGTTTTTATCAAAGCAACGGAAGGGTTAATAAATGTTGACAGGCAGTTTAAACGTAACTGGCAACAGGCAAAGAACGCGGGCATTATAAGGGGTGCTTATCATTATTTTCTCGCAACCAAAGATGGAAGATTGCAGGCACAAAATTTTATAAAGAATGTAAAGCTGCAAAGCGGCGATCTGCCGCCCGTACTTGATATCGAAGAGTTGTATGGAGTGCCGCCCGCAATAATGCAGCAACGTGTTTCCGCCTGGTTGCAAACGGTTGAAGCCGCATATCATGTAAAGCCGATCATCTATACTTCGGCAGATTTTTATCAGCGTTATCTTGGTAATGCATTCAATCAATATCCGTTATGGGTTGCGCATTATTACTCACAAAATTATCCTCGCATAAAAAGAGATTGGTGGTTCTGGCAACACAACGATGCAGGCAAGATCAATGGCATTACGGGTTCTGTAGATTTCAATGTTTTCAATGGTGACTCTGTTGAGTTTGAAAATATTTTGGTGAAGTAATTTTTTGTGACCGGCTTCTGCATTTTATGGCATCACCTGTTGCTACGCTCAGTTCAACGTTCTTCTTTTATAGGAACTTAGCGTAGCAGTTTATCCCGAGCTTGTCGAAGCCTGTCCGACTCAAGTCATTAGGCGGAGATCACTCCCTTGTACCTTCTGTTTTTATAGCGTCAAAAATGAGAGATCAGTTTTTTATTTAGTTATTCCGAAAATTGTTTTTCTGTTTTGTTACACGACGAACTTTTTTGTGTAATATTTACGAATGAAAATATGTAGAGGCAAAACGTGTTTGCCGCTTACGTCGCAGTTTGTTTTCATTTTGTCGCAAATCACATTTCGTAAACAGCCAGTGGCTGTAAAATTGAATGACTTGTTAATCACTTATCAAATTTGTATAAACAATCTTGTCACTAATCATTCAGTGTAAAAGGAATTCTATTTTTGCGCTTTGAAACACCTGAAATCAAAATATAAGATGTTTATTGAACAACGTAGCTTGTCAGCATTCTTTCTTATGATCGTTATTTTTCTTGCCGGTTGCAGCGATAAGAAGAAAGACCCGCCTGCCAAAGCTAAACCGGCCCCTGCACCTGTTGTTGATGTTATTATTGCAAAACCCACCCGTGTTTCAAATATTGTGGAAGCCAATGGAACAGTGCTTGCCAATGAATCTGTGGAATTGCATCCCGAATCAACGGGAAAATTAATTTATTTAAATATTCCTGAAGGCAGGCATGTAACAAAAGGAACTGTTCTCGCCCAGGTAAACGATGCGGATTTACGAGCACAATTGAATAAATCAAAGGTACAGTTGCAACTTTACCAACAGAATGAAGAACGCTTAAGAAAGCTTCTTGAAATAAATGGAGTGAACCAGGCAGATTATGATGCAGCCCTGAATCTTGTAAACAGCACGAAAGCCGATATTGCTTACACGGAAGCATTGATAGAAAAGACAATTGTTCGTGCGCCCTTTGATGGTGTGGTTGGTTTGAGGCAAGTGAGTTTGGGAGCTTACGTTTCACCAACGAACGCAATCGCAACACTTCAGCAAACAAATGAATTGAAAATTGATTTTACACTTCCCGAAGAATATAGCAACATTATTAAAATAGGCAACCCTGTTGATGTGGAAGTAGATGCTGCAAAGCAGATACGCAGGCAGGCAACGATCATTGCAAAAGAGCCGCAAGTGAATCAAAACACGCGAAACATTATTGTACGCGCTATTCTGCCGCCAGGTAACGGGAATCCCGGCGCATTTGTAAAAGTGTTCGTTGATGCAGGCAATAACAACAATGCCATAATGGTGCCTACCAATTGCATTATTCAAAGTGACATCAATAATCAATTGATTTTAGTGAAGAATGGTAAAGCAAACTTTGTGGATGTTCAAACAGGCGTTCGCGATTCTGCAAACGTTGAAATAACAAGTGGTGTGAATCCCGGTGATACAGTTGTTGTAACAGGTGTATTGTTTGCGCGTGATAAAAATCCTGTAAAGGTTAGGAGTGTAAAGCAGCTTAACCAGGTAGCGGTTGCAGAATGATCCGGATGACAAAGCTGCGAGCAATAATTCGTCGTAGCTCACGGCTCATCGCTTTCAAACAGTACAAGGGGGTGACACAACAGGCGATGCCACATGCACCGCAGCTAAGTACAAAAAATAAAATAGCAATTAAGAACCTGTAAGAGAATGAATATATCTGAGCTATCATTGAAGCGACCTGTGTTGGCAACGGTGATGAACCTGATGCTTATTTTATTTGGTGTTGTTGGTTACACTTTTCTCGCCGTAAGAGATTATCCTGCGATTGACACACCTATAATTACTGTGAGCACTTCTTACACGGGCGCCAATGCTGACATTATTGAAAGCCAGATAACAGAGCCTCTTGAAAAACAAATTAACGGGATACCGGGAATAAGAACCATTACTTCATCGAGTTCTCTTGGCAGAAGCCAGATAGTTGTTGAATTTAATTTGGGTGTTGACCTTGAAGCTGCAGCAAGCGATGTGCGTGATAAAGTGAGCCAGGCTGCGCGAAGTTTACCACAGGATATAGATGCTGCTCCTGTTGTTACAAAGAGCGATGTGAACAGCGATTTTATTTTGATACTCGCTGTGCAAAGCCGTACAAAGAGTTTACTTGAACTGAGCGACTACGCGGAAAACGTATTGCAGCAACAGGTGCAAACGATCAACCAGGTAAGCGCCGTAAATATTTTCGGGCAGAAGCGGTATGCGATGCGCCTTTGGATCAATCCGGATAAACTGAACACTTACGGCATTGATTTCACTGACATTCGCAATGCGTTGAACAGCGAAAATATCGAATTGCCTCCGGGAACAATTTCCGGTATGAATACTGATCTTACAATAAGAGCTTTAGGGCGACTTACATCTGAAAATGATTTTCGCAATCTCATCATTCATGAAGATAGTGCAGGCATTGTAAGATTAGGCGATGTTGCAAAGGTTGAATTAGGTCCTGAAGAATTGAACCAGAGCTGGAAGTACAATGGTGTGAACGCAGTTGGTCTTGCAGTGATACCGCAACCAGGTGCCAACAACATTCAAATTGCAAATGAGTTTTATAAACGTCTCGCGGAAATTGAAAAAGCAAACAAAAGTGATATTGAATTAAATGTGTTGATTGATAACACAAGGATTATTCGTCAGTCAATTGCTGAAGTAGAAGAAACTTTAGGTATTGCAGTTGGATTAGTTGTGTTGGTAATATTCCTCTTCTTCCGCAATTGGCTTATTGCATTAAGACCTTTGATCGATATTCCTATTTCTCTCATCGCCACATTCTTTATCATGTACCTCGCAGGGTTCTCGATAAATATTCTTACCCTGCTGGCCATCGTGCTGGGAACGGGTTTGGTGGTGGATGATGGCATTGTCGTCACAGAAAATATTTTTAGAAAACTTGAACATGGATTTCCCATTCGCAAGGCAGCGGTGGAAGGAAGTAAAGAAATTTTCTTTGCAGTGATATCCACTTCGATGACACTTGCAATTGTATTCCTGCCTGTGATTTTTTTAGAGGGTTTTGTTGGAAGATTGTTCAGAGAGTTTGGTGTTGTATTGGCAAGTGCAGTTTTGATTTCTGCATTCGTTTCATTAACAATTACACCTGTGCTGAACGTTTACCTCACGAGAAAGAATATGCACGAAGGTTGGTTCTACAGGAAAACCGAACCATTTTTTACAGGAATGGAAAATGGTTACAAGCGTTTTCTTGAAGGTTTTATGCGCATTCGATGGTTTGCATGGCTGATCATTGTTTTTTGTGTCGTAAGTATATGGTTTACGCTCAACAATCTGCAAAGTGAAATTGCTCCGCTTGAAGACCGCAACAGCGTTCGCTTTACGGTTACAACACCTGAAGGAGCGAGTTATGCATACACACAAAAAGTTGCAGATGATGTAACAAATTATCTCTACGATTCAGTTCCTGAAAGAGATTTTGTCTTTGCGAGAACACCTGCGGGAGGACCAAACACTGCAATGCCGCGAATCGGTTTGGTGCCTGCATCAGAACGAACACGGTCTCAGGATCAAATTGCAAATGATCTTCAAAAAAAATTAAATCGTTATAACGATGCAAGAATTTTTGCCGTGCAGGAGCAAACAATCGCAGTTGGTTCAGGGTCGAGAAGCGGGTTGCCTGTTCAATTTATTTTGCAAAACCAGGACTTAAATAAGTTGCGAGATGTAATTCCAAAATTTCTTGAAGAAGCAAGAAAAGATAAAACGTTTTCGAATGTTGATGTGAATTTGAAATTTAATCGTCCCGAATTGCTTGTTACTGTTGACAGGATGAAAGTAAAAGACCTTGGTTTATCAACCGAAGATGTGATTGCAACGATGCAGGCTGCATTCAGCGGCGGACGGCTTGCATATTTTATTATGAGTGGTTATCAATACCAGGTGATCGCACAGGTAGAACGAACGGACAGGAGCAAACCGATCGACATAGAAAAATTATATGTGCGAAATGACAAAGGAGAAAATATTCCTTTGGATGCGGTTGTCCACATGGAAATTAGCAGTAATCCTGCTACGTTGTATCACTTCAACAGATATAAAGCAGCAACCATTTCCGCGTCGCTTGCAGAAGGTCAAACTATCGGCGATGGTATCAAAGTAATGGAGGGAATTGCAAACAGGCTGCTTGATGAATCATTTCAAACTTCATTAAGCGGACCTTCGAGAGACTATGTAGAAAGTTCATCAAACATTTTATTTGCGTTTGGTCTTGCACTCATTTTAATTTATTTGGTGCTTGCTGCACAGTTTGAAAGCTTTATCGATCCATTTGCTATCATGCTTACGGTGCCGCTTGCATTGGCAGGTGCATTGCTGAGCTTGTGGATATTCGGTCAAACGTTGAATATTTTTTCGGAGATAGGAATGATCATGCTTATCGGGTTGGTAACAAAGAATGGAATTTTGATCGTTGAGTTTGCCAATCAAAAAAGAGATCACGGCATGCCGAAGATGCAAGCTGTTATTGAAGCAGCAACGCAACGTTTGCGACCGATCTTGATGACAAGCCTCGCAACATCGTTCGGTGCACTGCCCATTGCGTTAAGCTTAGGTGCAGCATCAACGAGTCGTATGCCTTTAGGTATCGTGATCGTAGGCGGAATAATATTTTCATTGATCCTGACATTGATAGTGATACCTGCGGTGTACACATTTTTGTCAAGCAAGCATAAAGTGCATAAAACAGAATTGTCGGAATAAAGAGGGTTTGTAGTTTATAGTTTGTGATTTGAAGTTTGGTTGAGCAAGCGATAGAATATATATTAAGCTTTGGTTGTGTCACTCACTTGTACGTTTAGTTCTTTATTCAGCAATAAGCTTAAATTATAAAGCTCCGTAGGAGCGGAAATGTTAGTAGAAAAGAATCACGGCGATTTAAGAGCTCCGTAGGAGCGATATATTATTAATTCCAATGCCAAATACG
>Ga0207706_10004377_pt1 | contig 13275 bp, 13 predicted proteins | sample KBSC53metaG_FD_184318 | JGI IMG/M metagenome (GOLD analysis project Ga0207706, IMG submission 184318) | Corn rhizosphere microbial communities from Kellogg Biological Station, Michigan, USA - KBS C5-3 metaG (SPAdes) (version 2) | ecosystem: Host-associated > Plants > Roots > Rhizosphere > Soil ... | reverse complement strand
GGTGCGCAGCGTCTCCTGGGCCTTCGCCGGGCCGATCGAGACGGCGACGATCTCGCTCGCCGCGCCCTTTTCCTTCAGGCGAATGGCTTCCTCGACGGCGATCTCGTCGAACGGGTTCATGCTCATCTTGACGTTGGCGAGGTCGACCCCGCTGCCGTCCGCCTTCACCCGCGGCCGCACGTTGTAATCGATCACCCGCTTCACGGGCACGAGGATCTTCATTCGTCGCTCCTTCTATTCCAGCTCGAGGATCACCTGGTCGACCGCCAGGCTGTCCCCTTTCGCGGCGCGCACTTCCTTGACCGTCCCGGCCTTCTGCGCGCGCAGGATGTTTTCCATCTTCATCGCCTCGACCGTCGCCAGCGGCTGGCCGGGCTCGACCTTGTCACCCGCGCCGACATTGAGGCTGACGAGCAGGCCGGGCATCGGGCAGATGAGGAATTTGGAAAGGTCCGGCGGGACCTTCTCGAGCATGTGACGGGCGAGCGGGGCGATTTTCGCCGGCAGCACCAGCGCGCGGTGAGCCGCGCCATGCGTGGTGATGCGCCAGTGCGCGCCGTCCTTGCGAACGATCAGGCCGAGCCTCGCGTTGCCGGCGGTGGCGGTCGCCTTCGCGCGGCCCGGCTGCCAGTCGCATGTGCCTTCGACGCGGTGGCCATCGACCATTGCATGACCCTCGCCAAGCGTCACCGCATGGTCCGCCCCGTTCATCTTCACCACCCAGTCGGACATGTTCGGCGGCGCGCCGTCGAGCTGGCCCGAGGTGCGCGCGGCGCGGGCGCGGGATGTGCATTCGATGCCGGCGGCGACGGCGGCGACGGCGCGCAGCGTCTCCTCGCTCGTGGGAGCGCCTTGGAAGCCGTCGGGCCATTCCTCGGCGATGAAGCCGGTGGTGAGCTCGCCCGCAAGGAAGCGCGGGTGCTGCATGATCGCGCTCAAGAAATCGACGTTGTGGCCAAGGCCCTCGATGCGAAACTCGTCGAGCGCATCGACCTGCAGGGCGGCGGCCTCGTCGCGCGAGGGCGCCCAGGTGATCAGCTTGGCGATCATCGGGTCGTAGAACAGGCTGACCTCGACGCCCTCAGCGACGCCATCGTCGAGGCGGATGTACGCGCGTTCCTCCCCGGGGGAGCTCGGGGAGGATCGGAAAGGCGCCTGGTGGAATTTCGCCTCGGGCGGATCATACCGCACCAGCCGCCCCGTGCTCGGCAGGAAATGGCGATAGGGATCCTCGGCATAGACGCGGGTCTCGATCGCCCAGCCGTCCAGCCGCACGTCATCCTGCGAGAACGCCAGCTTCTCGCCGGCGGCGACGCGGATCATCTGCTCGACGAGGTCGATGCCGGTCACCGCCTCGGTCACCGGGTGCTCGACCTGCAGGCGGGTGTTCATTTCGAGGAAGTAGAAGCTCTCCCCGCTCGGGTCCGCGCCCGAGACGATCAGCTCGACCGTGCCCGCCGAGTGATATCCGACCGCCTGCGCCAGCGCGACACACTGCGCTCCCATCGCTGCGCGCATCTTGGGCGTGACGAACGGCGACGGCGCTTCCTCGACCACCTTCTGGTGGCGGCGCTGGATGCTGCACTCGCGCTCATTGAGGTAGATGACCGTGCCGTGCTTGTCGCCGAGCAGCTGGATCTCGATGTGGCGCGGGTCCTCGATGAACTTCTCGATGAACACGCGGTCGTCGCCGAACGAGTTGAGCCCCTCGCGCCGGGTCGCCTCGAAGCCCTCGCGCACGTCCTTTTCGCTCCAGGCGAGGCGCATGCCCTTGCCGCCGCCGCCGGCGCTGGCCTTCATCATCACCGGATAGCCGATCTCGCCGGCGATCTTCACCGCCTCGCTTGTGTCGGCGATCTCGCCGAGGAAGCCGGGAACGACGTTGACCCCGGCCGCCTGCGCCAGCTTCTTGGCGGAGATCTTGTCGCCCATCGCCGCAATGGCGCTCGCCGGCGGGCCGATGAAGGCGATCCCTTCCGCCTCCAGCGCCTCGACGAAGCTCGCCCGCTCGGAGAGGAAGCCGTAACCGGGATGGACGGCTTGCGATCCGGTCGCCTTGCACGCGGCGATGATCTTTTCGGGCACGAGGTAGCTCTCGTCCGCCGGCGACGGGCCGATATGCACCGCCTCGTCCGCCAGCTGCACGAACGGCGCGCGCGCGTCGGCATCCGAATAGACCGCGACCGTGGCGATCCCCATCCGGCGCGCGGTGCGGATCACGCGGGCTGCGATTTCGCCGCGATTGGCGACAAGAATTTTGGAGTACATCAGATATGCCATGCTTGATATGCCATGCGAAACATGGCATATACAAGTCGGTGATCGTCAACTTCGCCAATCGCGCGACCGAGCGGTCCGCTCGTGAAGGCAAGTCGAAATTCAGCGGCATGGATGTCACCAAAGCGATGGCTCGATTGCAGGTTCTGAACGCGGCCAACTCGCTTGAGGACATTCCGCCGTTGAAATCGGTCGACCTGCATGCGCTTTCGGGTGACCGGCAAGGGCAGTGGGCGATGACGATCAACGGACCTTCGCGGCTGGTCTTCCGTTTTCGCGACGGGAACGCCCAAGACGTCGAGATCGTCGATTATCATTGAGGTTGCCGTGAGCCAGTTCGCATTCGAAAAAATACATCCCGGCGCGATTCTCAAGGAAGAGCTTGCGGAGCGGGGGCTTTCGGCCAACGCCTTCGCCCTCCGCTTGCGCGTACCACCGCAGCGCATCCAGGAAATCGTCGCCGGTCGGCGAGCGATCAGCCCCGAGACGGCGCTGCGGCTGGAAGCCAGCCTTGGCACACCGGCAAGGCTCTGGCTCTCGATGCAAGCCGTATACGATCTCGCTCTCGCTGAAGCCAGGTTCGGCGACGCCGTGCGCAAGGAAGTGGCGGCGGCGTAACTGCGCGGCGCGGTGCGGATCGGCCGGCAGGCGATCTTCCTGCAATCGGCGATAAGGCTCTTGGGCAACATCTAGCGATTTCCTGCGAACATGCGTCGCAAACCCAATGCCAGTCCGCCCAAACCGACTACGAGTGGCACTAGGAACCCTGTCGCGTGATCTTGCGAGCAGTTGGTGAGCGCCTCATCGGTGAGCCCCGGACAATCTTCGCCGGCCGCAAATTGAATGAAACTCGCGCCAGGCAGAATTACCGGCAACGCAATCGCGCTCACTAGCAGGGCCTTGGGCCAGCTGGTCATTCTGCCGCCTCCGCACACCCACACGCCCGCATCGGCTCCTCGCCGGTCAACGCCGTCAGGCCGAGCTTGGCGAACAGCGCGGCGTCCTCATCATCGCCGGCGTTGGGCGCGGTGAGCAGCTTGTCGCCGGTGAAGATCGAGTTCGCGCCGGCGAGGAAGCACAGCGCCTGGGTCGCCTCGGACATTGACTCGCGCCCGGCGGAGAGGCGGACCATGGAGAGCGGCATGGTGATCCGCGCCGCGGCCACGGTGCGCACGAACTCGATGTCGTCGATCTTCGCCAATGGCGTCTCGGCCAGCATGTCGCCGAGCACGGTGCCCTTGACCGGCACCAGCGCGTTGACCGGCACGCTTTCGGGGTGGCGCTCCAGCGTCGCGAGCGTGTGGATGAAGCCGACGCGGTCTTCGCGCGTTTCGCCCATGCCGACGATCCCGCCCGAGCAGACGTTGATCCCCGCCGCGCGCACGTTCTCGAGCGTTTCCAGCCGGTCCTCGAACTTGCGGGTGGTGATGACCCGCTCGTAATACTCGGGGCCGGTGTCGATGTTGTGGTTGTAGTAGTCGAGCCCCGCCTCGGCGAGTTGCCCGGCCTGGGCGGGGGTGAGCATGCCGAGCGTCATGCAGGTTTCGAGCCCCATCGCCCGCACGCCCTTCACGATCTCGACGATCGCCGGCATGTCGCGGTCCTTGGGATTGCGCCAGGCGGCGCCCATGCAGAAGCGCTGGCTGCCCGCGTCCTTCGCCCGCGCCGCCGACTGCAGCACCTCGCGCACGTCCATCAGCTTGGTCGCCTCGACGCCGCTGTCGGCGTGGGCGCTCTGCGAGCAATAGCCGCAATCTTCAGGGCACCCGCCGGTCTTGATCGAGAGCAGCGTGCAGAGCTGCACTTCGCTTGGCTTGTGATGCGTGCGGTGGACCTCGGCGGCGCGGAACACGAGCTCGGTGAAGGGAAGGGCGAAGAGGGCCGCGATCTCGTCGCGCGTCCAGTCGTTGCGGATGTGTGTCATGCGACCTCTCCGATAGCGGCGCCGTGGCGCGCGGCATAGGCCTGCAGCGCCGGGGCGAAATGGGCCGCGCCGCGGCGCACCGCCTCCGGCTCGGGAATGGTCGCGACCGCTTGCGCCATTCGGCCGATGTTTTCGGACGAGAGGCTGCCGAGCGGGGCGACGTAAACGCCGATGGTGAAGACGATCGCGCCGGTCTCCGGCAGCTTGCGCAGCGTCTGCCGCTCGGAGCGGACGAACAGCGTCTCGCCCGCGTTCTCGGCGGTGACGTGGGTGAAGGCCTGCTCGGGCGGCTCGGCGACCCAGCGCAGCGCATCGGTGGGTGCGACGAACCAGTTGCAGCGGCCGTAGATGCCGCCGGGCTTGAGCTTCTCCATGAACTTGTCGACGCCGGTCGAAAGCTGCTCCTCGTAGCCGTGGATCGGCGCGTGGAGCGCCGTGAGCGGGCGGCCGAGCTTGTCCGCCGGGCGCCAGTCGGTCGGGAACGCCACCGCCGCGCCGACCAGGCGATAGATACCCTCGTCCGGGCGGCGGGTCAGCAGGCACATATCCTCCCACGCCGCCCTTGCCGCGCCTTCGAGGCCGCCGGTCGTGCCGACCAACGCCGCCAGTTCCGCGCCGGGCGCCTCGGCCTCGGGGAGGCGCTTCACCGCGTCCGGAAAGGCATCGAAGCCGGCGCCGCGCGCGGCGAGATCCGGTTCGGGCTGAAGCCACTCCTCCTCGGAGAGGGCCGTCAGCGCGATCTTCAGCGCCCCGCCGCCGCGCGCCTGCGGCAGCAGCTTCTCGACCGAGAAGCCGAGGCTCACTCCGCCGCCTCCGCCAGCGGGGGCATGTTGTGGCCGAGCAGGCGCAAGAGGTCGGCGGCGCATTCGACGACGTTCGAGCCGGGACCGTAGATGCCCTGCACCCCGGCCTCGCGCAGGAAGTCGTAGTCCTGCGGCGGGATCACCCCGCCGGCGACGACCTTGATGTCGGCCCGCCCCGCCTCGCGCAGCGCGGCGACGAGTTCGGGGATCAGCGTCTTGTGCCCGGCGGCGAGCGAGCTCGCGCCGACGGCGTCGACGTTCTCGGCAAGCGCCATGGCGCAGGTTTCGCGCGGGGTCTGGAACAGCGGGCCGGCGACAACCTCGAAGCCCATGTCGGCAAATGCGCTGGCGATGACGTTGGCGCCGCGGTCGTGGCCGTCCTGGCCCATCTTGGCGACCATGACTTTCGGCGCGCGGCCGAGCCGGCGGGTGACGGCCTCGACGCCTTCGACGACCTTCCGGTAGCGTTCGTCGCCGGCGTAGGCCTTCGAGTACACGCCCTTCACCGGCTCCGGCGCCGTGCCGTAGCGGCCGAACACCTCCTCCAGCGCGGCCGAGATTTCGCCGAGGGTGGCGTTCCGGCGAGCGCATTCGATGGCAAGCGCGAGCAGGTTTGCATCGCCCTTCGCGCCTTCTGTCAGCGCTTTCAGCGCCGCCTGGCAGGCCGCTTCGTCGCGGCTGGCGCGGGCCTTGGCGATGCGGGCGATCTGGCCTTCGCGGACGGCAAAGTTGTCGATGTCGAGCGTCTCGATTCGAGAATGCTCGTCGAGCGGGTACTTGTTGACCCCGATGACCACGTCCTCGCCGCGGTCGATCCGCGCCTGCTTCGCCGCGGCGGCTTCCTCGATGAGGCGCTTGGGCATGCCGCTCGCGACCGCCTCGGTCATGCCGCCCAGCGCGTCGACCTCGGCGATCAGCCGCCGCGCTTCCGCGACCAGCTTCGCCGTCAGCGCCTCGACGTAGTACGAGCCCCCGAGCGGGTCGGCGACGTGGGTGATGCCGGTCTCCTCCTGCAGCACCAGCTGGGTGTTGCGGGCGATGCGGGCGGAAAAGTCGGTCGGCAGCGCCAGCGCCTCGTCGAGCGCGTTGGTGTGCAGGCTCTGCGTGCCCCCGAGCACCGCCGCCAGCGCCTCGACCGTCGTGCGGATGACGTTGTTGAAGGGGTCCTGCTCCTGCAGGCTGACGCCGCTCGTCTGGCAGTGGGTGCGAAGCATCTTGCTGCGCTCGTCCTCAGCCCCGAGGCCTTCCATCACTTCGCACCACAGCGCGCGCGCCGCGCGCAGCTTGGCGACTTCCATGAAGAAGTTCATGCCGATGCCGAAGAAGAAGGAGAGGCGCGGGGCGAAGTCGTCGAGCTTGAGGCCGGCGGCCATCGCGCGCTTGGCGTATTCCTTGCCGTCGGCGATGGTGAAGGCGAGCTCCTCCACCGCCGTCGCCCCGGCCTCGTGCATGTGATAGCCCGAGATCGAGATCGAGTTGAACTTCGGCATGTTCGCTGCACAGTGGGCGATGATGTCGGAGACGATCCGCATGCTCGGCTCGGGCGGATAGATATAGGTGTTGCGGACCATGAACTCCTTGAGGATGTCGTTCTGGATGGTCCCGCTGAGCTGGCTTTGCGCCACGCCCTGCTTTTCCGCCGCGACGATGTAGAACGCGAGCACCGGCAGCACCGCGCCGTTCATCGTCATCGAGACGCTCATCTTCTCGAGCGGGATGCCCGAGAAGAGGATCTCCATGTCCTCGACGGTGTCGATCGCCACGCCCGCCTTGCCGACGTCGCCGATCACGCGCGGGTGGTCGGAATCGTAGCCGCGGTGGGTGGCAAGGTCGAACGCGACCGACAGGCCCTTCTGCCCGCCGGCGAGGTTGCGGCGGTAGAACGCGTTCGATTCCTCGGCGGTCGAGAAGCCCGCATACTGGCGGATGGTCCACGGACGCCCGGCGTACATGCTGGCGTAAGGGCCGCGGGTGAACGGCGCGAAGCCGGGGAGCCCCGCATCCGCGGGCGCGTCGGCGGCGGTGTAGAGCGGCTCGACGGCGAAACCCTCGGGGAGGTGCCACGCGAGGTCGCGGCCCTTGACCTCCTCGTCGGCGCGCGCCTGCCAGTCGGCCTTGGTCGGCTTGTCGGCCATCAAAGCGCCTTCGGGCTTTCCATGATCTCGATGAGGATGCCGTCCATGTCCTTGGGGTGGACGAAGAAGATCGGCGTGCCGTGCGCGCCGATGCGGGTCGGGCCAAGGATGCGCTTGCCCATGCCATCGAACTCGGCGCGGGCCTCGACAATATCCGGCACTTCGAAGCACAGGTGGTGCTGCCCGCCCAGCGGGTTCTTCGCGAGGAAGCCGCCGAGCGGACTCTCGCTTGCGAGCGGCGCGAGCAGCTCGACCTGCGTACCGAAGTTCGGCGTATCGACGAAGCACACGCGCACGCCTTGCTCGGGCATGTCGAACGGCTCGCCCACCTCGGCCGCGCCCATCGTCTCGCGCCAGAACGAGCGCGCCGCGTCGAGATCGGGCACGGCCACGCCGACATGATTGAGTCGCCCGAGCTTCACCGCGTCTCCTTCCGGAACAAGTTTCGGCTGCAACTACATAACCGCGCGGCGAATTGCCAGCGGTGCATTTTGACGCCGGATTGGCCGCCGCTTCAAGGGCCGCGGCCGGTGAGCGGCATATTGTCGATCAGCCGCGTCCCGCCGATGCGCGCGGCGACGAAGACGCGCGCGGGCCGTTCGCCGGGCTGAGCGAGCGGGGTCAGGTTCTCCGCATCGGCGAGCTCGGCATAATCGACGCGCTCGAAGCCGCCCTCGATCAGCGCCTGCTTGAGCGCCGCGAGCGCTGCCGGAACAGGGTCTCCGCGTTCGATTCTCGCGATCGCACCGCGCATCGCGGACGGCAAGGTGGCCGCCCGTCGGCGATCCTCGGGCGAGAGGTAGCGGTTGCGGCTGGAAAGGGCGAGGCCGTCGGCCTCGCGCACGGTGGGCGCCCCCAGGATCGCGTCCGCGCTGGGCTGCGTCAGGTCGAGATCCCTCGCCATGCGCCGGATCACCGCGAGCTGCTGCCAGTCCTTTTCGCCGAACACCGCGAGATCGGGCCGCACCTGGTTGAACAGCTTGCACACGACGGTCGCCACGCCGTCGAAATGCCCTGGGCGCGAAGCGCCGCACAAGCCTTCGCTGATGCCGCGGACGGACACGGTGGTCGCGAAACCTTGCCGATAGACCTCCTCGACCGGCGGCGCCCACAGCAGGTCCACGCCCTCGGCCTCGAGCAGGCGGGAATCCTCGGCCAGCTGGCGCGGGTAGGCGTCGAGGTCCTCGTTGGGCCCGAACTGCATCGGATTGACGAAGATCGAAACGACCACCGAAGCGGCCCGTTTGCTCGCTTCGCGAACCAGCGCAAGATGCCCGTCGTGAAGCGCTCCCATCGTCGGCACCAGCGCCACCGGCCCATTTACGCGCAGCATGTCCACAGCTTCCCGCAGGTCAGGCTGGCGGTTCACGGTTTGCACGGGCACACCCCTTGGATAAGAGCGTCAGGGAACCGGCCCTAGCGGCCTCGTCGCGACAGAGAAAGTCCGCCCGCACGTGTCGAAGCCACCGCATCGCATCGTTTTCGCCAACGAGAAGGGCGGCACGGGCAAGTCGACCACGGCGGTGCACGTGGCGGTGGCGCTCGCCTATCTCGGGGCGAAAGTGGCGGCAATCGATCTCGATCCGCGGCAGAGGACGCTTTACCGCTATTTCGAGAACCGCACCGAGACCGAACGCCGGCGCGGCATCGAGCTGCCGGGCGTGCGCTTCGACGTGTTCGAGGGCGGATCGGTCGAGGATCTCGAGGGGACGATCGAGCGCCTCTCCAGGGGTGATCTCGCGGGCCCCAGCGACTTCGTCATCTTCGACACGCCGGGCCGCGACGACCCGCTCGCGCGCCACGCGGCCACCCGCGCCGACACCCTCGTCACGCCGATGAACGACAGCTTCGTCGATTTCGACCTCATCGGCCAGGTCGACGCCGAAACCTTCAAGATCCGCCGCCTGTCGTTCTACGCCGAGCTCATATTCGAAGCGCGCAAGACGCGGGCGATCCACGATCGCCGCGAGATGGATTGGGTGGTCGTGCGCAATCGGGTGCACCACGTCGATGCCCGCAACCAGAAGCGGGTCGACGGCGCGCTCAACGAGCTCAGCAGGCGCGTGGGCTTCCGCGTGGCGCAAGGGCTCAGCGAACGCGTGATCTACCGCGAGCTGTTTCCCTCGGGCCTGACGCTGCTCGACAAGGGGCAGCTCGGCGGGCTCGGCACGAGCCACCTCGTCGCCCGCCAGGAACTGCGCGAGCTCGTCGCCAAGCTGCACCTGCCCGGCTTCAGCGATCGCGCCGAGGCGGCGTAAGGGTCATGGTCAAGCTAATCGTCCTCCTGGGTCTGGCGGCCGTGGTATGGAAAATGGCGACGGGACGGTGGCCGTGGGAATCGAGCGACACCGCGCGGCAACAGGCCCTGGTTCGCGCCCGCAAGCTGCTCGGCGTGAGGTCGAGCGCCGGCCGCACGGAAATAATCGAGGCCCACAAGCGTTTGGTGGCTGTGGTCCACCCGGACCGGGGCGGGACCAGCGACCAGGTGCATGAGGCGAACGACGCACGGGACCTGCTGCTCGACGCCTTGCCCGACTGAAAAGGAGTCCCCATGAGTCACCGCTTCGACCCGACCGTCCTGCGCGAATACGACATTCGCGGGATCATCGGTGAGACCCTGGGGCCGGACGATGCCCGCGCCATCGGCCGCGGCTTTGCCACCCTGCTGCGGCAGGCCGGCGGCAAAAGGGTCGCGGTCGGATACGACGGGCGCGTCAGCTCGCCGATGCTCGAGCATGCGCTGTGCGAAGGGTTGACCGCGAGCGGGTGCGACGTCGTGCGCATCGGCCTCGGGCCGACGCCGATGCTGTACTACGCCGAAGCCTCGACGGAAGAGCTCGACGGCGGCATTCAGATAACCGGCAGCCACAATCCCGCCAATTACAATGGCTTCAAGATGGTGCTTCAGGGACGGCCGTTCTTCGGGGAGGACATCCAGACGATCGGTCGGCTCGCGGCGTCGGGCGACTGGGTCGACGGCACCGGTACCATCGAGACGCGCGAGATCATGCAGGAATATGTCGAGCGCCTGCTGGCCGGCCTCGACGGCATCCCGGCCGATCGCCTCGCCGGGCTTCGGGTCGGCTGGGATGCCGGCAACGGTGCCGCGGGGCCCGCCCTCGAGGTGCTGACCGCCCGGCTGCCGGGGGAGCATTTCACGCTCTACACCGAGGTCGACGGCAATTTTCCCAATCATCATCCCGACCCCACGGTGCCGGCGAACCTCGAAGACCTTGGCCGGCTTGTCGCGGAGAAGAACCTCGACTTCGGAATTGCCTTCGACGGCGACGGCGACCGCATCGGCGCGATCGACGGCGAAGGCCGGATCATCTGGGGCGACCAGCTGCTGATGATCTATGCGCAGGACCTGCTGGCGAGGTCACCGGGGGCGACGATCATCGCCGATGTGAAGGCCAGCCGCGCGCTGTTCGACAGTGTCGCCGAGCTCGGCGGCAAGCCGCTGATGTGGAAGACCGGGCACAGCCTGATCAAGTCCAAGATGAAGGAGATCCATGCGCCGCTCGCCGGCGAGATGAGCGGCCACATCTTTTTCGCTGACCAGTATTACGGCTACGACGACGCGCTCTATGCCGCGGTGCGGCTGATCGCCGCGTCGGCCCGGCTCGGCCGGTCGGTCACCGAGCTGCGCGGGGCGATGCCCAACATGATCAACACGCCGGAGATGCGCTTCCAGGTCGACGAGAGCCGCAAGTTCGCCGCCATCGACGAGATCAAGCGGCGGCTCGAGAACTCCGGCGCCCAGGTCGACGAAACCGACGGCGTCAGGGTCACCACCGATGACGGGTGGTGGCTGCTTCGCGCCTCCAACACCCAGGACGTCCTCGTCGCCCGCGCCGAGAGCGACAGTCGGCAAGGGCTCGACCGCCTGCTCGGGCAGATCGACGAGCAGCTCGCCGCGTCGGGGCTCGAGCGAAGCGCGCAGGCGGCGCATTGAGGCGCACGAGAAAGGGGCGCCGAAGCGCCCCTTTCATTTTCCCTATACGTCGCCGTTTAGGTGATGTTCTCGCCTCTCTTGGCCGACGGGCCAGTCAGCCTGCCGCTCTCGGTGTCCTCGTTGCGGTCCCACGCCGAGCGCTCCTGAACCCTTAGGTTGTTCTGCACGTTCTTCACGCCGGAGACTTCCTCGGCGCAATCCTCGGCGCGGCGCTTCTGCAGCCGGGTCGAGACGGTGCCCTCGAGGGTCACCTCGCCGTTGCTGACCTTGACGGTGATGTTGCCGGCATCGACGCCCCAGTCGTCGGTCAGGTTATCGTTCACGTCCTCGCGGATGCGGTCGTCCGAGCGGGTGTAGTTTGCCGGGCCGCGGCCGGAATGATCCTGGCGGCGGCGGCGAGCGGCGTCCTCGTCGCCGAACCAGCTCATGACCTCGTCGCCGGCCCGGTCGAACCAGTCGCGGCGGTTGCGGTCATACCCCCGCGGTCCGCCGACACGGCCGGTGTATCCGCCGGTCTGGCCGTAGCCGTACGCGGCGCCGGGGCCGTAACCGTACGTGCCGAAGCCGCTGTAGCCGCCGTACCCGGGATAGCCGTAGCTGCCGTAATCGCCGTAGGCGCCGTAGTTGCGGTCGGTGCGCGAGTTGAAATCGCGTCCCGCCTGGTCGTTCATCGTGAAGCTGCTGCCGCGCCAGCCGGGGGCCGTGTCGTAGCGCGCGGGGCCGTAGTTGTATTCGCCTTCGCCGGCATAGTCGCGGCCCTGGCGCGAATAGCCGGTGCCGGCCTGGCCATAGCGCGAGCTGCGGTCCCAGCCGGCCTCGTAGTCGCCCTGGCGCTGACCGTAGCCGCCGCCATAGGGTTCGCTCATCTGGCCGCCATAACCTTCTTCATAATCGGGTTGGCCGCCCCGGCGGTCGCCCGAAAACTGTTCCTCCTGGTCGCGCCAGCTGCGCTCGTCGCGCTGGTTCCAGTCCTGATAGCGGTTGCGGCGGTTGTATCGGTTACGGTCTGCCATGGTCGTCTCCTCTGGATCGGCCGAGGTGCGGCGCCGGCGCGCGGCGGCGCCCTCCTGCTGCCATCCAAACGGGCGACGGCGCCCGCCGGTTTCCCGGCCCGGCGCAAGCCGATGGCGTCTTGCCGTCTTGCCGTAGCCAATGTCGGCTGCGACACCTTGCGGATGGCCGACGTGCCCGCGATTCCCCCCGAGATTGCCGCCTGGTTTGAAGGCCGTGGCTGGCGCGTGCGGCGGCACCAGGGCGAGATGCTGGCGGCGAGCGACGCCGGACGAAGCGCGCTGCTCGTCGCCGACACGGGAGCAGGCAAGACCCTTGCCGGTTTCCTGCCGACGCTGGCCGATTTCACGCCCTCGCGCCTCGGCGGCGGGCCCCCTCCCGAAGGGCTGCACACGCTTTACGTCTCGCCGCTCAAGGCGCTCGCCTACGACGTCCAGCGCAACCTCGTCGCGCCGGTCGAGGAAATGGGCTTGCCGATCCGCGTCGAGTCGCGCAGCGGCGACACCCCGGCGGACCGCAAGAAGCGCCAGCGCGCCCGGCCGCCGCACGTGCTGCTGACGACGCCCGAATCGCTTTCGCTGCTGCTGAGCTATCCCGACAGCTTCGCGCTGTTCAGCGGCCTGAAGCGCGTCGTCATCGACGAGGTTCACGCGTTCGCCACCGGCAAGCGCGGCGACCTATTGGCGCTGGCGCTTAGCCGCCTGCAGGCGATCGCGCCGGGAATGAAGCGCGCGGCGCTGTCGGCGACGGTCGCCTACCCCGAGCGCTTCCGCGAATGGCTCGCGCCGTGGGGCGAGATCGATTCGGTCGAGCTCGTCGCCGGCGAGCCGGGAGCGCCGCCCGAGGTTCAGATCCTGCTCCCCGAAGAGGCGAGTGTGCCGTGGGGCGGGCACGCGGCGCTGTGGGCGATCCCGCAGCTTTACGCGACGATCAAGCGCAACAGGACGACGCTGATCTTCGCCAACACCCGTTTCCTGGCCGAGCTGATCTTCGAGCAGCTGTGGGACGCGAACGACGACACGCTGCCGATCGGCATCCACCACGGCTCGCTGAGCAAGGAGGCGCGGCGCAAGGTCGAAGGGGCGATGGCGCGCGGCGAGCTGCGGGCGCTCGTCGCCACCGCGAGCCTCGATCTCGGCGTCGACTGGGGGGACATCGATTGCGTCGTGC
>Ga0207706_10004375_pt1 | contig 13277 bp, 13 predicted proteins | sample KBSC53metaG_FD_184318 | JGI IMG/M metagenome (GOLD analysis project Ga0207706, IMG submission 184318) | Corn rhizosphere microbial communities from Kellogg Biological Station, Michigan, USA - KBS C5-3 metaG (SPAdes) (version 2) | ecosystem: Host-associated > Plants > Roots > Rhizosphere > Soil ... | reverse complement strand
CCACTCCACAGTCAGATTCGAGTCGAGTTGCCGGTGAAGTTGCTGAGCTGGCGTCCCGTTGGAGCGAGTTCATCAAAAACCACGACGTTGCAACAGTCATTGTCGGTGTATGTCGGACGCAGGCCTGCCTTGAAACTCGGGAAATCCCAGCCGAGATGTTTCGAGTTGGAAAGGAGTCCGACGGAACTTGGCGCGCCAAACCACTCGATGGGTAACCGTCGCAGCTATCTAACGGTAGTTGCAGCAGACGAGCGCTCGCTTTAAGGAATTAGGATTGATCGCAGCTAGAGTAGAATCGCTCGCAGCGGAACTGGGGCGTTAGATAGTGAGACATCCTTTGTTGGGCGCGTAAAGTCATCTATGGTCGCTCGTTTCAGCAGAACACTGTTCGCGATCGCGGTCTCGTTTTCAGCGCCTGGATGCGTGATGTCCCGCGTGACCTCCGGACCCATAATCGGGATCCCAGTCTTTTCGCAGGATTCTGTCACCCGAGATTCAACAGGCAGAAAGCTTGCAGCTTTGGCCGGAGTTGTTCTCGATTCTACATCGCGGGCAGGCGTCGGAGGCGCACAGTTGGTTCTAAGGTCCCCGACCCTACCAAATCCACGCTTTGCGTATACCGACCAACGAGGTGGCTTCATATTTGGAAGACTTGAGCCCGGCACATACGACATTCTGGTTCGTCGCCTAGGCTTCCTTCCATTCAGCGGCGCTCACGTTTTTCGTGCGGGTGTAGTTGATACACTTACCGTCAGAATAGCAGCGTCGACTGCGTGTTTGTGTCCGTAACAGTGTGGGTCTCTTTCAGGCGCTCGCTTCGCGCGGCGGTTGGGCCTTTGCGCGGCTAAGGTCATCGAGCTACCGAGGCACCTTCGGGAATAATGCCGGCAATGCGTCATCCGATGTGAAGATGCATCGTGCGTCGTGTCCGCAACCGTCGACGATGATGACCTTGTGCCGGTGCTCCGGGCTGAATTCCGATGCATACTGGGCGAAGGCCATTCCACGCGCCTGCCGATTACCCCCCTGAGCCATCGCGGCGCACGATCCGAAAAAGCCTCCAGACGCTGTCACTGTGTCGGCGTCGCCCAATAGGTACGTGACCGGGCGGCGAGCGACGTTCTCCTTCAGCTGAGAAGCGGAGAGACGGGCCGCGTAACCGGTTCGATCATCCAGGCCGAATGGCCAGCGGGCGTAGCTCGGGCAGCCGCTCGCGTTGACGAACGGATTGAACTCGAAGCGCGGCGGTCCGTCGCTGCTCGCGCTCCGGACCGGCGTTGGACGGCGACCGTCCAGGTAAACGTAGGCGGACGCATTTGCTACGACATACGACGTCGGCACACCCAGCTTCTCATCAATTTGGTTGACGGCTTGATAGAGCGTGACCAATTGTCCGCCGGCGGAGTGACCGGCCACGACAATCGCCGAAAGGTTCGGGAAGAGTGTCCTGTTCGCGATGGCCAGGAGAATCGCATCCACGGCGTCGAAGGACGACAGCGTGGAATCGTTTCGCGCTCTTCCTCCCATACGCCAGTCGCCGGCCGCGACGTCACAGTTCCAGTTGAGCTCATTCACGGCGATCGAGTCTTTGCATGCCGCGCCATCATTGCTGGCGAAATGAGGAGCGACGACCAGGGTGTTTGCCACATTCCCGCTCAGGAACGTCGACGCAAGGACACTCCGGAATTCAAATCTTCCCGAAGATCCGGCGCCGTGAAGGACGACGATCGCCCGCGTGACGGTGTCGCTCGGAGCGGTCAGCGGACGATTCGCGTACACGACAATGCCTTCGTGCCCACGCCGAACGGTGATGAGCTCACGACACGAGTTGGGCGTGGTGACGCATTGACCCGCCGCAGCTCGCGCCACCGAAAGCCCGAGGGAGGACAGCCAGATGCTGCGAATCAGGAATGGTCGTGTCGGGAACATGGGCGAGCCGGCCAGCGATAGTAGATACTCCATTAACGGAGGCCACGGCTGGCGAGTTTCGCCCGGCTGGCGCCCTGCGGGTGTCTTTGCGCGCGAGCTGCACACGACGTCCGATGGCCATCTGTTGCTGGCCACCAACTTGATATCACGCACCGTGGACCTCGTGAGATTGCGGTTGGACCCGGGCAACGGATCGAGGCTCGGCCGACCCGCAGTTCGCGCACGCTAACGAACGCTGAAGCTGACGACCGGTTTTCGGATTGCGGTTGCCTGCGGCCAGCGCTCTTATTTGATCCGTTCGCAGCTTAGCTCGGGCGTTAGACGGATTCCTAGGCACGATCACTGGGAGGGTATTATGCGCACGATTGCCGTCGCAGGTTTTACCATCGTGCTTGGCAGTTTTGGCCTACCTCCTCACACATCTGACGCTCAAGCGTCGCTCTCTGCTTTCCAGCGTTCCGCAATTGCCGACTCCGTGGCGGCCATTATGGACAGCGTGTTTGCCCTCAGCAGCCGGCCTGACTTGGATCGAATGTACTCATTTTTCCGCCCAAACACTTCTGTTCTCCGCAACGGAAAAACCGAAGACTGGAAGGAACACCAAGCTGGCACTCGCGCCTTTTACAAAACACTTCGTTCTGTGGACATGCATCCTTTGGGTCACGAAATCGATGTGTTGTCGCCAACCGCAGCTATTTGGCGTGGACAATTCTCTTACACTTTTACCGACGGCGAGGGCCACGTCACGTCGGGGGTCGCCGCTTCTACGTGGGTTCTCGCTCGAGACAGTTCGGGCTGGCGCATCGCACACCTTCACATGTCGGATCCACCAACCGCCGTCAAGTAACGTCCGCGAGTGTCACCGTCTGACGAACGTTGCAACTGACAAGCACTTTTCGGATGCGGCTTCGCCGCAAGGTTGTAACGTGCTTGCTGCTGAACTAAGGCGTTAGACTCCATAATCGGTCGCTTTAACTCAAGGAACGAATTCATCGTACATCACGTGGCGTCTCCCATCCGCACACTCCTAACGATGCTAGCGCCGCTACCGGCGTTGATCGTTGGCGTTCTAGTCATGCGGCGTAGTGGTGTGAATCCGGCAATTTGGGAACAGCAGCTCGCCGCAGGCCTCACTCTGATGATCCTTTGCATAGGCTTGAGAGTCGCGTGGCGGAATACCTGGCGATCCAGGCCGTGGGCGTGGGCAATCGTCGGAAGTGCGGCTCTGCTTCTCCTCATTTCCAGCCTCCTCCATCCAGGTGTGGAGAGTGTCCACCGGTGGGTGTCCTTCGGCCCACTGCAGCTTCACGCCGCGTTCGTCGCTTTACCGGTGCTTATTTTAGTCCTCGGCGAAATCGTGCGACGGGACATGCTTCACAGTGCGACCTGGATTCTTCCATGCGCGCTCGCTGTTGCTGCAGGTGTGCTAGTGCTACAACCAGACGCTTCGCAAGCGAGCGCATTCGCAGTTGCGGTGGCTGTTGTTCTCTTCCGGCGCACGCCGGCAGATAGGAGCGACTGGATTGCGGCCGGCATCGTTATCGGTTGCGCCATGCTGGCGTTGTCGAGGCCTGACCCCCTTGATCCCTTGCCTCATGTTGAAGGTATCGTTCGCCTTGCGGCGAGCGCGGGCGCGGCGTGGTTTATCTCCGCCGTTCTCGCATTGGCGTTACTACCGATCCCATTTATTGCGGATGCGGCGAAACATCGTGAGCGAGGACTCGAAAGCGTGGCCCTCGCCGCCTACTTCGGAATCGTGTGCATCGCATCATTATTAGAACCGTATCCGGTGCCTCTTCTGGGGTATGGGCTATCACCCATTCTGGGCTACTTCGCGGCACTCGGGTGGATCATTCTGAGAGACGGGCCGGCCAACGCTGAAAGCGACTCGGCGATGGAAGCACATCGGGCGCACACCGCATGGAGTCTAACAATCGGATGAAGCTGACAAGACGCGTATCCTCCTTGCTCCCCCGACGTTACTGACCAATGCCTATCGACCCGACTAACCCTGTGGTCGCTCTGTGCGCCGCGGGCATGGTGTGCGATGGCGCGCCTGGAGAAGCGCGTCACCTCTTCGAGCAGGCGTGGAGCGCACGTCGCGATGACTATGATGCAGCCATCGCTGCGCACTACCTCGCACGCGAGCAACCGACACCTCTGTTAACACTCGACTGGAATATGCGCGCGGTGGAACACTGCGAGCGCGTCACCGACGATCGCGCGGTCGAACTCCTGCCTTCGCTGTATTTGAATCTCGCCGACTCGTTATTACAGCTTGGGCGATGGGAGGAAGCGCGTCTATTCGCTGAGCGTGCCGCAGAGAGTCTGCGAAGGTTGCCAGCCGGTGGATACCGCACACTTATCGCCCAAGGGATCGCGCGCTTGCAGGAAAAGCTCGCTGGAAGCACCGCAGAAGAATCAGGTTCGGAACGTCTTGCGTTTCATCGAGCCCCATCCCCTCTTGCCACTCAGCGCCTGGACTGTCCCGACGCATCCCCACAGCGAATTCAGCTGGCGGTAGCCGAAGCTTTCGAGGCTGGCGACGGCCAACAGGAGCGCCAGATCGCCCGCTCGCATGTACCGTCGTGAGGTTACGTCATTCAGCAGAACGGCCAGGAGTGTGACCGCGACGCCAAACAAGACCGAGACCGCGATCATCATACCGCAGTACTTCCATTCGAGATAGCCTAAAGAGGCGGCCACGATCGTGACGACAAGGCCGCCGACCTCGACGAGCGGTCCCAACCCCTCGAAGAGGGCGATGTACGGCAGCGGGAAGAGTCCCACCTTGCCGAAGCGCGGATTGCCGATCATCCGGCGATATCGCCAGAGCGACTGGAGCAGTCCCCGGCGCCAGCGGTAGCGCTGGGACCGCAGCGACTGCCAATCCTCAGGCGCCTGCGTCCAGCAGAGGGGGTTGGGGTCGAACCCGATCCGAATCGGCTCGCCGCGCGCGCGGAAGTGCCGCTGCAGGCGGATCGTGAGATCGATGTCCTCGCCGATCGCGGTTCGGTCGTAGCCGCCGACGGCGATGACGGCATCGCGGCGGAACAACCCGAATGCACCCGAGATCAGCACGACGGCATTTTGCGACGCGCAGGCGAGCCTGAACAGGAGGAACGCGCGTATGTACTCGACGATCTGGAACCGCGCGAGCCAGCTGCCTGGCAGGGCGACTTCGGTGACGCGGCCGTGCTCGATGCGACAGCCGTTCGCGATGCCCACATTGGCCCCGACCGCCACCGTCGCCGGGTCTTCGAGGAACGGCAGCACGGCGCGACCGAGCGCGTCGGCTTCGAGAATGGTATCCGCATCGATGACGAGCACGAGAACCCCTGACGCGGCGTTGATGCCGGCGTTCGCCGCGTCGGCCTTGCTTCCGCCGTTGTGCTTGTCGATGACCACGAGGTCGGGCTCGCTGACCGATCGATAGATGCCGCGAACCGGCGCGGAGTGCAGCGGCTGATCGAACGCCACCGGTGCCGGCACGAGCTGAAAGGTCTTCTGCATCACCGCCAGCGTGCCGTCTGTGGATCCGTCGTTGACGATCACGATCTCGCGCGGCTGGTAGTCGACTGCCAGCAAGGCGCGGAGGCTCTCGACGATCGTGAGTTCCTCGTTGTACGCAGGCGCGACGATCGAGACGAATCGCGGCACCGCCACGCCGCTGGCGAGACCACGGGCGCGCCGGGTATTCCGCAGTCGATGGCGCCACAACGTGCCAATCGCCAGGGGGCTCATCGCGATCTGCGAGACATTCCAGAACACGAAGTAGGCGGTGATGAGGAGCGAGAACGCGATGAACAGGTTGCCCACGAACGTCCCTAGCTCTGAGCGCCTGGCTGCCACAGCATCTGGCGCGCGAGCAGGCCGCCGATTTCCGGACGCGAGGCGCGGGCCTGCAATTCGGCGGAGCCGGCCGGCCCCATGGACTGAAGCGTCCGCGCGGCGCGGACCGCGACCGTCCACGTGTCGTCGAGATGCGGCGCCAGGCGGGCGGCCGCGTTGCCAGGACCCTGCCAACCCCGCAGCGCGAAGGCCGCCATCGCCCTCACTGGCGCATCGTCGCTCTCCAGCGCCTCGATGGCCACGCGTGCCGACTCGTCGTCGAGACCCACGTATGCCAGCGCTTCAAAGGCCGTCGCCCGCACCTCGAGACGCGTGTCGCGAGTCCAATCGCACAACACTCGCCGCGACCGTGCCGTGCCGCAGATCGCCAGGGCGTGGATGTAATTGAGCCGGTTCGCCGGATCGCGCGCCGACAACTCCAGTAGAAGCGGCTCGCACGCGGATCCGAACACCTTGAGCGCCGCGCCGCGCCGGCCGCGGTGCAGGGACGTGTCGTGCAGTCGCAGCACGATAGCCTCGAGGGCGGTCACGTCGTGCATGTCCGTCAGCCCGTCGAGCGCGGCGGCCCGCACGTCCGGGTGCGGGTCGTCGAGTGCGGCGACGAGCTGCGGGGTATGGTCCGTGGCCTGAATCAGTCCGAGTGCGCGCAGAGAGCGCGCGCGCCGCCACCACATCCGGCTCCGCAAGTAACGGTCGGCGGTGGGGAACAGCGACATCGCCTGCACGATCTCGCGAGTCTTGACGATGCGCGCCGGGTCGCGATCCGCGATGAGAGGCTCGATCAGCATCCAGGCGATCGTGATCCGATGTCTCGCGGGAGCGCGCCGGAGCTCATCACGCGCCGTGTCGTCTCCCTCAAGCGCACCATGCACGAGCGGGCGGTACCGCCGCTGGAGACTGCGGTCCAGCGCCTGGTGGACGCCGAACTCAGCCCGCTCGAGGACGACGGCACCGGCCATCGTGAGTGCGGTCGCGATGGCCGCCCAGACCATGACGGGGGCGAGGCGCGCAAATGCGGCGAGCAGCTCGGTCATCGAAACCACTGCACGATCGACACGGTCAGCCGGTCGAGGCTCGTTTCGTTCGACCGCCATTGGTGCTCCCACGTGGCGGCCACGGATGTGAGCGATGGCATTCGGATCCGCAGCGCGGGCGCGATGGTTGTCGCGCCCAGGTTCCCAATCCGATCGGCGGTGAGGTCTTCGAAACTTTCGATGCCGTACGCGTACGTGGCAGCCATGTCCACCCGGCGCCAGGCGCGAAACGTTTCGCGAAGCAGCACGGAGTGATCGCGGGAGGACTCGCCGGTGGTGCGAAACGCCGACCGGGAGTAGGTGTAGCGCGCGTCCAGTCGCCACCGCTCACTGGTATACCACGCCAGGATCGGTGACGCCGCGGTGACGTCGACGTCGAAGAACGAAAGATGACGGACGTTGCCGCCAATCTCGATCGCCCCTCGGTAATGCATCACCTCTGCCATCAGGTCGGCGTTCGGCAGCGAGGTGTTGTTCGCACCTCCCACGCCGCGAATGCCCAGGTTGGTCGAGCGATTGACTCGCCAGGTGGCGCCGCCGCCGCCGAGCGTCTCCGACGATCCATTCCGGTTCTGCACGCGCGCGCTGCCATCGATCTCCAGCCGCGGCAGGACGCGGACGGATGCGGTCAGCGAGGCGGATCGCGCATCGCTTACCCCTCCCTCGGCGATTCCTTCGACCTCGATCGACGAGCCGTACGCTCGCAACGTCGCTTCGTAACCATCGACCAGGTCCGGATCGTCGGGCGCGAGAGTCATCGCCTGCTTGTAGTAGTCGAGGGCGCGGCGGTCGTCGCCGGCACGCCGGTACGCTCGCGCGAGAGCGCCGAACAGGTCGGAATTCTCGCCGGCGTCACGCTCGGCGTCGTGCAGAACGGCGAGCGCTTCCCTCCAGGCGTCTCTTCTCGTCAGTGCCGCGCCAAGACCGATGCGCGCGTCGACGTCCTTCGGATGCTCGAGAAGGACCGAGCGGAACCCGGCCTCGGCCTCCTCCGTTCGTCCCATGCGGAGTTGCAGCCTCGCGATCCACAGCCGGACCTCGACGTCGGTGGGATTCTCGGCGACGATCCGCTCGAAGATGGCAAGCGCTTCGACGGTTCGTCCTGATCGAGCCAGGTGTTCTGCAACGCCCCGATCCGTCGACGGCGACTGGCATGTCATGGATAGGACGAGCGCTGTGGCGAGAGGAATGAGCATGCCAACCACTAAAGGCCACTCGGTTGACCGACGCAACTAGACCTGCGATAGCGCGCTGCCTAACGAACGTGGCCGCTGACAAGCATTTTTCGGACATGAGATCCGGCCTCTTCCCGCTCGCAGTCGCGTGCGCCGTGGCCCTCGGTTGCTCCTCAGGCCTCACGGAGCCATCGCCGGCATCCGCGGCCTGCGGCCCCGTATCGACTTCCGCGAACGCCGTGTTACCAATCTTCGGCCGCCCGTTCGACGGCGCTTTTCCGATCGGTAATTTCTTCGATCATGACAAGCCGCTTGACAGCGAGGCCAATGGGTACGTCCTAACCTTGTGTGGTGCGCGCGATACGAAGCAGGTTGATGGTCACCAGGGCTACGACTGGCGGATGCCGGAAGGCACCCCGCTCCTCGCCGTCGCCGACGGCGTCGTGCTGACAGCGGGCCTCGAGCCGCCGCACTACTGCCCGGGTTTGGACCGCACGGTGCAGGCACTCCTCGTCCAGTTGGTTCACACAACGCCGAGCGGCGAGTCCTACGTGAGCGCCTACGGGCACCTTTCACGGATCGACGTGCACGAGGGCGCTTCCGTCAGCGAAGGCACGGTGATCGGGCTGTCAGGCAACACCGGCTGCAGCGGCACACCGCATCTGCACTTCGGCGTAGCGCGGAAGGTCGCAGACCGCTATGTGCTCATCGATCCCTACGGGTGGCATTCCACGGAGGGCGATCCATGGGAGCTCGACTCGCGCGGCGCCGCGAGCGTTTGGCTCTGGAAAGACGGAGCGGCGCCATCACTTCGATAATGTCGACAATCCGCGTTCGTTACCGAAGTCGAGCGCCGTCCAACAGGCCGATGAAGCTGGACGTCCCCTTCGCGATCCGCACGATGCTTAGCGGTGGTGATCGCCGCGGCATTGCGAAATCGAATCGCGCACGAGCAGAGATCGAACGCAACCCGGCGTTGGTGACCGAACTCGCCGCACTCACCAACGACCCAGACTGGCTCGTCACTCAGCGTGCGCTGGACCTCATGGAAAAGCTCGCCCGTGATCACCCAGCCTGGATCGAGCCTCACAAGGACACTTTCATCGGCTCATTGGCGCAGAGCGACAAGTGGGAGATCAGACTGCAGATCGTTCGGGCGTTGCCGTTGTTCCGCTGGACTCCGGCTCAGGCCCGCCGTGTCGAGAAGATACTCATTGCGAATGTCTCCTACCCGCAGACCTTCGTGCGGGCGTGGGCGCTGGACGGTCTCGCCACGCTCGCGGAACGCCGACCGACCCTGAGACCGGTCGTCCGACGTCACCTCCGGGAGTTTGAGGCGTCGTCGAGCAAGGCCCTCCAGGCGCGCGCGCGGCACATCCGGGCACGACTCGCGAAGAGCGCTGACCGGTGAGATCTGGAAACGCCGAACCCGTGGCGTTAGGCAGACCAACGGAGACGCAATGTCGACCAGGGCGCGAAGTCTCGCTTGCTTGTTCTTCCTCGCCCACTTCGCAGCGAGCGTATACGTCGTGTTGACTGGTTTCGGTGCGGACATGGCCTTTCCCGAAACAGGACCACCGCTTCCGCGGAACCACCTCCTGCAACTGGCTGAGCGGGTGTTGACGTTCCCAATGCTTCCAATCGCTCTCTCGCTTCCGAGCTCCGCGTCCCGATTCATTCCATGGTGGGCGCCGCTGATGGTGAACAGTCTGCTTTGGGCTGGTATTGCCGTTCTGCTGGCATCGAAGCGCGTTCGTCATGCGGGCGCTGCCTAACGAGCGGTGCAGCTGACAAGCACTTTTTGGATGCGCGTTCGCCGCAATGGTTATACTGCGTTTGCAGCTGAACTCGGGCGTTAGCCAGCCATTCCGGTTAGCCAGCCATTCCGGTACCACGCATGGAAGAGATCAAAAAATCCAAACCTTCGCTCCGCGCGAAGGCAGACAAGATCAAGGATTTCCGCTGCAAGAACCTCATCGCGGTCATCGAGAATCCGAGCGATCTGAGAAATATTGGAACGATTATCCGGAACGTGAACGCGCTAGGCGTCGAAAAGGCTTACATCGTCACTGATCAGAGTTTCTTGCCGGACGACTGGCAGGAAATGCGCACTCGGAAATCGTTAAGTGCCATCTCCGCGTCTGCGATCAAGTGGAGCTTCGTCAAGAAATTCCATGACACTGCGAGCTGCTTCGAGCATCTCGAACGAAATGGGTTCGTTTCGGTTGTCACCTCTCCACACACTAAGGGGTGCAAGAATGTTGTGCTTCACGAAGCGGATTACACGAGGTTCAAGAAACTCGCGGTCTGGTTTGGAAACGAAGCCACAGGGATCAGTGAGCTCGCACTGAGGCGAAGCGAGCTCTGTGTGAACATTCCGATGTTTGGAATTATCGAAAGCCTGAATCTTGGAACGTCGTCAGGAATCGTTCTCTACGAGATCACCAAACAGCGAAGAGGATTTCAAGACAGGCTCAAGGCGAAGATTGCGGCAAAGAAGAAATCAAAGAGTGCAGAGTCGCCGGCTGCCTGACGATCGCTGCGGCTGACAAGCACTCGTCGGATGCCGCTTCGCCGCGATGATCCATTGTCGCAATACTCGCTCGAGACATCACAGCTGGTGCTCTCCGGGACGCGGCATATGCCTCGGCCACTACTTGAGTATTGACCAGAATCCGGCGCCTAACATAATGTTTACGCCCCGCGGACTGGCTAATCAGCCAACCGTCCCTGCCTACCCGTATAGGAATCGATGCACCCAAAGTCTATCCGTCTCGGAACCGCGTTCCTGCCTCTGGTTGTTGCTGCGCTTTTCAGCGGCTGTGGCGGAGATTCGACGGCGCCCAATGGACCCACTGATGTCATAGTAGCCGCGATCGACACGCTCCGCAGCATCGGAGCTACGGCCACGGTGACTGCCGTGGTCAGAAACGCGAGTCACGAGTCGATCCCTGGCGTCGCGGTGGCGTGGACAAGCTCCAATCCGGCTTTGGTCACCGTCGATCCCACCACAGGTCTCGCCACCGCGGTGGCAAATGGAACGGTCACGATTTCCGCTCACGCCGGCACGTTGACGGGTTCGACAGCCGTGACGGTGCTACAGACTCCGGCTTCGGTAGCGATCGTAGCGCCGACCGACACACTCCGATCACTCGGTGCCACCGGTCAGTATGCGGCCGTCGTCAAAGATGCGGGAGGATCCGTCATCGCCGCACCAGCGGTGAATTGGATCTCCACGAATGCCGCGGTCGTGACGTTCGACGTCAACGGTTTGGCAACAGCCGTCTCGAACGGCTCCGTCTATGTGCAGGCGCGAGTGGGCGGTGTTGTCGACTCAGTGCCGCTCGCCGTCCGCCAGCGGATCGATCCCACCAAGTCGACGATCAGCGTGGCTCGTCCGCTGCTGTTTGTCGACGACACTGTCCGCGCCACGCTCCAGCCACGTGACGCGCTCAACCATCCTGTCACATTTGGAGGCGCCTCAGTTGTCTTCTCCTCGCAGGGAGGAAGCAGCGTCGGAACCTTCGGGCCCGTGGTGGATAGTCAGAACGGCACGTACTCGGCGGACTTCGTCGGTGCGACTTTTGGAACCCCACTCACGATCGCAGCCAGTATCGACGGCGCGCCCGTAACTTCCGTCTTGCCTACGCTACGAGTTGTCGGCTTCACGCGGATCGCTGCGGCCGGCGGCACCCTGCAGGGCGCCGTGAAAACCACCGGTGGTTTTACGTGCGGCATCATCACAACCGGCGACATGTACTGCTGGGGTATTCCCTGGTTTGGCGTCCGCGGTAACGGATCATTCGTCGGTCCCAGCCCTGGCCCGAACGCGACACTCGTGTCCGGCGGCCACCACTGGACGGACGTCGCCGCAGGCACATGGTATGTGTGCGCCGTCGCCAGCGGCAGTGGCGGATATTGCTGGGGCAGTGGAGGTGCTGGTGAGCTGGGAAACGGGATCTCGGGTCACGGGAGCTTGGACAATGTGAGCATTCCGGGTCCGATATCCGGTGGCAGTACCATTGAGACAATCTCGATTGGACAGTCGAACGGTGCCTGCGCGGTCACATTCACGAAGACAGCGATGTGCTGGGGAGCAGGCGTCTGGGGCAGGCTCGGAAACGGGAGTGAAACCGACACCAATGTGCCCGTTGCGGTGAGCGGCGGACTTTCATTCGATGCGCTGAGCACGACCTACAGCGGTACGTGCGGTATTTCCGCCGGAAGCGCGTACTGTTGGGGCCACTACTCGCTCCTCGGCTTGGGCGCCTCCGCTGCGCCCGAAACCTGCTCGGGACCCGTTGCCTGCGCGAGAACGCCTATCGCGGTCTCGGGTGGACTTGTCTTTCGCCCAACAGTGGCCACAGACGGTAATGTTTCCTGTGCGGTGGCCACAGATGGTCAGGCTTACTGCTGGGGGTCCGGCTATATCGGTAACGGGTCGATGGGAGCGAGTGCCCCGACTCCCGTGAGCGGAGGCTTGTCGTTCACTTCATTGGGGGTTGCCGGGGACACCGGCCACTGCGGTATCGCGGTCGGCGGCGCTGCCTATTGCTGGGGAAAAAACTCGAATGGTCGCTTCGGAAACGGTACAACCAGCGACGCCACCGTCCCGACCCCCGTGAGTGGCGGGCACGCATTCATACAGATGTCGAGCTCCCAGGATCACACCTGTGCCGTCGCGACCGATGGCAACGCGTGGTGCTGGGGTGGGAACGACATGGGAGAGCTCGGTACCAAATCGCTAACACCGAGTCTCGTACCTGTGCGCGTTCGAGTGTTCTAGGCGATCCGATAGCCCCGACCAGTGTGAGCCGGGACTATCGGACGACCGCCCGGGAGATCCGCGTTTCTGTTACTGTCCCGAGCTCTCACCCAGGGCGACGAGAAGCTCGTCCAGCTGATCGAACGTCTCGACCATCGCATCGGCTGCTCCGGTGCCGGCGGCGTCGAGCGCCTCCTTCGAAGGATAGGTCTCGCGCAGGACCACAAGCGTCTTGCCGCTCTTTTCCTCGAAGGTCACCGTGGTGACAGACCCGTCCTCGCCGCCTTCTTCATTGGTCCACGCGAGACGCGAATAGGGCTTCACTTCGCCATACGTGCCGAAAAACGCGAGTGGCTCGGGGTCGTGGTCGAACACCAATCGATACTTGCCTCCGACACGAGCATCCACCTCGCACGACAGCAAGGTCATTCCCATCGACTTGGGCACCCACCAACGCTTGAGCAGCTCGGCCTTGGTAAATGCCTCGAACACGATGCGCGCCGGGCCGTTGATGGTCCGCGT
>Ga0207706_10004371_pt1 | contig 13280 bp, 12 predicted proteins | sample KBSC53metaG_FD_184318 | JGI IMG/M metagenome (GOLD analysis project Ga0207706, IMG submission 184318) | Corn rhizosphere microbial communities from Kellogg Biological Station, Michigan, USA - KBS C5-3 metaG (SPAdes) (version 2) | ecosystem: Host-associated > Plants > Roots > Rhizosphere > Soil ... | reverse complement strand
GCCAACCGCCTGGCCGAGTACCTGGACAAGCACGGCCTCACCGCCGTCGCCATCCACGGCAACAAGAGCCAGAACGCGCGCACCAAGGCCCTGGCCGACTTCAAGGCCGGCTCCGTGCGCATTTTGGTCGCCACCGATATCGCCGCCCGCGGCCTGGATATCGACCAACTGCCACACGTGGTCAACTTCGAGCTGCCAAACGTCGATGAAGACTACGTGCACCGTATCGGCCGTACCGGCCGTGCCGGCCGTTCGGGTGAAGCCATCTCCCTGGTTGCACCGGACGAAGAAAAACTGCTGAAAAGCATCGAACGCATGACCAAGCAGAAAATCGCCGACGGCGACCTGATGGGCTTCGATTCGAGCACTATTGAAGCCGAGAAGCCGGAAGCCCGTGAGCGTCCGGACATGCGCAACCCGCGCAACTCCCGTGGCCCGCGTGGCGACGGTCCGAATGGCGGCGGTGGTGGCGGCGGTCGCAAGGACAAAGGCAAAGACAAGGGCAAGGAAAAACCCGCCGGCGAACGCGGCGAGCGCCCTGCCCGTCAGCAGAAACCACGCGAAGGCACCCCGGCCCGCGAACAGCGTCCGAGCCAGCCACCACGCGCTGCTGCCGACCGTGCACCGGACGAATTCCTCGACGACGATATCGATAACTTCGGTAACCGCGTTGATTACGTGCCGAAAGCTGCTCCTGCCGGTGGCCGTGGTCGCCGTCCAGGCGCGCCAGCTCAGGGCGCAGGTGCAGGCGCTCCACGCGGCGGTCAGTCGCAAGGTCGCCAGAACGGCCCGCGTAACAGCAACGGTTCGAGCACCGGCACCCCACCGGGCAAACGCAACGGCCCGCGCAACGGTGCTCCGCGTGATGGCCAGGGCCGTCGTGACGAGTCCTCGCGCAACCGCCGCCCGGCTCGCGACGATCAGCAACGCGCCGAACCGGCCGTGCAGAACCCGCGCAGCACCGGGCCGAAGATCATGCACAAGGAGTCCAAGGCAGACCGCTTCCCGACGCCTGAGCAGCTCGATCAACTGCCGACCCGTCCGCGCGGTGAAAAACCAGCCTTGCTGACCCGCAATCGCTGAGTTATCGCGGCAATGAAAAATGCCCCGGTTCGAAAGAGCCGGGGCATTTTTTTATGCCGTCACGAATATCCCTGAATCACTGCATATCCCCTGTGGGAGCGAGCCTGCTCGCGAAGGCGGCGGGTCAGTCAGCAATGATGTTGACTGAATGACCGCTTTCGCGAGCAAGCCCGCTCCCACAATGGATCTGTAGTGTGCCGCAATAAAAAACGCCCCCGGCCTTACGACCGGGGGCGTTTTTGTATGGCGGCGAAAATTACTTCGCTTTCACACCTTCGAACGAGATGTACAGGTCGACCTTGTCGGACTGTGGACCCAGATCCATCATCTTGCCGAAATCAGAGCGCTTGATGCTGGTGGTGCCTTCAAAGCCGGCACGGTAGCCGCCCCATGGATCCTTGCCTTCGCCCAGGAACACAGCCTTGACCACGATTGGCTTGGTCACGCCGTGCAGGGTCAGGTCGCCGGTCACGTCGGCAGTGTCTTTGCCATCGGCGTTCTTGCCGGTGGATTTGACGCTGGTGGAGACGAACTTGGCGTCAGCGTATTTGCCCACGTCCAGGAAGTCTTTGCTGGAGATGTGCTTGTCGCGCTCGGCGTGGTTGGTGAACACGCTGGCGGTTTTCACGTTGAATTCGATTTTGCTGTCTTCAGGCTTGGCGGCGTCAAAGCTGAACTTGCCGTCGATGTCCTTGAAGGTACCGGTGATGTAGCTGTAGCCCAGGTGGCTGATCTTGAAGTCGACGAAAGCGTGCTGGCCTTCCTTGTCGACGGTGTAATCAGCAGCCATCACGTTCGCGGACAGTACGGCCGAACCGATTGCCAGAGCGGCCAGAGTCTTTTTCAACATGCTTTCTTTTCCTTTGAGTCGAGGTTGAATTTCAGGCTTTGCGACCGAGCATTCGAGTGAGGGTCGCATCACGATCGATAAAGTGGTGCTTCAATGCTGCCAACGCATGGAGACCGGAAAAAATTACCAGCGCCCATGCCAGCCAGAGATGAATCACCCCAGCGGTATCTGCCTGATCCGGTAGCCCGGAAACCAGTGCAGGAACTTCAAACAGGCCAAACACCGGGATCCCGACACCGTCTGCGGTGGAAATCAGGTAACCGGCAAGCATCACAGCGAACAGCCCGACGTACAGAAACCCGTGGCCGAATTTGGCGCCGATGCGGGTCATGCGGCTGTAGCTTTGCAGCGTCGGTGGCGGTGGGCTGATAAAGCGCCACAACACCCGCAACACCATCACACCCAACAGCACCAGACCGATGCTCTTGTGCAGATCCGGCGCGTCTTTGCGCCAGCTGCTGTAGTAATCCAGCCCCACCATCCACAAACCCAGCGCGAACAGCCCGAAGACCGCCAGCGCCACGCCCCAGTGCATGAAGATGCTGACCCAACCATAGCGTGAAGCAGAGTTACGTAGCTGCATTGCCCAAATCCTGTGAGAACTGCGAACCAAGACTAGCGAGTTATCTATCGAATTAAAGCGGAAAATTTTGCTTTGAAATATCGAGAAATACGATCAAGAGTCTGTAAGTGGCTTGTTAAGGAAAGATTAAAGGCGAAAGTGTCGCGGGGTGTTGTTGCCGGACAATGGAATTGCGTTGTCTGAGCCGCCCCTATCGCGAGCAGGCTCACTCCTACAGTGACCGTATTCCAACTGGAGAAATGCGATCCCCTGTAGGAGTGAGCCTGCTCGCGATAGCGGTCTTACAGGCCAAAAAAAAGCGCGGCATGAGAGCCGCGCTTTTCATTCACCGCTAGGTTTACTGCGCCTTGGTGTCAGTCGCTGCCGCCGGAGCCGCCGCAGGCTTGGCCGCTGGCTTCTTCGCCGGCTCAGCCTTTTTCGCCGCCGGTTTGGCCGGGGCCTTTTTCGCCTCGGTTTTGGCCGCAGGCTTCTTCGCCGCAGGCTTGGCTGGCGCTTTCTTCGCCGGCTCGGTTTTCACCGGAGCGGCTGGTTTCGGCGCTTCCACCGGAGCTGGCGCAGGGGCTGGGGCTGAAGCCGGTGCAGGTGCTGGTGCTGGCGCTGGAGCTGGCTCAGGCGCCTTCACAGGTTCTGGCTTCTTCTCGTCATCCGAACCGCCAAACAGGTTGCTGAAGAAGTTGCCCTTCTTCGCCGCCACGGCACCCGCCGCGCCTGCCGCTGCTGCGGCCGGAACCACTTTGACCGGTTCAAACGATTTGCCGGCGGCCAGGTCTTCAACCTGACTGGCCGCACGCTGGCCGGTGCGCAGCGCGCCTTCCAGAGTGCCCGGGTACAGGGTGTCGGTGTGTTCGCCGGCAAACGCTACGCGTTGCAGTGGGCGCTCCCACATGCGCCAGAACTTGCTGATCTGGCCCGGGCCGTAAGCCAGGTAGGCGCCGCCCATCGACGGGTCGGTGCTGTAGCGACGGATTTCATAACCAGTGAACGAGCCACGGGCCTGTGGATAAAACGCGTGCAGACGGATCAGCACCTGATCGACCATCTGCTTGTCGCCGAACGCTTGCATCACGCGGGCATTGTCGCCGGACAGGTTGATCACCACGTTGGCGCCGCCCTTCAGCGCCGGCTCGATCCAGAGCATGCCGAGGCCGGTGTTGCTGTAGATTTCGCCGGACATGCGCGCCTTGCTTTCCCACACCGGCGTCTTGAACTTGAGCATGATCTGGTCGCGCCAGCCGTAGTTGGTGCCCTTGATCGCGGCCAGGTGCTGAGCGTCCAGCGCCGGGGTCAGCGCAATCTTGTTCAGCGCACGCAGCGGCACGGCCAGCACCACGTAGTCAGCCTGATAGCCAACACTGCCGACTTTGACGGTCACGCCGTCCTTGTCTTGAGTGATCGCGGAAACCGGCGAGTTGGTCTTGATGGTCTTGATCTGTTTGACGAAGGCCTGGGCCAGGACCTGGCTGCCGCCGACCAGACGCGAGGCGCGCAGGTCGCGATCAGAAACGCCGCGATACACGCGGTTCTGCTGGGCGAAATACAGCAGCGACAGACGCGAAGGCTCGTCGTAGTGGGTGCGGATGTCCTGGTTGATCAACTGACGCGCGGTGGCCGGCAGGTTCTGCTTGTCGAGCCAGCTCGACACGTTGATCTGGTCCAGCGCATGCAGGGTGTTGGTCGCGGCCGGGTTCTGCGGGTCGTCGATCGAGCGCGCCAGATCGTCGAGGGTTTTCTGGTAGCGCTTCAAGGCGTCGGCGGTGGCCGGCTGCTTGGTCGCCAGATCGGCCGCGGAGAAGTACTCACCGTCGATCAGATAACCCGGTGTACGCACAAATTCAGGGGCTGGCGTGGTGCCCAGCTTGAAGGTCGAGACGTACTTGTTCAGCACCGGCTGGGTCTTGTCGTTGCCGATCCACTCGCTGGTGGCCATGCCCGAGCGACCGCCGAGGCTCGGCTTGGCTTCAAGCAGCGTGACCTGCCAGCCCTTGTTTTGCAGCTCGTAAGCTGCGGTCAGGCCCGACAGGCCGCCGCCGATCACGATTGCGGTTTTATCCTTGGCCAGCGCCGTAACGCTGAACAGCCCCAACATCACCAGCGCACAGGCGCGCAGCCAACCGACAGACATTCAGCGAACTCCGGAAATACACGTAGGAAAAAAGCAGTTTTGCGGGTCAGACGACCCAAAGAACCGCGAAGAATACGTCAGCCATCAAAACGCCGCCAGCGACGTCTATCGGCCCATACAAAGTAGCTCAATCGACGCAATGGGTTGTCCCGGCGCGATGCATTGCATAGGCTTGCGCGATTGTTTGCCCGCGCCTGACGCGAGCCGCCTCGAGGAGACTGTAAATGGGCCTGAATAACCAGTGGATGCAACGCGACCTCGCGGTGCTGTGGCATCCCTGCACCCAGATGAAAGACCACGAACAGCTGCCGCTGATCCCGATCAAGCGCGGTGAAGGCGTCTGGCTCGAAGACTTCGAAGGCAAGCGCTACCTCGATGCCGTCAGCTCCTGGTGGGTCAACGTGTTCGGCCACGCCAACCCGCGCATCAACCAGCGCATCAAGGATCAGGTCGATCAGCTGGAGCACGTGATTCTGGCCGGTTTCAGCCATCAACCGGTGATCGAACTGTCCGAGCGTCTGGTGAAGATGACCCCGGAAGGCCTGAATCGGGTGTTCTACGCCGATAACGGTTCGTCCTGCATCGAAGTCGCGCTGAAAATGAGCTTTCACTACTGGCTCAACCGCGGCCAGCCGAACAAGAAACGCTTCGTCACCCTGACCAACAGCTACCACGGCGAAACCATGGCAGCGATGGCAGTCGGCGACGTGCCGCTGTTCACCGAAACCTACAAAGCGCTGCTGATGGACACCATCAAGGTGCCAAGCCCGGATTGCTACCTGCGCCCCGAAGGCATGAGCTGGGAGGAACATTCGCGCAACCTGTTCGCCGCCATGGAACAAACCTTGGCAGAACATCATGACAGCGTTGCGGCAGTCATCGTCGAGCCGTTGATTCAGGGCGCCGGCGGCATGCGCATGTATCACCCGGTGTACCTCAAGCTGCTGCGCGAGGCCTGCGACCGCTACGGCGTGCACCTGATCCACGACGAAATCGCCGTCGGTTTCGGCCGCACCGGGACAATGTTTGCGTGTGAGCAGGCCGGCATCCGCCCGGACTTCCTCTGCCTGTCCAAGGCCCTGACCGGCGGCTACCTGCCACTGGCGGCGTGCCTGACCACCGATGAGGTCTACAGCGCCTTCTACGACGACTATCCAACCCTGCGAGCCTTCCTCCACTCGCACAGCTACACCGGCAACCCGCTGGCCTGTGCGGCGGCGCTGGCGACCCTGGATATCTTCGAGCAGGACAACGTCATCGAGAACAACCAGGCCCTGGCCCGGCGCATGGCCTCGGCCACTGCGCATCTGGTCGATCACCCGAATGTCTCGGAAGTGCGGCAGACCGGCATGGTGCTGGCGATCGAAATGGTCAAGGATAAAGCCACCAAAGAGGCCTACCCTTGGCAGGAGCGACGAGGCCTGAAGGTGTTCCAGCATGCGCTGGAGCGTGGCGCGCTGCTGCGTCCGCTGGGCAGCGTGGTGTATTTCCTGCCGCCGTACGTGATTACCCCGGAGCAGATCGACTTCCTCGCCGAAGTCGCCAGCGAAGGCATCGACATCGCCACCCGGGACAGCGTCAGCGTGGCGGTGCCGAAGGATTTCCACCCGGGTTTCCGTGATCCGGGCTGATTGAGAATTTGTGGCGCCTGAACTGCCGCTTTCGCGAGCAGGCTCGCTCCCACCCTGGAATGCATTTCCCTGTGGGAGCGAGCCTGCTCGCGAATGAAGTCGACACCGATCCAACTGATCCACATCTTTCCAGAGACCCGAAATGAGACTGTCCCGCTTCTTTATCGACGCCCCCCTGAGCACCGGCGAACACGAACTGCCGGAAGCCCAGGCGCATTACATCAGCCGCGTGCTGCGCATGGCCGAGGGCGATGCGGTGCAGTTGTTCGACGGTTCCGGCCATGAGTTTCGCGGCTCGCTGGTGGAAGTCGGCAAGAAACGCGTCGTCGTGCAGATCGACGAGCAGTTAGCCGGGCAGATTGAATCGCCGCTGCAGATCCACCTCGGCCAAGGCCTGTCCCGGGGCGAACGGATGGATTGGGCGATCCAGAAAGCCACCGAGCTGGGCGTGACGGAAATCACCCCGATCTTCAGCGACCGCTGCGAAGTGCGCCTGAAGGACGAACGCGCCGACAAACGCCTGCTGCACTGGCGTCAGGTGGCGATCAGCGCTTGCGAGCAGTGCGGTCGCTCGCGGGTGCCGGTGATTCATCCGCCGGTGTTGCTGGCGGACTGGTTGAAACAGACCGAAGCCGAGCTGAAACTGGTGCTGCACCCGGTGGCGGAGCCGTTGGTCAGCCATGCCAAACCGGCGACGCTGGCGTTTCTGATCGGGCCGGAGGGCGGTTTGTCGGATGCCGAGGTTGAGCAGGCCAAGGGCAACGGCTTCCATGCAGCTCGGCTTGGGCCACGGGTGTTGCGCACTGAAACTGCGCCGGTGGTTGCACTGGCGGTGGCTCAGCAGCTTTGGGGTGACTTCTAAATCCACAATTGGAATACGTTCCCCTGTAGGAGTGAGCCTGCTCGCGATAGCGGTCTATCAGTCAAAAACACTGTTGACTGACCGGACGCCATCGCGAGCAGGCTCACTCCTACAGGGGGATGGTGGTGTCTCTAGAGGACATAAAACAGAATCGCCACAAAGTGCAACAGACTCCCGGCGATCACGAACAGATGCCAGATCCCGTGCGCATGCCGCAACCGGTGATCAAGGGCAAAAAAGATGATGCCCACGGTGTACAAAACCCCGCCCGTGGCCAGCCAGGCGAAACCGGTGGTGCCCAGCGCCGCAATCAACGGCTTGACCGCCACCAGCACGATCCAGCCCATCACCGCATAGATCACGATCGACAGGATTCGCGCTTCGGAGCGTGGTTTGATCTCCTGCAGGATGCCGATCAGCGCCAGCCCCCAGACAATTCCGAACAGCGTCCAGCCCCACGGCCCGCGCAGCGTCACCAGACAGAACGGCGTGTAGCTGCCGGCGATCAGCAGGTAGATCGAGAAATGATCAACCTTCTTCATGATCGCTTTCTTGCGCCCGCGCACGCTGTGGTACACGGTCGAGGCGCTGTAGAGCACCAGCAAGGTAAAGGCGTAGATCGCCACGCTGACAATTTTCCACGGACTGCCGTCGAGGCTGGCAATCACAAGCATCCACACGCCGCCGATAAATGCGGCCACTGCCCCGACCAGATGCGTCCATGCGTTGAGTTTTTCCCCGTGATACATGTGTCGCTCACCTCGTTATTCGTTACCGCAGCGCGCAAGGCTCGGGCCTTGAGCGTAAAAGCGCAATGTTTCTGTTCAACGCGGACCTGCGCACGCCACGGTAATTGGGCACAATCGGTCGATACCAAAAAGAGTCCGCGCCATGCTGATCGACGAAGAGTTGACCCTGAAAAAACTCGAGGTGTTCCTCGCCTTCATGCGCACCGGCAACCTGGCGCGCGCCGCTGTCGAGTTGCAGACCAGCAATGTCAGCGTGCACCGGGCGATCCATTCGCTGGAAAGCGCCCTGCGCTGCCCGCTGTTCAAGCACGAAGGGCGCAACCTGACGCCACTGGAAAGCGCCTACGTGCTCGAAGAACGCGCGCAGAAGCTGATTCAGGACGTGGTCGAAAGCGTGCGCCTGACCCGCGAGGCCGCCGGGTTCTCCGCTGAACGCTTCAAGCTCGGCTCGCTGTATTCGCTGACGGTGAAGACCGTACCGCAACTGATCATGGGCCTGAAGATCCGCCGCAGCGAACTCAACATCGACCTGATCCTCGGCTCGAATATCGACCTGTTCTACAAGCTGAAGAACATGGAAGTCGACGCGATTCTGGTGTCGCTGGACGACACGGTCAGCGACCCGGACTGCGAGCAGATCCCGCTGTTCTCCGACGACATTTTCCTCGCCACGCCGGCAGATTCAAGATTCGCTCAACGCAGTGAAGTCGATCTGGCAGAGGTGCGCGATGAAACCTTCATCACCCTGACCCAAGGCTTCGCTACGCATCAGGACGGTATCCGGGTGTTCAAACAGGCGGGGTTCGAGCCGAAGGTGGCGATGCAGGTCAACGACATCTTCACCCTGCTGAGCATGGTCAGCTCGGGGGTGGGTTATGCGTTGCTGCCAGGAAGGATTGCGGCGGTGTACGAGAACCGGGTGAAGCTGATTCCGTTGCAGGAGAAGTATCGGTTGCAGCAGCACATTGGCGTGGTGTTCTTGAAGGCCAAGGAGCGTGATCCGAATTTGCTGGCGTTGTTGGCGGAGTGTCGGATGTATGCCAATCGCCAGGCTTGAGGCCGAGTCGCGCCCTTCGCGAGCAGGCTCGCTCCCACATTGGAATGCATTTCCCTGTGGGAGCGGGCTTGCTCGCGAAAGCGTCAGCCCAGACAACTCAAATTCCGGACCTAACCAACAATCCCGCGAACAATGAAGAACAACAGAGAAGGCCCGAGCAAACAGCCAAGCCCGGTGTGAAACGTCGCCGTCAACGCCCCATAAGGCACCAACCGCCGATCCGTCGCCGCCAACCCCGCCGTCACCCCGCTCACCGTTCCGGCCAAACCACCGAACACCATCGCCGAACGCGGGTTATCCAGGCCCATCCAGCGCGCCGCGACCGGCGTGCCGACCATCACCAGAATCGCCTTGATCAACCCGGTAGCAATCGACAGCGCCATCACATCCGAAGTCGCGCCAATCGCTGCGCCAGTCACTGGGCCGACGATGTAGGTCACCGCGCCCGCGCCGATGGTGGTCATGCTCACCGCATCGCGATACCCGAAGGCCCAGGCCATGCTCGCGCCAACAATGAACGGCAGGATCGTACCAAGCAACAGCGCAATCACGCCGATCAACCCGGCCTTCTTCGCTTCGGTCGCCTGCACTTCGAACGCCGTGGCGACGATCGCGAAATCCCGCAGCATCGCCCCACCCATCAGACCGATGCCGGAGAACAGCGTCAGATCCGCCAGGCCTTTCTGGCCGCCAGTCAGGGTGCCGCCGACCCAGGCCAGTACCAGACCGATGACGATGGCAATCGCCGAGCCGTGAATGCGCCCGAACGTCAAGCGCTTGGAGAGCACCACCGACACCCACATGATCACGCCGACGAAAGCGAACGCGGTGATCAGGCCATTGTGTTCCAGACCGTTTTCAATGAGTGCCCACATGTCAGCGACCTCCTACCGGGGTGCCGACCGGAGTGACTTCCACCGGTTCGTCGGGCAATGGTTCACCCTTATGGGTGCGGCTGATCAAGGCAATCGTGCAGCCACAGACCAGCACCGAACCGATGGCCGCCAGCACCGCCACCGGGCCGCCGTGCAGGGCGGTGACGACGTTCTGTTGCGCGGCCATCGCCACCACCACCGGAATGTACATCGCGCCCCAGAAGCCGACGCCCATCTCACAATCCTTGGTCATGCCGCCGCGTTTCTGCATCCACAACCGCGCGCAGATCAACAGGATCATGGCGATGCCGACCCCGCCGACGTTGGATTTGACGCCCAGCAACACGCCGAGCATGTCGCCCATGATCACCCCTGCCAGCGTACAGATCGCCAACAGCGCCACACCGTAAATAATCATTGTTGTAGTCCTCAAAGTGCACCGTCGAATGTTGTTTTTGTTGTTCGAAGCCTGAGTCGCGGCAGTTTAGGGTCGGCGGTTTCCCTCCTCACGCAACAGCGCTTGCAGGGTGTCGAGCCGCGCACTGTCAAAGGCAGTGACCGTGCCCGATTCAAACACCCGGCGCGCCAGCCCGGTCAGCACCGCACCGGGCGGCAGTTCGATTTGTAAACGTACGCCGCGCTCGTAAGCGCTTTGCACGGTGCCGCGCCAGTCCACCACGCGGCACATGTTGAAAGCGAGGTCATCACGCAAGGCATCTGGCTTGACCAGCGGACGCGCGCGGCTGCCACTCAGGTAAGCGATTTTCGGGGTGTTCAGTTCAACGTTGGCAAAGGCTTCGGCGAGGGTTTGCGCCGGCGCTTCCAGCAACGGACAGTGTGACGGCACGCTCACCACCAGGCGTTTCGCCAGACCGGCGCCACGACCGCGCGCCAGTTCGGCCACCGCTTGCATCGCCGCGTCGCTGCCGGCAATCACCACCTGGTTATCGGCGTTGATGTTGGCCAGGTACACCGGCGACTCCGCGCTGTGCACCTGCGCCAGCAGCGTTTCGACGGTGGATAATTGCAGACCGATGATCGCGGTCATGCCATTGCCCTGTGGATAAGCCTGCTGCATCAACTCGCCACGCAGGCTGACCAGATTTAACGCATCGCTGAAGTTCAAGGCCCCGGCAACTACTGCTGCCGGGTACGCACCGATGGACAGGCCGGCGACGTAATCCGCCGTGAGTCCGTCCTGCAGCAACTGCCGCGAGGCAGCGACCCCGGCGATCAACAAGCACAGCTGAACCGCCCGGGTGCTGCGCAACGCATCGGCAGAATCGAGCCGCGCGACATCTTCACCGAGCACCTCGCTGGCCTCGGTCAAGGTTGCCCGAGGCAAACGCTGGAGCATGCCCGGTTGTTGCGCACCCTGGCCGGGGAACACCAACAGGCTGCTCACGCTGCCTGCTCCTGCGGGTTCCACGGGTCAGCGACCAGACACGCTTGATGGGCGTTTTTCAGCAGCACCCGTGCAGACCCGCCGGCCCATTCGCGCAAAGCCACTGCACCGAACGGCGTCTGCAATTGCATGTCCACTCGACACACGGCTTGATCAAAGAACTCGACCAATTTGCGTGCCTGATTTCGGGTAATCAGCTGCGGGGCACGCAGAATCAGATCGAGATCGCTGGCCGCGTGCATCGCTCTAAAACCACTGGCCAACTCAAACCCGACACTGCCGCTGACACCCCAGACCCAACCGCAATCATCGAGCATCGGCCGCAGTTGTTTGAGTGCCTGCATCACCGGTAAATCGCGCTCGCACTCAACATGACACAGCGCCTCAGGACTAACGCGACAGGCAATCGAATCGACCGGCATGAACGCCGCCAGCCGCTGCTCACGCAACACACCACGCACGCCCACCGCGATCAAACCTTCAGCGCTCACCGCCCGCCGCACCACCACCGGTTGCCCGGCAGCCAGCGACTCGATCGCCCACTGCGGCGCATCCGCTGGCAACTGTGCAGGAGTCATGCCCCACAGCAGGTCGTGGGCCAATGGCAGGTTCACCACTGCGCCCTCAGCAGTTCACGCACGCGGCTGGATGCTTCACGATTTTTCGCGCCGAGACGCTTGCGCAAGTCAGTGCTGGAGATATCGTCGATGGCCTGTTTCAGGCACTCGGTCACCCGCGCCAGATCTTCCACAGTCGGCTGCTCGATCTGCTGCACCGACAGGGTTTCCCAAAGCAATCCGAGGCTGGCATAGCTGTCGATGTCGTAGGCCATTGGCGGCACGCTGGCGGCCAGTGCTTCCAGTTCCTCGACACTGCGCAGCGTCACTCGCGCCGCCGAGGCCTTGCCCATCGCATGCACCATCACCCCGGGATCGCGCAGGGCAATCAAACGGTTGGCCTGATAACCATGAGCAAGAAACGCCCCTGACATGGCCTTGCCCACCAGCAGCGCAATCACCGGATGCCCGGCCAGACGGGCGCGGGCATAACTGTCCGCCGCACCGGCCAGGGCCTGATGAATGCCGAGGGCTTCTTCGCGACGACCGTAAGCCTGGCTCGGGACATCGACGATGGCGATGATCGGGCGCTTCTGCGCTTTATCGCGATCAGCCGTGATCACGTCATCCACAGCCTTGGCCAGCCCCCAGCCTTCGAGCAATCCGACTTCGCCGTTGCGAGCCCGTGGGAAACGGTTGTCGGGGTCAGCGACCACCGCAATAAAGCGTCCAAGTTCGCCATCGGCGACCTTCAACGATGACGGCAAACCTTCGACCTCTACAGCGCCAGCGCTCAACGCGTTAAACCAGTTCAAACCGCGCACGGAATAGCTACTCATGAGCGCCCTCCTTGATACAGATCGCGAACCACCGAAGGCTCGATTTGCTTGTCAGTGTCGAGGCTGGCCAGACGTTGCAGGAACCACTCGGCACGCTGACTGCGCGGTTGCGTCGGCAATCCTTGCTGCAGTAATTCGCCGACCTGCTGACGAATCTGTGCCACATCATCGGCGACATAACGATTTACCAGCCCGCTGGCAAAACGCTGCTCGCCACCAGTCAGGCTCCAGATGAAGGGCCGGTCGCGGGAGTCGTATTCCTCGATCCCGGCTTCCTGCTCGATCACCTGCGGGCCGTTGAGGCCAAGGCGCGCCTCGCGCGTCATCACGAAGTACGAGCACAGCCCGGCCGCGATCGACATGCCGCCGTAGCAGCCCACCGTGCCCGCGCTGACGCCGACGACGGGCCGGTGCCGGCGCAGCGCGACGATGGCGGACTGGATCTCGGCGATGGCCGCAAGGCCGAGGTTCGCTTCCTGCAGGCGCACGCCGCCCGTCTCGAACAGGATGACGGCCTGCGTGGGCACGCCCCGCTCGTTGTCGCGCACCGCGAGTTCCAGCGCGCCGGCGATCTTGGCGCCGCCGATCTCGCCCATGCTGCCGCCCTGGAAGGCCCCTTCGATCGCCAGCACGACAGTGGGCTGGCCAGCGAGGCGGCCCTTGGCGA
>Ga0207706_10004367_pt1 | contig 13282 bp, 15 predicted proteins | sample KBSC53metaG_FD_184318 | JGI IMG/M metagenome (GOLD analysis project Ga0207706, IMG submission 184318) | Corn rhizosphere microbial communities from Kellogg Biological Station, Michigan, USA - KBS C5-3 metaG (SPAdes) (version 2) | ecosystem: Host-associated > Plants > Roots > Rhizosphere > Soil ... | reverse complement strand
GTGGAGTACGGCTGGCACTTCGTGCCGGCGACGATCGCGTGCCTGCTGGCGGGCGCGGCGATCGGCGCGGCGCAGGGCTGGTTCGTCGCGTTCTTTCGCATTCCCTCGTTCATCGTCACGCTGGCCGGGATGCTGGTGTTCCGTGGCCTGAGCCTGGCCTTGCTGCAAGGCCAGTCGGTCGGCCCCTTCCCGTCGGCCTTCCAGCTGCTCAGCTCGGGCTTCATTCCGGATGTTCTGAGCGGCGAATCGCTGCGCACCACCTCGATGCTGCTGGGCCTGGGCGCCGCGGTGGCCTTGGTGGCCGCGAAGCTGCGCGAACGTGCGAACCAGGCGCGCCACCACATGGACTCCGAGCCGATGCCGTTCTTCATCGGCAAGATCCTCGTCTTCGTTGCGCTGATCGTCGCGTTCAGCTGGAAGCTCGCGTCGTACAAGGGCCTGCCGAACGTGCTGATCGTGATGGCGCTCCTGATGCTGCTGTACGACTTCGTCACGACGCGCACGACGATCGGCCGGCGCGTCTACGCGCTCGGCGGCAACGAGAAGGCGGCCCGGCTGTCGGGCGTGAAGACGCAGTGGCTGTCGTTCTGGACGTTCGTCAACATGGGCGTGCTGGCGGCGGTCGCGGGACTGGTGTTCGCGGCACGGCTGAACACCGCGACGCCGAAGGCCGGCCTCGGCTTCGAGCTCGACGTGATCGCAGCCTGCTTCATCGGCGGCGCCTCGGCATCGGGCGGGGTCGGCAAGGTGCTGGGCGCGGTGATCGGCGCGTTCGTGATGGGCGTGATGAACAACGGCATGTCGATTCTCGGCATCGGCATCGACTACCAGCAGGTGATCAAGGGCCTGGTGTTGCTGGCAGCAGTGTTCGTGGACGTCTACAACAAGAGGAAGAGTTGAATGCAACCCCCGGGCCGGCGCTGGCCGGAGCGCTCGCCATGAAAGCCTCGCTGGGGCATCGCGACTACCGGCAGCCGCCGGATCGCAAGAGCATGCATGCACGCATCGTGCGCGACCTGGGGATGCGCATCGTCGCGGGGGAGTTCAAGTCGGGCGACCGCCTGCCGGCCGAAGCGTCGCTGCTCGCCGAGTACGACGTGAGCCGGCCGGTGCTGCGCGAGGCCGTGCGGGTGCTGGTGGCCAAGGGACTGGTGCTGTCGCGGCAGCGCGCCGGTGCGACGGTTCGGCCGCGCAACGAGTGGCACCTGCTCGATCCCGACGTGCTGTATTGGCTGATCCAGACCCAGCCACCGCCGCGCTTCGTCGAGACCTTGCTGACCGCGCGCCGCGTGTTCGAGCCGGCGATCGCCGCGCTGGCCGCGAAGGTGGCGAGCGACGACGCGCTGAAGGGAATCGCCGAAGCCTACGCGGGCATGGAAGCGGCGCAGACGCCCGACGAGCTGCTCGAGCCCGACCTCGCGTTCCACCGCCGCATCGCCGAGGCCACCAACAACGACCTGCTCGCCTACATCGGCAACATGCTGTCGCTCGCGCTGCGCGAATCGATCAAGCTCAGCAGCAAACACCCGAACACGCACGCGCTCTCGCTGCCGCGGCACAAGGCGATTCTCACTGCGCTGCTCAATCGCGACCCGCTCGCGGCACAGCAAGCCACGCTCGTGCAGCTGCAGGAGACACGCGAGGACTTGAGTGCGGTGCTCGAAGGGAGCGCTCGGCTGATCTAGCCGGCGGGCGGGGTGAGCAGCGGCATCAGCGTCGTCAGCCGTGGAACAGCGATGGCGGCACGCCGGGCTCGTCGAGTTCGAGCGCGAACAGGCCACCGGCCAGCGGCTCGCGCTCCAACTGCGCGCCCGACAGGTCGACCCGCGCACTCGTGACGTAGAGCGTGCGCAGCCCCGGCCCGCCGAAGCAGCAGTTCGTGATCTGGCTGGCCGGCAGCGTCAATCGACCCAGCTCGGCACCGCTCGCGGGATCGTGGCAGCTGACGCAGCCGCCGCCCCAGTGCGCAAGCCAGATGCGACCGGCGGCATCGGTCGTCATGCCGTCCGGGAAACCGTCGCCGGCACCCAGCCTCAGCCACTCGCGCCGGTTGGACAGCGTGCCCGCAGTCGGGTCGAAGTCGAACGCGTGGACGACACCGCGGGTCGTGTCGTTGAAGTACATCGTGCGCTCGTCGCGCGACCAGGTCGGGCCGTTGGTCACCGCAAAACCGATCGCGTGGCGCACGCATTCGCCGCCCGGCCCGAACCGGTACAGCGCGCCGGTCGGCAGCTTGCAGGCGAAGTCCATCGTGCCGCCCCAGAAGCGCCCCGCGCGATCGCACTTGCCGTCATTGAAGCGGTTGCTCGCCGGCTCCTGCCCGGGCATGTGCAGATAGCGCACCGTTGCGTCGCCGTCGGGATCGAAGCTTGCCAGGCCGCGCCGCAAGGTCATCACCAGGCCCGGCGCATCGTTGCGTTCGGCGACCGCCGAGATCTCTTCGTCGAACTGCCAGCTCTGCTGCGCGCCGTCCGCGGGCCGGTATCGATGCAGCCGGCGCGCAAGAATGTCGACCCACCACAAGGCCTGCGTACGCGGCGACCAGCAGGTGCCTTCGCCGAGCGTCGCCTCGGCATTCCAGACGCAGACGGGCTCGCTGCGCGCGCCGGGCATTTTCAGTGTCGTCATGCTGCTCGTCCTGCGCGGTTCGGGTAACGTTCCTCGAGAAAACCCAGCAAGGTGCGAACGGTCTGCGCCTCGCCGCCGACCGGCCGCCCGGGCCGCGCAGAATCATTCCACGCAAACAGGTCGATGTGCAGCCAGTCGACGTCGGCCGGCACGAAGTCTTCGAGAAAGATCGCCGCGTTGATCGCGCCGGCCTGCGCGCTGCGGCCGGTGTTGACGATGTCGGCCACCTCGCTCTCGATACCGGGGTGATAGTCGCGCCACAGCGGCAGGTGCCAGAGCGGGTCGTGCATGCGCAGGCCGCGGTCGACGAGGCTGCGCGCCAGCGCCATGTCGCGGCAGAACAGCGCCGGCAGCTGTCCGCCGAGCGCGACGCGGGCCGCGCCGGTCAGCGTGGCCATGTCGATCATCAGGTCGGGCCGGCCTTCGGCGCCGTAGGCGAGCGCGTCGCACAGGATGACGCGGCCTTCCGCGTCGGTGTTGCCGATCTCGATGTGCAGGCCCTGGCGCGTCTTGAACACGTCGCCGGGCCGGTACGCGTTGCCGGCGATCGCGTTCTCGACCGCCGGGATCAGCAACTGCAGCCGCACCGGCAGGCGCTGCGCCATCACGAGCGAGGCCAGCGCCAGCGCGTTCGCGGCGCCGCCCATGTCCTTCTTCATCTGGCGCATGCCGTCGGCGCTCTTGATGTCCAGGCCGCCGCTGTCGAAGCACACGCCCTTGCCGACCAGCGTCAGCAGCGGATGGCCGGGCTTGCCCCAGGTCAGCTCGATCAGGCGCGGCGCGCGTGCTGCCGCACGCCCGACCGCATGGATCGCCGGGAAGCCGGACTTGAGCAGCGCGTCGCCGACGATCTGCCGGAACTTCGCGCCGTGCTGCTTCGCGACCGCCTTGACCGCGTCGGCGAGCTCGGCCGGGCCGAGGTGTTCGGCCGGCGTGTTGATCAGGTCGCGCGCATCGGCCACCGCCTGCGCGATGCGCACGCCCCGCTCGACCGCCTCGCTCGGCGCGAGGACCAGGGTCCGTGCCTTGCCGGACGCCGGCTTGTAGCGGTCGAACACATACGCGCCGAGCGACCATGAAAGCGCCGCCGCTTCGGCATCGACCGCCAGGCCGGGCTCGCCGAGCCGGTACGTCCCCGCCGGCAATGCCTTCGGCAAGGCCGCGAGCGCCCAGGGATGCGAGGCGCCGCGCACGCCGACCCACACCGATTCGAGTCTGCCGGCGCCATCGGGCACCAGCGCGAAGCTGTCGGGCCGGGCTTGGAATCCGACGCTGGCCAGCCAGCGCTTGGTCATCGCGGGCGCGCCGGCCAGCGCGTCGGCGAGCGAGCCGGGGTCGACGGCATGCACGGGCGTCGCAGCGGACGTCTTCTTCGACTGAACGATCATGGTGGCAAGGCAATCGAGTGAACGAGGGCTGCATTCTGAATCCTGCGCGCCCGATGGCCGGGCACTCGGCGATACTGGCGCCCGTCTTTGCAATCGAACGGGAAGGCAGGCGGATGGACGACGAGGTTCGCGAGCTGATCGATCGGCTCGGGCTGGCCAGACATCCCGAGGGCGGCTGGTACCGCGAGACTTGGCGTGCGGCGCCGACCGGTCGTGAGCGCAGCGCGGGAACCTCGATCCTGTTCCTGCTCGAGGCCGGTCAGCGCTCGCACTGGCACCGCGTCGATGCCACCGAGCTGTGGATCTACCAGACGGGCAAGGCGCTGACGCTGTCGACCGCCGATGGGAATGCGCAAGGCACGCGCGTGGTCAGTTCGGTCCGCCTCGGCGCCGACCTCCGCGCGGGCGAGCAGCCGCAGCACGTCGTCGCCCCCGGCCAATGGCAAGCGGCGCGGGCCGGCGACGGATGGTGCCTGGTTGCATGCGTTGTCGTCCCCGGCTTCCAGTTCGAGGGCTTCGAGCTGGCGCCTCCCGGCTGGGAGCCTCACTGAGGCTGGAGTTCAGCGTTCGCGGGCGCGGCGCTCGTCGGGACGCGGCACGTCGGGCAGCGCCGACCGCAGATCGATGCGCGGCGCTTCGGGCGTGGCCTTGAACGGGCGGTCCAGCCGCAGCACGGTCCAGCCCTTGCGCAGCGCCGTCGATTCGAGCCGGGAGTCGGGGTCGACGACGATCGGCTTTCGCACCGCGCTGAGCAGCGCCAGGTCGTTGATCGAGTCGGTGTAGAAGCTGGCCTCGCGAAGCAGTTGCTCCGGCAGGCCCGATTCGCTCAGCCATTCGCGAACCCGGTCGATCTTGCCCGAGCGCATGTTCAGCGTGCCGCGCGGGCGGCCGGTGTAGAGGCCGTCGACGAGTTCGAGCTCGGTGCACAGGTAGTGGTCGACCGCGAGGTCGGCGGCCGTCAGTTCGCTGACGACGCGGTTCGTTGCGGTGGTCAGCACCAGCGTCTCGCCGCGCTCGCGGCAGCCTTGCAGCAGGTCGCGCGCATCGTCCGGAATGCGCGGCCGGATCCGCTCGCGAAAGAAGCGCTCGCGCAGCGGCAGAAGTTCCGCCGGCGAGAAGCCGGCCAGCGTTGCCGCATGGAAGTCGCAGTAGTCGACCGGCGTGACCGTGCCGGCGTCGTACTGCTGTGCAATGGCCCGGTACTGCGCTGCAAACCCCAGGTCCAGCCTGCCCTCTTCGATCAGGAACTCGCACCAGAGCACATCGCTGTCTGCGCTCAACAGGGTGTGGTCGAGATCGAACAGGGCCAGTCGCATCGTCGTTCGCACCCGGCGGATCGGCGCCGCGCGCGTGGTGCATCGTACTTCGCCGGACGCGAGGCCCTGTAAGAGTTGACAGCAGACACGCCGGTCGCAGACCCCGACACTGCTCAGCCAGGGAGCGAAGAAGCGGAGGAATCTCCGCGCATCGGTCACCACGGCAGCGTGGTGTGAGGTCATGCGTGATCGCCTGGATGCCCTCCTGCCGTCGACGCCGCCGGGCGCGTGTCGCCGACGGGAGTTCGCACGATGCATGACTGCCGGATGCCTGTTGTTCGCCACCTGCGGCGCCCGCAGCCAGCCGGCCAGGCCCGAGCCCTGCCTCTGCGCGCTGCGGCGCGCTCGCAGCGAATTCGACGCCCTGGTGCTGACCGCCCGCCGGCTCGACCTGCCGGCGCGTGCAGCCTTCGTCAACGTGGCGGTCAACCGCTGCGTGAGCTATGCGCTCGATCCGCCGACCGCACCGGGATGCGACCAGTGGTCCACGCCGTTCGAGACGCTGGCACGCGGCACGGGGGATTGCGAAGACTTCGCGATCGCCAAGTTCTACCTGCTGGTCGCGAGCGGCGTGCCGCGCGACGGCGTGCGGCTGCTCTACGCCATCTACCGCTGGCCCGACCGCACGCCGCCTGCGCTGCCGCATCTGGTGACGGTGGCCGGCTGGCCTCTTGCGAACCCCTGCGTGCTCGACTGCATCAACCCGCTGCTCGTGCCGCTGTCGCAACGCGACGACCTCGAACCGATCTTCAGCTTCGACCAGTCCGACATCTGGCCCGGCGTGGATGCGCAGCCGCTGCCCGGGCGGCGCCGGCGCATCGACCGCTGGCAGGCAACGCAGTTGCGCACGCAGCAACAGGCAAGAGGAAGCCAACATGAAAGGACAGAGGCATGCCCTACGTTCATCGAAGCGCGAACGGTCATCGAGCGCCGTCGCACGATGCCGCCGAGTTCGTCGACAGCGCCCGACCGGCCCGATCCGATCCGCACGGTCACGGTGTCTAGCCCCGGCACGTGGCCGTGGGTGCCAAGCAGCAATGGCAAGATTTAGCTACCAATATCCAGTTGTGGATGGGTGTGGCAAGCTTGGCTGAACCACGTCCCTGTTGCCATGACGCATTTCTCCGCTGCCAGCACCAGATCTCCGCGAGGGCGTTGGTCACTTATCACGGCAACAGCGGCGCTGGCTTTCGCACAATCGGCCGCCGTCGCGGCGCCGGCAGAAGCATGGCGTGTCATCGGTCAACAGGGGCTGGTGCGCTTCATCGTCGTGCCGGCCGAGAAGGCTGCCGATCAGGCTGCCTATGAAGAACAGATCGCCAGCCTCTGTGATCCCAAGCGCACCTGCTTCTTGAACTTCTATACGAACTCCACGAGTGCGGCGCCAAGCGTGCCGCTGCCGGATGCCATTGCAAACGAGGCCACGGCGACGTACCGTCGCTCCATGAAGAACGGCGTCCAGTTCTTCACGTGGAGCTGCCGCCTCAAGGTTCCAGGCCGTGAGTGCTTCTGAGGTTCGCCGTAAGCAACAAGGAGTGGCCATGAGGCAATCAACTGCAGTGACGTACCTGACCACGATTGCCATGCTCGGGGGATGCGCCTCGAATCCGCCAGGTTCTGCATCGACGCGAAGCGAAATCTGCAGAACAACCAGCGAGCAGGAAATTGCCGCGCTGTTCGACCGCTGGAACCAGTCTTTGCAAACTGGCGACCCGAACAAGGTCGTTGCAAACTATGCGGCAAAGTCTGTCTTGCTTGCCACGGTCTCGAACACACCGCGTCTCGATGCAGCGCAGAAGGAAGACTACTTCAAGCACTTCCTTGAAAACAAGCCGTTCGGCCGCATCGACTCCAGAACCATCGAGATAGGTTGCACCACGGCAGTGGATGCCGGGCTCTATACCTTCACCTTCGCCAAGACTGGAGCCGTCGTCAAGGCGCGCTACACGTACACCTACAAGTGGGACGGCAGTCAATGGCTGATCACCAGCCATCATTCGTCGGCCATGCCCGAGAACTAGGCAAACCGCAAGGTCGAACTTCCGTCAAGCGGGCGTCTTCTGTCGGACCTCGGGACGCACACCGGAGCCACGCGCCTGTCCATGTCCCGCCTATGTCTGCAGCCCTGATCGTCGCACTGGTCTTCACGGTGATCCTGCTTGTGATCACAGCGTACTTCCTCATGGGCTCAGTGCCGCTGTTGGTTCTCAAGCACGACACTCCCCTGGACTCCCGTTTCGTCCGCGGCTTCTTCAACACCTACTACCTGGCCGCGATATTCACCGCCGGTGCGACGGCCGCGAGCTATGCGTTTGCCGGAAAGTGGGTCTTCGCGGCTGGCGCGACCGGCCTCGCCTTGTTGGCCACCCTCCTGCGCCGCACCGTCGTTCCAAGGATGGACTCGCTTCGAACCGGGATCCAGGTCAGCGAGACAAATGCCATCCCGAGATTTCGCCGCATCCACGTGACGGCCATATTGGTCAACCTGGCCCAGCTGGTACTGATCGTCTGGAGCCTCATCGTGCTTTCGATGCAAATGAGGTGACTTGCCTCCTTCACACCATGCCTACAGTCGAGCAACGAATTTCTGCGCTTGGATTGGTTCTTCCCGGGCCGATCAAGCCACCTCCGGGGATCGTGCTGCCATTTCAGTTCGTCAGGATCATCGGAACGCGCGCGTTCATCTCGGGTCATGGCCCGCAGAACTCGGATGGTTCCATTGCCGAGCCGCTCGGCAAGGTCGGGCGAGATCTGACCGTCGAGCAAGGCTACGTCGCCGCGCGGCTCACGGGTTTGTCGATTCTCGGCAGCCTGCAGCGCGCGCTCGGCGACCTCGATCGCATCGCCCACTGGGGCCGTGTGTTCGGCATGGTGAACTCGAGCCCTGGCTTCAACAGGCAACCGAGCGTCATCAACGGCTTCTCGGATCTCATTCTCGACCTGTGGGGCCCGCAGGCCGGAGCCCATTCGCGCAGTGCTGTGGGCATGGCCGAGTTGCCCTTCGACATACCCGTCGAGATCGAAGCCGAAGTCGAAGTGCAGGCGTAGGAGAAGTCACCCGATGGTCGACACGGTGCTCGTCTCCGGCGGCAGCGGCTACATCGCCGGCTTCCTGATCCGCCAGCTCGTGACCGAAGGCTGGAGGGTGCACACGACGGTGCGCAACCTGGCCCGCGAAGGCGGCGTGCGCAAGCTGCTGGCGGTCGACGACAGCCGGCTGCACTTCTTCGCCGCCGACCTGAACGCCGACGCCGGCTGGGCCGAGGCGACGGCCGGGTGCAGCCACGTCGCGCACGTCGCCTCGCCACTGCCGGCCGGCGTTCCCGGGGATCCGAACGAGCTGATCGTGCCCGCGCGCGACGGCGCCCTGCGTGCGCTGCGTGCGGCAAAGGCAGCCGGGGTCAGGCGTTTCGTGATGACCTCGTCGGTCGCCGCGATCTCGTACGGCCGCGGGCGCGGCACCCACCACTTCACCGAGGCCGACTGGACGCTGCTGGAACAGCCCGGCCTCACGCCGTACATCCGCTCCAAGACGATCGCCGAGCGCGCCGCGCGCGACTGGGTGGCGAAGGAAGGCGGCGGCATCGAGTTCTGCACGATCAACCCGTCGGTCGTGCTGGGGCCGGTCTGGAGTGCCGACTACTCGGCATCGGTGACGATCGTGAAGAGGCTGCTCGACGGCAGCATGAGCGCCTGCCCCGACATCGGCTTCGGCGTGGTCGACGTGCGCGACGTCGCCGGCCTGCATGTGCGTGCGCTGAAAGCACCCGGCATGGCGGGCGAACGTTTTATCGCGTCGGGCCGCTTCATGAAGCTGCGCGAGATCGCCGCGGTGCTGCGCGCCGAGCTCGGCCCGCAGGCGCGCAAGGTCACGACCCGCAACCTGCCTGACTGGGCGGTGCGCATGGCCGCCCTCTTCAACCCTCTCGCCAGAGCCGTGATCGGCGAGCTCGGCTCGGTGCGCCACCAGGATGCGTCGCACGCGAAGGCCGTGCTCGGCTGGGCGACACGGCCGGTCGAGCAAAGCATCGCGGACACGGCGCGATCGCTGATCGAGCGGGGCATCGTCAAGCCCTGAGGGCATGGTGGATCGGCACCGCAGGTGCCGATCCAGCCCGCCTCGCCGGCGGAACCGGAGAGGCACATTCAAGGCGCTGAACGTGCCGCTGCGTGTGCCAGCACGCGCTTCAACGGCAGCGGCACGCGCTCAGGCGCGAGCGCCGCCACCAGCAGCGACCCGTAGCGGATCTTCCGGCCGGCGCGTGTTCCCATGAACCGCTTCAGCTGGCTGTGCATGTCGCGCCCTTGCTGCATCGGTTGACGCTGGAACAGGCGGAACGATCGAAGCTCGTCCTGGGCTTCGAGCAATTCCTCGACGGCGGCCGCGCCGAGCGCGCGGATCAGCTCGTCTTCCAGATCGTCGACACAACTGAAGAAGCCTGACGACTCGGCGCCTGCGCGCGTGAGCTTCGTCCCGAAGCCGGCGCGCTCGAGGCAGCGCAAGGTCTGCTGCTCCTCGCTCGCGTCGTACAGGCCCGACATCCGCACGGCCGGCCCGGGTGCGCTCAGCGCAGACACGAACTTGCCCATGTTCGTGATGCCGCCCACCGGCAGCACGACGATCGCGTGAGCGCAGAGATCGACGCCGCAGGTCCTGGCCCAGGTCTGCACCGCGGCCTGGTCGCTCCAGCCTTCGACGAGGATGGCCGAGCGGGCACGCTCGCGTTCCACCATGTCCAGCGCTTCGGCAACTTCGAGCGGCCGACGAGGTCCGGCAAACAACAGCATCGGCGCAGTCTAGGGCAGGTGCCTTGAACCCTTCGGCCGTTCGGTGCAACCCAGGAGGAATCACCACCGCGGGCGAACCCACCATGGACGACACAAGCGCGCACATTGCAACCTGGCTTTCGGCCGATACCCTTCCCTGGGCGATCATCGTGGCGCCGGCCTTGATCGCGCTTGCGATCGTCGCGTTCGTGCTAGTCACCGGCATCCGGCGCCATCACAAGCAGTGAGGCGGATGCGCGTACCGAGCGCCGTGCCGCTGAGCTTCTCGGCCCGCGCTCAGGCGTCGACCACCAGCGTGCGCTCGGCCACCCACACGACCGGCGCGTTCGCCGGCGCACGCTGCAGCGAGAGGTCCACGAGAGCGCGCTCGGCGGGCGAGAGCCGGCGGTAGATCGTGTCACCGGCATTGCCCGGGTCGCCGGCGACGAAGAGCTGCGAGGTCAGCTCGCCGAAGCCGGGGTGCCTGAGGCGCACGTGGATGTGCGGCGTGCGGCCGGTGTACGGCACCGGCCGGATGGTTCGAAAGCGGTAGCGGCCGTGCGCGTCGCTGCGGGTGCTGCCGAAGCCCTGGAACGCTGCGTCGACCCGGCCCGCCACGCCGTTCGGGTGGCGATAGCTGCCGTATGCGTCGCACTGCCAGATCTCGATTTCGGCGGCGTCGATCGCTCGTCCGCGCTCGTCGACCACGCTGCCGACCAGATCGAGCCACTCGCCGGCGGCACGCGGCGCGTTCGCGCCGGGTGTGCGCATCACGCGCGTCAGGTCGGCATCCCAGTCGAGCTCGCGCTCGCGCCAGGTCACCGGCGGATAGAACGGCCCTTCGGTCATCGCCGGCAGCGCGGCGTGCGCGGAGGACGCGAGCAGCGGCAGGCCGAGCACGGCGCTGCCGCCGATGAGTGCCGTCAGGCACTGCCGCCTGCGGACGAGTCGAGTCGAGTGGGTCATCGAGGTCGAAGGAAGTCGGGCCCCCGCGCCGGGCCCCCAACAGCGGCTGCACGGACGCGAACCAGCCGCCTGCAAGGTACAGCAACACGCCGACGGCGTAAACACGCCGGGCCGTCCGTTGGGTTCGCATCTCTTCGGCGCCCGCTGTGCCGCCACAATGCGCGGCAAATTCACCGGAGGAGCCGACGCCTTGAACCACGCCAACGCCACATGGACGAGCGAGCTGCTCGACCGCATGCAGTACGAGGCCGACCCCCTGGCCGACCGCACGATCGCCGCCATCCTCGGCCCGTGGCAGGGTCTGCATGCCTCGGCCACGCGCGCCGAGCTGGCGGCGCAGAACGCCGCCCGGTCGGAGCGGCTCGCCGCCGTGACCCGGGTGTTCGACGACTGGAAGAACAACGCGAGCGTGCAGCGCTGGGTGGCGCCGCCCGGCACGCCGACCGAAGTGGCCGTTGCCATCGAGGCCTACCTGCGCGCCGCCCCCGGCCTGCCGGCGTGGGCGGATCCCGCGAAGATCCGCCGAGCCGAGGTGCTGTTCACGGACTTCGGCGTCCTGTCGTGCCTGCTCCTGTTCTGCGCCAGCCTGCCCGAGTGCTACGTGATCCCCGACCTCTCGCAGGCGCTCTACGCCACCGGGCAGCTCGAGCAGCACACGGAGTACCGCATCCGCGCCACCGCCGCGATGGTCTTCCCGGTGATGATGCAAGGCGGCCTCACCCGTCCCGACGGCGGCGGCATCGCGCAGGTGCTCAAGGTGCGCTTGATCCACGCCACGATTCGCCATCTCATCCTGCGCGGCACCCCCGAATCCGCCTTGGCCGAGGTCGGTGACCGGCGCAAGGTGCCGGATGGATTCGTCCTGCCCTCGCTGAGCGGGTTGGCGGGCGAGCGGACGATGCACCACGCGCTGATGGCCCACGGCTGGAACGTCGGCAAGGACGGCCTGCCCTGCAACCAGGAAGAGCTGGCCTACACGCTGCTGACCTTTCACTACGTGTGCCTGCGCGGGCTGCGCACGCTCGGCCTCGGGCTGCGGCGCGAAGACGAGGAGGCCTACCTGCACGCGTGGAACGTGATGGGCCACGTGCTCGGCATCCGCCACGATCTGATGGCGCACACGATGGAGGACGCCGAGGCGCTCTTCGAGCAGATGCAGGCCCGCGGCCGCGCCGACCCGTTCGCGCCGGACCCGCGGCCGCAGCTCGGCCGCGCGCTGATGCAGACGATGGAAAACCTGATCCCGCTGCGCCTGGCCAAGCCGGTCCCGAAGCTGCTGACGCGCCACCTGTGCGGCCGCGCCACGGCCGGCGACATCGGCATCGACGGCGAAGTGTCGTGGCTGTCGAAGACGCTGTTCGTTCTCGGGCTCGCGATCGTGCAGGGCGTCGACGGCGCAGTGCGGCTGGTGGTGCGCGACTTCTCGATCTCGCGCTTCATCACCCGGCTGATCGGTCGCCGCTTCATGGCCGGCGTGCTGATGGACCAGACGCGCCCGCTCAAGCTGCCCGAGCACGTGACGGGCCAGGTGCAGGCGATGTTGCAAAGTTGGCAGCGCGACCCCAAGGCGCCGCGCTGGATGAACGCGCTCGAGACCAAGCTCACGCCCCCCGGACCCGCGCCTGCACGACAATAGCCGCCGAGCCGGCACCCGCGCCGCTGTCCTCCGTCGCGACAATGCCGATTCGAATCGATTTGCTCCTGCGCCTCTTCCTCCTCGTGCTCGCCGCCTCGTGGCCGGCATTGCAGGCGGCTGCGCAGGCGCCGCTCGTGCTCGACGAGCAGTCCGGGCGCATTCAGGCGTGGCCCGCAGTCAGCGTGCTGGCCGACCCCGGCCGGCAGATGACGCTCGACGACGTGCGTGCCGCCGCCAGCCGCTTCGCGCCGCCGCAGCAAGCCTACGCAACGCTCGGATTGCGCAACGAAGCGATGTGGCTGCGCATGCCGCTGCGGGTGCCGGCGGACTCCGACGGCCGGTGGGTGCTCGACATCGACTACGCCGTTGAAACCAGGGCGCCCGCCGGCAGTCTCAACACGACGGCGGTGCTCGGCCTCATCGAATGGCTGACCGGCGACGAATGCCATGCCCTCGACGAGGTCGGCCTTGTCTCCGGCCTTGGCCGCCGCCTGCGTGCGCTCGGCGTTCCGGTCGACCGGCTGACATTGCATCTCATGACGCTGCATCCGGAATATATCGGCCGCACCATCGCCTGGGCG
>Ga0207706_10004363_pt1 | contig 13293 bp, 13 predicted proteins | sample KBSC53metaG_FD_184318 | JGI IMG/M metagenome (GOLD analysis project Ga0207706, IMG submission 184318) | Corn rhizosphere microbial communities from Kellogg Biological Station, Michigan, USA - KBS C5-3 metaG (SPAdes) (version 2) | ecosystem: Host-associated > Plants > Roots > Rhizosphere > Soil ... | reverse complement strand
GCGAATGTGCGGATCGCCGGCCAGCAAGGGCCTGGCGCTCTTGCTGTGGCTGCCGGCGATCACCCAGGCGTTGCTGCCTTCGAATTGCGGCAGGCCGTTTTCAATCAGCGCCTGCTCGCTGAGGCGGGCGAGGGCGTTGATGTCCTTCCAGTCGCCGGCGGCGAGGGCCGGGGTCTTATTGGCGTGATCTTTGGCGAGCACGCCTTTGGGCTGCCAGTCGAGGTCGAAGACGTTGAGGTAATCGGCGCCGAGTTGATCGCGCACGTAGGTCAGCAGTGGCTCGGTGCGAAACGCCGCGGCAAAGCTGTAGGCCATGTAACCGGCGACGCTGATGCTGTCTTCGGCGGTGAACGGCCGCTTGGGGATGCCCAGCACGTCGAACTCGATCGGCGCGGCGTGGCTGTCCTGATATTGGTTGATGCCGTCCAGATAGGCTTGCAGGGCCTTCCACGCGGGTGACTGCTTATCGAGACTGGCGACATAACGGGCGGCGCGTTCGCGGATGCGCAGGCTGCGGAACAGTTTGTCGGTGTCGAGCAGCTTCGGCCCCAGCACTTCGGCCAGTTCGCCACGAGCGAGGCGCCGCATGGCTTCCATCTGGAACAGTCGGTCTTGGGCATGCACGTAGCCGAGGGCGCGATACAGGTCGGTTTCGTTCTCGGCACGAATGTGCGGCACCCCGCGATCGTCATAGCGCACGGTCACCGAGCCTTGCAGATTGCGCAGCTCCACCTGACCCTGACGCGTCGGTTGCTTGCTGTAGACGTAACCGCCGATGGCGATGAGCAGGATAACGATGAGCAAGGCAAGAACGGTGAAGACGCGTTTCATGGTGACTCCTTGTGCATGCGGGATTGCCGCCCGTCGGGCTGCAAACAATTAGCACAGACCTTCCGTGCCGTGCATCGCTGTCCTTGAAAAGTCCGGAATGCCTTACTGCGCCAGCACCGGCCACGGGCAATAACACCCGACTGCCAGGGTGTGCGTGGCGTTGACCGGGCGATCTTCGGTCAGTGCATTGAGGATCGGTTCGATGAAGCTGTTGCTGGAGTTGCAGGTCAGCCCTTCACTGTACGGCCCGAAGTACGCCAGTTTGCCGCTGCGATCCCAGATCGCCACCGCGGGGCTGGCCGGGATCTGCTCGGAACCGGGCAATACCGCGATGGTTTTCAGATTGCTCAGGGTGGCGGGCAACTGGCCGTGGGAGCCGGTGCGCTGCACGGCGAAGAATTCCACACCGCGCGCGCCGTACTGCTCGACCATCTCGGTCAGGTGCTGTTGATTGCCGACGTTGCACGGGCAGGCCGGGTCCCAGAAGTGCACGAGGCGGATTTTGCCGGGACCGGCCAGCTCATCCGGCAGACGCAACGGATCACCGGAAAACACCGCCGTGTGCTGACTGAACGCGCGCAGATAACGCCCCTGAAACCAGTCGTACGCCGCCCACAGCACCCCGGCACACACAAGCGCGAGCAGGCTGGCAAACAGTGCGGTGCGGTAGGGCGAGCGCATGGTTTTTCGATCCTCGAAGGGGGGCTAGCTTGCCATGCTTGCCGCAACAGATGAATATCGCAGGCCGATAAAGTCTGTTTACCGCTTTGGAATACCCGCATGCCTGACACTTTCGATGCCGATCATTTACGCGCCAGCCTCAAGCCTTTGGCCCAGTGGCAGCCGTTGTCGGACGAAGCGAAGGCGTATCAGCGGTTCTATCAGACCGACTTCCCCGAGCGCGATGTCTGGCGCGGCATGGGCCGGTTCGAAGTGGACGGTTATGAGCTGGTCAGCCATTGCTGGTGGCCGGAGAAGGTCAAGGGCACGCTGTTTCTGCTGCACGGTTTTTACGATCACACCGGGCTGTATCGACATGTGATCGAGTGGGCGCTGGATCAGGATTTTGCCGTCATCGCCTGCGACTTGCCGGGTCATGGTTTGTCGAGTGGGCCGCGGGCGAGCATTCGCGACTTCTCCGAATACCAGGACGCCTTGCAGGCGTTGTTCGCCGAAGCCAGTTCGATCGCCCTGCCGCAACCCTGGCATCTGTGCGGACAAAGCACTGGCGGCGCGATCGTCGTCGATCATGTGCTCAACCATGGCGAGAACAGTCCGGCGCAGGGTCAGTTGATTCTGCTGGCGCCGCTGGTGCGTCCGCGCGCCTGGGGCTGGTCGCAGCTCAGTTATTACCTGCTGAGGCCTTTCGTGCGGGGCATCGCCCGGCGCTTCAGCGAGAACTCCAACGACCCGGATTTCCTGCCGTTCCTGCAGACCGATCCGTTACAGCCAAAACGTTTGCCGACGGCGTGGGTCGGTGCACTGTCGCGCTGGATCATCCGCGTCGAACACGCGAAAAAAAGTCCGCGACGGCCGCTGATCATTCAGGGGCAGGCGGACATGACCGTGGACTGGCAGCACAACTTGCAGGTGCTGAAGTGGAAGTTCGACCGGCCGCAGATTCTGTTGCTGCCGGAGGCGCGGCATCATCTGGCGAATGAGACGCTGGAAATGCGCGAGGAGTATTTCGAGTTTCTGAACAAGCGGATCAGGGGGCGGAATCTCTAGCGTCTTCGAGGGCCTTATCGCGAGCAGGCTCACTCCTACAATTGATCGCGGTCTCCTGTAGGAGTGAGCCTGCTCGCGATGGCTGTCTGAAAGGCGATAAAGATTACTGGCTGTGGTTCGAGGCGCTTTGCCCCACCGCCAATCCCGCCCGGATCGCCGCCAGCGCCGCCTGGTAATACGCCTTGCCTTCGGTGGACTCGGCGAAGGTCGCGAACTGCTCCAGTTCGTCATCCGACAGATCGCGATAAACGTAGAGCAGCGTGTTGTTCAGGTCGGCGCCGATCTGCTCCATCAGGCGCTGGCGCTGACCGTTCAGCATGCCTTGCGCCTGACCGCCGCCGAGCAGGCCGGGGATCATCGAACTCAGACTGTCCGCCGCCACCCCGGCAATCGCCAGGCTGACTTCCGCGCCGGCCTCGCGGGCGGGCAGGGCCTGGGCCAGATGGCCGATGATCAGCAGGCGGCTGTCGCTGGCCTGCATCTTCGGCAGGCCCTTGGCGTTCTTCGCCAGTTGATCGCGACGGGTGGCGAGCAATTCAGCGGCGACGATTTTCTTGCCCAGCGGCGATTGAAAAAAAGTCAGCGCCGGTTGTGGATCGGCAAGGTGCTGGCGCAGTTGCGCTTCGGCACGCTGATCCATGGCCTGGGGGGCGAAGCGCTGGTTGCTGTTGTTGACCAGGGCTTGAAACACCGCCGGCGGCAGGTTGTTCTGGTAGCGCTGCTGCGCGGCACTCAGGGCATCATTGAAATGCGCACGTTGATCTGGCCAGCCGGCGATCTTGTACAACTGATCGTGGCCGTCCGCCCAGGCGGGCAAAACGCAGAACATCAACAGTGAAAAAAGCAAACGGCGCATAGGGACTCCTGTCAGCAGCGGACTATTCTCCGTGCGGTGCCGGTACTTGTCGAGAATTCGTAGCAAGCCGCTGCGTGGCTCTGTCGGATTTCTTGCCGCAGGCATACTATGCGCGCCATGCAAATATCCTCTGAGCACCCGCTGCTGTTACGCATCGTCGACGACCTGGCCGAACACGGCTGGTCGCAGCAGAACATTTTCCTGCCCGCAGGTTTGACCCGCGAGCTGGCGGCCGAGTGCCGCAAACGTGAGGCCGAGGGTGAACTGGCGCCGGCGGCGGTGGGCCGTGGGCCGTTTTCGGAGATTCGCGAGGGTATTCGCGGCGACCACATCCAGTGGATCGACCCGGGCCAGGCCGAGGCCAGCGACCGTTATCTGAACCTGATGGACAGCCTGCGCGAGGCGCTCAATCGCGGGCTGTTCCTCGGGCTCGAGGATTTCGAGTGCCACTTCGCCCTGTATCCGCCGGGCGCGTTTTACCGCAAGCACGTCGACCGTTTTCGCGACGATGACCGGCGCATGGTTTCGGCGGTGGTCTATCTCAATGACGCGTGGCTGCCGGAAGACGGCGGTCAGTTGCGCATGTATCTGGACGAAGACCGGGTCCACGACGTGCAACCCACCGGCGGCTGTCTGGTGGTGTTCCTCTCCGGTGAGGTGCCGCATGAAGTGCTGCCGGCGCACCGCGAACGCCTGTCGCTGACCGGCTGGTTCCGCCGCCGTGGCAACGAGCCGTTCTGATATGCAGAAAATTCTGGTCAGCCGCTGCTTGTTGGGCCACCGGGTGCGCTACGACGGCGGGGCCAGCGGGCCGTTCGATCTGCTTGAGCAGTGGATCACCGAGGGGCGTGTGGTGCCGTTGTGTCCGGAAGTCGCCGGTGGGCTGCCGACTCCACGGGCAGCGGCGGAAATCCCCGGCGGGCAGGGCGCCGAAGTGCTCGATGGCACGGCGGCGGTGATCACCAGCGAGGGCGAGGACGTCAGCGCGCAGTTTCTCGATGGTGCGCGGCAAGCGCTGGCGCTGGTGCAAAAGCACGGCATCCGCGTGGCGGTGCTCAAGGCCAACAGTCCTTCTTGCGGGAATTTGCTGACCTATGACGGGACGTTCAGTGGCGTCAAAGTCTCTGGCGAAGGCGTGACGGCAGCATTGCTCAAGCGCCATGGTGTGCAGGTCTTCAGCGAGCTCGAACTGCCTGAAGCCGCAGTGGCCCTGACCCAGCTCGACTGAAAGCCCCCCACAAAGCCCATGTGGGAGCAAGCCCCCTCCCACAGGGTTTATGTGTTCATTTGGGTTCGGTGAACCACTTTTGCGACAATGCCGCCAAGCGTCCATCTGCCTTGATCCGCTCCATCGCGCTCGCAAGACTGGCCTGAAACGCCGGATTACCCTTCTGAAACGGAATCGCCAACTCCACCGGCACCGCCGTCTTCGGCTTCTCCTCGGTCAGCGCCTGTACCAGCACCATCGGTCGAGGCTGCTCATCCTTCTTCGCCAGCAGCTGCGAATCGACCTTGCCGTAAGGCTCGCTGACGTCGAAACGATCCTTGAGTTCAGGTGTCAGTGCTATGTGGTTGAGCGCGACGTCGTACTTGCCGCTTTCAACGCCCTGGAGCAGGTCGGCTTCGTCGGTGACGATGAAGTCGGCGCGCACATCCAGCTCGTTGGCCAGCAGTTGCCCAAGCTCGACCTCGAACCCCGTGAGTGTGTCGCCATCCTTGAAATTGAAGGGCGGTGTATTAGCCTCAAGGGCAATGCGCAACTCGCCACGGTCGTTGACGTCATCAATCAGTTCGGCGTGAGCCAGAGGGCTCAGAAGGGGTAGCAGGCAGATCAGGCCAGGCAGAAAGCGCATGGTCACTCCTTTGAAATCATTATTGCGATGCTCTGAGTCAGGCTCGCTTTGCTATGGTTGTCGAGTGCCTTCGACAACGAATGGTCATGAAGTTGTCATGACCGCGCGGATTTTACGGAAAAACTGGAGAAGAGAATGAAAACGTTTATGTCACGAGCAGCCTTGGCTGGCCTGTTGATGGGTGTTTCAGTGCTGGCCAGTGCAGCGACCCCGGCACCCAAGGGCGCCGAAGTGTTCATCGTTTCTCCCGAAGACGGGGCCACGGTTTCTCAGGAGTTCAAGGTCAAGTTCGGGGTCAAGGACGTTGCGCTGGCACCCGCCGGTGACGTCACCAAGAACACCGGGCACCATCACCTGCTGATTGATGCCAAGGAAATCGTTCCGGCCGGTTCCGTCGTGCCGACCGACGCCAACCACATGCACTTCGGCAAGGCACAGACCGAGGCTACGATCAAACTGGCCCCGGGCAAGCACACCTTGCAACTGGAGCTGGGCGACAGCGGCCACATGGCGTTCGATCCGCCGATCGTGTCGAAAAAGATCACCGTCAACGTCGAATGACGTTTTCGCACGCATGAAAAAGGGAGCCCGAAGGCTCCCTTTTTTTGTCGCTCAGCGTCGGATCAGAACAACACGCGGCTACGGATGGTGCCGTTGACGTGTTGCAGTTTCTCTTGCGCCAGCTCCGAGTACTCGGCGTCGACGTCGATCACCACGTAACCGACTTTCTCGTTGGTCTGCAGGAACTGACCGGAGATGTTGATACCGTTTTCGGCGAAGACCTTGTTGATCTCGCTCATCACACCCGGGATGTTCTCGTGGATGTGCAGCAGGCGGTGCTTGCCAGGGTGAGCCGGCAGGGCCACTTCCGGGAAGTTCACCGACGAAACGGATGTGCCGTTGTCGCTGTACTTGACCAGTTTTTCCGCCACTTCCAGACCGATGTTGGCCTGCGCTTCGGCAGTCGAGCCACCGATGTGCGGGGTCAGGATCACGTTGTCCAGGCCACGCAGCGGGCTTTCGAACTCTTCGTCGTTGGAGCGTGGCTCCACCGGGAATACGTCGATGGCCGCGCCGATCAGGTGCTTGTCCTTGATCGCGTCCGCCAGCGCGTCCAGCTCGACCACGGTGCCGCGCGCGGCGTTGATCAGGATGCCGCCCTTCTTGATGGCGCGGATTTCCTTCTCGCCGATCATCCACTGGGTCGCAGCGGTTTCCGGAACGTGCAGAGTGACGATGTCGGACATGCCCAGCAGCTCGTGCAGGTTGCCGACCTGAGTGGCGTTGCCCAGCGGCAGCTTGGTCACGGTGTCGTAGAAGAACACCTGCATCCCTAAGCCTTCCGCCAGAACCGACAGCTGAGTACCGATCGAGCCGTAGCCGACGATGCCGAGTTTCTTGCCACGGATCTCGAAGGAGTTGGCTGCGGACTTGATCCAGCCGCCACGGTGGCAGGAAGCGTTTTTCTCAGGAATGCCGCGCAGCAGCAGGATCGCTTCGGCCAGCACCAGTTCCGCGACGGAGCGGGTGTTGGAGTACGGCGCGTTGAACACGGCGATACCGCGCTCGCGGGCAGCACTCAGGTCAACCTGGTTGGTGCCGATGCAGAAACAGCCGACCGCGACCAGCTTCTTCGCGTGATCGAAGATCTCTTCGGTCAGTTGGGTGCGCGAACGAATGCCGATGAAGTGAGCGTCAGCGATCTTTTCCTTGAGCTCGGCTTCCGGCAAGGAGCCTGTCAGGTATTCGATGCTGGTGTAGCCCGCCGCCTTGAGGACGTCGACAGCCGATTGGTGGACGCCTTCGAGAAGAAGGAACTTGATCTTGCTCTTATCGAGAGAAGTCTTGCTCATCTGCGTAAACCTGTATCCCGGAGAAAAATGGCAGGAAATGGTCAACAGACATTGACCTGGACGACAAGAAAGCCGTCACCGCAGAACTGGCCTTGGGCACTGGCCTGCGGGGTCGGTATGCTAGCATAGCCACCCCGCTAAACACTCATTCCTGCGACGTGAAGCGTCTTCAGGATGACCATGAATTGTTCGAGAGTTCTGTCGATGACCAATCCTGTCCTGATTGATGAACTGAAGACCCTGGTCGAGCCTGGCAAGGTCCTGACCGACGCCGACTCCCTGAACGCGTACGGCAAGGATTGGACCAAGCACTTCGCGCCCGCGCCGTGCGCCATCGTGTTTCCCAAGACCATCGAACAGGTGCAGGCGATCGTCCGTTGGGCCAATACCCACAAAGTGGCGTTGGTGCCATCCGGCGGACGCACCGGTCTTTCTGCCGCTGCCGTTGCCGCTAATGGCGAAGTGGTCGTCTCGTTCGACTACATGAACCAGATTCTCGACGTGAACCTCACCGATCGCACCGCCGTGTGCCAGCCCGGCGTGGTCACCGAACACCTGCAAAACGTCGCCGAAGAAAACGGCCTGTATTACCCGGTGGACTTCGCGTCGGCCGGTTCCAGTCAGATTGGCGGCAACATCGGCACCAATGCCGGCGGGATCAAGGTAATTCGCTACGGTATGACCCGCAACTGGGTCGCCGGCCTGAAAGTGGTCACCGGCAAGGGCGATGTGCTGGAGCTGAACAAAGACCTGATCAAGAACGCCACCGGCTACGATTTGCGCCAGCTGTTCATCGGCGCCGAAGGCACCCTCGGCTTTGTGGTTGAAGCGACCATGCGTCTGGATCGCGCGCCGAAAAACCTCACCGCGATGGTCCTCGGCACCGCCGACTTCGACTCGATCATGCCGGTGCTGCACGCCTTCCAGGGCAAGCTCGACCTGACCGCGTTCGAATTCTTCTCCGACAAGGCATTGGCCAAAGTGCTGGGGCGTGGCGACGTACCGGCGCCGTTCGAAACCGACTGCCCGTTCTACGCGCTGCTGGAATTCGAAGCGACCAGCGAAGCAGTGGCCAACACGGCGCTGGAAACCTTCGAACACTGCGTCGAGCAAGGCTGGGTGCTGGACGGTGTGATGAGCCAGAGCGAAACCCAGCTGCAGAACCTGTGGAAGCTGCGCGAGTACATCTCCGAGACCATCTCGCACTGGACGCCGTACAAGAACGACATCTCGGTCACCGTGTCGAAAGTCCCGGCATTCCTGCAGGAAATCGACGCGATCGTCGGCGAATATTACCCGGACTTTGAAATTGTCTGGTTCGGCCACATCGGCGACGGCAACCTGCACCTGAATATCCTCAAGCCGGATAACCTGAGCAAGGACGAGTTCTTCGCCAAGTGTGCGACCGTCAACAAGTGGGTGTTCGAAACCGTCGAGAAGTACAACGGTTCGATTTCCGCCGAGCACGGCGTGGGCATGACCAAGCGCGACTACTTGACGTACAGCCGTTCGCCGGTCGAAATCGAGTACATGAAAGCGGTCAAAGCGGTGTTCGACCCCAACGGCATCATGAACCCGGGCAAGATCTTCGCGGTTTGATTGGCAATCCCTGATGAATCAATGAAGGCAGGAGTCGGTAAATGAGCTATCAGCACCAGTACGTCGACGGCACGCGCATTCACTTCCCGATCGGGAAAGTGGTGTGCATTGGCCGTAATTACGCCGAACACGCCAAGGAACTGGACAACCCGGTGCCTACCGAGCCGTTGCTGTTCATCAAGCCGGGCAGTTGCGTGGTGCCGCTGGAAGGCGGGTTCAGTATTCCGACCGAGCGCGGTTCGGTGCACTACGAAGCGGAAATCGCCGTGTTGATCGGCAAGCCGCTGTCGACCAAGCCGAGCCGCGAAGAAGTGCTCGACGCGATCTCCGGTTTCGCTCCGGCGCTGGACCTGACCCTGCGCGACAAACAGGCCGAGCTCAAGTCCAAGGGCCTGCCGTGGGAAATCGCCAAGTCGTTCGACGGCGCGGCGGTGATTGCCCCGTTCGTGGTCGGCAGCACTTTCCCTGACCTGACCGACATCGGCATTCGCCTGACCATCAACGGTGAAGTGCGTCAGGACGGCAACAGCAGCGCGATGCTCAACCCGATCGTGCCGATGATCCAGCACATGGCCGGCTGCTTCTCGCTGCAGGCCGGCGACGTGATCCTCACCGGCACGCCAGTGGGCGTCGGCCCGCTGAATGTCGGCGACGACATCGTGCTGGAACTGGTTGGCGCGAGCAGCTTCAGCAGCAGCGTTCGCTAACCGCGAAACCGTAACACCCTGTGGCAGCGAGCCTGTTGTGGTGAGGGGATTTATCCCCGATGGCCTGCGCAGCAGTCCCAGTTTTTGGGGCCGCTTCGCAGCCCATCGGGGATAAATCCCCTCACCACAGTGCTCGCTCCCACATTGCTTTGTGGTGTCCTGAAGAAGGTTGGCGGCACACGCCAATCCCGCCATTTGCCGTTTTTTTCACATCCTGTCCGGATAATTCCTCGCATTCTGGCGTCTGAGCCGGCCTCTTTGTGCTATTACCCTTAGCCTGAATTTTCGGAACGCGTCCCTGATGTCAGCTCACACTCAGCTCAATCCTCCTCGTCGCTCACGTTTCGCCCTGCGCTGGTATGTCTGGCTGTTGCTGGTGCTTGCCGCCGCTTACGGTCTGGCGTTTGCCATGCATTGGGACGACCGTGGCCTGCTGTGGCTGCGCGAGCGTCTCGAGACTCAGGCCGAGCAAAAGGCAAGCATCTGGTTGCCGGACTATCGGGCGGTGATCGATGGCAAACTGCTGCCGGGCATGGAAAAGGACGAGGCCTCGGACCTGTCCTACAACCCGCAGACCAAAACCCTGTTTTCGGTGATGGGCAAGAATCCGTTTCTGGTCGAACTGACCCTGCAGGGTGATGTGCTGCGCAAGATGCCGCTGGTGGGCTGGAGCAATCCGGAGGGCGTGACCGTGATGGAAAACGGCCTGATGGCGATCGTCGATGAGCGCGAACACCTGCTGAGCATCGTCAAGGTCGATGCCAACACCCGCGAGCTGAATATCGCCGACTTCCCGAAATACGATCTCGGTCCGTCGAAAAACCAGAACAAGGCATTCGAAGCGATCACCTGGGATCCGCACAATCAACAGCTACTGCTGGGCGAAGAGCGTCCGCCGGCGCTGTTTACCTGGAAGAGCGACGGCAGCCAGATCCTCAAGGGCGACAAGCAGAAGCTGGCCAGCGATGAACTGGATATCCGCAACCTGTCGGCGCTGGCGATCGACCCGCGTACCGGCCACACCCTGGTGCTGTCTGCCGATTCGCATCTGTTGTTGGAGCTGGACGAGAAGGGTGAGCAGGTCAGCTTCATGACCCTGCTTGGCGGCTTCAATGGTTTGAAGGACACCATCCCCCGCGCCGAAGGCGTGACCATGGACGACGCCGGTACGCTGTACATGGTCAGCGAGCCGAACCTGTTCTATCGCTTCGAAAAGCAGAAATAACCACCTTTCACTAATCCTCATGTAGGAGCTGCCGCAGGGTTGTCTTGTGGCCTGAGGCAAGTGGCCATTAAGCTTCAGTTCAGACAGGCGTGATATTTCATCCGCCTGTTTTGATCCCGAGCCTGCCTGAATGCGTCGACTTGCCCGCCCCAAACCTTTGTTTGTCATCCTGTCGGTGGTTGCCCTGATCGTGTTGATCGCGATCGGCCAATACCTGCGCCTGTTCGAGCGCGCCTGGTTCAATCTGCATACCTTGTGGCAGCCGTTGAGCAGCGAGGCCATTGGTCTGGATCAATACCGGGTCGAGGTCGAGGCCAGGATCATCGACGGCCTGAACGACGATGTCTCGGCGCTGACCTACGATCCGGTGCGCAAAAGCCTGTTCACCGTGACCAACAAGAATGCCGAGCTGGTCGAGTTGTCCCTCGACGGCAAAATCCTGCGGCGCATCGCGCTGATCGGCTTCGGCGATCCTGAAGCGGTGGAGTTCATCAGCGCCGACACCTATGTGATCACCGACGAGCGCCAGCAACGCCTGATCAAGGTTCATCTTGAGCGGGACACCACGTTCCTTGATGCGGCGGACGCTGAACAGATGACTCTGGGCGTGCACATGAGCGGCAACAAGGGCTTCGAAGGCCTGGCGTACGACTCAGTGGGCAAGCGTCTGTTCGTCGCCAAGGAGCGCGATCCGATGCTGATTTATGAAGTGCACGGATTTCCGCACTTCAATCCGGAAAAGTCCTACGCGGTGCACGTGATCAACAACCCCAAGCGCGATGCCGGGATGTTCGTGCGCGATCTGTCGAGCCTGCAATACGACGAGCGCAGCGGCCATTTGCTGGCGCTGTCCGACGAGTCGGGGCTGATTCTGGAACTGGACGTGGACGGGCGGCCGTTGAGCACATTGTCACTGAACAAGGGGCGGCAGGGTTTGCAGAAGAGCGTGCCGCAGGCCGAAGGCATTGCGATGGATGACGACGGGACGTTGTATCTGGTGAGTGAGCCGAACTTGTTCTACGTCTTCAAAAAGCCTGCGCAAAACTGACTGACACCCAAAAAACCAAATGTGTGGGAGCGGGCTTGCTCGCGAATGCGGTGTATCAGACAAATTAATGTATCTGACACACCGCATTCGCGAGCAAGCCCGCTCCCACAGGGGGTAATGCATTTGCCTGCAAGAGTGTGGGCAGTCTCGGCTTACTCAGCCTTCAGCGTCTTCACACCTTCGCTGGTACCCAGCAACAGCAGATCCGCCGGACGCGCCGCGAACAGGCCATTGGTGACCACGCCGACGATCGCATTGATCTGCGCTTCCAGCTCCACCGGGTTGGTGATCTGCAGGTTGAACACGTCGAGGATGATGTTGCCGTTGTCGGTGAGCACGCCTTCGCGGTACACCGGGTCGCCGCCCAGTTTCACCAGTTGGCGGGCGACGTGGCTGCGGGCCATCGGGATCACTTCGACCGGCAGCGGGAATTCGCCCAGCACCGGCACCAGTTTGCTGGCGTCGGCGATGCAGATGAAGGTCTTGGCCACGGCCGCGACGATCTTCTCGCGGGTCAGGGCCGCGCCGCCGCCCTTGATCAGGTTCAGGTGCGCGTCGCTCTCGTCGGCGCCGTCGACGTAGAACTCCAGGTCGCTGACGGTGTTCAGCTCATACACCGGAATCCCGTGGCCCTTGAGGCGCGCCGCAGTGGCTTCGGAGCTGGCAACCGCGCCATCGAATGCGCCCTTGTGCTGGGCCAGTGCATCGATGAAGCAGTTGGCGGTGGAGCCGGTGCCGACCCCGACGATGCTCTTGTCGTCGAGTTTCGGAAGGATGAAGTCGACGGCGGCCTGAGCCACTGCCTGTTTGAGTTGATCCTGGGTCATGCGGGCTCCGGAAGCGGGCAAGGTGAGTTCGGAAAGGCCGGCATTATAGCCGCAAGCCGGGCTAAAACCTCCTGATTCGTGTGGTCGCACGGGCAAAAGCCGGGTTAGACTCGTCGGCCCCGCCCAATCGCCAGTGATGCTTTCCGATGCTCGAACAGTACGTCAAAAAGATCCTCACCTCGCGCGTTTATGACGTTGCCGTAGAAACCCCGCTGCAGAACGCTCGCCAGCTCTCCGAGCGGCTGGGCAATGACATTTGGCTCAAGCGCGAAGACTTGCAGCCGGTGTTCTCGTTCAAGATTCGCGGCGCGTACAACAAGTTGACCCAGCTGACTGACGAAGAGCGCGCCCGTGGCGTGGTCACCGCGTCGGCGGGCAACCATGCGCAGGGTCTGGCGCTGGCGGCGAAAGTGCTAGGCGTGAAAGCGACCATCGTGATGCCCAAGACTACTCCGGAGATCAAGGTCGAAGGCGTGCGTTCGCGCGGCGGCAAAGTCGTGCTGCACGGTGATTCGTTCCCGGAAGCCTTGGCGTACTCGCTGAAACTGGTCGATGAAAAGGGCTACGTCTACATCCACCCGTACGACGATCCCCACACCATTGCCGGGCAGGGCACCGTGGCGATGGAAATTCTGCGTCAGCACCCGCAACCTCTGGACGCGATCTTCGTGCCGGTCGGCGGCGGCGGGCTGATTGCCGGTATTGCGGCGTACGTGAAATACCTGCGTCCGGACATCAAGGTCATCGGCGTCGAGCCGGACGACTC
>Ga0207706_10004362_pt1 | contig 13293 bp, 11 predicted proteins | sample KBSC53metaG_FD_184318 | JGI IMG/M metagenome (GOLD analysis project Ga0207706, IMG submission 184318) | Corn rhizosphere microbial communities from Kellogg Biological Station, Michigan, USA - KBS C5-3 metaG (SPAdes) (version 2) | ecosystem: Host-associated > Plants > Roots > Rhizosphere > Soil ... | reverse complement strand
CGGTTTGCATGAACCACTGCACGCGTCGGTTTTTCACCCAATCGATCGCAACGACAATGTGAAATTGCCGCGGCATGGCGGCAAATAGCGCGAGGCCATGATAGAGATGGTGATAATGGCGCACGACAATGAGCGCCGGACCCTGCGCGGGAATGTTCTCCATGCCGGTGGCCTGGGTCTTTAGGCGACCGACGGCAAGAATCGCCGCGATCGCGCGCATGGCCTTTTCAATGAGAAATTCGCCACGGCGGGACACGACGTCGCCCATCAAGTGCTTAAGCATGCGGCTAACGGACCGGCTCAAAGCGACCGCCCGGCTGGCGAATGTATGCTCGTCCACGCCAGCGGTGCCGCCGTCGCAGTGCGAATTGTAAGATCCGCACAATCACGGGGAGATCGCATGCTGGCGACAGCCAATAGGTCCATGGCCTCGCGGGGTATGCGCGCGTCGTGCCGATCAAAATGCCGATGCGGAGTGCTAGCAGTGATCCGGCAAGTAGCTGAACCCATAACGGAGCGCTTAGGCCGAAACCAACGATCAGCGCCGGCAAGGGTAAAGCCTGCAACAGCAAGGCGGCGCAAAAACGCAAAGCTTGGCGCCAGTCAAAGTAATGGTCGCGGAGCGGTAAGGAGCGCGGCCAATTGTCCCACGTTTCCTTGGCAGTGGCGTACATGCCGACGGTGATCAAGCCCGGTTCAGCTTCATAAAAGCCGACACTATCGCCGCATTCGACCAAGCGGCGCGCAATAGTGACATCTTCGCAAAGCGAAGCCCGCGCGGCGCTCAAAGCTTGGGTGCGGAGCAAAGTTTCCCGGCGACTGAGAAGGCATTGGCCATTGGCCTGCACTCTGGAAACTTTTTTCGTTGCGTATCCCGGCGGGCCGAAGCGATAGACCAAAGTCGTCAACATCGGCGGATGAATCAGACCTGCGAGCCCGCCGGAAAGTCTTTGTTGTGTCGCAACCGAATAACTCGAAACGCCAGTTTTCTTCGCGTGCGCCAGCAACGATCGAACCAGTAGCGGACCGACGCAAACATCGGCATCAACGCAGAGAATCCACGGCCAGCGGGAGTCGGAGTGTTCCAGACCGACATAAAGTCCCCAAGCCTTGCCTGTCCAATGAGGATCGATGGGTGTGGCATCGAGCAGGCGTACACGTTGATCTTTTTGGCGGAAATCTTCGACGATGGCCTGTGTGCGGTCGGTGGAGCCGCCATCGACCACGACAATTTCTTTAAGTTCCTCGGTCTGTGCAGTCAATCCGGCGAGGCAGTCCGTAATTCGCATCGCTTCATTGAGCACCGGCAGGAGGACAGTGACAGACTCAGGCTTCGCTGTGGTGTCGGTTTCGATCCGTTTGAGAGTTAGCCCATGGGTTTTAGGCGCCGATTGGTTTAGCGCGCTCATGATTACGTTTTCTCGCGCAGAGCGGCGCAGGTAGCGGCGGGAGATATTGGCGTCAAGCGAAAGCGACTCTCGTTAGGGTTCGGCTCGATCTCCGGCGACTTCGCTAGAAAACTCGGTCGAGCGCCGAGAACCCTTTGCTCGAAACTCTGCACCTGGATTTTTCCCTCAACCGTCCCCGGCTCGACGATCTCGCCGGTAAGAATCGATTGCCCCCGCTGCACGATGTAGAGTTCGCCCGCGGGCAACAGCGGAATCGATAACTGCAGCGTGGCTCCCGGATGGCCATCGTTGTCCCAGTCGAACACGGCGGGATCATCGATTTTACTTGGTAGTTTATCTTCCGTGCTGGTACTGCGATAGCCGATGCGTTCCACACCGAGATCTGCGCGGTAGCGCCATCCTTGACTCTGTTTTTCAATTTGAATCGGATAGGTATGGCTGGCGAGCGCCGCGATGAATTTTTCCGGAAAAATCATCTTGATCAATTTAGAGTCTTCAAGCACACGAAAGTCACAGACCTGGTGGTTCTGGATGAGGCCGTTGCCATCGTGGCGGATTTCCACAAGCGATATGGACTTCGAAGCTGATTTCGACGTGCCGAAAAACGGTATCTTGGTGGTCGAGGCCATGATCATTTCAAGACGATAGGTGCCGGTCGGTAGCGGCTGATCTTCTTGAGCAGCGCTGACTTTTGTGAATAAACTGCAATAGGTCGCCAGACCCATAATCAAAAGCGTACGATTCTTGGTGCGCTGTCGCCGATCATTATGAACTAGGGTAACGCTGCGTTTTTTCATCTTGAGTTAGCCGAAGGCTATCGGACTATATGCTACTTTATGCTACCGCGTTTCGACATGCCTGCTTTATTAACAGGTTTTTGAAGGCTACACTATTCGCAGAGATGAGGACGCTTTTTCTTCGGGATTACTTTCGAAGCGATGCAGCAAACAGCAGCAACCATTCCTTGACTTGATTCCAAGCGCCGCTCTCCGGGTCAACCAGGTCATGACCCGCGTCCAGCTCACGGTATTCCACCCGGTTTACAAAACCGGTTATCAGATGTTTTGTACGGCCCGGCGGAACTACCTTGTCCCGGCTTCCCTGAATCACCAATGTCGGGACATCTATCTTGGAGGCCCGTGCAAACGCGCTCTGTCCCAGTCGGCGGATTTCCTCAATCGGTCGTAACGAAATCGTGAGTTGACGCAGGGCCTGCTGGATCTGCGGATTTTCCAGATCGATGCTCTTAAACATTCGTTGCAGCCCGCGGCGAACCTCGGTGGTGGAGAAATCGGCGCGTTTCAACGGCTTGACGCGGCGAAAGAACAACTTTACGACCGGCCACAAGCGACTCAGCCAGCCTTCGCCGTAACTCCAAAAAGGCGCGAGTAGAACGAGTCCGCTCGGACGCTGCTCCTGTGCTGCGTGCAACGCCACGGCTCCTCCCACGGAATAGCCGACCAAGAGGTTGAGCGAGTGGTGTCGCTTCAACTCTTCCATCGCGTTCTCTACCGCTTTCGACCAATCCATGGCGGTGCGTTTGTCCAGGCTCTCGATGTCCGCGCCCAAGCCGGGAAGCATCAAGCCGTGCACGGTCCAACCTGCGTTTTTGAGAACTGTTCCGAGCGGTCGCATTTCTGCCGGCGTACCGGGAAAGCCGTGAACCAGCAGCGCGGCAGAATCACTTCCTTTCCAGAGAAAGGATCGGTGTTCACTGCCGTCGAAAGGCTTTGGAAGAATAGCTCCAGGCATGGCGAGATGAATTCAACCTTAGCAGTTTTGCACAGCAACCCCATAGCGAGACAGGGAGAGTCGACTGCGACATGTGATTAGGTTTCGTAGCGCTTTGGCTATATAAATGACAAGCGGCGCGCCGATGACTCCAGCAGGAGCTGAAAATTCGAATTGCATGCTGCTGGAAGATTTTAGAGGCGAGACGCGCGAAACCTGAACGAGTGGAGAGTACTTAATCGTATGTTGGAGCGAGACCGTTGAGTTTTTCAGCATCTGCCAAGTCTGGCTAGTCGGCCGACTACCACACCCATGGATCGTCAGAATCTTATCTTGTTGACCGGCGGCACGGGATACGTTGGCGGACGATTGCTGCAACGCTTGGAAACTGACGGTTATGCGGTGCGCTGTATGGCGCGTCGACCGAATGCGCTGCAAGGACGCGCTGGCAAAAATACCGAGGTGGTTTTCGGCGACTGTTTTGATCCCGGGTCACTCAGTGCCGCATTGGCAGGGGTGCACACAGCGTACTACCTCGTCCATTCCATGGGCTCCGCCGGATCGTTTGAAGAAAAGGATCGTGAAGCTGCAAGCAATTTTGCGGAAGCTGCCCATGCGGCTAAAGTTCGGCGCATCATTTATCTTGGCGGCTTGGGTGAGGGCGCGCTGTCGCCGCATTTGCGGAGCCGTCAGGAAGTTGGCGCATCGCTCCGCAGCCCTGGCGTCGAGGTCATCGAGTTCCGCGCTTCCATCGTCATCGGCTCGGGAAGTCTTTCTTTTGAAATTATCCGCGCTCTAGTCGAGCGCTTGCCGGTGATGATTTGCCCGGCCTGGGTATCAGTGGCAGCACAACCGATCGGCATCGAAGACCTTGTTAATTATCTTGTCGCAGGTCTGGATCTTCCTTACGCAGGTAATCGTATCATTGAAATCGGCGGCGCCGATCAGGTTTCGTACAAGGACATCATGAGGGAGTATGCGCGGCAGCGCAATTTGCCCAGGCTGATGATCTCAGTTCCGGTGTTGACGCCGCGTCTGTCAAGTTTGTGGCTCGGTCTGGTAACGCCGGTCTACGCCCGCGTCGGGCGGAAGTTAATCGATAGCATCAAAAACCCGACGGTGGTGTGCGATCCTATCGCTCTCGAATTGTTCTCGGTTCGACCCAAAGCGGTTCAGGATATGATTGCCCGCGCCATCGTCAATGAAGATCGCCAATTTGCCGCAACCAAGTGGTCGGATGCTTTGTCTTCATGCGGAGAGCAGGCCGGGTGGGGTGGCGTGCGGTTTGGTAACCGGATCGTTGATTCGCGGGAAGTTTCAGTCGATGTTCCCGGGGATGTTGCTTTCTTACCGATCCGCCGTATCGGCGGGAAAACCGGGTGGTATTACGGCGAATGGTTGTGGCAAGTACGCGGATTTGTCGATCTACTGCTGGGCGGTGTCGGGGTCCGCCGGGGCCGGCGCGATCCGGAAATGCTTCAAGCCGGTGACGCCCTGGATTTCTGGCGGGTGGAAGCTTTCGAGAACAATAAACGACTCCGCCTCGCCGCCGAAATGAAATTACCAGGACGGGCCTGGCTGGAGTTCGAAGTTGAAGATCAAGGGAGCACGTCGCTAATTCGCCAAACCGCGATCTTCGATCCGATCGGCGTTGCCGGCTTACTGTACTGGTATCTGCTTTACCCCGTTCACAAATTGCTGTTCGCAAAAATGTTGCGAGCTATCGCCACGCAATGCCGCAACAAGAGAGCCGTAGCCAAATGAGCAAGCTGGAGTTTTTGCTTGCCGATCCACGGCTAACCGTTCGGCGGTCGGGGGCGCCCGACCCGACGGTCGATGCGTGGTTTACTGGATGCAGCGCGCGCAGAGAGCGACGGATAATGCCGCGCTCAACGCGGCCATCGAGGCCGGTAATTGTCTGGGCAAGCCGGTTGTCGTGTTCTTTCAACTCGTTCCGCATTCCCATCATGCGAATCTCCGGCACTATCAATTTCTCGTTGAAGGCCTGAAAGACATCGCCACGGATCTAAAAAAAAGAAGAGTGGGATGGATCATCCGCCGTTATCCGCAACACGGTCTTTTGCGATTTTGTTGCGAGGTACGGCCTTGTCTCGTTATCGGCGACGAGAATCCCATGAAGGAAGCGGAGCTCGTTAAAGACAAAATCGCGGGGAAAATTGCGCTGCCGTTTTGGACGCTCGACGCTGATGTGATTGTACCGTCCAGGCTTTTTGCCAGAGAGCATTACGCGGCGCGGACGATCCGCCCGAAGATTCATGCTTTATTGCCGCAATTCTTGCAACCCGTCCGAAACCCGGCGGCGAAGTTTACCTGGCGCATGCCGGCGCAGCTTTTGTCATTGGCCGCTAATTCAAACCTGCTCGAAGACCTTCCCATTGACCGATCGGTAGCGCCGTCGCGACACTTCTCGGGGGGTTGCGCTGAGGCGCGCCGTTGCCTCGAAAGGTTTTTGCGCTCGCGACTCAAGGGTTACGCGTCATTGCGTAACAAGCCGGATCTCGATGGCACGAGCCAATTATCGCCTTATCTCCATTTCGGCCATATCGGAGCGCATACGATCGCGCTTGCCGTACAACAGGCGAATGCGCCGGTCAAAGACCGCAAGGCTTATTTGGAGGAACTCATCGTGCGCCGGGAGCTGGCGATCAACTTCGTGCGCTTCAACGCCAACTACGAGAACTTCGAAGCCTGCGAGCCCTGGGCCGACGTCACGTATCGCAAGCATGCCCATGATCGCCGACGCTATCTTTATACGGAGCGACAGCTGGAAAACGCCGAATCCCATGATCCGCTATGGAACGCGGCGCAAAAGCAAATGGTGCTGACGGGTTGGATGCACGGATACCTGCGCATGTATTGGGCGAAAAAAATTCTCGAGTGGACCGAGTCGCCGCAGGCGGCCTATCAGATTGCGGTTCGGTTGAATGACCGTTACGAGCTGGACGGCCGAGATCCCAATGGCTACGCCGGCATCGCCTGGGCGATCGTCGGCAAACATGACCGCGCCTGGGGACCCGAACGTCCGGTGTACGGCAAAATCCGCTACATGTCCTATGAAAGCACGGCGCGCAAATTCAATTCTCGCGCGTATATGGAACGGATCGCAGCGTTGGAAAAAGGACGGTTGTGAAGGGTTTAAGTGCCGGTCCTGTTCTGCGCTTGTGCGCCGGTATTCGAGCCGAAAATCTGCTCAAGGATTCGATGGCGGAAAGCAAAAATGCGCTCGAGATCGGGCGCGACGAAAAATTTCTGCACAAGCGGGCCGCCGGGCGCAGCGTATTCGACACGGTCGCCTACAATGGTGCCGCGGTGGTCCTCGACAAAGGAATGTTCGTGCACCCACAGAGAGTAGGGCCCTTTGGTTTGACGGTCGATGAAACGCTGCGGCGGTTCCCATACTGAAATCTCACTCTGCCAGCGCAGCGGGATGCCGCGCAGCCGCAAGCGGTAATCGAGCAAGGTTCCTTGCTCGATGACAATGTCCGGCGACGTGATGATGTCAAAGTGCAACCAAGGAGGCGTGAGGCGCTCCAGGTTGCATGGATCGGCGAAAAACTCGAATACTTCTTCGCGCCGGTACGATAGCCAAATTTGGGTTTCAAATCGGTGTGTTTTCATGGAAAGCTCTTTTCCCGCTCGCTAGACGTGATTGCGCAACATCAACTCCTTCGGACTTGGGCATAGGTAGATCTGCTGATCCAAATAGTCGACGGCGTATTTCTTCACATAGTGACGGATCAGAGTGATCGGCGCGATCAGCGGCACGAGCTGCTCTCGATAGTCGCGGATCAACTCCACCAACTCGGCGCGCTCGGAAGGTGAGAGCCGCTGCGAAAAATATCCCGTCATATGTTCGAGAACGTTGGCATGCTTTTTAACGCTCGCCGGGATTGCGAGAGCTTGCATGAAGACGGCGCCGTATTCGTTGTAAATGCGTCCGAGTGACTGCTTTTTCCCATTCGCCACCAGGCGACCGAGCTGCCGATAGTGGCGCTCGCTGTGGGTGAGCAGCAAGAATTTGTGAGTCGTGTGGAATTGCACGAGATGCCCCAGCGATTTCGCTCCGGCCGAGGTCTGTTGCCAACGAGCGTAGGCGAAAACCCGCTCGATATAATTCTCGCGCAGGGCGGGGTCGTTCAAACGGCCCTCCTCTTCGACCGGCATCAGCGGAAATTTGCCGATCACGGCCGCCGCAAACAACCCGCGGCCGTCCCGTGTGGCCAGATCCTTCGAGCTGTAAACTCGGACCTTTTCAACGCCGCAGCTGGGCGAATTTTTCTTGAAGATATAGCCCGATAAATTCAGCGGGGCCAGTTCACTGGTCCGAATTCCGGCAAACCGGCGCATCGCCGAAGTCCAATCTTTCCCCGATTTTTCAGCAATCATTCGGGCTCGCTCGGGTTTGCCCACCAGGCGCACGCTTTCACGCGGGACCGCCATGCCAATTTCGACTTCGGGACAGACGGGAACCCAATCCACAAAGCGGCCGAAAATTTCCGTGAGGTAGTAGTCCCGTTTATGGCCGCCGTCATATCGAACTTTCTGACCCAGGAGGCAGGCGCTGATTCCCACCTTGGGTTTAGCCTCATCGGGAGCGGCTTCCATGTCTATAATGGATAACATTTAAATAAATTTTGTCAACTATAGTTGACTTAGCTCAACGTCTTTGTTAGACAGAAATCTGTCGCGAGATGTGTCATGAAAATTATTATTGCCGGCGCCACAGGTTTTATTGGCGCGATTCTCACGGATCGTCTGTGGAATCAGTATCACGATCTAACACTCCTCAGCCGCCGCCCGCTGGCGGAAACCGGCATTCCCAAGCGACGATGGATCGAGTGGCGGCCGGGTTTTAGCGGCGACTGGGAGAGCGCGGTCGATGGCGCCGATGGCATCGTTAACTTGGTGGGTGAGCCGATCGCAGCGAAGCGCTGGAATGAGGCGCAAAAAGAACGACTTCGCTTGAGCCGGCTGGCCGCGACAAAGTCCCTCGTCAACGCCATCGTCAAAGCCGATGTAAAGCCAAAATTTTTGATCAATGCGTCAGCAGTCGGCTACTACGGCGCACGCGGCGACGAGGTTGTCACGGAGAGCACCGGCCCCGGTCAGGATTTTCTTGCACGCCTCTGCGTCGATTGGGAAGCTGAGGCGAGACAGGCCGAGGCGTCGGGAGTCCGAGTGGCGCTGCTGCGTACCGGTATCGTACTCGCCAAAGGCAAAGGCGCTCTGGCCAAAATGGTACCCCCTTTCAAAATCTTTTTGGGTGGGCCCTTGGGCCGCGGGGAGCAGTGGATGCCATGGATTCACATCGACGATGAAATCGGTCTGATCACGTATCTCATAGAGAATGAGGCTGCGTGCGGCGCGTTCAACGGGACTGCGCCGAATCCGGTCACGATGAACGAATTTTCCAAAAGCCTCGGCGAAGTGCTGAACCGACCAGCGTGGGCGCGAGTACCGCGGTCGATGTTAGCACTCATGCTCGGAGAGATGTCGGAGATGCTGGTAAACGGTCAGCGCGCCGTTCCGGAGGCGGCGCTCAAGTTCGGCTATGTTTTTAAGTATCCAGGTCTTCCGGGAGCCCTTAGATCACTCAAGCTGTAGATCATCGAAGAAACAATATGAGTAGAGGTAATACCGGCTTGGATCGTGTGACTGATTCGTTTTCGGGGCTAGTCCGGCGCTTCACGGCGTCGCTGGCAAGTGGCGATCCCGATACTGCGGCGCAAGTGATCGAGGAGGCGCTTAAGGGCCAGAGGTCACTCATCGAGATCTACGCGCAAATTATCGCGCCCGCTCTGGTGAGCATCGGCGATTCCTGGTGCACGGGAGGAATCGGTGTCGGGGATGAACATCTGGCGACGCAGATCGTCATTGAGCAAATGAATCGACTAAGGTCGTTGTTCATTACGCCTGAGCCACGCTCGCCTTATCGCGTGCTGGTCGGCTGCATCGAGGGCGAGCAGCATTTTGTCGGCGCGCGGATGATCACTGATCTGTGCTTGCTCAGAGGCTGGGGGGTGGATTTTCTCGGCGCGAATACGCCGGCAAAGGCTGTCGTCGAAATGGCCGGGCGGCGCCACGCTCATGTGGTGGCGCTATCTTTGACCCTGCAGCAAGGCATGAGGCACGTGCGGCGTGTCGTGGAAGATCTCAATGCTTTATCCCCGCCGCCAACTGTCATTCTCGGCGGGCAACTGTTCGCTGCCAATTCGCTGCCGGCGCGTCTGCAAGGCGGCTGCGCGGTTGCCAGGGACGCCGCGGAAGGTGTCGAGCTGATCGGCAAGTTGCTGCGTTCCGATCGACCGAAAGCCATGTTGCGCGAATACCTGCTGACACTGGGCCGGCGGGTGCGGGAGCTGCGCACCAACAAACGTTGGACTCAAGAAGAGCTGGCCCAAGCTACGCGCGTGACGCGCGTTTGCATTGTTGCCGTCGAGGGCGGCAAACAAAATGTTTCTATGGACATACTCATTCGCCTGGCCAACGCTCTGAGCGTCTCGCCCGAGCTCTTATTGTCCAGCGACGGGATGTCGGGAGTATCTCAAGGGAGGGGTGCATGAAAACCTCAATCGTTGAGGACGCGAGTTTAGCGAAGAACGTCGGGCAGGAGCAGCCAGCGCGTTACAACAAACATTTAGGAAACGACAATTCGGTCGGCCTGATTGCCGATCATTGCTTAAGCGAATTGTTGGGCTTCGACGCCGCCCCCGCCGTAACGACTGTTCTTGCCGAGGCATTAATGCGCCCGGTAAACGAGCTTACGTTCAACCCCGGCAAGCGTATCCGCGCGCAACTGGTCTCGTTCAGCTATCGTCTATTGGCTGGAGATCGCCCCCTTTCGTATGCCGCTACAAAACGCCACCGCTCGTGCGCCGAGGCCATTGAATTGCTTCACGCTGGATCGCTCATTATCGACGATATCGAGGACGGCAGTACCGTGCGCCGTGGCCGTCCTGCCCTGCATCGAGTTTACGGCATGCCCATCGCTCTCAACGCCGGAAATTGGCTTTATTTCTGGCCGGCGGAGTTGCTCAAGCAAACCGGCTTGAGCGAAGACGATTTACTGCTGGTATACGAGCACTATCATAGCACTCTGCTCCGCGCCCACTTCGGACAGGCGCTCGATTTGGGTACGCGGGTCGATACGCTCGCGCAAGAGGCTGTCACGGAAGTATGCCTCGCATCGATGCGGCTCAAGACCGGAGCCCTGATGGGGTTCGCCACTCTGCTCGGTGCCGCGTTGGCCGATGCTTCGGAGCAACTCCTTTCGTCGATCGAGCAATTCGGCCGCGACTTAGGCGTCGCTTTGCAGATGTTCGATGACTTGGGCAACGCCATCGGTAAATGCGAACCCGCGAAGCGCTACGAAGATCTAACACTTCTGCGGCCGTCATGGTTGTGGGCTTGCGCGGCGCAGAGCAGCACCCCGGCCGATTACCGAAACTTCATCGCGGCATCCCATAAGCTGCCGGACGCGGCTGAGCTCGAATGCTGGATGGAACGCCACGAATTAGTGCGGCGCACCCGGTGCAGCGCCCGTGCGCATCTCGATCTCAGCTTTGAAGTTCTCAGGAACCGGTTAAGCGCCGAGCACGTCCGCTGGTCGCCGCAGGTGCTCGAGGAATTGTACGCGCTCGGCGAAGAAATGGCGGTTGCCTATGGATAACAGAATGCGCGCGGCCGTGATCGGCAGCGGATTCGGCGGCCTCGCTTTAGCGATTCGGCTGCAGGCGGCGGGCTGCCGCACGGTGATTTTCGAAAAACGCGATCAAGCGGGCGGCCGGGCGTATGTTTATCGCGATCAGGGCTTCACTTTCGACGCTGGGCCGACGGTGATCACGGCGCCGGGTTGTTTGCGCGAGCTATTTACCCTCGCCGGACGATCCCTGCACGACTATGTCGAGCTCCTGCCGGTGAAGCCGTTTTATCGCTTGTTTTGGCAGGACGGTTACCGATTCGACTATTCCGACGACGCGAAGCTGATCGAAGCGCAGATTGCGGCGAAGTCACCAGGCGACGTGGCCGGCTACCGAAAATTTTTGCAGTATTCGGAAGAAGTTTTTCACGAAGGCTACGAGAAGCTTGCCGACGTCCCGTTTCTCAACTGGTCCAGCATGGTATCGGTGGCGCCCCAACTGATCCGCCTGAAAGCCTATCGATCGGTTTATGGCATCGTCGCCAAATACATTCGCGATCCGCACCTGCGCCAGCTCTTCAGCTTTCATTCCCTGCTCGTCGGCGGCAACCCGTTCACCACGACATCGATCTATACGCTGATCCATTGTCTCGAGCGCAAGTGGGGTGTCTACTTTCCCAAAGGCGGCACCGGCGCGCTGGTCCAGGCGCTCGTCAAGCTGTTTAAAGAGCTCGGGGGCGAAATTCATTTCAACGCCGAGGTCGCCGAGATTACGACCGAGGGCGATGAAGTAAAGGGCATTATCGACGCGAACGGAAGGAAAGAAAATTTTTCGCTGGTGGCCAGCAATGCCGACGTGTTTCATACCTATAATCAGCTTCTCAAGCGCACGCCCCAGGCCCGGCGCATGAGTCGAAAGTTGGAGAAAATGAATTACAGCATGTCGTTGTTTCTCATCTATTTCGGCACACGGCGAAAATATCCCAACCTGCTGCACCACAATATTCTGTTCGGACCGCGTTACCGGGAATTGCTGCGCGACATTTTCAGGCGCGGCCGGTTGGCGGATGATTTCTCGCTCTATTTGCATGCTCCCAGCCAATCGGATCCCGATCTGGCGCCGCCCGGTGGCGAAACGTTTTATGTGCTTTCGCCGGTGCCGCATTTGGGGAAGCTCGATCTCGACTGGAGTGTGGAAGGACCGCGGTACGCCGAGCGCATTCTCGCCTATCTCGAACGCTATTACATGCCCGATTTGCATCGCGAAATCGTCACGCAGCGAATTTTTACGCCGCGCGATTTTCAGGTGGAGCTAAATTCTCATCTCGGCTCGGCATTTTCCCTCGAGCCGCGGCTACTGCAAAGCGCCTATTTCCGTGTTCACAATCGCGATGCTGCGCTTAAGGGACTTTACTTCGTCGGTGCCGGCACGCATCCCGGCGCAGGTATTCCCGGCGTCGTCAATTCGGCGAAGGCGACTGCGGGAGTCATTCTGCAGGATTTCGCCGCTATGCTGGCGGATCGACGGGCTACCGCCAGGGAGCTTTCTTATGCATGAGGAAATGACCGTGGAAATCAAAGCCGCGCTCGATGAGTGCCGTGGGATCATTCGCAAAGGTTCGAAAAGCTTTTCTCTAGCGGCTCGGCTGTTCGATCCGGCGACTCGCGATGCGGCGTTTTTTCTCTACGGCTGGTGCCGCTATTGTGATGATCAAGTCGATGCCGTGGGTAAGTGCGAGACGCCCGATGTTGTGCTGGAACGGGTCAAGACTCTGAAAGAACGCACTGCGGCAGCTTTCGGCTTCGTGCCACAAAACGAGCCGGTATTCATCGCCTTGCAATACATCGCGCATCGTTACGCGATTCCCGCGCACTACGCGCTGGAACTGATCGAAGGAATGGCGATGGACGCGCGCGGCACGCGTTATACGACGCTAAAAGAGCTTTTGCTCTATTGCTACCGGGTTGCCGGCACGGTCGGATTGATGATGACGCATGTCATGGGAGTGCGCGACCAGCGCGCGTTGAGAAACGCGGCGGATCTTGGCATCGCCATGCAACTGACCAACATCGCGCGCGACATCATCGAAGATGCTGCGATGGGGCGGATCTATCTCCCGCTCGCTTGGCTGCGTGAGGCGGAAATCGAGCCCGACGAAATCGCCATGCCGCAGAATCGCGAAAAACTTGCGACTTTAACGGGTCGTTTGCTGCACGAGGCGGAACGCTATTATCGTTCAGGCGACCAAGGTTTGTGGCAGCTTTCGTTTCGCTCCGCTTGTGCCGTGGCGGCCGCCCGCTCGGTCTACTCGGAGATCGGCCGACGATTAGCGGCCGAGGGGGCGCGCGCTTGGGACGCGCGCACCTATGTTACCGGCGTGAGAAAAATCTGGGTGGTGTTCGGCGCGATTGCGCGTCTGATTCGTTCCGTGCCGGCGCGCTCGATCCGCCCATGGTCGCCCGCTCCACTGAGCATCGTGTGGAAAGCTTCCA